>Ga0105047_10007633_pt1 | contig 18190 bp, 16 predicted proteins | sample MAT04_FD_78384 | JGI IMG/M metagenome (GOLD analysis project Ga0105047, IMG submission 78384) | Freshwater microbial communities from Lake Fryxell liftoff mats and glacier meltwater in Antarctica - MAT-04 (megahit assembly) | ecosystem: Environmental > Aquatic > Freshwater > Ice > Liftoff... | reverse complement strand
TAGAATCGCCCCTTCTCTCCCCGGTTTTTGGGGAGAGAAGGGGCCAGGGGGATGAGAGGGATGGGCGGATGATCTTATGTTACCGCTTATGACGCGTACCCCCCTGTCGATCTATACCCGGCTGGTGAAAGTCGAACAGGGCCACGGGTTCCAATGCCTGACCTTCGCGCTGGAAACGCCATGGGCGTTGTGCTTTGCCAGCCGCGGTGGGCTCAAAGGCACGATCTGCGTGACCCTGGTAGATGGCCTGGACCGGGTGGATTTCAAAACCGATATGCATTCGGCTGCCTTCAACCACCGTATGCGCGTGGCTTTTCCGCTGCCGGCAGCCGGCAAACACCTGTACGGCATTCCCTATGGCATGTTGGAACGCCAACCGTACGAACCCTGGTTCGCCTGGGCCAGTGCCAGCGGCGATTGGCCGGCGGTCAATTGGGCCGGCGTGCAAAGTGAGGGGTTGAGCGTGGCGCTGCTAAATAAGGGCACGCCCTCTTCTCGCATCGAGCGGGCCAGGAGCGGTGGCGATGTGCTGCTGCTTTCGATCTTACGCAGCCCGGCCATCCCCACGTATCTGCATGAGCCGGAGTTCTACTCGATGACCGCCTATGATGGCATGCGCGACGAGGGCTATAATGCGGGGCTGTTCGCCGCTGTCGAGCAAAGATGGCGTAAATTTATTGGTATTCCCAGGTCATTTAAAAAATTTCCCCTTCTCGCCAGCGAGAAGGGGAAAAAATTAACAGTCTGCGTCTACTTCGCGGCGGAAGGTGGAGTTTTTTGCCCTTCCATGCGCGCTTTCACTACTTCATACACCGCCGGCAACACCGAGATGAAAATGATGGCGATCACGATGATCGAGAAGTTGTTCTTGACGATTTCCAGGTTACCCATCAGAAAGCCGCCAAAAAGGAAAATCGCCGTCCACAGCAGGCCGCCAAACACGTTGTAGGTAATGAAATAACTATAATTCATTTTGCCCACCCCGGCCACAAACGGCGCGAAGGTGCGCACAATCGGCACGAAGCGCGCCAGCACAATGGTTTTGCCGCCGTGCTTCTCGTAAAAAGCTTGCGTGCGATCCAGATATTCTTTTTTAAGAAAGCGTACGCTGCCCGAGAAGGCACGCGGGCCAATAAAATGGCCGATCCAGTAATTGACGGTATCTCCCAGTATGGCGGCAGCGGCCAACACCAGGTAGAGCACGAAAATATCCAGTCCGCCCAGCGCGGCAATAGCACCCGCAGCGAATAGCAGCGAATCGCCGGGCAGGAAGGGAGTGACCACGAAGCCGGTTTCCATAAAGATCACCAGGAAAAGGGCCAGGTAGGTCCAGAAGCCCAGCGCCTGCACAATGGCGGGTAAGAATTTATCCATGTGCAGGATGAAGTCAATAAACATCTTGATATAGTCCATGGGTTACCTTTTTACGGTTTGAGATCCGGGCCGGGGTCAGTCGGTTCCGGTGGTGAAAGCGGCGCAGAGTCTGCGGGTAATCGCTCGGCGAGGACTTCAGGCAGCAGAAAACCTGCCGGCTCGGCGGTTGGATTGAGTGCCAGGGGAGCTGCAGGGAACATGGGTGGCATCATCAGCGCCGGGGGCGGTAGCAGGGGTTCCTGGTGCATCCAGAGATAGCGGTTGGCCCGCACCAGGGTCAGGGCCATCAGCACGGTCAAAGCGCCCATAATGAACGGGGCCGCGTGGCCCAACGTGGCGCCCAGCGATTGCTCTGGCAGCAATTGGCCCAGCGACATGAGCTGTGCAAACAAATTCCAGCCGCCATGGAACCCCACCGCCAGCAAGTACAGGCCGGCCAGGCGCAGGTAACCTGCGCGGCCCCAGGCCGCCGCCAGGCCCCACCCCACCAGGCCTGAACAGGTGATGTGCAGCAGACCGGTGCCGGTACGGGTGAGTACCAGCGCCAGCCATTGGCCGCTGCCCCGCCCGCTGAGCGCCGGCAGTGTGCCCAGGGTTTCAAGCAGGGCAAAGATGGCGCCTGTGACCATGCCCAGGGTGAAGCCTTCGGCTTCACTCAGGCGCCGCCCGGGCACAAACCACAGGGCCAGCGGCTTGAAAAATTCTTCAAGCAGCGGGGTGAGCACCGCCAGAATCATCACGCCCGCCAGAATCACCCCAGGGCGATCCAGGTAAGGCTGCAGAATGGTCAGCAGGCGGTCGGTGCTGATATTGCCGCTCGTCATCGACTGCAGGGTGCGCTGCAGTTGTTCCAACAAATCGGGTGAACCGCCCACCAGCCACACCAGGATGAGGATGCCCAGGAACAGGAAAACCAGCAGTTCGATGAAGATCACCGCGGGAATGGTCGCCATCAGGCTGACGCTAGCGGCGCCCCAGGTGCGCTGTGGGCTGGTGCGCAGCCCGCGGCGGCCCAATTCCACCAGCCACCACAAGGGAATACCCACCGCCAGCATGCTGAGCGGCGGCAGCAGCACAATGCTCAAAGGCGTTGGCCGGCCCGCTAACAGGCTGGCGGCAACCAGGTCCAACACCCAAAACCCCATAGCGATCGAGGCCAGGCGCCAGCCGCGGACGACTTGCCAGCGGGGGGCGGGATGCCCCAGTGCCCGCGGCACGGAATAGATCAATGCCGGCAGGTTGAGCAGCGCTACCAGCGCCGATACCCAGGCCAGGGTAACCATTTCGGCGCCCGGCGCGGGCAGTTGCACAGCCACCAGGGTTAATACCACCGCCGCCGGCAAACCCACGACCACGCCAAAACCGCTGATCAGCGCCAGAAATAGGGAGGGCAGGTGGGTACCGGTGGGCCGGGGATGGGTGATCATTGAATCTCGATACTGACCTTCAAAATTTTATCAGCCTGGGGTGCGCTGGGGTCGCCAAACTGCGGATCGCGTACCGTGAGCTGTTTTACCACATCCATCCCGCTGATCACTTCGCCGAAAATGGTGTATTCGCCGTTCAATTGTGGGGCAGGTACATAAGTAATGAAGAACTGGCTGCCGTTGGTGTTGGGACCGGCATTGGCCAGGCCCACCAGGCCGGGCCGGTCGTATTTCAGGTCCGGGCTGATTTCATTGTTAAATTCGTAGCCGGGGTTGCCCAAACCTGTGCCGCTGGGGTCGCCGGCCTGCGCCACAAAGCCCTCGATCACGCGGTGGAAGAGAGTGTTGTCGAACCAGCCGCGTTGGGCCAGGTACACAAAACTGTTCACCGCCAGCGGGGCCTTATCCGGAAAGAGCTTCATCTTGAATTCACCCTTGGAGGTGCTAATTGTGGCCGTGAACTGCTTTTTGGCGTCCACGGTCTGCGGCGGGCATTCGCGCGCGCGGATGGGTTCCAGGGTGGTGGAAACGGCTCTGAACAGGCGGATCACCTCGCCAACCGTGGCTTCATCGGGAGTACCGCCAAAGGCGCGGCCGTTGAGCACCAGATAGGGCGTCTGGTTCAGCCCAATCGTTTCGGCCGATTTAAGCGCCGCTTTGACCTTGTCGGCCACCGGCTGGCTGAGCATGTCGGTCATGAAACGGGCCACATCCAGTCCGCTAATGCTGGCGGCCCCAACCTTGATCCAGGTCGAAAAATCCTGCGGGTTTTTGGCGCTCCATTCGGCCTGTTTGCTCATGATCAGGTTGTGCATTTCCCAAAATTTGCCCTGCAGGCCGGCCGCTTCGGCCGCCTGGGCGGTGATCAACGATTTATCGTGGATGTTGAGCGGGAAATGGCGATAGATGATGCGCACGTCTTTGGGAAATTTCACCAGCAGCGTATCCATCACCGGGGTTACCTGAGCGCAGTAGGGGCATTGAAAATCGCTGTATACCAGCAGGGTGATCAGCGCATCTTTGGGACCTTTTTGCCAATCAGAATCGCTGATCTTGGGGAAGACGGGGTCCCATTCGGGCAGCAGCGAGGCTACCTGGCAGCCGTTGGGCAGTGGGGTGGGGGTGGGCGCGGCGCCCTGGGTGGGGGAAATCACCACGGCGGTGGCGGTGGGCGGCAGCGCGGTCGCCGTGCTCACCGGACTCGCGGCACCGCCGCAGGCCGACAGCATGATAGCAGCTAAAATGCAGATGACGGGCCAAACTTTCTTCATCACAGGCCTTTCTTTACATGGGCCGGGCTGCGCGGGGTTATCCCGGGCTGCCCGGCAGGTGGGGGCACCCCTAAACCGTGGTTCGGGGGGTGCGTTTAGCTGGAAACTTACCCCCTGGCTGGGGGCAGACACTCCAATATCGCGGCGCGCAGTGCGGTTTGAACCTGCTCGCGGGGCTGGGTGGCGTCAATGATTCGCCAGCGGGCCGGTTCAGCGCAAGCCATGGCTAGAAAACCTTGGCGCACGCGGCGGTGGAATTCGACCTCGTAAGCATCCAACCGGTTCCATTCCACCCCGCCGCTGCGCTTTCGCTGCAGGCCGGTTTCCACCGGCAGGTCCAGCAGCAGGGTCAGGTCTGGCCACAGGCCGCCGGTGGCAAACTGCAGCAGACCGCGCAGCACATCCAGGTCGTTGCCGTGGCCGAACCCCTGGTAGGCCAGGGTGGAATCGGCGTAGCGGTCACTGATCACCATTTCGCCGCGCGCCAGGCAGGGGCGGATCACTTCGTTCACCAGTTGAGCGCGGGCGGCGCAAAAAAGCAGGGTTTCGGTGCGCGCGTGCATGCTGGTGTTGCGCATATTGGTCAATATTTCGCGCACCTGGTCGCCAATGGGCGTGCCGCCCGGCTCGCGCGTGGTGAGCACCACCTGCCCCTGCTGGCGTAAAAATTCAGCCAACAGAGTCAACTGAGACGATTTACCGCTGCCTTCGGGGCCTTCGAGGGTGATAAACAAGGTTTATTCTCTGAAGATTCGCACCCGCCGGTTGGGGTCTTTCCCATACGAATGGGAAACGAGCTCGGCTTGGCGGGCCATATCATGCTGGATGCGCCGGATGGCGGCTGTGGCAGGGGGCAGGTCCACCCATCGCTGGCCGTTCAATACCGCATCGATGGCGGCTTGAGTCTGGTGGGAAACATCGTCGTAGGCGGCGGCGTCGGGCAGATCACCGGTCAGGCTGAAGATTTCGGCCAGCACCTGTTCCAACTGGTTGATGGTGTTGGCCTTGAGGGCATAAATCGGCATACCGCGCTGTTCGGCCTCCTGAATGGTGGCCTCGTGGTTACGGTAATAGGTGCGCAGTGTGATCACTGCATTGGCTTCATCCAATTCGCGCACCACCAGTGCCGGAACGCCCAGGCGCTTGGCTGCGGTCACCAAACGGTTCCGGGCCACGCCGTAGGCAAAAATGCGCACCGGTTTCAGCATCGCCGGGTCGGGGGTATCGCTGCGCTCTTCCGGCAGGGGCTGCAAGATGCCGGCCGGTTCCTGGCGGCGGGTGCCGCCGGTGCGGCTGGTAAAGGCAGCCGGGGAGCGGCCGAACGGGTTGGGTATGCGCGCGTTAGGCGGGACGGATTCTTCCTCCACCGCCGGGTTGCCATTCAGGCTGCGCCGGGAGCCCTGGGACGGGCTGCGCTGCGCCGGCGGGGGCGCCGGTTTTTCGGTGTGCAGCTTGCCTTCGGCATCGCGATAGCGCAGTTCGCCCTGCGGCGGGAACCCGCGTACCCATGAGTCGACCGCGGCGCTCACATCCGAGTGGACAGATAGATGGTCGCGATCCTGAATCTCGATCAACACGTCAAATGTGGGCGGCGCGCGCCGTTCCAGTACGGTTTTCTGCGTGCCGCGCCGGCGGGCTTCTTCATCAGAAAGCGTGACCGATTCGATGCCGCCCAGCAGGTCAGAGAGGGTGGGGTTGAGCAGCAGGTTTTCCAGGGTGCGCCCGTGCGCCGTACCGATCAACTGCACACCGCGTTCGGCGATGGTGCGGGCGGCCTGTGCTTCCAGCTCGCGGCCAATTTCGTCGATGACGATCACTTCCGGGTTGTGGTTCTCCACCGCTTCGATCATCACCTCGTGCTGCATGGAGGGTTTGGCCACCTGCATACGCCGCGCGGTGCCCACCGCGGGGTGGGGCACGTCGCCGTCGCCGCCGATTTCATTCGAGGTGTCGACGATGATCACGCGCTTTTCTTCCGCCAGAATACGGGCGGCTTCGCGCAGCATAGTGGTTTTGCCGATGCCCGGTTTGCCCAGGATTAAGATGCTTTTGCCGGATTCGATCAGATCTTGAATGATGTCGATCGTGCCATAGACGGCGCGGCCCACGCGGCAGGTGAGGCCCACAATGCGCCCGCGGCGGTTGCGAATGGCGGAAATACGGTGCAGGGTGCGCTCCAGGCCGGCGCGGTTGTCGGTATCAAAGGTACTGATGCGCGATAACAACTCGTCGAGCTGTTCGTGCGTGACTTCGGTCTGCGACAGGATCAATTCATTGGAAATAAAGCGAGCGACCGGCAACCGGCCCAGGTCGAGCACAATTTCCAACAGGGCGTCGCTGTTGTTGGCCTCAATCACGGCCTGCGCAATATTGGGGGGGAGCACGCCCAGCAGGGCGGGTAAGTCGTCAGTAATTTTTCGTTGTGTCATCTATCCTACATGATTCCGGGCAGCCGGTGGATAGGCTGCTCGAGATTTTGAACCTGATTAACGATTGACACCGTCGGCACTTCCGACGAGCGTTGCTCTACGCCCAGGCGGGCAGAAAGCGGTACACGCTGCAGTATGGCCAGATGTTTTACCAGCAGGGCATGGCGCGGGCTGGCCTGCGCGGGCAAGTCGGCCAGAGCGTTTTCGAGCCACGATTGGTACGAGCGTACCGCCAGGTACACCGGGCGCCCCAGACGCGGCAGGCTCAGCATTAAAGACCGCACCAGTTCGCTGTATTCGGTCAGGTCTGGGTGTACCAGCGGGTGCAGAAACAGGCCGTAGCGCCCGTAGCGCCCTTCGACGTAGGCCATGATCTCGCCGTTTTGGCGGTACGCCAGGCCGCGTAGGCGCCGGTTGGGCAGCGGTTCAGCACTTTGTACCAGTGGCGGCACCAGGTTTTGGAACAGGATGCGCACCGCGAGTTCATCGGCATCCGCTACCGGCTGCCAGGCCGGGGCCGATGTGGCTGCGCTGTTGAGCGCAATCGCATCCAGCTTCCACACGCGCTGCCAGGCATATACCGAGAATCCGGTTTTGCGCAGACCTTCAAAAGCCGGGCTCAGTTCGTCCACATCTCCCAGCACGTGAATTGCACCCCATTTTCCGGCGTGCCAGACCAGTTTTTCGAGCAAGCTGGGCAGTTGCGGCGAGGATATGGCGCTGCCCGGTGCCAGAAATGCCAGGTGCGCCGAGCGGCTGCCGGAGGTATAGGTCACCTGGCCGATCAGCTCGGCGCTGCCGTTTTCAGCGCTGGCAATGGCGGTGTAACTGCCGTGGGTCGGCATGAACTGCACCAGCGCAGCCGGCAAATTGGCCAGGCTGCCGCGGGTCAGCGATTGAGCACTGTCGAGACTCAACACATCTTCTCGCAGCCGCATCAGCTTGATCAAATCAACCCAGGATAACGAACGGACGCTTATCTGGACAGCTCCATCACAAAGTATCGGTGAAAGCGGTCATCGGTAGTCAGTTCCGGGTGAAACGAGGTTGCCAGCAGTTTGCCCTGCTGGGCCGCCACAATGCGGCCATCGGGCAAACTGGCCAGAACTTCACTCGTGCCACTCACCTTTTGGATCAATGGTGCGCGGATAAATACCGCATGATACGGCAGCCCGCGCGGGTCCACCCGGCTGAGTACCGGCACGTCCAGGTCGATTTCAAAACTGTCGACCTGGCGGCCAAAGGCATTGCGTTCCATGCTAATATCCATCACTTCCAGCAGGGGCTGGCTACGCCGGATATCTTTGGAGAGAAAAATGGCGCCGGCGCAGGTGCCCCAGATCGCCCGGGTTTTACTGAACTCGCGCAGCGGTTCGATGAGCTGATAGGCCACTGCCAGCTTGCCGATGGTGGTGGATTCGCCCCCCGGAATGATCAGGCCGGCCAGGCCGTTGAGTTGCTCGGCCAGGCGCACCTGTACCACCTCAACGCCCAATTTTTCCAACATCACCTGGTGTTCGGCAAAGTCTCCCTGTAAAGCCAGGACTCCAATCTTCAATGCGCTACCCTACCAGCCCCGGGTCGCCATTTTTTCAGATTCCGGCATGACCGAAATGTTGCGGCCTACCATGGGCTCGCCCAGGTTGCGGCTGACTTCAGCCAATATCTTGGGGTCGTTGTAATGGGTGACGGCTTTGACGATCGCGGCGGCGCGCCGGGCGGGGTCGCCCGATTTGAAAATACCCGAACCAACGAAGACGCCATCCACACCTAACTGCATCATCAGCGCGGCATCGGCCGGGGTGGCTATACCTCCCGCGGCAAAGTTGACCACCGGCAGGCGGCCCAGGCTGCGGGTTTCCATCACCAGCTGATACGGCGCACCAATTTCCTTGGCGAAGTGCATCACTTCTTCTTCCGGCAGGTTCTGCAGGTGGCGAATTTCGCCCAGCACACTGCGCGCGTGTTTCACGGCTTCCACTACGTCACCGGTGCCGGCTTCGCCCTTGGTGCGCATCATCGCCGCGCCTTCGCCGATGCGCCGCAGGGCTTCGCCCAGGTTGCGGCAGCCGCACACGAACGGCACTTTGAAGAGGTGCTTGTTGACGTGGTGCTGATCGTCGGCGGGGGTCAGCACTTCGGATTCATCGATATAATCGATCCCAATCGCTTCCAAAATCTGCGCTTCGACAAAGTGCCCAATGCGGCATTTGGCCATCACCGGAATGCTGACCACTTCCATGATCTTGAGGATCATATCGGGGTCGCTCATGCGGGCCACGCCGCCGTCGGCGCGGATATCGGCAGGGACGCGTTCCAATGCCATCACCGCACAGGCGCCGGCTTCTTCGGCAATACGCGCATGTTCCACCGTGACCACATCCATGATCACGCCACCTTTGAGCATTTGGGCTAAACCCTTCTTAACCGCGAAAGAACCAGTTGTTCCATCCATCATCTTGTAAAAACTCCTTTAAATGGCTTACGCCACGAATCATTCCATCCTGATTCTACCACGCCCACTGCCCTCCGACAACCAATGGCCCGGGGCTGTAAAATGGGCAGGGGATTAGAAGATTCTCATCCGAGGCAGCAGAGCAAGGGAAGTGCCTCAGGCGTATTTCTCCACCCACCGGCCCAAGCTCTTGGGCCAGGGAAAATTTAATTTTCGCCGTTTAGGCGCGGCAGGCCGCGCCTAAACGGCGAATAAATGTCTCCACAGCCCCCCTCTCCCCCGCCAGCGCAGCGAGAAAGGGGGCAAAAGAACTTCCCGCTCTCGCGCAGTCTGCCAGCGGCTTTATTCTTGCGGGGGCGCTTTCTTGACGCGCAGTTGCACGCCTTCGATCGCCACGATCTCGGCGCGCTCGCCGATCCCCAGGCCAGGCTCGCCTTCCACCATGCGCACCGTCCAGCGCTCGCCGGCTACCTGGATCTGCCCCTTGGGGCTGACTGCCTCGCGGATGGTGCCGACTCGCCCCACCAGAGTCTGCAGACCGGTGAGCACCGGCGCTGCCTGGGCTTTAAGCGCCAGCATCAGAATGGCAAAAAAGCTAGCTGCCAAAAACAGACCGACGGACACCACCAGTGGAATGGAGATGGTGGGAATGCCCGGCACCTGCACCGAATTGAACAACACCAGCGCCCCGGCGATAAACGAGACCCCGCCCGCCACGGTCAGGGCGCCGTGAGTGGGCGCTTTGATATCCAATATGAACAAAATGAAGGCCAGCCCCAGAAAGAACAGGCCAAACCAGTTGACCGGTAAAATGCCCAGCCCAAAAGTGGCCAGCAGCAGCAGCACAGCCCCAGTGAAGCCCGCCACCCAGCCGCCCGGGCTGGAAATTTCAATGATGATGGCCCAGATGCCGGCCGAAAGGAACAGGAACACCAGGTTGGGATCGGTAAAGGTCTGCAAAGCCTGCTCCACCAGCGAAGGCGGCAGGTTTTCCTGGCGCGCGCCAGAAAGCTGCAGGGTTTGCTCGCGCCCCAACACCTTCACCTTGCGCCCGTTCAACTGCGCCAGCAGATCACTGACGCTGTCGGTCTGCACATCGACCAGCCCCACGCTCAATGCCTCACCCGAGGTGACGGCGCGGGCGTTATCGATCATTTCCTCGGCCAATTGCACCGCCGCGAGCTTACGGTCCTGAGCCAGTTCGCGCGCAGTGGCTTTGAGTACCTCTTTGATCTTGAGGGCTTCGGTGGTGTTGATGTCTTCACCACCCGAGCCCACCGGGCTGGCAGCGCCGATGGTAGTTTCGGGCGCCATGGCAGCGGCATGCCCGGCCAGGGTAAGCAGGGTGCCGGCCGAGGCCGCCATCGCTCCGCGCGGGCTGACGTAGACCACAATTGGCACACTGCTGGCGCGCATGCGTTCAACAATCAAGTTCATGGTCAGTATCGAGCCGCCCGGGGTGCTGAGTTGCATCACCACCAGGGCATAGCCCTGGTCGGCGGCCTGCTGCAAACCGCGCTCGATATATAACTGCATGGCGGGCGCTACCGGTCCACGCACGGTCATCACGCCCACCACGGGCGCGGCGCTCTGGCTGTGCACTGCCCGGCCCGGCGCCAGCAGGCCGAGGCCCATGCACAGCAGCGCGAAAGCGAGTAAGAAGGTGGGGCGCGATATTTTCATAGTGAATCTATTATACAGCGGGTTTTCGGGAGATACAAAAATGAATCAAGATCCCACGGAAAAGCGCTGCGCTGGCGGATCTGCGGGGCGGTTGCTTTCACCAGATATCGGATGCCTGTCCCGAAAGATGTTTCCTTTCGTCCCAGTCCCGGCGCAATATCGAGATCATGCGGGAAGCGATTGAACGTATGCAAAGAGATGGATCAAATTAGCTTTTTTCAAACCCGATCGAGAACATCGTCTCGAGATCGTGTTTGGAAAAAACCCGAAAGGCGATCAGCGTCTCGGTGCGCGTGATACCCGGTACTTTGAGCATATGATCGGTGACAATGGTCGCTAATTGCTCATTATCTTTCACGCGCACGATTGCAACCAGGTCAATCCGCCCGGCCACAGAATATACTTCCGTGATGCCGTTCAGATCGGCCAGTGCCTCTGCCACAGCGTTGATTTTGCTTTTTTCGCATTCGATCAGAATGACAGATGAGATCATCGGTATCCTTTCTGGTACAAGATGTTGAAATGATAACCACCTTATATGATTTAACCACGGCACCCCTTCGGGTGGCCGAATCGGCAAGAAAAATCGTTTACTTGGTCCACAAAGTGCAAGTGACTTTTTAAAAAGATCACAGCGGTGAAACGTCCACACCGCTGGTGGAAAGGTAGCCTTCTTCGCAAACCAGGGCCAGACCGCCGTCGCGCAGCGGGGCTGCATCCGTGGCTTCCAGCCGCAGGGCGCCATCGATGACGGCGCGCAGGTTGTTGCCCTGCACCGCCAGGCTCAGCGCATATTCGCGCTCGATTTGCCAATCCAGCAGCCCACTGGCCAATACGGTTTCTTCTCCATCGAACATTTTGACAAGCTGCACCAGGCCAGGGTTTATGAGCAGCAAGGCGTAGTAGCGCCTCAGCCCCTGCACGCGTACGGCCAGGCCGCCGGCGCGCAGCAGGTGAGGAGTCATGGCAGCACTCACCTGGTAGTCCGTCCATTCGCGCGTACCTTGCATCAGCAGCCCGCGCCCGTGGTTCTGAATCACCCCAAAACCGCCGCGGCTGCCGAAGCGCTGAAAACCATCCACCGCCGGCACCCAGGCTTGCTGCCACAGCCGGGCGGGGCCGCCCAGCGGGCGGGCCAGGTGCAGGTCTGGTGCGCCGTCCCAGGTGAGGCGATCGAGGTAAAGCACGCCCTCGGCAAAATCCTCCGCATCCATTTCAATCCCAACCTGGGCCACAGGGGTGAGCGCACGGTCGGTCAGAGTCCATTCCAGGTGCTGCTCGGCCGCATCGTTGGGTGCGAAGACCGCCTGCGGCCCGTAATGGCGTTCCAGCACGTCTTTTTCAGTATAAACGGCAATAAACAGGCGCGCCCGCAGCGCGCCGCGATTGCCCGGCTCGGCGCTGAGGGCAGCCCGCAGCGTCTGTCCGGGGTAGAGGGTGGGGCATGCGTCCAGCCCGTAGCCGGGCATCCCCACCGCCTCGGGTGGGACAAAGGTGGCGGTGCTGGCGCGAGCGCAGCCGCCCGCCGCCAGGTGTTCGTAGCGCAGTGCCAGGCTGTGCATGCCGCCGGGGCGCTGCGCGCTGCCCACGTGCAGCCTGGCGCCACAGTTGGGGCTGTCTTCGGCGGTAAAGCCCTGCACGGCTCCCGGCAGGTCAAAGTGAAAGCGCGCCCCATCTTTGGGGAAGTGCGGCGTCTGCCCGGCCAGTTTGCGCCCCAGGTTGGCGATGACCACACTTTGCTGTACACAATCGTAAATGGCGCGCCCGCCTTCGGCGGTAGGCAGATACATGCGGTCGGCCACCGGGCCGCGCCAGTCCGGCCCGGCGTCAATCGCCGCCAGGCCGCCTTTGATGCCCATCAGGCAGCCCACGTTGGCAGAGTTGCAATCGGTATCCCAACCCGAGGTGTTGGTGATGCGCAAAGCGCGCTGAAAGTTGTCGCCGCCGTAGAGCAGGCCGAGCATCACCAGGGCATGGTTGGGCACCACATGACAGTTGCCGGGATATTTGTCGTAGCCGTAGCGTGTGGCAATCTGGGTGCGCGCCTGGTGCCAGTCTGGAAATTCGGCGTGCCATTCGCGCACATCGCTGATCAGGCGGTAAATGGTCGAGTCGTGCGGGATCAAGCCGCAGGCGGTATCCAGCAGGCGGTTCACGTCCGGCTCCACAAAGGCCTGGGCCTCCATGGCAGCGATTACCTGGGCAGCGAAGACAGCTTCACCATCATGGCTGACGCGTGCAGCCTGGGCTGCCAGCGCCGCGGCCTGCTGGGGGTCGCCGGGGCAAACCATCCCCCAGCCGTCGATAAAAATCTGCGCGCCAATCTGTTCGGCCACCACGCGCCCGTTGAGCGCAATCGAGCCGCTCTGGGGGGCCGGGATGCCCTGCTTGAGGCGCAGGAAGGCGGTATGTTCGGTAGAGTTGCCCAGCCCGCCCCACCATAGGATGGAACGGTTTTCGATTATGTAGTTGAGCCAGGCCTGGCCGATCTCCCGGCTGGTGATTTGGGCCCCGGAGGGAAAGTCTTCCAGGGCACGAATGAAGGTAAAGGTGCCGGTAATATCATCGTCGGTGACGATCAGGGGCACTTTGAGGCGGTCGTGAACGTAATACTGGATTTCACCCAGTTCGGCCAGAATGCGCTCGTAGCTCCAGCCTTCAAACGGTCGGCCCAGATAGACGCCGATCACTTTGCCCAGCACACCGGCATAGACACGTTCCAGATAGTCGGATGGAATGGTGCTCATAGTTTTCCTGAAATGTAGGATGAGAGCAATGCCCGGCCTGCATGCCGCCGAGTCACTGCTTATAATTGATTATAGCGGAGAACCCTGCCAATCACCGGATAAAGGCGAGCAGATCCAGGTCGCCGGGGGAATGCCCCAGACGGGTGAGCGCCACCGCGGCTTCGGCGCGGAACTGCGTGCCGTGGTTGACCACATGCACGATCAACTGCCACAGCACATTCTGATAGGCGATGCCCCGCGTGTTCTGGTAATGCAGCGTGCGGTTGAGATCCACGTCAGCCAACCCGTCCAGGTAGGCCCGCCGGGCCTGCTCTTCGACCGTCCAGCGCTGGCGCAGGTCCTCCAGGTTGGCAAATTCGCCCCCCGTCAGCAGACTGGAGGGCGAAGATTGTGCCTGCCAGCGCTGGCGCCAGATGATTTCCGCGGCCAAAATATGCACCAGCGTCCCGCGCAAGCTGCCGTGACTTAACCCGGCCGGCGCGGTAAAGGCGGTTGCGCCGGCCTGTTCGGCGGCCTGCAGCACCCTGGCAGTGGCCCAATCGTTATATGCATTCAAGAGCTGAATATCACTTTTGTGCATTGTGCTGCTCCTGGGGTGAGGGATGCCGCCCCACGTTTGGCTATGGTCTGACGCGGTACCAATAGGGTTAAGCCTCGCGAAAGCCCATTTTCGTGGGAACGGATCATGCGGCTTCCCGCGTGTGCTACGGCCGCACGTGATAGTCGCCCTGCACCACCCACTTGTAGGTAGTCAGTTCGCGCAGCCCCATCGGGCCGCGGGCGTGCAGGCGTTGGGTAGAGATGGCCACCTCGGCCCCCAGGCCCAACTGTGCGCCATCGGTGAAGCGGGTGGATGCGTTGACGTAGACCGCCGCCGAGTCGACTTCGGCTACAAAACGGCGCGCGTTTTGCGGATCTGCGGTCAAAATGCCGTCGGAATGGTGGGTGGAGTGCACGGCGATATGTTCCATGGCCTCGGCCAGGCCGTCTACCAGCTTGAGCCCCAGCACCAGGGAAAGCCACTCGGTGTCGAAATCCTGCAGGCCGGCCGGCCGCACGCTTTCCGGGTAGGCCGTACCCAACACCTGCGCGGCGCGCGGGTCGGCCCGAAAGGTCACCCCGTCGGCGGCCAGGCGCTCTACCAGGCGCGGCAGAAACTCCTGCGCTACAGATCGGTGCACCAGCGCGGTATCCAACGCGTTGCACACGCTGGGGCGCTGGATTTTGGCATTGCGGATCACTTCCACGGCGGCGGCCAGGTTGGCATTGTGGTCGACAAACAGGTGGCAGATGCCAATGCCGCCGGTGATGACCGGGATGCGGCTGTTCTGGCGGCAGAATTCATGCAGCCCGGCGCCGCCGCGCGGAATGACCATATCGATGTAACGATCCATTTGCAGCAGTTCATGCACCAGCGCGCGGTCGGTATCCGGCACCAGTTGGATGGCATTTTCGGGCACGGCGCTGCCGGCCAGGCCGCGCTGCAGCGCGGCCGCCAGGGCCCGGTTGGAATGGATGGTTTCGCTGCCGCCGCGCAGAACGGCGGCGCTGCCCGTCTTGAGCGCCAAACCGGCCACGTCCACGGTTACATTGGGGCGTGCCTCATAAATCACGGCCAGCACCCCCAGCGGCACGCGCTGCTTGTGAATATGTAGCCCGTTGGGCAGCACCTGCGCTTCGAAAACCTCTCCCACCGGGTCGGGCAGTTCAGTCACCTGGCGCAGGTCGGCAATGATGCCGGCCAGGCGTTTCTCATTCAGCAGCAGGCGGTCGAGCATGGCCGCGCTCATGCCGGCGTCGGCGGCGGCCGCCAGGTCTAACTGGTTGGCCGCCAGAATGGCATCACGCTCGGCCCATAACTGGTCCGCGGTGCGCTGCAGGGCTGCATTTTTCTCGACGGTGCTCACCAGGGCCAGCCGGCGCGAGGCGGCTTTGGCTTGTTGGCAAATGCTTTCAATCGACATGGTTACCTGCCTTTTCGGAGCTAACCACGGAGTCACGGAGGACACGGAGTAGAAAGAGCTGTTTTTTTTTCTGCGCCTGCCGCTTCGGCCACCCGACGGGGTGCTGTGTCTCTGTGGTGAATATTTACAACAAGATCATATTGTTGCGGTGGATGACTTCGGCGCCGCTGGTGTAGCCCAGGATACTTTCAATTTCAGTGGACTGCCGGCCACAGAGCTGCGCCAGTTCGGCCGAGGGGTAGCTGCTCAGACCCACGGCCAGCGCTTTGTCGTTGGGGCCGGTCACGCGCACCGTGTCGCCCCGCTCAAAATCGCCTTTCACCCGCACCACCCCGGCCGGCAGCAGTGAGCCGCCGTGCGCCAGGGCGCGGGCGGCACCGGCATCCACTTCCACTTCACCGGCGACGTGGCTGCTGGAGAGAATGTAACGCTTGCGGCCTTCCAGCTTGTTAATCACCGGCAAAAAGCGCGTGCCGATTTCATCACCCTGGGCCAGGTGCTGCAGCACCTCGGGCGCAGAGCCGCTGGCGATGACTACCGTCACCCCCGCGTGGCGCGCCAGGTCGGCGGCTTGCAGTTTGGTGAGCATGCCGCCGGTCCCCAGCCCGCCGGCAGACCCGCCCGCGGCTTCCCACAGCGATGCGGCAAACGGTTCCGGCCCCACCTGATGGATCAGCCGGGCGTTTGGGTCTTGGCGCGGGTCGGCGCTATACAGGCCGTCCTGATCGGTTAACAGCAGCAGCAGGTCGGCTTCTACCAGGTTGGCCACCTGGGCCGAGAGGTTGTCATTATCGCCAAAGCGGATTTCTTCGGTGGCCAGGGTATCGTTTTCGTTAATGATGGGCACCAGGGCCTGCTGCAGCAGGGCATCGAGGGTGTTGCGCGCATTCAAGAAGCGCCGCCGGTCGCCAAAATCGGCGCGGGTCAGCAACACCTGGGCCACTCGCGTGCCGTAGATGCCAAAGACCTGCTCGTAAAGGGTCATCAGGCGCGGTTGGCCCACTGCCGCCAGCATCTGCTTGGCGGGCAGGTGTTTGGGTAGGCTGGGGTACCCCAGCACCTCGCGCCCCGCGGCGATGGCCCCGGAAGAAACCAGCACCACCTGGCTGCCGCCGGCCAGCAGCCCGGCTACCTGGCGCGCCAGATCCACCATGCGTGGGGCGGAGAGTTTTTTGCCCCCCGCGGTGAGGGTGGACGTGCCCAATTTGACCACAATGCGTTGAGAGTTCATAAAAGGAACTTCCTGAGTTGAAATCTGGGCAGATTGTAGCACAAATGCCGGTCCACTCCATGGACAAACTGGAACGCGCCCTGATATTGAGTCAGGAATGGATTCCTACCTCCCCGGCCACCTTCCCTCGTGCTTCGCGGCATGCCCCACAATAACGTCGAAAATGGTTCACCCTCCCCACTGGCGGGGAGGGTGGGGGAGGGGTTGTGTGAGTTGTTCTTGTTCTTGCCCATCGCCTATCGCCAAATTTTGGCCTCAAAGCCGGCATTTTCCGGTTTTTGGGCCAAAATTACCCCCTTGAAGTATGGTTTATAATAGGATTACGATGCAAAGAAAAATAATCTCCACTTTTTTACTGGTGCTGCTGTTAACATTCACCTTTGCCAGTCTGATGCCCCCGCAGCCGGCGCTGGCGGCGGCGCCAGCGGTGCCCAATACCTATGACCTGATGGCGGCGGTGCAGGCATTGCGCGCCTCGAAGGGTCTGGCGCCGTTGATTGTGGATGGGGCGCTGATGTCCGCGGCGCAGGGCCATTCCAACTACCAGGCTTCCATTGGCACCTGGTCTCATAGGGGGGCCGGTGGCACTTATGCAGTAGACCGCGCCAGAGCCGCCGGGTTTGGCGGTGGTGCGCTGATTTATGCTTCTGAGAATGTGGCTATTGCCAATAACCGCACCGGGTTGGATGTGGTGATTTACCAGTATTGGAGCGACGCCGCTCACTGGAACACGATGACCAGCACCCGCTATATTTACGGCGGCGCCGGAGTGACCGAGAAAGACGGTGTGATGTATTACACTTTTAACACCGCTTATATCGCCGGGCAGGCAAGCAGCGGGCCGGTGCCTACCTTTGGCCCGGGCGCGCCCACCGCCAAGCCCAAAACGCCCATCCCCACCATGCCGCTGATGGTGTCGATCAAGACTTCGACCCCCAACCCCGATGGTTCGGTGGTGCACCCGGTGGGTTACGGGCAGGCCATGATCAGCATCGCCACAGCCTACGGGCTGAAACTGGACGATCTGCGCAAGTTGAACAAAATGACGGCCAGCTCGGTGCTGAGGGCCGGGCAAACCCTGGTGATTCAGGCTTCCTTCACGCCCACCCGGGCCCCCAGCAGCTCGCCAACTCTGGCACCGCCGACACAAACCGCCACCCCCTCGCGCACCCCCACTTCCACGCGCGCCCCCACCCTGGCGCCTTCGGATACGCCCACACCTTCGATGACCCCCACTCTCACCCAGACATCCACTGTGACGCCGGTATCCTTCATTTCGTCGCTGGAAAATATAGACCGGCGCAGCCTGGGCACAGTGATCATCGCGGTGTGCGGAATGGGCTTGCTGCTGGTGGTGGTTGGCCAGGTACGCCGGAAAGCCTGAAATGGGCGCTGTCTGAAAAATAGACGGCCTGCCCTTCAAGTTATTTCCCCCCCAACCCCCGCCCCAGGTCTAGTTTATTTTTTGCGGTTATTTTGCCCGTTTGGGGCATAGGCGGTAACATAAGGCCAATTTCGTGATTAGCGAGACAAACCCATCCCTCCCCGGCCCTCCCTTCCCCTGCAGGGAAGGGAGGGAGAAAAACATAATGGTTCTTTTTGCCAGCTT
>Ga0105047_10007632_pt1 | contig 18191 bp, 26 predicted proteins | sample MAT04_FD_78384 | JGI IMG/M metagenome (GOLD analysis project Ga0105047, IMG submission 78384) | Freshwater microbial communities from Lake Fryxell liftoff mats and glacier meltwater in Antarctica - MAT-04 (megahit assembly) | ecosystem: Environmental > Aquatic > Freshwater > Ice > Liftoff... | reverse complement strand
GCGTCAGCCAAGCCGCCTCACTGAGACAGGAGTCTTCAGTGGATGGAGAAGGTCAACCAGTCAGTCAACTCGTCCATGACCACAGGCATCGAGTTGCAAGACCGCGAGTTTTTTGCCGCCATTCGCGAAGCCCGCGAGCCCAGCAGCAGTGTGGCCCCTGTATTGCCGTGCTACCGGGTGCTACACCAGCTTGAGCAGCAGCTGAACGCAGATTATTGAACCTTGGAGCTGGGTCGGTCCATCCACCGGTCCCGGTAGGCCTGCAGATGCAGCATGCCTTCCTCGCCGGGGTTGAATTTCATCAAGCCGCGCGCAAATTCCAGGGCAATGAAGGTGGTGATATCCGCAATGGTGAAGCGCTGGCCGGCCACAAAAGGTTGGTGGGCTAATTCACTGTCCAGCCAGCGCGCTATCACACGCATTTTTTCGCCTTGTGATTTTCCAAAATCGGGAAACTGCGGCTGCTCCAGCGCAGCTAGGCCGGGGTGGGTATGGCGTATGCAGTTTGCAATGCTGCTCATCAGGTACAACTCAATCCGCCGGTCCGTCATCTCAATGAAGGCGCGCTCTTCAAAGTCCTCCCCCATCAGGTTGGGTTCAGGGAACAGGCCCTCCAGGTAGGTGCAGATGGCGCGGGTCTCGGTCAGCACGCGCCCGTCGTCCAGTTCCAATGCCGGTACTTTGGCCTGAGGGCTCTTGGCGCGGTAGGCTTCGCTTTGGTGTTCGTTCCCCGCAATGCTGACGGTGACTTGCTCAATGTGACTGATTCCCTTCTCGGCCAGAAACATCGTTACGCGGCGTGGACTGGGCGCGCGGGGGGAGACGTACAGCTTCATGGCTGCGCTCCAGTGGTGCGGGACTGGCCGGTTTCCATCATCTTGCGGGCTTCCTCGGCAAACTGGCGGGCTTTGTCTTCGTCATCAATGCGCATGTTCAGGGAGGAGGGTGGCATCTCGATCCCTTTGAGGACGGCGGGTCTGGCTCGAATGCTGTCCGTCCAGCGCTTGAGGTGGGGCATGTCGTCCACGGACACGCCCGACCAGCGGTGGGTTCGTACCCAGGCCCAGTTGGCAATGTCGGCAATGGAGTAATCGCCAGCCAGGTATTCGTGGTCTTTCAGGTGGCCATCCAGCACACGGAACAGCCGCGTGCTCTCGCCCTGGTAGCGATCAATGGCAGCTGGAATTTTCTCGGGAAAGTAGCGAAAGAAAACATTGGCTTGTCCCATCATCGGGCCGATGCCGCCCATCTGGAACATCAGCCACTGCATCACGCGTGAGCGGCCTTTGGTGTCACTGGGCATCAGCTCCCCCGTTTTTTCGGCCAGGTAGACAAGGATGGCACCCGACTCGAACACGGGAAAATCATCCTCAGTCCGGTCCACGATGGCGGGTATGCGTCCGTTGGGGTTGATTTTCAAAAACCAGGGTTGCTTCTGGTCGTTGCTGGACAAGTTGAGCGTGTGCAGGGTGTAGGGCAGCGCCAGCTCTTCCAGCGCAATGGATATTTTGTGGCCGTTGGGCGTTGCAGCGGTGTAAAGGTCAATCATGATTCTGCCTCAATGGAAGAAATGTCAAGCGGAAACGGTGCGGAGTTGTTGCTCGCCCAGGCCATGAATGCCCAGGCGCATGGTCTGGCCAGGCTTCAAGAATACCGGGGGCTTTTGTCCCATCCCCACACCGGGCGGCGTGCCGGTGAAGATCAGGTCGCCGGGCTCCAGGGTCATGAACTGGCTGATGTAGCTCACCACATGGCGCACGCCGAACACCATGGTTTGGGTACTGCCGTTCTGAAAGCGGTGGCCATCGACGTCCAGCCACATGGAGAGGGCTTGCGGATCCGGCACTTCGTCAGCGGTAACCAGCCAGGGGCCAATCGGTGCAAAGGTGTCGTGTCCCTTGCCCTTGTCCCACTGACCGCCGCGTTCAATCTGGAAGGCGCGCTCCGTCACATCGTTGGCCACGCAGTAGCCGGCCACATGCTGCATTGCATCAGCCTGGCAGACATACTTGGCGCGCTGGCCGATCACGATGGCGAGTTCTACCTCCCAGTCGGTTTTCTCTGCACCACGGGGTATTTCCACGCTGTCAAACGGGCCGCAGATACTGCTGACGGGCTTCATGAAGAGCACCGGCTCGGCGGGAAGTGCCATATTGGCCTCGGCGGCATGGTCGGCGTAGTTGAGGCCCACGCAGACAATCTTGCGCACGCTTCCCACGCAAGGGCCAATGCGCAACGAGGGGTCCAGCAGTGGCAGCTGGTTTGTATCAAGGGTGCGCAGGGCCGCCAGACCTGCCGGCATCAAGGTCGCACCGCCTATGTCCGCGCAGTGCGCCGAAAGGTCGCGTAGCTGACCCTGCGTATCCAGCAGGGCGGGGCGTTCCTGGCCAGCCGGGCCGACGCGTAACAGTCGCATGTGTATTTCCTCGTAGGGGGTTGTTTCAACCCGACTTTATCCCGGCTGACGGAATCGAGGTGTCACCAACATGAATCCCGCGTGGGTGATTAGCTGCAGCGTCGCGAACTTTGAATCACAATAGGGGCATCACATATTGTTGATTCGAGGATATTTCCATGGGCAAGCTTGCTAAACAAGAATCACCTGATTCCAATCCTGATCACCATCAGGTTTTCGAACTGGCAGCTGAGTTGTTTCGCGTGTTGTCCGCGCCGATGCGGCTGCGAATCATCAAGAGCCTGTGCGAGCGGGAAAAAAACGTCAGCGAGCTGCTGAGCGTCATTAACACCACACAGCCCAATATGTCGCAGCACCTCAACACGCTGTACCTGTCAGGTGTACTGGGCAAGCGCCGGGATGGTGTGCAAATCTACTACCGCATTGCCGATGACCGTATCGCCAACCTGTGCCGCGTCGTATGCGCCCAAGTTGCCGCCGACGGTGATTTGGTCGCAAACTAAACCACTTTTCTCCAGCAAGTCAGGGTTATTACTATATCGATTGCGGCAGCGGTAGCACTAGCATTTGATCCTTGTATATAAGGAATCAATTATGAAAAGACTACTGTTGCTGGTTGCGGGTTTGCTCGCTGCTTCTCTGGCTTGGGGTGAAGTGAAAGTCGTGTACCACTTGAGCGAAGGCATTCCACAGGCCTCCCGGGCAATCGGGAATATTCGCAACCATATCGCCGCCGATCCAACGGTCAAGATCGTGGTCGTCACCCATGGTGCCGGAATAGATTTCTTGCTGGACGGTGCAGTCAACGCCAGGGGTCAGTCGTTCGCTGGTGATATTGGCGATCTGACCGGTCGCGGGGTCGAGTTCAGGGTCTGTAACAACACGCTGACCAGTCGCAATATTTCCAAAGACAAGGTCGCTATGGAAGCGAAAATCGTACCTTCTGGTGTGGCCGAGACGGCCAACCTGCAAGCCAAAGAGGGTTTTGTTTACATCCACCCTTGATGCCGTTTTATCCAATCCGATACCAGGAGATCAACACATGAAAATGTATTCAGTTCTGGCAGCCGGCGCGCTGGCTGCGATCACGGGTTGGGCCCAGGCCCAGACCATGGACCCTTTGCAGGTGCGCAATATGGCGGCCTCTTGCGCTACATGCCACGGTACCAACGGCGTGGCCCAAACCGGCAATGAAACCCTGGCTGGAGTGAACAAGGATGAGTTGCTCAAGAAAATGCTGGACTTCAAGACCGGCAAGAAGCCGGCAACCATCATGCACCAGCTGTCCAAGGGCTATTCCGACGAGCAGCTTGCCGCCTTGGCGACTTACTTTTCCGCCCAGAAAAAATAAGAAAGGCCCCATCATGATGAAACGTCGTCAATTTGTACAAGGCGTTGGAGCGGCGGGCTCTTTCGGTGCGTTGGGCCTGGCCACTGGCTGCGCTACTTCGGGAAGCGGAAGCGGTCTCAAGGTGGTGGTGGTCGGTGGCGGTTATGGCGGCGCCACAGCGGCCAAATATGTGCGCATGTGGTCCGACTACGGTATTGATGTGACACTGGTCGAGCCCAGCAGTGCTTTTATTTCGTGCCCCATCTCAAATCTGGTGCTGGGTGGCAGCAAGACCATGGCGGATATCACCACCCCCTACGGCAACTTGGTCAAACGCCATGGCGTAAAGATGGTGCAGGACATGGTGACCCGTATCGACCCCGACAAGCGGGTAGTCATGCTGGCCAAAGGTAGTGAACTGACCTACGACCGGCTGATCGTTTCTCCAGGCGTGGATTTCATGTGGGAGAAACTGCCCGGCATGGCCAAAGAGGGCGCCAAGGACAAGGTGTTGCACAGCTGGAAAGCAGGCGCGCAAACCGTGGCGTTACGCAAGCAGCTTGAAGCGATGCCGGATGGCGGCGTGTATGCCTTGTCGATTCCTCTGGCTCCATACCGTTGCCCGCCCGGTCCCTACGAGCGCGCCTGCCAGGTTGCCAGTTATTTCAGCAAAGCCAAGCCCAGGAGCAAGGTGCTGATTCTGGATGCGAATGACGACGTGACCTCCAAGGCGGCACTGTTCAAAAAAGCCTGGAAAGACCGCTACGAAGGTATTGTTGAATACCGCCCCAAGCACAAACTGGCTGACGTGGATGCCGCCACCAACACGTTGAAGTTCGAGTTCAATGACGACGTGAAGGCGGCAGTGCTGAACGTCATTCCCGACATGCGCGCAGGCGATATTGCCGTCCAGACCGGCATGGCAACGGCCAACAAGCGCTGGTGCGACGTCGACTTCCTGACGTTCGAGTCCAAGGCAATCCCGAACGTGCATGTGCTCGGAGACTCCATTCAGATCGCACCTGCTATGCCCAAATCGGGTCACATGGCCAACCAGCATGGCAAGACCTGCGCGGCGGCTGTGGTGGCACTTTTGACAGGAAAGCAGCCCAATAGCTCGCCGATTTATACCAACACCTGCTACAGCTTCGTCAGCGATGAAGACGTAGTGCACGTGGCCAGTGTGCATCGCTACGATGCAGAAATGAAGACCATGCTCGCAGTGCCAGGTGCAGGTGGCGTGTCCAGCGCAGCCAACGAGCTGGAAGGACGCTACGCGATGGCATGGGCTCGCAACATATGGGCCGACACCCTGGCCTGATCTTCTCTATGCAAGGTATAGGAATGCCATCAGGACGCAGTTGGTTGAGCGCACTGGCCTTGGTAGCTATCGCCGGCGGAGCATGGGCGCAGGCAGACGAGGCGCGGGCCAAAAAAATTGTGGTTGGAGTCTGCTTTTTGTGCCACGGCGCCGAAGGCGAGTCTTCCAGCGAGGTCTTCCCGCGGCTGGCGGGCCAGCACTGGGAATATGTTGCCAAGCAGCTGGATAACTTCAAGTCGGGCAAACGCAAGAGCACCGCCATGAAAGACATGGCAGCGAAGCTGACGCCTGACGAGATGGTGGCTTTGGGTCATTTTTTTGAAAAGCAGACGGTAGTAGGCGTCGTGCCCAAAGACACGGCCTTGGCCGCGGTGGGAAGCTACATTTATCAGAATGGTAACAAGTACAGTGGCGTAGCCGCCTGCGCCAGCTGTCATGGACCGGGTGCGTTGGGGACTACAAATCTCCCCCGACTTGCCGGCCAGTATGCGACATATATTGAGACTCAACTCAAGCTGTTCAACCAGCGTGAACGCACCAATGACAACGCGGTCATGCATTCCATCGTGGTCAAGATGACGCCGCTAGAAATGGCGGCAGTGGCTGAGTACCTCAGCGGAAAATAATCCAGTCCGGGTGGCTTGCCGGTCAGGTTGCTTTGGCAACGGGTTGCATGCCCACATTGGACTGGTGGCGGGTGGGCCGGTTGTCCAGTACACGGTCCACCAGACCTGCACCACCCCACATGCCAATCAGCGTCACCCAGGCCGTTATGGCAAATATAGAGCCCCCTGTCATGCCCGCCCCAACAGCGCAGCCACCTGCCAGCATGGAGCCGAATCCCATCAAGATAGCTCCTGCGATATACCGGGTCATGCTGTAGCCGTCCTTGAAACCCTCCAGCTTGAGGTCGTGTCCCAGCCAAGCACCTAAAAATGATCCCGCAAAAACACCGGGCAACAAGCCAAAATCAAACCCGATTCCAGGTGCTGGCGAGGCCAGCACACGCATCAGCCACTCTGCCGATGGTCCGCTGAATGTCAACCCTTGAACCTGGATGGGCTGGAACGACTGGGTGGACACAAAATAGCTGAACCACCACGCCGCGGCTACCGTTAATCCAATGCCGATGCCACCCATCCAAACCCATACGCTGCGCTTGGGACTACGCCAGGAAAAATACAGCGCCGCGAACAGCCAGATCAACCCTGCCACCAGGCCTCCCCATGGGCCGGAACCAGTAATTGCCAGGAGATCGCGCGAGGGTCCTGCTTCGACCGTCCACCAACTGCTGATGGTTGCACGCAAAGGGGCCAGTGCGCCAGAGAGGGATGCCTGAGCCGTGACGGCAAAGATCAATCCCGAGAGCAGGGCGCGCAGGTTGCCGTTGGCCGACAACACCAGCAATCGGCTGGCACACCCGCGTGTCATGATCATGCCGGCACCGAAGAGAAGGCCGCCCACCAATGCACCCGACAGGCTTCCGCGTGTGGCAATCTGGCGCGCCGTACTGACGTCCAGTGCGTGGGTCAGGATCAGCAGTTGAACCACGACCACGGCAGTGGCAAAGGCCAACAGCCAGACCGATAGCTTCTCGCCGAATGTTCGGTGCCAGAATTCAATGACGGCTGCGCGCAGGCAAAAACGCGATCGTTGCGCGAAAAATCCGAACAACGCACCAATCGCAAGGCCACCCATGGCCAAGACAACGCCGTCGCCATATCTTTCCAAAATGGTTGCCAGATCCATCGCATTCCCCAATAATTCAGCAAACGCTTATATTAAGGCTTGGTGAAAGCGATATGTTGATCCCGGTCAAGATTTTGATAATGGTCCATTCACCAAGTTGAAAAAAGTGCAACTTCCAGTTTTACGAGGAGAGCCCATGAATTTTCCAACCCAGCAGACCCTTCTGCGGCATGCGAGGCACTACTTGACTGTCTTGCTGGCCGCGTTCGGTACCCTAACGCCTGTTTTTGCGCAGAGTATGGCCATGGCGGCGCAGCGCGTATCTCCGTCGTCCTGGTATGTCGAAGGTTTGGGGGCCTTGGGGTCAAGCGCTAATCAGAACTTCATCTCCAATGCGGCGTTCGTTGTGACCCCTGCGGGTGTGGTGGTCATCGATTCGCTGGGTTCGCCGGCATTGGCGGAGCACCTGATGTCAGAGATCCGCAAAATCACGCCACTTCCCGTGACCCATGTGATCGTCACCCATTACCATGCGGACCATATTTACGGTCTTCAGGCGTTCAAGGCAACGGGTGCGCACATCATCGCGCACCGCGCTGCGCTGGAATACTTGAATTCGGATAATGCCCGTCTTCGGCTGGAGGCGTCCCGACAGGAGCTTGCACCGTGGATCGATAAAACAACCCAACTGGTACCTGCAGATGAATGGATTGATGGCCCCAAGGAGTTGATAGTCGGTGGTGTTCACTTCCTGTTGCAGCCGGTAGGGCCCTCGCACACGCCAGAAGATCTGGTGGTTTACATGCCGCATGAGAAGGTGTTATTTGCAGGTGATCTGGTTTTCCGCAGCCGCATTCCTTATGTGGGACAGGCGGATAGCGGGCACTGGATCAAGGCGCTGCACACACTGCTGTCCTTCGACACCGCGGTGATCGTTCCTGGGCATGGACCCCTGTCATCGGAAGCGCGCAAGGACATGGAACTGACTCGGGATTACCTGATTTACCTTCGCTCTGCGATGGGCGAGGCAGCGAAAAACATGCAGCCCTTCGAAGAAGCCTACGACGCAACCGACTGGATGAAGTTTGAGCATCTGCCACTGTTTCGTGTTGCCAACCGAATGAATGCTTACAACACGTATCTGCTGATGGAAAGAGCTGCTCAATGACGTCACACCCAAACAGACTCGGTCGTCGCGAGTTGATCCTTGCAACCGCTTGCCTTTTGACAACTCTAAGCCCTGCAGCGAAGGCTGCGAACGCGGCTTTGCCGGCACCGGAATCGTTGGCGGATGAATTGGCCAAGGCATTGAAAATGGGTCAACCACTGGTTGTCATGGTCAGTCTCGAAGGTTGCCCGTTTTGCCATGTGGCCCGCAATCACTATCTTGACCCCTTGCGCCGCCAGGAAGGGGTTCCCGTGTTTCAGATTGATATGCGCAGCACGGTGGCTGTGCGCGATTTCAAGCGCATGGCCGTGACGCACGACCAGTTGGCTCGGGCGTGGGGCGTCAAGGTGGCGCCGACTGTGCTGTTCTTTGGCTCTGGCGGTAAAGAGGTAGCAGGGCGTCTGGAGGGCGGCTACATACCCGACTTTTATGGTGCCTATCTGGATCAAAGAATGCAGCAGGCGAGGGCGGCGGTCAAGTCATGAAGCTTATCAACCGAATTCCGCTTATCTGGCTCGCTGTGATTGCGGGCTGGTTGGCCATTGCCCCCATCTTGCCAGAGCCTCATCTGGTTGAAAAACTTCGCATGCTCACAACCGGCACGCTGGTGCGGCCGATTGATATTTTCGACCTGCTGCTGCATTCAGTGCCCTTGCTGCTTTTGTTTTTGCGCTTGCCGGGCTGGCTCCGGGCGCGCCGTTAGGCGTGGATAGCCGCTCCCGGTGTCCCCAGGGCGATTCAGGATTTGTGGTACGTGTCAGTGGTTGGGGATGGAACCGGTCGCACGGGCGTTGGCCTCAAAGCCGCCCTTGGCTTTCCACTCGGCAAAGCCGCCCTGCAGGATGCGCAGGTTTTCATAGCCAGCCAGGCGCAGTGCCAGCCCCGCCTGTGATGACAGGGAGCCTGTGTTGCAATAAATCAATACCGGTTTGTCTTTCGGGATGCGGCTGCGCTCTGCCAGTACCTTGCGCCATTCAATGTTGGTCGCGCCCGGGATGTGTTCTTTGCTGAACTGGTCGGCATCGCGTGCGTCGATCACAAAAAAGCGTTTCCAGTCTGCTGCGGGAATTTGCTCTGGAAAGATGGTTGCACCCCCGTAATCGACGAATTCCAGATAGTCTTCCACGGCTTTGACCCCTGCAGAGTCCTGAGCGTGCGCGGTGGTGAATGCTGATGCCGCCAGCAGGCAGGCCAGAAGCGTGGCCTCCATTCGCCGTGGTTGGACATCAGGGCGCGTGGCTGGAGTGGAGTGCGTCATCGTTTCTACTTTCATTTATAAGCGTGTAGCGATATTATCAAGTCATGCTCCCATTCCTGCAAGGAGAGGGAACGCAAAATCGTGTACCGTGCGAGGCAACATGATCCCTATAAAAACTGAATCCGCCTGGAAGGGCACCTCCGACTGCCGCAACTGTGGCATCCGTGACATGGTGCTGTTCGCCGACCTCAACGAAGAAGACTTCGGGCTCATCCATGCGCCGATCGACGATATGGAGTTTCATGCCGGAGCAAGCCTGTTCCAGGAAGGTGCGGCGGCTCTGGGCATCTTCACACTACGCGCTGGAATGATCAAATTGGTGCGCTCGACCTCGGATGGCCGCCAGCGCATTGTCCGAGTGCTTCGGCCAGGTGATGCGATCGGTTTGGAGGCGCTCGCCACTTCCCGTCACGACTCCAACGCTGTAGCCTTGACCGAGGTTTCGGTCTGCCGGATTCCCTTGTCGGTTATCCACAAACTGGGTGTGCAGTCACCGCGTTTGCACCATAGCCTGATGGGTAAGTGGTCTCGTACGCTCAAGGAGGCGGACGACTGGTTGGCAGATCTGAATTTTGGTTCGGCGCGTAAACGGGTCTGCAATCTGGTGCTGAAGATGCGCAGCGTGACGGATGCCCAGACGGTCACACTTTTCGCGCGTGAAGACATGGGAGCCATGCTCGATCTCAAAATGGAAACGGTCAGTCGCGAGGTCAGCGCACTGGTCCGGGAAAAGGCTCTGGAGCCACTGGACAAGTGCGGTCGCGTCTACCGAATCCTCAATCTGGATTGTTTGCTTACCGCCTGAATGCGAGCCCCTAACTCGCAGCCTTGGCTGCGGCAGCAGCATCTTCCGCCATTTTGCGTTTGAAATATCGCAGGAAAAATACCCCCATACCCAGCATAAAAATTATCCCGCTAATGCTCATGAGGCCATAGTCGGTAGAGAACAGATCGGTCAGCAGTTTCATGGTGATACCTCTTTTAATCAGAGCTTGCAGTGTGACCCCGTGAAGCGCCGATCAGCATGATCCTGATCAATGAATCAGGGTTTGTCCTCGTACTAGGCTAAAATAAAATTACCTATACTGGTATGGGTATAAATTTTATTAGGGGCTGGTGCGTATGTCGATTTCTGTCCAATCTGCTGGGCGTAAAGTCAGGCCTTTCTGGCCGCCTCTGGTCGCTGGCGTTGCTTTAGGCCTAGTCTTGCTGTTGACCTTCGTATTGACAGGTCACGGCCTTGGCGCTACGGGTGCCACCACCCGCATGACCGCATGGTTGGGCTGGACGGTGGCCCCCGCCGCTACGCAGGCAAACAGCTACCTTGCTCCCATGGTGGAGAGCGGCAATCCCCTGTCCTCATGGATCACCTGGCAAGTTATCGGTGTGGCGATTGGCGCGCTGGTAGCAGCCTTCATGGGTGGCCGTTTCCGGGTTCAGCTGGATGGTGCGCGCAGTGTGGGTACGCCGCGTCGTTTGCTGGCAGCCTTGGGTGGCGGCCTGGTCTCTGGCTTTGGTGCCCGTGTAGCGGCTGGTTGCACCAGCGGCTTGGGCCTGTCGGGAGCGGCCACGCTGGGAATCGCAGCTTTTGTTTTTTTGGGTTTGTTTTTCGCGACTGGCCTGATTGCCAGCCGTTTGGTGAAGGGGCTCTGAGATGGTTCCATTCAATGATGCAGGTGTGATTTCCGGGCTTGTGTGCGGAGTGCTGTTTGGCTTTGTGCTAGAAAACGCAGGCTTTGGGAGCCCCGCCAAGCTGACCGCGCAATTCGAGTTGCGCGACTGGTCGGTTTTCAAGGTCATGTTCACCGCCATTGTGGTGGCGGCTTTCGGTCTTTATGGTCTCAAGGCGGCGGGGCTCATGCAGGCCGATGCCGTGTTTGTGCCCAGCGCCTTGCTCATGGCCTCAGCCGTGGGCGGCGCTTTGGTGGGTGCGGGTTTCGCAGTGGGCGGGTATTGCCCCGGAACATCCGTAGTAGGGCTGTTTTCGGGCAGGCTCGACGCACTGGTGTTCCTGGTTGGTTTGCTGCTGGGAACGGTAGTTTTTGCCGGGTTCTACGGGCCGGCCATTGAAGCGCTCATGGGTATGTGGGAAGTGCAGGCCGGTGACACCTTTACAGACGCTTTTGGTGTTTCCGAAGTCACCATGCTGGCGATTCTTTCGGTCGCTCTGGTGGCCGTGTTCTATTTCGGATCTTGGTTCGAGAAACGTTCTGCTGGCCCCGTGACGGCTGAGCAGGCCCTTGCAGGTGCGGGCTCCCCAACATCCCATTGATCATTCAACAACACCCGGAGTTTTACCGATGAAAAAATCCACAGTTTCCCGCTCGAAATTGGCAGAGACCCTGTCCGCACTGATGCTGGCCACCGCGCTGGTGGCACCGGCTCCCGCAGTGCTGGCAGCAGACGCGCCTGCTGCAGCCGCCAGTGCTGCAAAAGACGGAAAGAAGGCAGAGAATCCCTGTGCCCCAGGAAACCCCTGCGGCCCAGCCAAGAAAAAGAAAAAGAAGGGTTCTGACAATCCTTGTGCGCCCGGCAACCCTTGCGCACCCAAGAAGTAGGCGCTTGACTGACGACTAGAGCTTGAGCCAAAGCCATGGCTGCAGTTTCTGAACCACTGCTAAATGCGGCGCATGATGCGTTGGGCATACCACTGCGTTACGCGCGATCGGGCAGCAGTCTGGCAATGGCCGCCATGGCGGGTGCCCGACAGTGTGTGGAGTTGCAACACTACCCACGCAGCGATGTGGTGGACACCGCACATGGAACCCGGTTTTATTATCACGCCCACGGATCGCGACATACACCTGGCAACGAACATGGACACTTTCACCTGTTCGCCCATGGCAGCCAGCCAGGTGACTACACGCATCTGGCAGGCCTCTCGATTGATGCCCGGGGTCAACCGGTTCGGCTGTTCACCACCAACTGCTGGGTCACGGGTGAAACCTGGCGCACCGCGGCTGAGGTGGAGCAGTTTTTGGTGCGTTTTGCGGTGCAGACTCAGGGCCGCCTGGCCCCGGTGGCGCGCTGGCTGACCGCCATGGTGCACTTGTACCGTCCACAGCTGGCGCAGTTGGTGCGCCGCCGTGACACGCTCATGGCCCGTCGCAGCGCCCGTCAGGGGTGGGACGTACTGTGCGAAGACCGGCAGCTGGATGTGGTGACGCAAACCCGCATCTCGCTTGCCAAACGGATTCAACAAATTCAACAACTCGGCTGACGAAGTAGCCAATAACCAGGAGAACGCGATGAAGCAACTATTAATCAAAGTATCTGCCGCTGCAGTAACAGCCTTTGGGCTCGTGGTCGCCCACGCAGGCGTACTGCCTGGACCTCTGGTCACCACCAAATGGCTGGCTGACAACCTGGACAAGGTGCAGGTGGTTGAAGTGCGCTCCAACGTGAAGTCTTTCACCGAAAAGCCAGAACTGGAAACCGACGCAAAGACCGGTAAAAAAGTGCTGGTAGAGGTGGGGGGGCATATTCCTGGTGCTCGTCTGATCGACATGAAGAGTATGCGTACCGAGCGCAGTTTTGGTGATCTCAAGGTCAAGTACATGATCCCCGAGAAAACCGTCTTCGAAAAAGCCATTCAGGTCGCTGGCGTTGACGCAGACAAGCCCATCGTGTTTGTGCCGGTGGGCGTGGATGTGACCGACGTGGACGACGCCTTGCGCGTTTACTGGCAGTTCAAGGTGTATGGTGAAGACCAAATGGCCGTGCTGGATGGCGGCATGGCGACATGGCTACTGGAGGGGCGTGAACACAGTTCCACTGCAACTCCAGTCAAAGCTGGCACCTGGATGGCCAAGGCTGATCGCAGCGCACAGTACTTTGCAACGTCTGAGGACGTGGCAAAAGCCATGGCCGACAAGAGCGCAGCCTTGATTGACTCACGTGACTCCAAGCAGTTTCATGGCTTGGGAAAACGCGACTACGTGTCTGCCTTTGGTCACCTGGAAGGTGCCAAGCTGTATGGCACTGACTTGATGGTCAACGCCGCGGGTGGCGCAGTCAAGTTCCTGTCGTCCAACACCTACAAAGCACTGATGACAGCGCAGGGTATCGATCCGGCGGCTCCGTCCATCTCGTATTGCAACAGCGGACATTTGTCGTCCGGCCCCTGGTTTTTGTCCTCTGAAATTTTGGGCAACAAATCCGCCAAGTTGTATGACGGTTCACTGCACCAATGGACTCTGGAAAAACGCACCCTGGTGGGCGCTGTTCCACTGAATTGACGAGTTAAATGCAACACCTTGTCAACCGCGTGTGAATAATCGTCATTGCCTTGGCGTATCATTCGGTACATGTGGTTGCATTGTGTGCGATACATGGTTTGCGGTGAATTTCAGTCTCGCGTCTGCTTTAAGTCTTTATTGGTTTGTTGTTTGCGGCTTTGGACTCCATCGCGTTTTTAGTTATTTTTAGGAGTCCTTTCATGGGCAACAAACTTTACGTAGGCAACCTGCCTTATTCTTTCCGTGACGAAGATCTGCAACAAGCGTTCGCCGCACACGGTTCCGTTACCAGCGCCAAGGTCATGATGGAACGTGACACCGGCCGTTCCAAGGGTTTCGGCTTTGTTGAAATGGGCGACGACGCGCAAGCGCAAACGGCCATCAATGCCATGAACGGCCAACAATTTGGCGGTCGCGGTCTCGTGGTGAACGAAGCCAAACCGATGGAGGCGCGTCCTCCCCGCTCTGGCGGCGGCTTCGGTGGTGGTGGTGGCGGTGGCGGTTACGGCGGTGGTGGTGATCGCTCTGGCGGCTACGGCGGTGGTGGTGGTGGTGGTGGTGGTGGCGGTTACGGTGGCGGCCGCAGCAACTACTAAGCACCTGGCGGGTTCTTCCCATCAGCATAAAGGCCCTTCGGGGCCTTTTTTGTTGTCCTCAGTTTGCTGGGTGGAAAAAGTCATCAACCCAAGGTGGGCTATCTACCAGCGTGGCCTGCAAGGTAATCTCGGGGACGCTTGTCAGCGCCCTGGATAGCGGGCAATCGCGTTTTGTCGCCAGCGCAATGCTCTGGAACTCGGATTCGTCAATCCCCGGCACGGCGGCCTTCAAGGTAAGCGCAATCCGGTCGATGACAAATCCTTCGCCCTGCTGAGCCAGGCGCACACGGGCCTGTGTGTCGACGGCGGCGGTGGCGAACCCTGCCTTGTCGCACGCTAAGGAAAACGCCATCGTGAAGCAGGCGGCGTGCGCCGCGCCCAGGATTTCCTCGGGGTTCGTGCCGAGGCGGTCGTCCTCGAAGCGGCTCGCAAAGCCGTAGGGGTAGCGCTTGAGCGCTCCGGTTTCGGTGCTGATCTGTCCCTGGCCATTTTTACCCGGGCCTTCCCAGTGGACGTTGGCGGTCTTCTCGATCATGGTGGAGTCTTTCTGGGATGGATGTCCGGAGATGTTGGGCTCAACGGGGCCCCTCCGTCTGTGCTGTAGCGAACAATGTAAACAGGTGCATTCCGGTGCAGAAGGTGATGTGCTGGCAAAATCCCCTGATGCACCCAACCTTGCCATTGCCGCCTGCTGCGACGACGACCTCAGCCCCCCTGACGGCCCAACTGATTGAGAGGCTCAATAATGAGTGCTTCTGCATCAGCCTGGATACGGACGCATTGCGAAAAGCGCTGGAGTCGGAGATTGGCCAGCCTGGTCTGTTTGACCTGGTTCGCGAGCGGTGTCCCTATCTGTTTGCGGCACGTCCCGTGTTTGTGTCGCAGGCCCACATGGCGCGCATGGCGCAGGTGGTGCGTGCCATTGAAGCGGTGGTTTCCATGCCCGCCTACCGTGACAGGGTGCTGGCGCAGTCACTGGCCATTGCCCGGCACGACCCGGGTGGCGCCAAGGGAGTTTTCTTCGGCTACGACTTCCACGTCGCCGAAGGTGGGTTCGGGCTGATTGAGGTCAATACCAATGCAGGCGGCGTTCTGCTCAACGCGGTCTTGGCACGGGCACAGCGCGCCTGCTGCCCCGCGATTGAAAGCATGGTCCCACCGCCGGCCACGGCCCACGCGCTGGAAGAAAGCGTAGTGGCCATGTTTCGCAAGGAATGGGATTCCTCAGGTCGCGGCAGACCGTTGCGCAGCATTGCCATCGTGGACGAGGCGCCCCAGCAGCAGTATTTGTACCCTGAGTTTTTGCTGTTTCAGCAGCTGTTCCACCGCCACGGGATCCAAGCCCTGATTGCCGACCCATCGGAATTCACCCTGCGTGGTGGGGTGCTGTGGCATGGCGACCTGGCCATTGACCTGGTTTATAACCGGCTGACTGATTTCTACCTGACCGCACCCGCCAGCGCGACGCTGCGCGACGCCTATTTGCAAAATGCCACGGTGCTCACGCCACACCCCCAAGTGCATGCCTTGTATGCCGACAAGCGCAATCTGGCTTTGCTCAGTGACGTCACAGCACTCCAGGCGCTGAACGTGCCGCAAGCCATTCAGGATGTATTGCTGGACAGCATTCCGCACACCGAGATCGTGGAACCGGCCAACGCCGAGCGCTTGTGGCGCGACCGCAAGCGCCTGTTCTTCAAGCCCTTTGCGGGCTATGGCAGCCGTGCCGCCTACCGCGGTGACAAGCTCACGCAGCGGGTATGGCAAGAGATTCTGGCGGGCGATTACGTGGCGCAGGCGCTGGTATCTCCCGGTGAGCGCACCATTTCAGAAGTGTCGGACGCGGCACCTGCCACGGTACTGAAATTTGATCTGCGCGACTATGTTTTCGAAGGCCAGGTGCAATGGGTAGCCGCCCGCTTGTACCAGGGCCAGACGACCAACTTTCGCACGCCCGGTGGTGGCTTTGCACCTGTTTATGAAGGAGCGGTTTTCAATCATGTCTAGACGTCACACCGAATCTCATCGCACTCAACATATTGGCTGGCTGCGCGCGGCCGTGCTCGGTGCCAACGACGGCATCGTGTCCACCGCCAGTCTGATCGTGGGCGTGGCCGCGTCCAGCGCGAGCCACAGTGCCGTTCTTGTCGCGGGTGCGGCGGGTCTCGTGGCAGGGGCCATGTCGATGGCAGCCGGTGAATATGTGTCGGTCAGTTCGCAGTCCGATACCGAGCAGGCCGATCTGGCGCGCGAACGCATTGAGCTGGCAACCGACAGCGTGCATGAGCATGCGGAATTGACTGCCATTTATGTGGGACGCGGCCTGGACGAGAAGCTGGCCCGGCAGGTTGCCGAGCAGCTGATGGCCAAGGATGCGCTGGGTGCCCATGCCCGCGACGAGCTCGGTATCTCCGAGACGATGGCTGCCAAGCCCTTGCAGGCGGCGTTTTCTTCAGCCTTGTCTTTCATTGTGGGTGCGGCGCTACCGCTGCTGGTGGCTGTGTTTGCCGCTCCCGGGCAATTGGCGCTGGTGGTGAGTGCTGCGTCGCTGGTGTTGCTGGCTCTGCTCGGTGCGATGGCGGCCTACACCGGCGGCGCAGGTATGGGCCGTGGCATGCTGCGCGTGACATTCTGGGGCGCATTGGCGATGCTGATCACCGCTGGGGTCGGCATGCTGTTTGGTGCCGCACCATGAGTGCTGGGCACGATCACGACCATGGTCATGACCATGGTCATGACCACGCTCCAGCAGAATTCAACCAAGCATTTGCCGTTGGCATTGCACTGAACATTGTTTTCGTTGCTATCGAGGGGTATTACGGGTGGCAGGTCAATTCGCTGGCGTTGCTGGCCGATGCTGGCCACAACCTGAGCGATGTGGCCGGGCTGGTGCTGGCCTGGGGCGGCGCGCTGGCGGGCAAGTTGCGCCCCGACGTGCGCCACACCTATGGCTGGAAGCGTGCGTCGATTCTGGCGGCTTTTTTCAATGCCTTGTTGCTGCTGGTGGCCATGGGATCGCTCGGTTGGGAAGCGGCGGGGCGCCTGCGCTCACCCGAGGCAACCGAGGGCTGGACCATCATCGCCGTGGCTGCCGTGGGCATTGTGATTAATACCGCCACGGCACTGCTGTTCATGCGGGGGCGAAAAGGGGATCTCAACATCCGTGGTGCCTTTTTGCATATGGCGGGGGATGCGCTGGTGTCGCTGGGGGTGGTGATTGGCGGTGCGCTCTACCTGTGGCAAGGCTGGACCTGGGTCGACCCGGTGATGAGCCTGGCCATTGCGGTCGTCATTGTGGTGGGCACCTGGAGCCTGTTCAAGCAATCGCTGCACCTGCTGTTTGATGGCGTGCCGCAGGGTATTGATCTGGCCACCGTGCGCACCGTTTTGCTCAGCCTGCCCGGTGTTGCCGATGTGCACGATCTGCATGTATGGGCCATGGGCACATCGCAAACCGCACTCACGGCGCATCTGGTGTTGAACGAATCGGCCGACAACACGGGCTCCGTTTTGCATGCAGCCGAGCAGGAATTGCACGAACACTTCGAGATTCGCCACATCACCCTGCAACTGGAGTCACCCGACTACGCGCAGAACTGTGCTCTGCGGCTGGGGGCGGGTTGTGGTTAGCTATTTGCTATTGATTTTATAGCTACTCGCGCATATTTTATGGGGGCTAAAGGCTGTTTTTATGTGGAAAATACGTAGCGCGGATTGACACCAGTCGATGGTTATCAATGCCAGCGCCGGGTATGCTGCGGGGCAGTCATCAAGTCGAATTCGACGTAAGGTATTTTGGAAGACGGCGAGCCGACGTTCAGAGGTCCTTCATCGATCGACCGATCGACCGTTGCTCCGCCCCTTGAAACGGTAGTACCTTGTGAGCAGTCGAGCGCACGTCTGCTCTGGCCGGGGCCAAACCGTGGCTGCTTGCATCGAGCTTGAACACCGCAACCGTGCCGACCAAGTCTTCTGCCTGCGACTTCAGGCTGGAAGCAGCCGCCGCCATCTCTTCCACCAGTGCCGCGTTTTGCTGCGTTACCTGGTCCATCTGCGTGATGGCTTCGCCCACCTGCGCCACACCCTGGCTCTGCTCGGTGCTGGCGGCGCTGATTTCGCCCATCAGATCGGTCACGCGTTTGATCGAACCCACCACTTCAGTCATGGTGACACCG
>Ga0105047_10007631_pt1 | contig 18191 bp, 18 predicted proteins | sample MAT04_FD_78384 | JGI IMG/M metagenome (GOLD analysis project Ga0105047, IMG submission 78384) | Freshwater microbial communities from Lake Fryxell liftoff mats and glacier meltwater in Antarctica - MAT-04 (megahit assembly) | ecosystem: Environmental > Aquatic > Freshwater > Ice > Liftoff... | reverse complement strand
TCGGACCGGAACCAGGCCAGCGAGTCGCGCGCCGTCTCCTCCAGGGGCCGGAAAGCATCGTCAACGTCCTCCATCCGCCGTCCGTCGGTGCGCAACATGGCGTCACCGGATCCATCGAACGGCAGCGTCATCGGCAAGTCTGACCAAGGGGCGACATCGTTGGCCACTAGCCGTTCGTGCCGGATCCACTGCACGTTATCCACGCCCGCCACGGCCATAGAAATGCGGGGCAGGAACTCGCCCAGAGGCAGCGACGGCGTGGGTCCGCAGGCATTGACGATGCCGGAACGCCCGGCGTGCAAGGCCCGGACTAAGAACGCGGCGAGGTCGCGCACGTCCACCCACTGCACGGGCTGCTCGGGCCGATCCGGCGCGATGGTGGGGCCTTGAGCCAGTCGCACCGGCCAGTAGGTAAACCGATCGGTGGGGTCGTGTGGGCCGACGATCAGGCCGGGGCGGACGATTAGCGAGCGTTCGCCCCAGGCGTCCAGAAACGCGTCTTCCGTCAGGGCTTTCAGGCCGCCATAGGTGGTGCCGTCTACAGCTTCTGCCGTTGGGTCGGGCAGGATGGCGCGTTGCGAGTGCTCGTGGTAATCCGTGGCGGTGGGGTCGTCGTACACTGAAATCGTGCTGATGATAATGCCGCGACCGACGCGCTCCGCGAGGGCGTCGCCGAGCTGCCGGGCGTGGCGGGGCACGTAGGCGCAAACGTCCACTACGGCGTCCCACGTTCCGTCGCCCAGCGCCTCGAATCCGTCGTTGCGGTCACCCAGCACGTGGGCCACTTCAGGAAAAAGGTCCGCGCCGGTTTGGCCACGATGGAACAGGGTCGGCGTGTCACCGCTTTCCAAGAGTGCTTCGGTGAGGGCTCGGCCCACGAACCGGGTGCCGCCAATGACTAAGACCCGCATGGTTCCAGCCTACACGCACCGGCTTGCTGACCGGGACCACTGGCCCGGCCGATGAGGCCGTCAGCGAGGATTTCGGAGAACGGGTAATACCCAGAAATGAACGCGTTTACTCTGGCCCAAGAGGCTTACGCCGCGATTGGCGTTGACGTTGAGTCGGCAATCCAACGTGCGCTGGCGCAACCGATCAGCATCCACTGCTGGCAGACCGACGATGTCGCGGGGCTGGAGGTGCGTGATGGGGCGGGTGATGGTGGCGGCATTCTCGCCACCGGCAACTACCCGGGCCGCGCGCGCAACGGTGACGAAATCCGCGCCGACATCGACGAGGTCCTGCGCCTGGTGCCCGGGACCCATCGGTTTAATCTGCACGCGAGCTATGCAGAGTCGACGGGGCCGCGCGTAGATCGCGACGCGTTGACGCCGGAGAGCTTTGTTCGGTGGATGGATTGGGCCCGTGATCGGGCGATTGGCCTGGATTTCAATCCAACTTACTTCTCTCACCCGCGCGCGAACCAGGGATCGCTCTCCTCGGCCAACGATGAGGACCGCGCGTTTTGGGTGCGCCACGGTCTCGCGAGTCGCCGCATCGCATCGGCTCTGGCGGCGTCACAGGGCTCGCCGTGCATCAATAACCATTGGATCGCGGACGGAGCGAAGGACTCGCCGGTGGACCGGTGGTCGCCCCGGGCCCGCCTCCGCGAAAGCTTAGACCAGGTCCTCGCCTCAACCATGCCCGGGTGCGTGGACGCCGTCGAAAGTAAGCTGTTTGGCCTCGGGTCCGAGGACTACGTGGTGGGCTCATTCGAGTTCTACAGCCAGTACGCGCTGGCTAAGGACGTGCTGTTTTGCTTGGACATGGGGCACTTCCACCCCACCGAAACGATTGCCGACAAGCTCTCGTCCCTGTTGCAATTTCAAAGGGAAATCCTGCTGCACGTCAGCCGTCCCTTACGCTGGGATAGCGATCACGTCGTGATCTTTAACGATGACCTTCGCGCCGTGTTCCTGGAGCTCGTACGGGGCGAGGCACTCGGCCGAACCCATGTGGCCCTCGACTTTTTCGATGCTTCCATCCACCGCATTGGAGCGTACGTCATCGGTATCCGGGCCACGCGCAAGGCCCTGTTGTACGCCTTGCTGGAACCCGTGGCCGCCTTGCAGGCCTACGAACGGCGTGGCAAACTTGCCCAGAAACTGGCGTTGCTCGAGGAAAGCCGTACTCTGCCGTTCGGCGCGGTGTGGGACGAGCTGTGCCGACGGTCCGCGGTGCCGGTCGGTCCCAAGTGGATCGACGAACTCGACGTGTACGAGCGAAACGTGTTGGCGCATCGCGGCTAGCGATTGCGGCGTAAACTGGACGCCATGCTGGCTTGGTGCGTGGCGTCCGTCGTTTCGGTTTCGACGTGGGGGGTTTCTCCCTCACCCGTGGTTGCGTTGCGGCAAGACGCCGAGCCGGTGCGGGTGCGCCAAATCACGGGTGACCTTCGCATCCACGAAGGTTTTGCCGCCACGGGCCTGCGGAATCATCGCACCGTTTCGGTGTGGCTGCCACCGCAGTACGCAAAGGAGCCGACGCGACGATTCCCCGTGCTCGTGATGCAGGACGGCCAGAACCTCTTTGACGGCACCCGGACGTACATCCCAAACCAGGAATGGCGCGTGGACGAAACCGCGCAAGCGTTGATGAACGCGGGTTTAGTTGAGCCGGTGATCATTGTGGGCGTAGATAACGCCGGGATGGCCCGCGCCGACGAGTTTCTGCCCACCACCTCCCCAGGGCGTGAGGGGCAGCCCAAGGTGGGCGGAAAGCTCAATGCCTACGCCGACTTTTTGATCAAAGAGGTCTTGCCGTTCGTGCACCAGAGCTACCGCACCCGCCGGGACGCGGGTTCCACGGGTCTCGGTGGGAGCTCGTTTGGGGGGATTTCGACGCTGGTGATTGGCCTACGCCACCCCGAAGTATTTAGTCGCCTCGCGGTGGTCTCGCCGAGTGTGTGGTGGGATAACGGGGTGGTGATTCGCGAGGTGGAAGCCCTTAAGCGGCGACCGAAGTCGCGGATCTGGGTGGACATCGGCACCCGAGAGAGCGCCGAGGCCGTGCGTGATACGGGGCGACTGCGGGATGCCCTCGTGGCGAAGGGCTGGACCTCGGGGCGCGATTTTGCCTACGTGGAGGAGTCAGGGGCCGGACACAACGAGGCCGCCTGGGCCTGCCGATTTGGCGAAATCCTGATGTTCTTGTATCCGGCTCGGCGCTAGCAAAGCGCGGCAGGCCGGAGGGCTCGCCCAGATGCCTTTGGGCAGTGCGCTACACCATCTCTGCATCCGCCGGCGGGCCCAGTCGTACCGCGTCGGGGAAGTCTCGGTAAAGGGCCGATTGGAAGTCCACCACGTTCTGAAACACCGCTTGGTGACGGCGTTCCACCTCGCCGGTGCGCGTGGCCGCGTGATGAAATGCGGCATCCAGCTGGGCGAGGTCGCGGAACGATAGCCGAACGTGCCACTCGGGCATACCGGTGGGGGCGAAGCCAAACTTACGCCGAGAGAGATGCCACGCCTCTAGTTGGTCGTGGTCCCGGAGGTAGTCCAGGTACTCGCTCAGGGCGCGGGTGATCTGCAGGTCGGTCACGCCCGGGGCGAGATTAAACCAAATCATGTAGTGATCCATGGCGATGCGCTGGAGCCTACTCCTCCGGAACGGGGTCCTACTTGCTTGGCTCCGATGCCCCCAACAAGTCGGGGTTGCTTCAACATGAAGCAACCCCGTGGGACGGGATGAGCGCAGCACCGACCTTAGCAGCAGTCGCAGTTCGGGCAGTTCGGGGGGCACGGGCAGTTGCCATTGGCGCAGCACGGGCAGGTGCAAACGCCGTTTTGGCAGGGCGGACAGGGGCATTTTCCGTTAGCGCAACAAGGGCAAGGGGTTGTGGGTTCACTCATGAGTTAGGTTCCTCTGACCGGTCTAGCTGACCGGGGCCAAGATGACAACAACCGTCCGTTCGAAGTTGGATCCGCGTGTGGGTCCGTTGAAGGTCACGCGCGATCCGTCGATCCGCCTTGAGCGCCGGGGCACTCGAGGCCAGGATCGTTTCCACCACGGGGCGGGACTCGGCAGTGAGCGCGTAACTCACCATCTTGTGCCGCCGGGTGGTCTCCACAAGCCCGGCCTGACGAATTGTTTGCAGATGCGAACTCAGCGTGGACTGCCCCATTTCGAGGGCGTCCACCATCTCGCACACGCAGAGGTCGGACTCCATGAGGGCAACCAAAATGCGCACCCGGGTGGGGTCCGCAAGCGCTTTGCCTAAGAGGACGACATCGTTCATCTCTCACATCATGATACCACGATATGACAAGATGATGAGGAGCGTCGGACCTTAGGCCCGGTTCCAGGGCATTTTGGCCAGTAACATCGCCATTGGGCAGAAGCCGGTGGTGCCGGCCAGGGTGAGTCCGAGGCCGACGATGATCGGCGCAATGGCCCAAGCCGGTTGTCCCATGTACGCTAGGATCCCGCCCAACGCCGCAATGGGGCCCACCAGCATCTGAACTTGCCGGATGATAGGCATACGGATCTTGCCTTCGCCACTCACGGGAAGACCGGCTTGCTTCCAGCCCACGGTGCCGCCGCGCAACACGATCATGTTGGGGTGGCTGGATTGCAACGTTTCGCAGGTCATGCTGGCGCGGGTTCCGCTGTGGCAGACCAGGACCAAAGGATCGCGCACGGCAAACTCGCCGATGCGCGCCGCCGCTTGGTCCATCGGGACGTTGATCGCGCCAGGAATGTGGACGGCGGCAAACTCTTCGGGAGAGCGCACGTCCAGCAGCTGGTAGCGCTGGCCCTGGTCAAGTCTGGTTTTCAGTTCTCGGGGATCAATCATTGTCGCCATAGTTCTATCCTTAGTGAGAAAGAGTTGAGAGGAGCGAGAAAGGATTCAGGGCTTGAATCCTCATTCCCGCCAACGGACTCTCTGGTAGTGGACAGGACACGAAAAACTATGGTGCAAACCGAATGGAAAGGCAAGATGGCGTTCGAGGGATGGGGCGAGACCGGCAATCGGTTCATGATGGACGCGTATCCCGAGTCAGGGGGCGAGGACGGCGGCCCGACGCCATTGGAGGCCATGCTCTCTGGCCTGGCGGCATGCTCGGCGATGGACGTGATGACAATTTTGAACAAGCAGCGTCAGGTTGTGACGAAATACCGAGTTGAAGTTGATGGCGAGCGAACCGCGCCCGAGGGTGAGTACCCCCGACCGTTTACGAAACTCACGGTCCGGCACATTTTGGAAGGCGAGAACTTGAACCCGACGGCGGTGCAACGGGCGGTGGCCCTGAGCGACGAAAAGTACTGCACCGTGATTGCCACCCTTCGGGAAGCCCCCGAGGTTGTGAGTACCTGGGAAATCGCGCCTAGCGATTAGCCACCCCTTGCCCGGAGTACAAAGCAAAAGGGCCGTTGCGAGACTTTCGCGACGGCCCTTTTGCTTTAGCTAGTATTGTCAGTTCCGATCCGGTCGGCTTAGCGCTTGAAGAAGTTGATGCCGAACCGGTCAAGGATGAAGATCGAGTTGGCCAACGCGCTGGTGTAGGTGCTGAGGACCTCGACGTTGGGCGTCTTGGTATCGGGCACCACAACGATGTCGCCGGGGCGGAGGGTGATGTTCTGAGAAGCATCGCCGTCCTTCAAGAAGCGCACCAGGTTGGCTTCAATGCGGATGTACGTTCCGGGCAAGCCCGCGCGCTCGCGCAGGATCATGGTCCGGCTCAGCAGACTGCGCAACGGCACGGGGCCGCCCGAAAGGGAGAGCGCGTCGGCGAGCGTCATCGGCTCTTTGTAGGGAAGCGACGTTGGGTTGCGGACCGTGCCCATGATCAGGACTCGGTTGCGGGTCTCCTGCGGCACCACGAGCTCATCACCGTCTTCCAGCGCGTAGTTCTGGGTCAGGTTGCCGCGGGTCAGCATAGAGAACAGGTCGATCGGGATGAGTTCAGACGAGTTCTTACGGCGGAACGTGCCCCTGCGGAGGTCGGCACTGCCATCTTCCAGAACGCCGCCACCCCTGTAGAGGAGCGTCAGCACGGTGTCACCTGCGCGCATCTCATAGATGCCAGGGCCCTTAACTTGACCACCAATCGCGACCCGGATGGGGCGATAGCGCTCAATGGTAACCGACACGATGGGATCGCGCAAGCGTAGTCGCCGCGTGTATTCGCGGGCGAGGTCGGCCTCAAGCTCCGTCGTGGTCTTGCCCTCGGCGCGGATTATGCCAACGAACGGAGCCGTGATGTTGCCATCCGCTCCGACCGTCAGCGTTGCCGCTACCTGGCCCTCATTGTAAATCTGAATCCGGATCACGTCCTCCGGGGCCAGACGATACGTCGGAGACTGCGCCCCGGCGAACACCGTCGCCAGCAGCAGAACCATCCCCAACCAGAAAGCGCGCATCAGCTTCATTGGCAACCTACAAAACGACCGAATACTCAGCTTACCCTTCCTCATCTCCGTAATCGTTACGGTCTTCGCCTCTTCGGCGTCCTTCAATAACGACGGTCACTTCGCCGCGGCGCGGTAACTCGGCTTCGCCAGGAATATCGGGAAGCCGGAACCGGGCCACTTGCTGGTGAACCTTGGTTAATTCTCGGCATACGGCGGCCCTTCGTTCACCCAAGACATCAAAAGCCGCCGCGACCAGGGCTTCCATTCGGTGCGGCGACTCAAACAGTACCAGCGTCATGGGCGAGTCGGCAAACGGGGCCAGCATCGCCCGCATCGGTCCGGGCTTGCGCGGAAGGAACCCCAGGAACGCGAATCGTTGGGCGTAAAATCCGCAAAGGGCCAAGGCGTCGGCCACCGCGGATGGCCCGGGAATGGCGTCCACCTCAATGCCTCGGTCGTAGGCTAAATCGGTCAGTCGCGCGCCGGGGTCGCTGATGCCGGGGGTGCCGGCGTCGGTCAGCAACGCACCGTATCCATCCTGCGCCACCAGCTCATCCAGGTAGCCAAAAAGCCGGGCGTCGGGGGTGTGCTCGTTCACCACCCGCATGGGTTTCTTCACGCCCAGCACCGCTTGTAGCCGCCCGGTGACGCGGGTGTCCTCCACGAACCAGCGGTCCGCTTCTTCCATCGCCGCTCGGGCCCGGGGAGACAGGTCTCCCAGGTTCCCGAGCGGCGTGGCCACGAGCACGAGTCGTCCCGCCATGAGGGTGAGTTGGCCTTAGCGCCCCGCAGGGGCTTTCGGCTTTGCTTCGTCGCGTGCTTGGGGCTTGGCCTTCGCGGCTTCCTGCTTGGCGGCGGCTTCCTCGGCCTTGGCGGCGGCGGCGGCTTCGGCTTGGGTGGCGGCCTCTTGGGCCTTCGCCTCGGCCTTCATCTTGTCGTCCTCGCGTTTCTCACCAATCCATCGCTGTTGTTGGGCTTCGATAGCCTTCGATTCATCCGGCTTCACTACATTCGCCACTTCAAGCTTGCGTAGTACGCTGGAGATTTGCGAGTTCACCGCTTGGCCCTGCGGCCCGTATGACGAGTTGTTGGTGGCGGCCTGCAGGACTTCGCCCACCGCGTCGGCGCTCTTCACCGTGAGGAGAATCTCGGCGATCTCTAGTCGTAGGGATGGACTCTCGGTGCTCTGCAGCACGTTGCGCAGGATTTCCACCCGGCCCTCGGCGGATTCCTTCCGCTCTTCGGGCGTCATGGATTGCCAGACGGCATTACTGGCCAATAGGGCGGCGTAGGCGGCGGCGCGGTCACCGATATCATTGGAACTGCTCGCGGATTGCGCCTTCGCCATGACGGCCTCAAACGCCGGTCGCTGGGCCTTACTGGGGGCGGGTCCGGCGTCGCGCAGAAGGCGACCGACTTCGTAGAGGGCCTCGTAGCCGACGCTCTTCCACTCCACCTTGCCCTTGCGTAAGGCGTCCCGCTCGCGGGTTAGGCGAGCGATGGCCATGCCTTGCACCAGCGGCTTCTGATAGGTATCGCGATTTTGGTCTAAGTCCTTCGGCGCGTTGCCCTTTATTGCCTCGACCTTATAGATGGCGAAGCCGTTACTGAGTTCCAACACGCCCGAGGTCTGGCCCGCCTTCAGGTCGCGTAGCGAGGCCAGCGCCGGGTCGGTGACGATGACCGTGAACGGCACGCTCTGGCGCGAGTCTCGCAGTTTCTTGCCCGGCTCGGGCAGATCCTTGCTGAATTCGGCCACGACGTCGCCGAAGGGCTGACCGGTCTTAACGGCCGCCTCCGCCTTTGCGATGGTCGCCTCGGCATCGGCGCCGCCCGAAGGCACAAAAATCCGCTGAACGGTGTACACCTGGGTGGACCGCTTTAAGTCGTCGTCGGTGACCTTCGTCATCGCCTCATAGCGGCTAACGAGGGCCATTTGAACCAGGCTGGATATCAGCGCCTCGCGCTCATTCGGATTGGCCAACGTCTCGTTGATCTTTGTGATCTGTTGGCTCCGCACCGTGGCCAGGTCTTGGCCCGACTCCTTCTTAAAGGCCGCCGCGAGGTCGGCTTCCGTGGCGTCCGGCTTTAGCTTGCCCGTCGCAATCAGTTGAACGCGGAGTGATTGGACCTGCTTCTCAATCTCGGCGGCGGCCATCGTTTTGGCCTGCTCGTCGGTGAGGGTAACGCCGTTTTGCTTGGCCAGTTCGGCAACAATCGCGGCGTCCATCGATTGGTCCAGTGCCTGGGCTAGCATGCGGGCTTCTTGGTCTGGTGTCAAACCCTCAAAGCCGCCCGTAGCGCCAAACATCTGCGTAAACTGTTGCTGGCTGGCTTGGTAGGCTTTGTCCACCGCGTCGGCGGTTACCGGCGAAGCACCGAGTACCGCAATGGTCAAAGCGGCCGATACCGGCTTCTGCGAATCCTGGTTTTGGCCCGTAAACCAATAGACGGCGAGACCGCCCGCAAAGACGACCGCCATGACGACGGCGATGACGACCGCGCAACCCGAGCGGTCCATAAAGTTCTTAACTGAGGTAATCGACAAAGAATCGGCTCCAAATAGGCCAAGAGGGCCTTACGGATTCTGACATAATCGCCACCGCCTCGCGTTCCCAAAGATCATTTTTGGTAGACTAAGCAGTAGACGTAGCGCTACACGCCTGTAACAGGTGTAGACTAGTTCTTGCAGGAGCACCGCACTTATGGCCAAAGGACTTACCGGAAAGCAATCGGCAGTACTCGGTTTTGTGATGGACTACATCGAAACCAAGGGCTACCCGCCGTCCATTCGCGAAATCGGCGATCACTTCGATATCGGGTCACTCCGGGGCGTGACGGTCCACTTGGATGCGCTGGAAAAGAAGGGATTCATCGAGCGGGCAAACACCCCGCGCTCCATCCGCATCATCCACCCGTCCTACCAGACGCACGATAAGGTCAAGATGTTGCCCCTGTTGGGCACCATCGCCGCGGGGCAGCCCATCTTGGCGGATGAGCACGTGGAGGACTTGATTCCCGTGCCCGCCGAAATGGTGCGTAACATCGAAGGGGCGTTCTTGTTGCGGGTTCGAGGCGATTCGATGACCGGCGAGGGCATCATGCCGCGTGACTTGGTGGTGGTTCGGCCCCAGCAAACCGCGCACCATGGCGACTTGGTGGCCGTGCTGTTGGGCGACGAGGCCACCGTGAAGCGGATCCACTTTGACCGCGAGGGCACCCGGCTGATGCCGAGCAACCCGGCTTATGACCCCATCCCCGTTCAGAGCGAGGATGCGCGGGTCATCGGCCGGATTGTTGGCTTAATCCGCGACTACGCGGGCATGGCGTTCTAGGCGTCCAGCGCGGCAACCATCGATTCGGTAAGCGCCCAACTGCGGGGTCGGCCGTCGAAGTGAGCGATCAAGTCGTCGGTCAACCAGTCCAGGATCCGGTAGACCGACTCCATCACGCCTCCCGCGCGGTGTGGCGTCAGGAGCGCGTTGGGCAATAGTCGAAGCGGGTGGTCGGCGGGCAAGGGCTCCGTGTCAAACACGTCCACGACGGCGGTTAAGTCGTCTTGCCGGAGTCGGGCGACCAAGGCGTCGGTGTCCACCAGGGCGGCGCGCGCGACGTTAACCAGCACGGCATCTTTCGGGATGGCAGCAATTTGGTCCGCGCCCAGCACGTGGCGCGTCCCCTCATTGCTGGCCGCGCACAGCACCAGCACCTCACTGGTCGCAACCAACTCGTCCAGGGACATCAAGGTAGCCCCCGCGCCGGTCACCCCGCTTTCGGGAACGTAGGGGTCGTACACCCCGACTTGGCAGTGGAAGGGTGCCAAGAGCTCGTGGAATCGGCGACCGATGCGCCCGAAGCCGATGATGCCCACCCGGCGGCCGCTGAGTTGCCGCTCGCGGCCGTCAATTTCGTCCGGGAAGGACGCGACCCAGGGCTCAGTACCGGCGCGCATTTGGGCGTGGAAGGTTGAAACTTGGCGGAGGGCGGTGAGGGCCAGGGTCAGGGCCATCTCGGCGACCGCCGGGCTGAATGCGGCCCGGCCCACCGACACGGGCAGGCGTCTTGCCAGCGCTGCGCGCGCGCCCCGTTGGCTGATATCGAGGTGGGCGGCGAACTGGAGGGCAGGGGCGAGGTCCAGCAGGGCGTCGTCCAGCACCGGCCACGACCACATCAGTACCGCATCGGCGATCTCGAGGTCCGGCAGAATCTGCTCCGCCGTGTCGTGCGAAGTTCGGACCACCTCAAACCGCTCACTGAGGCGGTCGAATCGCGAAGTCAGCGACGGCGTGCGGCAAAAGCCGGGGGGAAGGTTGATAAGCAAGTGAGGATGACTCATGGCTGGACACTTATCTTGACGGACGCTCCGCCCTGTCGGCTTGATTCCAGTGCGGCTTCGGCAATGGCGACGGCGGTGGCACCGTCGCGCAGCGGTGCCCGGCTCGGGGTGCCGTGCCGAATGCACTCAATCCAGTGCGTGATTTCGGCGACGTAGGGGTCCACCCCGGCGGGCCACTCCTGGGCCGTGGGGGTTTCGCCCGCCGAGAACCAGGTTTCGGCATCCTGGCCCCGGGTGTCCCAGTAGCGGCCGTCGCCGTTCGGCAGGAGCTCCCAGACGGCGCGGTCAAAGGTGCCACTCGCGGTCCCGGCCCATTCGGTCGGCACCGCCGTGTTCGTTGCCACCAGGCTCCCCAGGGCCCCGTTGGCAAACTGGAACCAGGTGGTGCTGACGTCCTCTACCGTGTAGTCGGGGAGGTCGCGGTGCAGACGGTTCGCGGTGACCGCGCCGACCTGGGCAACAGGGCCGAACAGGTGTTGCGCCAAGTCGACCATGTGGATGGCTTGCTCCAAGAGCTGGCCGCCGGATTGCTGCACGTCCCGCCACCACGGCGCGTGCAGGGCGCGGCACCGATACGCCGCAGTGAACACTCCGGAGGTCCCAAGATCGCCAGATTCAACCAAGGCCCGTAGTCGCGCCACCGGGCTCATGAACCGATAGTGGAAGCCGACCTGACCCACGACGCCGGACGCTTCCACGGCCGCGACCATCGCCCAAGCCGCCGCCGCCCGCAGGGCAATGGGCTTTTCAACAAACACATGGCGTCCCGCGGTCACAATTCGCTCCACTTGGCCCTGGTGCGCGCCCGGGGGCAGAGCGATGACGATCGCGTCCGATGCTTCAATCAGCCCGTCTAGGTCATCAAACACGGCGGATCCGTGGGCCGCCGCGAGGGCTACGGCCCCGGCGCGCGGCAGGGAATGAACCCCAACGACTCGGACATCAGGGCACGCCGCCAGATTAGAAGCATGTTTCTGCCCCATGAACCCGGCACCGATAACGCCAACACGTACGGTATCCACTGTTAAAGAGTGTGCCTGCCTAAGTGGGGCAAAACCTCATCGGCTTCCCGCAAACGCTTTGCGGTTTACCAGTCATGAGTCTGAGGACCCGTTATTCGAACACGCGCCCGGACACCCCGCAGGTTGCCGTCGCCATGCAGGCCAGCAGGATCTTATAACGCAACACGCGCTAACAGGGCGGGAGGGAAACGCCGTAGAGGGCCCCCGCCGAGTTCAGTGGGGACCCTCTTTTCGCAAGCGCCAGGGGGGGCTTTAGTGGCGTCGACGGGTCGATGGCCGTTTGGTAGGCTTGACGGGGGCGACGGTCACCGCCACTTGCGGCGGAGTTACCCGATGGACCTGGACGCAGTCCATGTCCGACGCGGTAAGGAGGTATTGCCCGTCGGCGGTGAATACGACCGGTGCGCCGACGGCGGACTGGTTCTCGATCTCCAACAACTTCGCCTTGGTGACGAGGTTCCACACGATGACTTTACGGTCGTTCGCCGAGCTGACCGCCAGCCGGCCGTTGGGCGAAAGGGCGACGTTCATCACCCAGTCTTCGTGGCCGCGCATCTGGGCAATCGCTTGTTTGCGCGTGGTGTCCCAGGCTATCACGGAGTTGTCTTTGCCGCCCGTGAAGACGAGTTTGCCGCCGTTAGCCTCGGCCAAGTCTTGTACGCCCATGCCAGCGTGCCCATTGAGCGTCGTGACTAGGGCAAAGGCCTTTGTCTCATAAATTTGCAGGCCGGCTCCGAGCGTCGCAACGAATAGCCGTGACCCGTCGAAAGTCGCGCTGGCCACGTTTACGCCCTTGCCCGGGATTTGTCGGACCTGCTTGCCGGTGGCCGTATTCCAGATAATCACGACGTCGTCCTTCCCGGTACTCGCGAGGCGCGTGCCGTCATCGTTAAAGCTAAGGTTCTGAATCCCTCGCGCGTGGGCCTTGAGGCGGTCGAACTCCAGTAGCTTCTTGCCGGTGGCAACGTCCCAAATCCAGATGCGTCCCGTCTCATCGCCGGTGGCCAGACGCTTGCCCGCGCGGTCGTAGGCCAGGCCGTAGATCGGTTGCGGGTGCCCGGTCAGCTCGCGACGGGTCATCCCGGTGGCGGCGTCCATAATCCGCACGGTGTTGCCCTCCAGCGAGACGGCGACCATGTGCCCGGTCGGCGCGGCGGCATACGCCACCGCTTTAAACTGGTACATGGTGCGGACCGGCTTGACGGAGATGGCCGGGGGCGTGATAGCCGGGGGCGTGATGGCCCGCGGGGGAGTGATCGGGGGAGTTTGCACAAGCGACAGCGTCGCAATCAGAGCGGTGATCATAGGGGATTCCTTCCTTGGCAGGACCAATTCATTCGGCGGTTGGTCTCAATCCAACACAATAGACGTCGGGGCTTGGGCTGCGATTCGCGCGCTTGCGCAATCTTTAACTACATCAATTCCGCGATGACCGTACTGGCGACATGCCGCCCCGCGGGCGTGAGGCGAAGCCGCTCTGGGTCATCCTCGATCCAGCCCCGTTGCACGCACTTCGACCGGGCGGCGGCATCCACGATCAGGTCCGCTAAGGAGATACCCTCGCGAAGCCGGATGCCCAGCATCAATCGTTCGGTCCGCCAGGTGTCAGCGTCGACGGTTTCGCGTTCGCAGGCCAGGGCTTGGCCCGTTATCTCGCCCGCTTCCACCGCCACGGAGTACCGCTCGGGATGTTTCATGTTGGTGGCCCGGCGGCGCACGCCGGCCGCCGGATCGGAGACGCACCCAACCGCGCCGGGGCCGTAGCCCAGGTACTCCTCGCCGCGCCAGTAGGCCAGATTGTGGGCGCACTCTTGCCCGGGCCGGGCGAAGTTCGAGATCTCATAGAGTTCCAGTCCAGCGGCAGTCATCCGTTCCACCGCGCGGTTATACATCGCCACTTGAACGTCCTCATCGGGCAAGTTCAGCATTCCCCGACGGGAGAGGCGATCGAACCGCGTGTTAGATTCGATGGTCAGGCCGTAGAGGCTAAGGTGATCCGGCCGAAGGGTCAGGGCGAGGTCCAAGTTGGCGTCCCACCCGGCCAACCGTTGACCGGGCAGGCCGAACATCAGGTCCAGATTAAGGCGGGTGAACCCGGCCCGCCGTGCCGCAGTGACCGCGCGCCCGACCTCTCCGCCCCGGTGGACTCGCCCGAGACGCAGCAGGTCCTCGGGGAGGAAGCTTTGCGCGCCTAGGCTGAGGCGATTGAACCCGGCGGCCCGCATCGCGGCGAACTTGCCGTAGTCCACGGTGCCGGGGTTAGCCTCGCTGGTAATTTCCGCATTGGCGATGGGCGGGTGGGTCTCGATGACGGCGTGCAAAAGGCGGGAAAGGTGATCGGCGGTGAGGAAGGTCGGCGTGCCTCCACCAAAAAAGATGGTTTTGGCGGGCCGCCCGCGCCAAGGTGAACGTCGGATTTCCTGTTCGATTGCATCCACCGTCCGGCCAACGATCTCCCCGTCCATCGCGAAGCTGTTAAAGTCGCAGTAACCACACTTTGAAGGGCAGAACGGGGTGTGGACGTAGATGGCTACGGGGCCTTCACCGCCGGGCCAAGTCGCCGGTTGGGCCAGGGCAGGGACGGGAACTTCCAGAGTATTCGACATAGGCTTCCTGGGAATCCCCGCCCGGCAATGACCACCGCCCGAGCGTGGATCTCCCCTTAAGCATACGCCCCGTTAGGCTAGCAGAACTGGAATTCGGGCGAACCGAACAACAATTGCGTGACCGCGAGGGCAGCCGCGTTGGCGTTCCGCGCGCCGATGGGTTCTCCCGCCAGCGCCCGCATTGCCGCTTTCACAAGTTGCCGTTGTTTGGCGTCCGGCAAATTCGCGTCAAAGAGATCCAGCAACGCCGCGACAAGACCCTTGGCGTCGGTCGCCCCATCGAATAAGGGCAGGGCGGCGAACTGAAGCGCCGGTTGCCCCGCCCGTCGCGCGCCAAATAATCGTTCGGCCCACTTCAGGCGCTCCACCATGGTGGCCGAACTGATCCAGGCCGCGCCGCCATCCCATCCTGCCACGTCCGGTGGATACAGGATGTCCATCCCCATGGAGCGGGCGGAGGTGGCGAGAATGTTGATCGGGCCTAGCGACGGCAATAGGTTCTGCCCTTCTTCCTGGGCGCGGATGCGGTCCATCACGAGTTTTCCAACCCCAAGCTGGCGATACGTGGCCACGCAGAAATCGATCGGGTTCTTATAGATCGCCCGCATCGCGCGCTCGGAGACGAATTCGGACGAGAGCATGATGGCTCGGAGCAAGGCGCGGGTGTCGAGGCCCGCGTCGCGGTAAACCGCCGTAAGCCGTTCCACCAACGCCGGGGCTGGCTGGGGATAAACGAACCATTCCCATAGCTTGATCACGAGGTGGCGCGCGGTTTGGGGTTGGTCCGCCAGGAGGCGCAAGACGTCGTCGCCGTTCCAGTTGCCGGCTTGCCCCATCACCGATTTGCGCCCGTCATCGTGCTGCTCGGGCCGGAACTTGTACTCGGCTCTCCGTCGGGGCTTTTCGGTCGTGCGGCGCCCCCCGGCCGCGAAAGTCCACCCCGTAAACGCGCGGGCCGCCTCTTGGATATCCAGCTCGGTGTAGTGGCCGATGCCGAGGGTGAACAGCTCCATCACCTCGCGGGCGAAGTTCTCGTTGGGCTTGCCCTTCACGTTGAACTGGTTATCAAGCCAGTAAAGCATTGCGGGGTCTTTGCTGACGTGCTCCAGCAGAATCGGGAACCGACCGAGGCCGTAGGTCCGAAACAGCTCGTTTTGGGCCAGCATCGGGGGGACGACGTCCACCTTTTGCGCGCTGGTGGCAAAGTGATCGTGCCAGAACAGCGTGAGTTTTTCTTGGAGCGGGCGCTGCGTGACGCAGAGGCGCAGTACCCACCACGCTTGCAGGACACGCAACGGGACATTGCCCTGCGGCGTCACGAGCCGCTGAAGGTCTAAATCGAATCCTTCGTCGACCGCTTCGAAGTTAAGCAGATGCTCAACCGCGTTGGCGTAGCCCTTCTCGCCGTAAAAATCCACTTCGGCCTGGCTGGCCCCCAAGCCAAAGCGCCGAAGAAGGTGGGCGGTGCGGTCGCGATCCGTGACTGGAGGCATGTCCGTAGTGACGCGATCCGCGCGGTCGCGTTCACTCGCGGGGTCGAACGGATAAAAAAGGACGTAGACCCAACCTCGCTAAGAGATTGACCCCACGCCCAGGAGATGGCCTAAGACCATCGGGTTGTCAGACTTCCGAAACGTCAGTCTTTTTGTAAACTTCTTCGTTGACGAACTTGAAGAGCTTGACCCCTTCGTGCACCGAAGTGAACGCGTAGCGGATCTGCTCGCCATTCTTGGTCTTGCGCACCATTTTCGTCTTGCTCACGGAAGAGTCCGGAACGTCCACGTGAGACCGAGTTTTCAGGTTGTAAAACGTCATGCTTCCCTCCTCGGCACGGTCGTTGAACGCCCGTGCAACTGCGGGGACTACCCTACCCGATTTAAAGGTTCAAATGAACCTGGCAGGCGTGGCTAACCGCAACTAATTGCAGTTTGACTCAAAGCCCTAGCGTCGGTTCAAGGTTTTGGGCCTGTTTCAGGCAAAATAGTGGCACGGTGCGCGATTGAACAGAAAAATGGCCTCTAGCCTGGGGTCGGCCCCCGTTCCCAGCGAGTACGAGACCCGGACCCTCGCCCAATTGCGGGCGCACGGTTTCCGCATCACCATGCCGCGTTTGGCCGTCATCCGCGTCCTCGCCACGTCCGGCGGTGCCCTGAGTGCCTACGCCATCCACGAGCGAGTGGGCCAGCAAGGGGGCCGCGTTGACGTGGTGACGGTCTACCGCATCCTGGACACCCTTCTGGAGATTCACGCCGTGCACCACATCGGTGCCCTCGCGGGCTACATCGCGTGCCGCCTGCCCGCAGAGCACGAGGGCCAGATGGAGCACGCGATCTGCACAACCTGCGGTCGGGTGGACGAGGTGTGCGTCAGTGACACCTTGCGCGACGCGGCCACGGCGCCCGCCGCCGAACACGGTTTCCGACCCGATCGATTGACCATCGAAGTTCTGGGGCAGTGCGTGGACTGCCAAACCAAAAGGCCGTAGTCACGATCGCGTGCGGAATCGGGCAGAATGAGCGCATGGCGCGCTTCACCATCTCGCCCGGCTACCTTCACCGGGTTTTGACGGACCTCATCAATACGCCCAGCCCAAGCGGAGACACCGAGTGGGCGATCAGCTTTGTCGAGCTCGAACTCCAAGCGATGGGGGTGGGATCCTACCGCACCAATAAAGGTGCCCTCATTGCCTACATGGAAGGCATCGAAACGAACCGCCCGCGCGCCCTCAGCGCCCACGTGGATACCCTCGGCGCCATGGTGGCCGAGATCAAACCGAACGGACGCTTGCGCATGACCGCCCTTAACGGCGTGATGTGGCCGACCGTGGAGAGCGAAGGGGTCTGGGTTAGGACTCGCCAGGATCGGCAGATAAGGGGCAGCATCGTACTCACCAATGGCGCGGCCCACGTGAACCGCGACGCCCGTACCCAAGAGCGAAACGCTGATACGCTGGAGGTCCGGCTGGATGAGCGGACCAGTAGCGCGGAAGAAACTCGCGTGCTGGGGATCGACGTGGGCGACCCGGTGTACTTTGACCCCCGGCTAGAAATTAGCGAGAGCGGTTTCGTTCGCGGGCGGTTCTTGGATGACAAGGCCGCCGTCGCCAGCATCCTCGCCGCTCTCAAAGCCCTGATGGATTCCGGCGTGAGCCCGGCCCAGCGCACGCATGTCCTGTTTAGTAACTATGAAGAAGTGGGCCACGGCGGCATTGATGGCCTGCCCACCGACCTCGCGGAGTACGTGGTGGTAGATATGGCCTGCATCGGCCACGGGCTTCAGGGCGACGAGTTCCACTGCTCGGTATGCGTGAAGGACTCCTCCGGCCCGTACAGCCGGCGACTGACCGACCAGCTGCGCACGGTGGCCGACCGCGCGGGCATCGAGCTAAAGGCGGATGTCTATCCGTTCTACAGCTCGGATGGGACGGTGTACTGGCACGCGGGCGGTCAGGCCGAAGTGGCGCTGATCGGCCCCGGGGTTGACACGAGCCACGGGTACGAGCGAACCCACACCGACGCTTTGGTCGACACCGCCACGCTGCTGGCGGAGTACCTCATCGAAGCTTAGGCCCGAAGCCGCTACGCAAGACGGCGGGTTCGGCGTTTCGGTCTCAGTTGTATACTTTTGATGTGAGTGGCAAGGTGCTGAGCCATACGGTGGACGGCTTGGCGACCCGCTATCCGTACGACCTGGCGGGCCAGCTTACCGGCGATACCCGGCCGGGTTATGCCGCCAGCTACACTTACGACGGGAACGGCAACCGGGTGACGCGCACCGTGAACGGGGTGACCGAAACCTATGCCTATGACGATGGAGACAAGCTGCTGTCGGTTAGCGTCGGGGGGAGCCCGGTGAAGACCTATGGCTACGACC
>Ga0105047_10007630_pt1 | contig 18193 bp, 16 predicted proteins | sample MAT04_FD_78384 | JGI IMG/M metagenome (GOLD analysis project Ga0105047, IMG submission 78384) | Freshwater microbial communities from Lake Fryxell liftoff mats and glacier meltwater in Antarctica - MAT-04 (megahit assembly) | ecosystem: Environmental > Aquatic > Freshwater > Ice > Liftoff... | reverse complement strand
CGCAAATTTCACGAATGGTCAAGGAAAAATTCGGTTTATTCGGTTCATTCGTGACTAAGCTTTTTAAGAACTTTCTATGCTTTACTTATACTTATCTCGCAAGTTTGTGTAAATAGTCAATGGCCGCTTGCGCCGCGGTTTCGCCTTCGCGGATACAGTCGGGAATCCCTACGCCCCGGTAGGCCGCGCCCCCCAGATAGAGGCCGGGGTGATGGGCTAAAAGTTCGTCGATCTGGGCCAACAAGGTGGTATGGCCAACAAGATATTGTGGCATACTCAGCGGCCAGCGGTAGATGCGTGTCAGCAGTGGCTCCGCTGCAATATCCAGTGTTTCCAACACTTCCTGGCGCGCCAGGGCAAGCAATTCTGCATCACTCCATTGGGTCACATCGCGCTGGCCATAGCGTCCCAGGTAGACACGCAGGAGAAATGTGCCATCGGGCGCGCGCCCCGTCCACTTGTTCGAGCTACAGGTACAGGCCAAAACATCACTGTTGGCCGAACGTGGGATCACATAACCATAGCCCGCGGGGGCGACGGTCGTGGCTCGATCATAGGCCATGGAAACAATGGCGGATGAGGCGTAGGGAATGGCAGCATGGATCGCGGCCAGCTCAGCATCAAGCGTATCGAGCAGGCGCGCCGTCACAAAGGCCGGCGTGGTGATGATCAGCACGTCTGCCACCACTTGCTCGCCATGATCCAGCGTGATGAGATAGCCAGACGCTGTCGAGTCACGCTGAATCGCGGTAACACCCACGCCGGTGCGTAGCGTATTTGCTGGCAACTGCGCGACGATGGCATCGACCAACGTGCCCATGCCGCCACGCAGCGACACAAAGGGTGGATAGGTGGACGGAGAAGATTGGCTTGCCGCTGTTGCCGTCTCGTTGGTAGGTTGCGCTGACGCAGCGGTCAGTCCTTTGAGCAAGCTACCATGTTTCAATTCCAATTGGCGCAGTTGCGGAAAAGTGGCGGCAAGGCTTAGCAGATCACCATCACCCGCGTAGATGCCGCTCATCAGTGGCTCGACCAACTTTTCATACACCTCACGGCCCAACCGGCGTGTGACAAAGCTTGCCAACGATTCGTCGCCATTGGCGGGTGCTGGTGGCAGATCGACCTCTGCCGCCAGTCGTTCCCGGCCCGCTGGCGAGATGAGTGGATTATTCGCCAAGGCATCAAGATCGGTGGGAATCATGCCGCTGAGTCCGGCAGGCAGGGGGTAGAGCGCACCTTCCCACTTGACAAAGGTCTTGTCGGCATGGTGCGGATCGCGCCCATAGAGTTGGTGGGCGATGCCCAGTTCCTCACACAAGCCAACCCCGCGCGGCTTGCGCGCCAGGAAGCTATCTGGCGCACCCTCAATGATAAAGTCATCCACCTGCTCGGTCAGCAGTTTACCGCCCAGACGGGCATCCCGTTCAAAGAGCGTGATCTCAAGCGCTGGGTCTAGCTTGTGCAGCCGATAGGCCGCCGCCAGACCGCTCACGCCGCCGCCAATGATCGCCAAGCGCGTCATGCTGCCACCGCATCGGGAATTGCCGCAGCTGACGGAAGCCATGGCGCGGCCTGTGCCTGGATTAGGTCGACCAGCGTGCCAATAAACAGTGGATCACTGTTGAGTGCCGGTGGTCGTTCCAGACGAATGCCGTGCGCCTTGGCCGCGGCTTGCGCTTCAATGTCAATGTCAAAAAGAATTTCCACATGATCGGAGACAAAGCCAACGGGCACACTAACCAGTTTTTTAATACCACGCGCCGCCAATGTGGGGATATACTCTTCCAGTTGCGGTCCCAACCATGGCTCGGGACTGCGCCCCGCCGATTGATAGCTCCATGACCATTGCTCGGCAGGCAGCCCAGCCCGCTCGGCGACGAGGCGCGCCGTCTCGCGCAGTTGACTGTCATAGGGATCGCCCATTTTGAGCACGCGCGCGGGCAAGCTGTGGGCGCTGAAGATCACATGCACATCGGCGCGCTCGTCCACTGGCCAGCGATTGATCCCCGCTTGCACACGATTGGCCAGCGCTTCAATATACTTGGGCGCGTCGTGATAGCTATTGATGTTGGCAAATTCGATCTGGCCGCGGTACATGGCCAGGCCATCGGCAATTTTCTCTTGATACTTGGCGATACTGAGCTTGCTATAATGGGGTGCCAACACCAGGCTAATCGCATGGGTGATCCCATCGGCGAGCATCTGGCCGATCACCTCTTCGATCCAGGGTGCCCAGTGGCGCATACCCAGATAGCACTTGAAATAACGTGGGTCGAGTTGGGCGGCGACGGCATCGGCTTGTTGTTGGGTAAATTTCAACAGCGGCGACTTACCCCCGATCTGCTGATAATTGTGTGTAATTTCTTCCAGCACAGCGGGCGTGGTAGGTCGCCCGCTGCGGATATCGGCCAGATAACCCGGAATCTCGTCTAATGAATTGGGACCGCCATAGGCCATCAGCAGGACACCAATCGGATAGTGAATGGGTTGGGTCATAGGTGACCTTCCTGCACATTTTGTCGGGTATGAATATAGTCAACCAACCGTTTGACATTATCAGTTGGCGTCTCGGGCAGAATGCCGTGGCCCAGGTTAAAGATATGACCAGGTTTACCAGACGCCCGATTAAGCACATCGTCAATCCGATATTGCAGCTCGCGCCAGGGCGCCATCAGCGTGATCGGATCAAGGTTGCCCTGAATCGGCGTAGCGTGACCAATCTGCTGCCAACACCAGTCCAGCGGCATGTGCCAGTCCACGCCGATCACATCGCCGCCACAAGCCACCACGTCAGGCAGATAGCTGCTGGTACCCGTACTAAAATTGATCACCGGCACATCTGTCCCGCGTTTGACCGCCGCAAAGAGGGCTTGATTGTACGGCTGGACATAGCGCAAATAATCCTGTTGGCCCAATGCCTGCCCAGCCCACGAATCAAAGATTTGCAAGGCGGCCGCGCCAGCCTTGGCCTGTTTGACCAGATAGTCGGCCTGTACCGTCACCAGTTTGTTCATCAGGCGCTTCCAGGCCGCAGGCTCGCGATACATGAGCGCTTTGGTCTTGGCAAAGGTTTTGCTGCCCCCGCCTTCAATTGCGTAGCTGGCCAGGGTAAAGGGCGCACCGGCAAAGCCAATCAGCGGGACACCGCGCGGCGTTAGCTCGTTGGCGACCAACGCAATTGCTTGGAGGGTAGGGGCCATCGATTCTTCAGCTGGCGGGGTTGCCAAGCGATCAATATCATAGGCGCGGGCAATCGGGTTGTGGATACAGGGCCCTTCGCCTTTAACAAATTCTAGATCCAGGCCCATGCTAATCAGCGGCGGCAAAATATCCGAGAAGATGATCGCAGCGTCAAAGCCAAAGATGTCAATCGGTTGTAGCGTCACCTGGGCTGCCAACTCTGGCGTGCGGATCACATCCAACATGGTGTGCTGCGCGCGGATGGCGCGATACTCGGGCATATAGCGACCGGCCTGGCGCATGAGCCAAACCGGGGTGTAGGTTGTTGCCAAGCCGCGACAGGCGCGTAAAAAAGGCGCAGTTGGCTCTGCGGTGCTTTGTTCTGGCAGGGTCGGGCGTGCATTACTAGAAACGGTTGTTGTATTCATAATCACTTTCTATCCTTTACCAAGCGCCACAGCATGTAATCAACGCTATTTGTAGTTCTTCGTAAATCGTTGACTTATACAGATTCCTTGACCTCGCATTGCCACAGCACCTTGCCGATAAAGAAGGGGCCTAAGTGCTCCAGATGCAACGAGGTCTGCTTGGTCTTACGCATTCGCTGAACAATGTTAGATAGGGGGTGCAGCTCGGGTCCCAGCAGCCCAATCACAAAATCGTTGTCATTCTTATCCAACCCGTGACAGGCCAGCCGGATATCATAGCCCAGGCCAACCCGCCCAAAGGCGCGGCCAATGCCGCCATGTTCGGCCAAGATGACATTCTGTTCCTGGGACGAAAGCTGTTCAAACGAGCCAGACCGCCGTAACGGATACCAGATCACCCACGGCAACTTTGGATCGACGACGCGGTTGCGCGGGCGTGTGATCAGCGTATCCTGGAGATCAGATTCATAGCCAATCGCATAGGTACGGCCCAACATGGTATGTTCGGGCTTGGCGGTCAATTCATTAAAGGGTGGCTGGTTGAGAAAGACGCGCAAGTCGTCCAGAAAATAATCAGGTTTTTCGCTAAAGGTCACCAAACCAACGCCTTGGGGATCGTTAATGTCGGCATAGAGCGCGCCTTGGATGCGCGCCGTTTGCAGCGCATCGATCAGGCGTCCCGTATCGCGGCAGCCACCAAAAGCCATAAATTGCATAAACAGGCGACGATCCAGCGAAATCGTCTCGCCGGTCGCGCTACGGCCTTTCTCGCTGACATCCACTTCGTCCGCCGGATTGGGCGTAGGGTTGGCCGTCCCGCGTTCGGCCACGTTGAGTGCAGTCGGTCTTGTCATAGAGGATAACCATTCATTTGTAAATTTTTTATTTTAGAAATCATGAATTTCCGGCGCGCAGCCAAGCCGCGGCTTCTTTGGCATGATAGGTGATAATCAGATCGGCCCCGGCGCGCTTAATACCGATCAGCTTTTCCAACACAGCCGAACGCTCATCCAGCCAGCCATTGGCGACAGCCGCCTTGATCATGGCATATTCACCGCTCACGTTGTAGGCCACCAGGGGCAAGTCGGGATGCTGCTCGCGCAAGCGATAGATGACATCCAGATAGGCCAGCGCCGGTTTGACCATCAGAAAATCTGCTCCCTCTTGCACATCCAGCGCGGCTTCGCGCAGCGCCTCGCGTGCGTTGGCCGGGTCCATCTGGTGGGTCTTACGGTCGCCAAACTTGGGCGCGCCATCCGCCGCTTCACGGAATGGCCCATAAAAGGCCGACGCATATTTCACGGCGTACGACATGATCGGGATATGGGCAAAGTCGTGCGCGTCCAGCGCCCTGCGGATCGCCGCGACCATGCCGTCGAGCATCCCACTGGGGGCCACAATGTCCGCACCGGAGGCAGCATGGGAAACCGCCACCTGGCCCAAAATGGCTAATGTTTCATCGTTGAGCACGTAGCCAGCTTCCAAATGCGCGTGATTGTGTTCCGGATCGTTGAGCAAACCACAGTGCCCATGATCGGTATATTCACAGAGACAAACATCAGTGATTACGACTAGGTCTGGCGCAGCTTGCTTGAGGGCACGGATCGCCTGCTGGATCACACCATCCTCGGCAAAGTTTTCCAGACCAACTGGATCTTTGCTGGCGGGAATGCCAAACAGTACAACCGCAGGTACACCCAATGCCAGCAACGCTGCCGCTTCAGCAGCCAGTTGATCAACCGACAGTTGCGCAACCCCCGGCATCGAGGCAATCGGTCGCCGGACACCCGTGCCGTGTGTGACAAAGAGGGGATAAATCAAATCATCCGGTGCCAATTGGGTTTCGCGTACCATGGCGCGCAGGGTGGCGGTGCGACGCAGGCGGCGCGGACGCGCCACCAGATCGGCATTGAAAGGGGATGGATGAGATTGGGTTAGGCCATTGGCGACAGTTGCGCCCAATGGCGTTCGGATTTGGGCGGGCAGCATTATTGGGACTCCTTACCAACGCGTAACTGATCAACGCGCGACGGATTGATTAGTCACGTTCTGCTTGAAAATGGGCACCGATGGCGGCAACCAGACCATCGATTGTATACTCGGTCGCCACCACATCAACACGTAGGCCGAGCTCATGGGCGACGGCGGCGGTTTGCGGGCCAATACAGGCAATGACCGCGGCCTGCCAGCGTTCGGTCACAGCAGTATTGCCGTTCAATTCTTGCACAAAATTACGCACCGTGGAACCACTCGTAAAGGTGATCAGATCGACACCCGCTTGCAATTCGGCCAAGGCCGCGGCGTCGATCGTAGCGGGCAGGGTTTGGTAGATGGCAATCGCATCGACGCGTGCGCCCTGTTGCGTCAGGGCTTCTGCCAAGTGCTGACGAGCGATGGTCGCTTGTGGCAGCAGGATTCGTACGCCCTGCAAATCGCCAATGCGTGCGGCAAGTCCACGCGCAAGTTCCTCGGCAACGAAGGATTCGGGTACAAAAGCGGGGGTCAGGCCATATTGACCGAGCACTTCGCTTGTGGCCGGCCCCACCGTCGCAATTTGCAGATGGGCCAGATCAAGCGGCGTTAGTCCGCATTCGCACAAACGCTCGACAAAAATCTCGACACTATTGGCGCTTGTAAAAATCAACCAATCATACTGGTAGATGGCCCGCAGCGCGGCATCGAGTGGGCTGAGATCCGCCAACGGCTCAATGCGAATTGTGGGTACAATCACGGGGGTGGCACCGAGCAAAGTCAGTTGGTCGATCAAGGCCGCCGATTGCTCTTGCGGGCGTGTCACGACAACGCGTTTGCCTTGCAACGGAGCGCTTGTTTCAGATAATGTTGGGGCTGCTTCTACCGTTGGCACTTCGGCAAAGCCAGCCTTCTGGCTGACCAAGGAGGCCGCGCCTTGCGCCAGGGCCTGCGTAGCCAGCTGTTCGCCCAGGGCAATCGCGGTGACGCTGCCAACAGCCGCGCTACAATCCTCACCAGTCACACGGATGATCTGTTGTCCATCGGACGAAGCAACCAGCGCCTGGAGGTGTAATCGTGGCTGCTTACCTGTCATGATCACCTGGGCATAGGCGGCAACCGGCGCAGAACAACCGCCCCCCAAGGCGTGCAGAAAAGCGCGTTCGGCACCGACCGCCGCGCGCACGGCCACATCATCCAGCGCGGCCAAGAGTGCCAGGGTTGCCGGATCGTCAGCGCGGCATTGCACCGCCAGCGCGCCCTGGCCGGGCGCGGGCAGCATCACATCCAAGGCCAAGCGCTCGGTGACATGCTCGAGCAAGCCAAGCCGCTCAATCCCCGCCATGGCAAGCAAAGTGGCATCGTAGTCGCCAGTCAGCACTTTCCGGATACGCGTCTCGACATTGCCACGAATCGAACGAATCACCAGATCGGGGCGCAGCGCTTGCAGTTGCGCGGCGCGGCGTGTGCTGCTGGTGCCCATCACCGCGCCCGGCGGTAATGTAGCTAAGGTCCAGCCATTGCGCGCAATCACCGCATCGCGCACATCGGCGCGGCTGGTAATCGCACCCAGCGTTAGCCCGGGAACATCTTCGACGGGCAGATCTTTCAGCGAATGGACGGCCAAATCAATTTCGCCAGCCAATAAGGAACGCTCTAGCTCCGCCGTAAATAAACCTTTGCCACCAATAGCTGGCAGCGGTTTGTCTAATGCCTGCGTCTTATCCCCTTGCGTGACAAATGGGCGTACCTGACAGGATAGCCTGGGCCAGTGCGCCTGGAGTCGCGCAATCACATGATTGGTTTGCCACATCGCCAAGGTCGAGGTACGTGTCCCAACCGTGATGGTCGCTTGCATGATGGTCGCTTGCATCTGGGCTTCATTCATCGAATCTTTCATCAAATCACTCATCACGGTGACGCCTCCTCTTCGTCGGGCACGGTAGATACAGAGGAGAGGCCGAAGAGATCAGAAACCAAATTTGCATAGAGATCCGCCTGCTGCTGACCGGCTTTGCGTTTTAGCTGACGGGTTGGCTCATGCAATAGTTGATTCACCAGCGCATTGGAAAGATGCCACAGTTGATCGGCAGTCTGACTGTCCACCTCGCCCAGGTGACGCCCCAGATGGTGGAGGGTGCGTTCGACCGCGCGTTGGCGAATTTGCTCTGCCTTCTGGCGCAATTCCACGACAACCGGACGGATTTGCAGTTCCTGAAATTGATGTCGCCATTCACACAGCACTTCCTCAATAATCTGCTCGACGCGCGGTGTTTCCTGCTGGCGCGCCAACAAGGCGGAATCTACGCTATTGCGCAGATCATCCACATCAAAAAGTTGTACGCCGGGAATGGTTTTTACCGCGGCATCAATATCGCGTGGCACAGCTAGATCGAGGAAAATCAACGGTCGGCTGGGGCGTTGTGCCATGATCTGCGCGACGGTGGTTGTATGGATAATCGGTTCAATCGCGCTGGTGGCGCTGATCACAACATCGGCTGTGCGTAATGCCTGGGGCAAATCGGCTAAACCATAGGCTACCCCACCCCAGCTGGCCGCCAACGTTTGCGCACGCTGGAGGCTGCGATTGACCAGCGTAACTTGGTTCACCCCGCGTGTCCGTAGGCCTTTTAGCGTCAACTGACCAATTTCACCGAGGCCAACCACGGCGATTTGTTGCTTGTACAGTCCACCCGTCACCTGATGGGCCAGATTCAGCGCGGCCGACCCAACACTCACGGGATTGGCACTGATGTGCGTTTCGGTGCGGGCACGGCGACCGGCCTTAATGCCGAGCCGAAAGAGCAGGCTCAAGACTGGGCCGATCGTGCGTGCGGCCTGGGCTTTCTGAAACGTGCTATTAACCTGACCTAAAATTTGCGCCTCGCCCAGTACCAAAGAATCGAGCCCCGCCGCCACGCGACAGAGATGATAGGCCGCGGCATTGCCTTGGTACACATACAGATGATTAGTAAATAACGCGCTGGGCAACCCTTGGATCGCCTCGATCAAGGCAACAAGCGCTTGTTGGGCGGCGGCACCATTGTTTGGAAAATAAACATTGTCGGCCAAACAGGCATACAGTTCCAAACGATTACACGTGCTCAAAATTACAAGTTCTTCAATGGCATCTGTGCGGATATCCCCTTGCGGCCAGTGACTGAGTTGCTCGCGCAATTCAATTGGCGCGGTTTGGTGGCTGAGGCCGACACAGATCAAGCGGTTGATATTCATTGTCACGCAACCGTTAGTTTTTCTTGTGAGTAATTATAACTAATCCGACGTAATATATTGTAATACTATATATTAGCGTAGATACCGTTTATAGAGCGTTTATTACACGTTTGGCCAAATTGGTCAAAGGCGCTCTGCGTAGGTCGCTTGCCGAAATAGTTATCATTAACCTTGTTTAAATTCTAAGTAAATCTATGTAAATCTAGCATTATGGTACCTTTTCTATGAGAAAGTGTCAAAATCAGCAAGTAATTGAGCGATCATATCACGTAACTGTTTGATTCGTTTGGGGTTCTTCCCATATTGGCTACCCACCGCAACAACAAAATCGCCCTGACGATGCAGGGCGGGGACATGAAAATTTCCTTCTTCGGGGGTGTCGGCTACGTTACAGAGAGCACCCAGCGCCATCGCCTCTTGGGCGACGAGCGCATTGACCGATCGCTGATTGGTAGCGGCAAAGACCAAAAAAGCCCCCGCCAAATCACCCGGTTGGTAGGGACGCGGGAGCCACTCCACGCGCCGCTCCTGCGCCAACTGTTGGAGAATAGGGGTGGCTTGGGGGGCAATCACACGGATCCGTGCGCTGGCCGCTAGTAACCCCGTCACCTTGCGTTCGCCGACCGGCCCCCCACCCACCACAATCGCGACTCGTTGATGAAGATCGGTGAGCAGAATCGGGTAAACACCGCCAGTCCCAGCCGTCGCGCTATCACCTTCCGGATCAGCCATCGTGGATTGCCCTTTCCAGCAGTGGCCAATGAAAGGGTGGTTGGGCGGGCAAAGCTGCTTCTGGCTGAAACCAGGCCAGCTGCTCACGCAACGCAACGACCTCACCAACGACAATGGTCGCTGGCGACTCAATCGCCGCCGCCTGGATGGCCGCGGCCAGGGTCGCGAGGGTCGCGCACACGACTTGTTGCTGGGGTGTGCTACCCCATTGGATCGCGGCGGCGGGGGTTTCCGGGGCACGCCCAGCCGCCATCAGTTGTTTGGCAATATTGGCAAATTGGCTCACCCCCATGAGAATCACCAGCGTGGGAATGCGTGCGAGTGCATCCCAATCGGTGCCGCTGCTGTCGGTGCAGGCATGGCCGGTGACCACCGCAAAATTGGTGGCAACGCCGCGTTGGGTCACCGGAATCCCCGCATAGGCCGGCGCAGCCAGCGCAGAAGAAACCCCCGGCACAATTTCAAACGGCAAACCTGCTGCCTGCAACGCCAACGCCTCTTCACCACCCCGGCCAAAGACAAAGGGATCGCCACCTTTGAGGCGTACCACTTGATGCCCCGCGCGCACCTGCGCAACGAGCAGCTGATTGATCTCGGCCTGTGTAGACACATGATAATGGGGCTGTTTGCCCACAAAGATGCGTTGCGCTTCGGGACGGATCTCGTCTAACAATGCCGGCGCAATCAAGCGATCATAGATCACCACATCGGCACGCTGCAAGAGCCGCAACCCCCGTACAGTGATCAATTCGGCATCACCGGGCCCGGCACCGACCAAATAGGCCCTGCCATGGGGTGCTGTGGGCGCTGCCTGATTTCCAATCATAAAAAATCCTTCTCAATAAAATGCGCTTGTTTGTGGTACAACTGGCTAACACATCATCGACGTCAGGATGCGTTCGGCGGTCACTTGCACAAGCAGCGGATCGTAGTCCAGATGATGCGCGATCCGAATCTCCACCTGGGGATGGCGTTGGCGAGCTTGCTCAAATAGCGCGGGCAGATCTTGGCGGACATGGCGACCAAGGTGCAAGAAATAGGGCAATACGGTTAGCCGCGTGATACCGGTCGCAACCAATTCGTCAAAGGCATCGGGAATTGTCGGCTGGTTGCAATCTAGATAACCAACTGTGGCATAGCGATAGCCATTTCTTTCACAAACGCGCTGCAAGACACGCTTGATGGGCGCATTCGCTTCTACATGAGGAGTGCCATGCGCCACAAAGAGCAGACCAGTCGGCGCTTGCGGTGCCGGATCGACTGCCGTTAGGCGTTGCGAGGCCAATTGCATCATGGCAAAATGATCGCCTAAAACCTCGGCAATCGTAAAGCGCACGTTCGTATAGGTACTGGCCAACGTGCGTACGGCATCGCGCAGATCTTGTCGTACATAGTGGCCTTCAATCAGAAAGTAGGGTTGCACAATAATGCGGGTTGCAGCTTGGGCAACCGCTTGGGCAACCGCATCGGCCAATGTGGGCTGGCTATAATTCAGAAAGCCTGCTTCTACCACAGGGACGACCCCTTGTTCGCGCAGCAGATCTGCCACCTGTAACATTGCGCGACCACTTTCGCTTTGCAGGCTACCGTGTCCTACCAACACCGCCGCCGTCTTCTTCGGATTCATAGAAGCACTCTCCCCACTTTGATCCCCAACTCGACCTCCACCTCGACAATGGCGGAGAGATAACAGCTTGGATCGCCATTATCTCTCCGCCATTATTGATTATTCATTGCGTGCGTGCAAGGCAAACTATCCTTAGCGCGTCACAAGTTCCCAGTGCAGACCACATTCAACTTTATTGGCCCCGCGCCAGCGACCTGCCCGCAGATCATCCCCAGCTTGGACGGGGTGCGTGCACGGCCAGCAGCCAATGCTTGGGTAGTTCTGATCGTGCAACTCGTTATAGGGCAACTCATTCTTGTGAATATATTGCCAGATATCGTCTTCGCTCCAGTGCACCAGGGGCGCGATTTTGACGATGTTATAGCGCTCGTTCCACTGTACCATCGGCACCTCTTTGCGTGTTGAGGATTGATCGTGGCGCAGGGCAGAGACCCAAGCCGTACTGTCGGCGAGTGCTTGTTTCATGGGTGCAACCTTGCGCAGGTGGCAGCAGAGATCGGGATCGTTTTGGTAGAGATTGGGACCGTAGCGTTTTTCCTGTTCCTGGATGCCCAGTTGGGTGGTCACACGCCGAAACGCGCGCTGATAGTGACCTTGCAAACGCTCGATCAATTGTTGTGTCTCTGGAAAAAAGTAGCCGGTATCGATATAGAAAATGTCCACATCTGGTTGGATGCGCAGGGCCAAATCCATCAGCACAATACCGCTGGCACCAAAGGAAGTGCCAATCGTGAGGCCATTGCCAAAGGTTTGGATGGACCAGCGCAACAGATCAGTGGTCGCCGCCGTGTCGAAACGATTACTAATACGGGCAAAGACAACTTGCGTCCAATCTAGAAATCCCGCGGGCGCAGCTGGTTGGTTCGATGTTGCACTCATAGTCAGACTCATAAAAATACTCCGTTGATCAGGTAGCCACTGTCACACGTGCCTATCGCGCGGCATGAACCATGTGACAGCAACTGGATCAGGCAATTGCACTGGATGTACTCAACTCATGGATCGATTCAACACCGACACGGCTTGCCCAATCGCCAATCCGCTCGCCGTCTTGGCGAGTCTGGACATAGATTTGCAAAACCTGACGAAGCACGCCTGGCAATTTCTCGGCTGGAATTAGCTCATCATAGAGCGTGTTCAAGCGTGTACCTTCTGGATTCCCCCCCAGATAGATATTGTATTTGCCCAGCGTCCGCCCTACCAAGCCAATATCAGCCACATAGGGGCGAGCACAACCATTGGGACAGCCCGTCATGCGCACGGTGAATTCTTCACTGGCTAAGCCTAATTCAGCGACATCCTGTTCCAACTGACCGATCACATCGGGCAGGAAGCGTTCGGCTTCGGCCACGGCCAAACCACAGGAAGGCATGGCCGGGCAGGCCATCGAATGGCGGCGGGCCATGCTGAGATTTTCTACCGTGAGAATGACAAAGCTAGCCAACACTTGTTCGACTTCTTGCTTCTGTTCTGTAGTAAAGCCGCCCAGCAGCACATTTTGCTGCCCAGAAATGGTCACGCTGGGTTGGTAGCGTTGTACCAAGGCCCGCAAGCCACTGCGCACGCGGTTGTCACCATTGTCAATCACGCGGCCATTTTCAATATAGATACCATAGAACCAGTTGCCATCTACCTGCTGATGCCAGCCCAGGTGATCCTCGGCTTTGAGTTCGGGCATGTCGCGAACATCTTCCAGGGCATAACCCAAATATTCCTCGACCTTGGCGCGGAAGCGTTCGATGCCCCAGTCGTTGATCAAATATTTCATACGGGCATGTTTGCGATCTTCGCGGTCGCCGAAATCGCGCTGCACCAGAATAATCTTTTCCACCACATCGACAATCTTGTCGGCAGTAATGTAGCCCAGCGGCTTTGCCAGGAGCGGGAACGTATCCGCATTGTTATGGGTGGTGCCAAGGCCGCCGCCGGCAAAGACATTGAAACCGTGGACATGATCGCTGCCCTCGTCAAAGAGACCGACCAGGCCAACATCGTTGGTCAAGATATCGGTGCAATTGTCGCCAGGGTAGGCAATCGCCGTCTTGAATTTGCGTGGCAAGTAGGTCTTACCATAGATCGGCTCAATCACCTCTTCCTCACCATTCTCGTTATTCTCGTTGGGGAAAGCTTGAAGGATCTTTTTGCCGTCCTCATCTTCCAGCCAGATCTGATGATAGGCGGTGGTGCGCGGGGCCAAGTGTTGGGCTAATGCCTCGGCGGTCGCCTGTAATTGCGCACGGATCGGGTCGCCATAAGGCGCTGGGCAGAACATGACATTGCGTTCCACATCACCACAGGCACCCAGCGTTGAGATGAGCGCATTGTTGAGCGAGCGCATAGTCGTTTGCAGCTCACCTTTGATCACGCCATGCAACTGAATGCCCTGGCGCGTGGTAAAGCGTAGATCGCCTTGACCGAATTCGTCGGCCAGTGCATCCTGTACCAAATATTGTTGGGCCGTCAGACGCCCGCCGGGCAGCTTACTGCGCACCATGAAACTATAGACCCGGTTGTTGCGGCCACGTACATCGCGGTCATGTTGTTGGTAGATTCCATGAAATTTCAGAATCTGCCAGACATCATCCGAGAAGCTGGGCGTTGGCTCGCGCAATTCAATCGGGATAGCTCCACGAAGACCTTTGCTTTCAGCCTTGATTGTTTCTACAGACATTGTTGTTTCCTTCCAGAGCGCTACCTGCGCCGATTGAGAATAAATTGCTTTAGTAATCGAATAAACTGACAGTCACCCAAATAGAACAGCTCCGCACGATTGAGAACCAACCAAAGATGAACGCGCAAAAAAGTCAATCGACAACAAACCAGAAAGCGTTCGTGCGGGTTGCGACATTGCAACGTGTAGGGAGATAATTGCTTTATCTACCAGCAAACTATTTGGTTGTCAGCCAGGAAAAGTTAAAAGAAGGTGCAAGCTAGTTGCACTAAATACAGGAGCAAGAACAGGGACAACAACAGGAGGTGGTGGGGAGGGCAGAAGCGGTCATCAATGCAGAATGCAGCACAGAAAGGCGTGAGTCGTTCGACCCCACCATTGCATTTACTGTAAGCCAGTGCGAACGTCTAGGGCGACGTAACAGGCTTTGCGGTTGCATAAGAAACCTCCGATTGCGCGACATAAATAAAATTATGCTAGATGACAAGTGGGCTTTCACTATAGAAGTGAGTATAATGGGCTGCACCATGCTTGTCAAATATAAAACTAGTAAGCGCTAAAATTATAAAGGAAATCCTGATTTATGAATGTGATGATGCCGACACTTATCGCCTCGGATTTGGAAGGCGTTTTTCTCCCCGAAATATGGATCGCGGTTTCCGAAAAGACCGGCATTGCCCAACTGTCCCTCACAACGCGCGATGTCGCCGATTACGATGAATTGATGCAAATGCGGCTGCGCATCCTGGCCGAGCACTGCTTAACATTACCCGATATTCACGCCGTGATCGCCGAGATCGAGCCGCTGCCCGGCGCAGCAGAGATGATCCGCTGGATCCAAGAGCGCACGCGCTTGATTGTCTTAACCGACAGCTACTATGAATTTGTCTCACCCCTGCTAGGGAAGCTGGGCTATCCCACCATTTTTGCCCATTCGCTGCAGACCGATGCCGAGGGCGCGCTGATCGGCTACCAGTTGCGGACACCACATGGTAAAAAGCGCGCCGTCCGCGCTTTTGCCGATCTGGGATTTCGCACCATGGCCTTTGGCGATTCATATAACGATACCGCCATGTTGGCAGAAGCGGACCAAGGTGCCCTCTTCTGTCCGCCCCTTGCGGTAGCAACAGAGTTTGCACAGTATCCGGCTGTTTATGACTACACGAATTTGAAAAACTTGATCGAACAATTCTTAGCAGGCTAAATACAGTGTAAAGTAAGTTTTTTTGGCAATTGCAACCCCACCCTCGCCCTCCCTTACCAGGCTTAGCTTTAGCAGGGGGAGGCTGGGTAGGGGTAGATTTCTATCAACTTGCTTTGTTTACACTGTACTAAATGGCTAGCATTCGCGTATACCAATTCATGTATCCATATAAAAAATCAACTTGACGGCTTAACTTGCCTCGTTTACCATTAGGATTGTGGCAGCAAAAAATCATGGATGAAACAACTCAGTCACGCCCAACCCAGTCCAGCACACTTAATGATGCGGCCAACGCGCCGATGACCGGCCAAATGACGGCGCTGTGGAACAATGTCGCTCGTCCAGCGGGATACATCTTGGCCGTTTCGTATCCGGTTTTGGCGCTATCAACTGGTGTGCGTGCGCTCTACCAGCTTTTTTTCAAGGCGGGCGTTACCGACTACTTGCCACCCTTGATGAGTGGGCTGGCCGCCCTCTGTTACCTGGCGGCCACGATTGGGTTTGTCAACCGCCGCAAGTGGGCTTGGTGGCTGTCGGTGACTGTGCTGGGAGTAGAAACCCTGTTGACGCTGATCGTGGGCACATGGAGCTATCTTGATCCAGCGCTGATTGGTAGCACAGTCTGGCGCCATTTTGGCGTAGATTATGGCTACTTTCCCCTCTTCCAGCCGATCCTTGGGTTGCTCTGGCTCTTTTGGCCGGTGACCAGGCAAATTTACGGTATCCAGCAACAACCATAGACAGCAAGCTAGCCAACCAGCTAACCAGCCAAAGTAGGAGAAATACAATGAAGCGAATGACGGAACCTGTCTTACTTGTCGTCTTTGGCGCGTCTGGCGATCTGGCAAAACGCAAATTAATTCCAGCGGTCTATCACCTCGCCGCCCAAAACTTATTTCCAGCGGGCTTCACGTTGCTGGGCTATGCTCGCACCGACTACAGCGATGATGCGTTTCGCGCCCTGGCCGAAAAAGGCTTGCGCGAACATATGAACGCCGAGCACGACAAAGATGGAATCGACGAAGGATTCTGGACAGCGTTTGCGCAGAACCTCTTTTATCAAACCGGTCAGTATGACGATCCGGCGTCCTTTCAAGCACTGGCTCAGCGCATCCGTACCTTGCAACAGGAACGGCAGACGCCCAACCTACTCTTCTACCTGGCTACCCCGCCCGATGTGTTTGAGCCGATTACGGCGTTGTTGCATGAAATGCAGCTGGCGACGCCACAGGAACAGGGGTGGACGCGTTTGATTATCGAAAAGCCCTTTGGTCGCGATCTCAAAAGTGCCGAAGCGCTCAACGAACATTTGCTGCGCCGCTTTCAAGAAGATCAGATCTATCGGATCGATCATTATCTGGGCAAAGAGACGGTGCAAAATATTCTTGTCTTTCGCTTTGGCAACGGCATTTTTGAGCCAATCTGGAATCGCAATTATATTGACCATGTTCAGATCACCGTGGCCGAAAGCCTGGGGGTTGGCGATCGTGGCGGTTACTACGACGAATCTGGCGCAATTCGCGACATGATGCAAAATCATGTGATGCAGCTAGTCGCGCTCACGGCCATGGAGCCACCGGTTGCCTTTGACGCCAAGGCGGTGCGCGATCAAAAGGTCAACGTGATGCACTCGATCCGCCGCCTGGATCCCAGCGGGGTGCGCGATCATGTGGTGCGCGCCCAATATGAAGCGGGCTTAGTCAACGGCAAACCGCTACGTGGTTATCTAGAGACACAGGGCATTGCCCCCCATTCCACCACCGATACCTATGTTGCTTGGAAACTGGAGATCGATAACTGGCGCTGGAAAGGCGTGCCCTTTTATCTGCGGACTGGCAAGGCCATGCCGACCAAACTCAGCGAAATTAATATTATTTTTCGCAAGCCACCACTGTTGCTCTTTGAAAATCTCTACGATCAATTTCATCTGCCCAGCAATGTCCTCACCATGCGCATCCAACCCGATGAGAGCATTGTGCTCAGCTTTGATGCCAAACGCCCAGGCCCGATTGTTGAGGTCGATCCAGTCGAGATGAGTTTTAACTATAGTGCCAGCTTTGGTCAAAAACCCGCCGACGCTTATGAACGCCTATTGCTGGATGCATTATTGGGGGATGGCACCCTATTCATCCGGCGCGATGAGATCGAAGTTGCCTGGGATCGGGTCACCAATCTTTTGCTCGGTTGGGAAACCGAGCAAACCGCCATGCGCCAAGCTGGCAAACGCCTGCGCTTGCCCCAATATCCAGCCGGCACTTGGGGCCCCAGCGAAGCCGATCGGCTGATGGCGCGCGATGGCCGCTATTGGCGCAATGTAAAACCGTAAATAGGCAAATCCACGCTAGATAAACGTAGATAAACGTAGGAGATAGAACATGACAGCAACCATGACACACGCCACCATGGTCGAGCTTGAACAGGGTCTAGCAACCATTCGTCAATCGCCCAAAACGGCGGGTGTCCTTGATCTGATCGTGCGGCGGCCGGTGAGCGAGCAGCGCGAAATTCTAGCCACAGGCCAGCTTGATCTGGTCGAAGGCTTGGTGGGTGATAGCTGGAGCAAGCGCGGCAGTTCGCGCATGGCAGATGGCTCGCCCCACCCTGATATGCAACTCAACATTATGAATTCACGCGTGATCGCGTTGGTCGCACAGCACAAAGAGCGCTGGCAGTTGGCGGGCGATCAACTCTTTCTTGATCTGGATTTGAGTGCAGAAAATCTGCCACCCGGCACCCAATTGGCGCTTGGCTCGGCGATCCTCCAAGTCACCGATCAGCCGCCTACTGGTTGCAAAAAGTTTATGGCGCGCTTTGGGCTAGACGCGTTGGAATTCCTCAGCTCGCCGGTTGGCAAAGCCTTGAATTTGCGTGGCATCAATGCCAAAGTCGTCCAGCCCGGTATTGTACGCGTTGGCGATATAGCCCACAAGCTGCAATCGGCGTAATCGACCTAATCGACCTATGGGCGATACCGATCAAATATCCCCGCAACCACAATACAGAGCAGGACGCCGAGCAAGAGCAGCAGGCGCTGGCCGTTTAGTTGGCCTACTACTTGGCCAGTGACCGGCAATTGACCAGGATGTGCTTCTGCTAGCGGATCGGCAGGTAGCGTCTCGGATAGTATGAGCGTTGGTGCCAGCGTT
>Ga0105047_10007628_pt1 | contig 18199 bp, 16 predicted proteins | sample MAT04_FD_78384 | JGI IMG/M metagenome (GOLD analysis project Ga0105047, IMG submission 78384) | Freshwater microbial communities from Lake Fryxell liftoff mats and glacier meltwater in Antarctica - MAT-04 (megahit assembly) | ecosystem: Environmental > Aquatic > Freshwater > Ice > Liftoff... | reverse complement strand
TGGGATAAGAATGGCCTGCCAGGCGCCGAAAGAATCCGCGAACTGGGTTTGGAAACTATGCTGGTTTAGGATGGGCTTATCATGAATCAGGTTATCGTTGCCGGGCACATTTGCCTCGATATCATCCCCGACATGTCCGGTTTGGAACGTGAGCAATTTTTTGCGCGCCTGCAGCCTGGAAACTTGATCGAAGTTGGTGCGGCGACCATGTCCACGGGCGGGCCTGTTTCCAATACCGGCCTGGCCCTGCATAAATTAGGCATCCCCACCCGTTTGATGGGCAAACTGGGCGCGGACCGCTTTGGGCAGGCTGTGTGCGAGATTGTGGCCGGAATCGCGCCGGAACTGGTTGATGGCATGATTGTCGACGCCAATTCAAGCACATCCTATACCGTCATCATCAGCTCGCCCGGAGTGGATCGAATTTTCCTGCACAGCCCCGGCGCAAACCATACCTTTTGTGCTGCGGATGTGGATTATGCAAAGGCCGCCCAGGCGGATTTATTCCATTTTGGCTATCCCCCGCTCATGCGGCGTATGTACGAAGACGATGGCGCGCAACTGGCAGAAATCTTTCGCCGGGTTAAGCAAAGCGGCGTGTTGACCTCACTCGATATGGCGGTTCCAGATTCAGCCTCCCCGGCGGGCAGGGCCGATTGGCGCGCCATCTTGCAAAAGACATTGCCCTATGTAGACATTTTCCTGCCAAGCATCGAAGAACTGTTGATGTGTCTCGACCGCGTGCATTATGAGCGTTTGGCCGGACAAGACGGCAAACTGCTAGACCGTGTCACTCCTGAACTGCTCAGCGCAATGAGCAGCGAACAACTGGCGATGGGTGTCAAGCTTGTGGTGCTCAAACTGGGCGAGCGCGGGCTGTATTTGCGCACTGCGCCCCCGGACGTTTTGCGCGGTCTCGGTCATGGACTGGATGCTGCGGTCTGGGGCGGGTGCGAGATATGGATACCTTGTTTTCAGGTGCAGGTGGTTGGCACGACCGGTTCCGGTGACGCCACCATTGCCGGGTTCCTGAGCGGCCTGTTGCGCGGGTTGAATCCTATCGAAACCATGACCATGGCGGTGGCTGTCGGCGCTTGCAACGTTGAGGCTGCGGATGCCTTGAGCGGCGTTCGCTCATGGGATGAAACCCAATTCCGTCTGGAACAGGGTTGGCCAAGCTGCAAATTAAGTCTGGATAGCGCAGGTTGGGTTCTGGAGCCCAAAAGCGGTGTTTTTTTAGGCCCGGGGCACACACATTTGAGTTCGTCCAGTGAGCTTTAAACTCACGCGATAAGGGTATTAAATGAAATTGCAACTCTCGTTGGATATGCTTGATCTGAAAGAGGCGCTTGCCTGTCTCGAAGAAACGCAGAACAGCGTTGACATCATCGAGGTGGGTACTCCTCTGGCGCTTAGTTGTGGCGTCAGAGCAATTTCCGCCATTAAAGATCAGTATCCAGGCAAGGAAATCCTGGCCGATTTCAAAATAATGGACGGTGGAAATTTTGAAGCCAGTCTTGCGTTTGAGGCCGGGGCAGATATTGTTACAGTTTTAGGAGTGGCGAGTGAGAATACCATTGCAGGTGCAATATCGGCTGCGAGAAAATGCCAGAAAAGCATCATGGTGGATTTGATAGGAATTGTTGAAATCAGAAGCAGAATCGTCTTAATGGAGAAAATTGGGGCGGGCTACGCATGTCTGCATACCGGGGTGGATAACCAGAACGAATTAAATAGTCCTGTGGCGCAATTGGTAATCGCAAAACAAGTTGTCACCACAACGAAATTGGCGATCGCCGGTGGAATCAACCTTAGAAATATTGGCGATATCGTTGGATACAAACCCGATATTGTTGTCGTTGGCGCTGGAATTACATCTCAACCAGATCGGGCAAAAGCGGCTGCGGATCTCAAACGAATCATGTGTGAGGCAAATAATTGAAAAACAATTATTATGACCAGATATTAATTGAACTCAGCCAAACACTGTCAAATCTTGATGACAAATCGATCGGTCAGTTATTGGAAGCAATTGTGGAAGCAAAATGTGTTTTTCTGACCGGTGCCGGTCGATCAGGGCTTGTAATGAAGTGTTTTGCGATGCGGCTAATGCATTTAGGGTTGAAGGCATATGTCGTTGGTGAGACAACTACTCCGGGTATTTCTGAAAGCGATTTGCTCATTATCGGATCGAGTTCAGGAGAAACAGAAAGTGTTCTCGTATTTGCAAAAGCAGCCAGGAAACATAACGCCAGGTTAGGGTTGATTACAGCTTTTCCCGATTCAACCCTCGGCAAACTTGCAGATATTAACATTTTGGTAAGTATCCCTGCCAGCAAGGATATACCGGGTGCAGGCTTAACTACTATTCAACCAGGAGGTAGTTTATTCGAGCAAAGCCTGATGCTTATGTTGGATGGTGTGATTTTAAAGTTGATCGAAAAATTAAATGTGAGACCAACTTCTCTGCGAGAAAATCATGCAAATTTGGAGTAACCCCCCAGGGTTTCTCCAACTGAAAGCCACGACCATAATCTGCAAAAGAAAGAATCATTCAAGGGAGTGATCATGAAACGCTCAGAAATCAATGCAATTATCCAATCTGCGGATGCTTTTATCCGCCAGCAAGGTTTTTACCTTCCCCCCTTTGCTTATTGGAAAACGCAAGATTGGAAAACGAAAGGGATTGAGGTAAGTGAACTTGCCGAGAATTCACTGGGCTGGGATATTACCGACTTTGGGATTGGGGATTTTGCCAGGTTCGGCTTGTTTTTGTTCACCCTACGCAACGGCAACCCCCAAAACCTGGCATCTGGGAATGGCAAGCTATATGCAGAAAAAATCATGGTGGTCGAGCATGGGCAGACGACTCCTTTGCATTTCCATTGGCTCAAAATGGAAGATATCATCAACCGCGGAGGAGGCAAGTTGAAACTGCGCCTGTACCCGGCAGCGGCAGATGAAAGCCTGATGAACACTGGCAAGGTTCGCTTCAGTGTGGATGGATGCCAGCGCAGCCTACAGGCGGGCGAGGTGGTCACGCTTGAACCCGGCGAAAGCATTTCTTTGCCGCAACATTGTTACCATGAATTTTGGGGAGAAGGACGGGTTTTGGTCGGTGAGGTTTCATCGGTGAACGATGACAATCACGATAACCGCTTTCATCAGTCGATTGGGCGCTTTCCAACTATTGAAGAAGATGAAGACCCCCTGTATTTATTGGTTAGCGATTACGCCAGGTATTATCAGCCAAAGGTTAATTGAGATAAGAGCGGCTGAGAAGAGTTGGAAAAACTTCGCGCATCCTTGAAAGTGGATACGCGTTTTAGCGTCCATCCGCAAGCAAGATTTGGATGCCTAACTTATTCAAATCCAGGCGTATGCTGGCTGGCAGCGCGTCATCGGTAATTAATTTGTTCACTATACTTAGTGGGGCAACGTATACCAAAGAATCTTCTCCAAAATAAGTGGTATCAGCCAACAAAATAACCTCACGCGCCGATTTGATCATGGCTTGTTTGATGGTGACTTCCGAAATATTTGTATGAGAAAGACCAAAATTAAACGAGACTCCGCTAATAGTCAAAAATAGTTTATCGACACGCAGTCCATGTAAAGTGCCTTCTGCGGGTGGCCCAACCAGAAGCTGGCTGCTGCTGCGGTAAGCCCCACCAGTTAAAATAATTATGTTAGCAGGGTTGCGTTTCAGGGTGTCAAACACCTGCATCGAATTGGTAATAATGGTTAAGTCGTCACGAGTTACTAAAATTTCAGCCAAATAATTTGCAATCGGTCCGCCATCCAGCAAGATTACTTCTTTTGAATCCACTTGCTCAGCAGCTACTTTGGCAATCAATCTGCGGTATTGTTCCACCTCATCCTTCAGATTTTGTTCAACATCCAAAATTTCATGCTCGATATTATAGCGGCGGGCGTGCTCACCCATGCTTCGCGCAAGATTCTGATACCATTCGTGTTCGCTGAATGGAATGATGAAACCAATCCTTTTGGGGTAGATTGTACCTTCTTGCCAATGCTTAGGATCTAACTGCAATGGGATTTCCAGTCGCTGGGAGACCGTCTCCCAGCGGATCTGCCAGCCCTCGGCGGTGTGTTTGTAAAATTCTGGCAGAGTTTCAGCAGTCAGAATGACATGCGGGGTAATCAGTTGGTTCGGTAGTTCCTGATGATTAAAGGCTGCAATCGCAGCCTCGATGCAGCACGGCCCGACAATTTCGGGGAACATTGCCATGCCAGCTCGAATAAAAGAAGGTTGGGTAACCAAGAAGTCTTTCAGTGAATTCCCTTCCAGGCCGAAGGGAATGATTAACATGTTTTCAGGAGAAATATTCATTTTCTGGCATGCGTGGACAGCACCGAGCGCCAGAGTGTCATTGATTGCAAAGATAAGATTTAATTGAGGGTAGACGGTCAGAGCATCCAGGGTTAGCTGGAAGGCGATATCGTAGCGAGATTGGGCATCGATCGAAAGAAGAATTTCAGCGGTTGGAATAATTTCTTGCAGCCCGGCGATGAATCCACGGCTCCGCAGGGAGGCGTTGGTCAGGTGGGTGGTTAAATCCAGGGCATAGAGCTGGCTTTTATATTGTTTTACCGAAAATTCTCCGACCCAATGCCCCAGTTCCAAACCCGCTTGATAATTATCGACAGCCACCACGGTTTCTTCCGGGCGGATCGCTTGCGACTCGGCAATGATCGGAATATTCTTTTTGGCGATTCTTTGAAGCAGGGCTCCATCGTGCTTGGGGTTAACCGAGGTAGCCACGAGAACATCAATATGCTCCAGGAGCGAACCCACTGGCCGATCGGTGAGCAGGGTATCATCCGGGTCAGTGGCCCCACCCTGGCGTAAGGTTGCGGCGCCGCCATACACGCGCTGAAGCCTGTTTGCTTTATCCAGGGTAATTAGATCGCGGCGGATGGTCATTTCTGTCACAGCACACAGCCGGCTTAATTCAGCCACAGACAGGAAACCATGCTCGTTGATTAAATTCACTACTTGTTCTAGTCGATCTTTCATTGCCATATATTTATCCCGTAGAATAACCCTGACTTACTTACAATAAAATTATACTTCAATATGTTTGAAATCAAACATATTATAGCGCAAATATGTTTGATTTCGTACAATTATTGACACAATCTTTTATTAATGCTATTATTACTGAACATTATTTTTAGAGAAACATTGCTTTTTGGTTCGCGGCAATCTTGTTTCTCGAAAACCCCTTATTGTTCCATCTCGTACCCATCTTATGGCAATTCAAACCTTGCTACCATAACTATTGGATGGACAACAGGTGGAGAACCGGGAAAAACAAGTTGGTGTAATAATTGGGCTTTTTACGATTTCAGCTTATTACAAGGAGGTGGATGATACAGCATAAGCATATCTAATCTACATAAGACAATAATCTGTTGCTTGTTTCCCTACTTTTCATATTCCAAGGAGAAGAAAATCATGCAGTCCAAACGTCTATTTCAAGTATTTAGTGCGATGATGGTGCTTATTATGCTTTTGAGCGCCTGTGCCCCAGCGGCGACTCCGGTCCCTGCCGCTCCCGCCGCCACTACAGCTCCAGATGCTGCCCCTGCTGCCACGATGGCTCCTGCCGCCACAACGGCTCCTGCCGCTCCCGCAGCGACAACAGCACCGGATACGACAACCAAGAAGCTGAAATTCGGTTTCCTGGCGGGTGTGCAGGATCCTTTCTACTTCACCATGCAGCGCGGTGCTGAGCAAGCCGCTGCCGATTTGGGAATTGAACTGGTGGTACAGATCCCCGAAAAATGGAACACTACCGTTCAGACCCCCATGCTCGATGCCATGGTCGCCCGTGGTGATTTGAGCTTCCTCTTCCTTGCGCCCACCGATCAACAAGCCATGGTTGCCCCCATGCAAAAGGCAGTCGATGCCGGTATCCCGATCCTGACCGTGGATACCACCATCGGTAACGGCGACTATGTCAACGGGCCGGTCACATTCCCGCTGTCAGCCATCAATTCCGATAACGTGCAAGGTGGCGTAATCGCCTGCAAGGCCCTGGCCGACTCGGTTGGCGGCAAAGGCAAAATCTATATCCAGAACACCGTCAAGGGTGTCAGCACTACCGATCAACGCGAACAAGGCTGCGTGGAAGCCCTTAAGGGTTACCCCGGTATCACCTACATCGGTGTTGACTTCAATGATGACGACCCGACCAAGGCTCAGGCCCAGGTTCAAGCCAAACTTCAGCAGGTCCCCGATTTAGCCGGTATCTTTGGCACAAACGTCTTCAGCGCCCAGGGTGCTGGTCAGGTTGTGCAGAACATGGGTCTTTCCGGCAAGGTCAAGGTTGTGGCTTTCGATGCGACTACCACCGCTATCGAAATGCTCAAAGCCAAGACCGTTGACCTGGTGATTGCCCAGAAACCCTACGATATGGGTTACATGGCAGTCGCCATGGGCGTGGCCTATTTGAATGGCGTCACTTCCATTCCCCCATCCATCAAGACTGGTTATGCCCTGATCACCCGCGACAACGTCGATGACCCCGATTTTGCCAAATACATTTACACTTCTGGTGAATCCACCACAACCTCCAAGAGCGCCGGTCGCAAGTTTGGTTTCCTCGCTGGCGTGCAGGATCCCTTCTACTTCACCATGCAGCGCGGCGCCGAAGCGGCTGCCAAGTTGTTTGGTAATGAACTGGTGGTACAGATCCCCGAAAAATGGAACACCACCGTTCAGACCCCCATGCTCGATGCCATGGTTGCCCGTGGTGACCTGGACTTCCTCTTCCTGGCGCCTACGGATCAACAAGCCATGGTCGCCCCCATGCAAAAGGCTGTCGATGCCGGTATCCCGATCCTGACCGTGGATACCACCATCGGTAATGGCGATTATGTCAACGGGCCAGTCACATTCCCGGTGTCTGCCATCAACTCCAACAATATCCAGGGCGGCCAAATCGCCTGTAGAGCGCTGGCTGAATCACTTGGCGGCAAGGGCAAAATCTATATCCAGAACACCGTCAAGGGCGTCAGCACCACCGATCAACGCGAACTGGGCTGCGTGGAAGCCCTCAAGGATTACCCGGGAATCACCTATATCGGTGTTGACTTCAATGACGACGACCCGACCAAGGCTCAGGCCCAGGTTCAAGCCAAACTTCAACAGGTCCCCGATTTAGGCGGTATCTTTGGCACGAACGTTTTCAGCGCCCAGGGTGCTGGTCAGGTAGTGCAAAATATGGGTCTTTCGGGCAAGGTTAAGGTGGTTGCCTTCGATGCAACCGTAACCGCTATCGAAATGCTCAAAGCCAAGACCGTTGACCTGGTGATTGCCCAGAAACCCGCTGACATGGGCTTCATGGCAGTGATTATGGGGAATGCTTACCTGAATGGTGTCACTTCCATTCCGGCTACCATCCCAACCGGTTATGCTTTGATTACCCGCGATAACGTTGATGATCCCGATATCGCCAAGTTCATTTACACGAAGTAAGTTCCAAAAGAATATAATGGCAGGGGGGGTAATCCCCCCTGCCATCTGTAAAGAAATAGAGATCGCTTCAAGCAAAGTTAAAAAGTGTCAACTTAGGGAAGTGACTCGTTCTTTTTAACTAAAATCCCCATAAGGTGTTTTCGTCGGGAAAGCAATTATTTTCACTTATCTGATACAACCCGATTGGTTGTTCAATCGATCCGTTTCACAAAGCAAACAAAAATAACACATCTGGAGGCTGATATGGAAGTTGAAGAAAAAAAAGCAGGCCCCACCTCCCACCAGGACCCTCAGCACCCGAAAGGAAAACCAGACCGCGTTTCGCGTTTGGTTTTCATACGAAAGATTTGGGCCTGGGCGTTTCTGGCGGCATTAGTAATCGGATTCAGTATTGCTTCGAAAAAAGTCAATGATATCGACTTCATCAGTTTACGCAGCGTGATGGGTATTTTGACGTATACATCCCAAATCCTTCTGATCGGTTTGGGAGAAACCCTCATCATCATTGTTGCCGGAATTGACCTTTCGGCAGGTTGGGTGCTAGGATTTTCTTCAGTTGTCGGCGCGACCGTGATGCAAACCCTGTTTGCCAAAGGGTTTTCTCCGATTGTGGTAGTTTCAGCTGGTATGCTATCGGGAATTTTGGTGGCCATCATTCCTGGTGTGATTAATGGTCTTTTGATCGCCAGGGTTAAAGTTCCGCCTTTCATCAGCACGCTCGGTATGGGAGTACTCATCGAAGGGGTTGCATTATTAATCTCTGGCGGGTATCCAGTGGTTAATCAACCACCTTACCTGGGTATGATTGGAAACAGTTCTGTTCTTTATTACTGGCCAGATCATGGCTTCAGTTTTTTTGGTTATCCTGAGCTGGCCGCTCAAGCGGATATCCCCAACATTTTGGTGATCCTGCCAACTGTCGTTTTGGTTACGATGATTGTTACAGCGATTGTCTGGTTTGTCCTGGCCAAAACCCAGTTTGGACAGCATTTGTATGCGATTGGTGGAAACATGGAAGGCGCCATTCGCGCTGGTATTCCGGTTCAGCGCACGCTGATCAAGGTCTATGCGTTGGCAGCTGTTCTATCTGGGGTTGGTGGTGTACTCTGGTCGACCCGTTTCTCTAGCGGAGCTTACAACGCCGGTGAAACAACCACCCTGAATGCGATTGCGGCTGTTGTCATCGGTGGTGCCAGTTTGTATGGAGGTGAAGGCACCATTATGGGAACTGTGGTAGGTGCATTGATCCTGGCCACCATCCAATATGGGCTGGTTCTGCTGGGCGTTGTGCCTTTCTGGCAATTTGTCGCTGTGGGCATCGTCGTGATTGTGGCTGTCATCGTTGATCAATTTGGCCGCGCATTGGGAAAGTGAGGAAAAATGGAAAACCTCTTAAAAGTTAACAACCTCACAAAAAAGTTTGGCGGCCTGACTGCGGTAAACGACGTCAGCCTGGATGTGAATATTGGCGAGGTGGTCGGGCTGCTTGGCGATAACGGCGCTGGCAAATCCACTTTGATCAAAATGGTTTCGGGTGTTTACAAGCCGGATGAAGGCGAAATCTTTTTCAATGGGCAAAGAGTTGATTTTGCCACTCCTCGCCAGGCGCGAGATATAGGCATTGAAACCATTTATCAGGACCTGGCCCTGGCTGAAAACCTGGACGTCGGCTCAAATATTTTCCTTGGACGCGAGATCCTGCGCTCTTATTTGGGCGGCTTGATCCATACCGTCGACCGCAACAAAATGCGCGAAGAAGCCGTCAAGGCCCTTGACCGGCTGAATATTCGTTTAGATTCGTTGACTCAACAGGTCTTAAACCTGTCTGGTGGTCAGCGCCAGGCAGTCGCCATCGCCCGCTCCATCTATTGGAATGCCAAATTAATGATTATGGACGAACCGACCGCCGCCCTGGGGGTCTCTGAACAGCGCAAAGTGCTGCGACTCGTAAAAACCCTTCGTGATCAAGGTGTTCCCGTTATTCTCATCAGCCACAACATGCAAGATGTCTTCGCCGTGGCAACCCGCATCATTGTTTTGAGGCGCGGGAAAAAAGTAGGCGAGCGTATGGTCAATCAGACCACCCCGGATGAAATCGTAAGCTTAATGGTTGGAGCAGATGAAGCTCTTGAATCGAGCATAGATTTGAATTCGACTGACCCCGACTAGACCTCTCGGGAATCAACCGCGAGATAGATCTAGGTGAATTCTTCGCGTGGTAAAACCCGGGCGTTTTGCAGAAAGAATTGCGCGCCCGGGTTATTTTTTGAAAGGCCTGTTTTTTTCGGAGTACAGGATGCGCAGAGATCAAGTTATCAAGGCATTTTCATTCCAAAATCCAGCCTACGTTCCAATTTATTTTTTTAATCAAGACCAGAACCAATCCGATTTGGTCGCTTTTGAAGTCCAGCAGCATTTTATCGGTGCTGACAGGGATCAATCCGAATGGGGGTTCGCCTGGAACCGCATGGATGAAACCATGGGGCAGCCGCTGACCAACCTGATTGATGACCCTGCCCAATTGGCTGATCTAAAAGTACCCGACGCAGCGAATCCGGAACGGTTTATTGGTCTCGCAGCCTTCAACCAACAATATAGCGACCGCTTTCGACTGGCCAGTTTGGCCCTCAGCGGATTCACCACCATGAGTTTCTTGCGCGGGTTTAATAACCTCATGCTCGATTTGGCAGGAAACCCCGGTTTCATTGAGGCCCTGGCAGATAAGGTCTTCGGTTTTGAAGAGCGGTTAATCGAACTGTTACCGGCATATCACTTTGACGCTGTGGCCTTTTTTGATGATTGGGGCACGCAAAAAGGGATGATCATTTCCCCGGCCAGCTGGCGCAAGTTCTTTAAACCCCGCTATGCTCGTCAATTCGCCCTGGCGCACCGGCTGGGGCTGAAAGTCTATTTTCACTGTTGCGGTTACTATCCACAAATCATCCCCGATTTTATTGAAATCGGCGTGGACATGCTGAACATTTCCCAGCCCAATTTGTATAACCTGCCTGAATTGGGAAAGAAATACGGCGGCAAAGTCTGTTTTGTCTGCCCGGTCAGTTACCAAACCACCTCCATCAGCGGCAAGCGCGAAGAAATTTTCCGGGATGTCCAGGTTCTAATCGAGAGTTTTGGACATTTTAACGGCGGCCTGATCGGGTACGTGGAGGAGTATCACAGCATGGGCATGAGTCAGGCAAACTACCAGGCTTGTGTAGAGGCCTTCAAAACCCTGGGTGTTTATCAACCCGAATGAAACTTGCTCAAGGCAAGGAGTGACTGGAAATGAATTCAAAGGAACGAGTAGCAGCAGCCTTACGGCGTGAACCAGTGGATCGCGTGCCGGTTTTTATGTGGTTTCACCCAGAGACCGCCAAACATCTCAGTGGTTTACTGGAATTACCGCCGGGATTGGTAGGCGATGCGATGGGCAATGATGTTCACCAAACCTGGGTAAACAATAATTATGCCATGGAAGGCATTACCCACGAGCATGATGGCGAGTCGCATGTCGACGATTGGGGCATTACCTGGACGCGCGGATACAGTTTCAATCAAATCAGCACGTATCCATTGGAGCATGCATCCAAAGAGGCCGTACTTGCCTATAAATTCCCAACGGAGCACATCGCTGCATACCTGGCGCGCATGCAAATGCTGGTCGATAGCAGCCGTGATTATTTTTTGGGTTGCGATATTTCACCCTGTGCCTTTGAAATGTACTGGCGTCTGCGCGGCATGGCCCCTGCCATGATGGACATGGTGGATGACCCGGAGCTGGCGCGCACGATGCTGAACCGCTGCATGGATTTCGCCATCCAACTTGGTGAGGCCGCCTGCGACCGTTTCCCGCTGGACTGGTTGTGGACCGGCGATGATGTGGCGGCGCAATCCGGTATGATGATCAGCCCCAAGAGCTGGCGAAACTTAATCAAGCCAGGGCTTCAGCGTGTCTTTCAAGTCGGCAAATCGCGGGGGCTGTGGGTGGCATATCACTGCTGTGGCGGATTGCGTCCGATCATTCCAGATTTGATTGAAATCGGGCTGGATGTGCTCAATCCGATCCAGGGCAACTGCCCGGGGATGGATCCCCTGACCTTGAAGCGGGAATTTGGCGATAAACTGACTTTTATGGGCGGAGTGGATACCCAAAACCTGCTGCCGTATGCCAGTGTGAGCGAAGTGCGGCGCGCCACCGCTGAGCTTATTCAAGGCATGGCCGCCGATGGCGGTGGTTACATCCTGGCAGCCTCCCACACCATTCCTCCCGAGACACCGGATGAGAACATTTTTGCCATGGTTGCCGAAGCCGGTATCAGCCGCGAGGAAATTTTTGATCGCGCCGCCCAAATCAGAAAAACCATCCCCAGCGCCTGAGCCGTATTGCCCAGCGCCGTGAAATAAAGGAAAAAATATGCCTTATCCAAGCGTAGATCTTACTCAGGTGAAAACCTATCCTCTGGTACAAAGAGAAAACCGCGTGGCGCTGGAAGACCTGATTTTCCCCACCACCCCGTACACTCCGTTTGAAAACCCGGAATTGTTGGAAATCTCCGCGCGGATTGTGGAAGCGCGCAAAAACGGCAAACCGGTCATCATGATGTTCGGCGGGCATATCATCAAACGCGGGCTCGCTGCGCTGGTGATTGACCTGATGCAGCGTGGCGTAATTACCCACCTGGCCTCCAACGGGGCTGCCACCATTCATGACTTTGAAATCGCATTTCAGGGCAATACCAGCGAAGATGTGCTGAAAAGCCTGGAAGATGGCAGCTTTGGCATGGCTGAGGAAACCGGCCTTTTGATGAACCAGGCCATCCAGAGCGGAGTCAACCAGGGTATGGGGCTGGGCGAAGCGCTGGGACGCCTGATCGCTGATGACCCGCGTTTTGTTTACCGCGCTAACAGCGTGGTGTATAACGCCTACAAACTGGGCATCCCTTATACCGTGCACATCGCGATTGGGACAGATATCATCCACCAACACCCAAAGGCGGATTTTGCCGCAACTGGCTGGGCCAGCGGCCAGGATTTCAAGATCTTTTCCCAGGCCGTTTGTGCTTTGGAGGGCGGAGTTTTCTGCAATTTCGGTTCATCCGTGATTGGCCCGGAAGTATTTTTGAAGGCCGTCTCGATTGCGCGCAACCTGGGCAACACCGTCAAGGTCTTCACAACCGCCAACTTTGACTTGATTCCCCTGGACGATTACCGCAAACCGATTGGCGACGATAATCCGGATTACTACTACCGCCCGCGCAAGAACATCGTCAACCGCCCGGTGGCACTGGGCGGGCGCGGCTTCCACATCACCGGCGACCATCGCGATACGCTGCCCAATCTCTATCACCAGGTGGTGGATCAACTGGCGCCGATTCAACCCGTCAGCCAGAATTCTGTTGGCCCAGGCGCAGAATCGCTTTCATTTTCTGCTGAAAACTCTGAAGCGGCTGAAATCCTCGCACGGATGCTGGAAGCCTACCCGGTGTTGGATCCGCTGCGCGGGGATCTGATCCGCTGCTTTACCGCGCTCAAACGCTGCTTCTTGACGGGCGGTACGCTCTACCTGGCGGGAAACGGCGGCAGCATGTCCGACGCCCTGCACATCAGCGGTGAATTGGATAAAGCCTACAAGAAACACCGTCCGATTCCACATGCTCACCGTTCACGCCTCGCTGGCGTTCCAGGCGGCCAGGAACTGGCGGAATGTCTGCAAGTGGGTCTGCGCAGCGTGGTTTTGGGCAATAACCCGGCTTTGGCCAGCGCCGTGGAAAATGATTTTGGCAAGCCCTACCTGGGTTATGCCCAGGAACTGTACGCCCTGGCACATGCCGGAGATGTTTTCCTGGGGATCAGCACCAGCGGCAACGCCAAAAACGTTTTGTATGCCGTGCAAACTGCGCGCTTATTGAACATGACTACCATCGGTCTGACTGGTGCTGTCGGCGGAGCTTTATCCGCACAGGCCGAGATCGTGATCCATGCCCCGGCAAAAGATACCGCCCAAGTGCAAACCTGGCATCTGCATATTTATCACTGTTTGTGCGAAATGCTGGAAGCGCAAATATTTCCATCCGAGGCTGGGCAATGAGCCTGCCCATCAGCCGCGCTCGTCTTGAAGAGATCCTAACCGCTGTCAAAAATCTCTCCATTGGCGTGGTCGGTGATTTTACGCTGGACGGTTATTGGTACGCGGATATGGAGCAGTCCCAGCTTTCGCGCGAAACCGCCACCTATCCCCGCCCGATTGTCCGCGAAACCTACTCGCTGGGCGGAGCCGCCAACGCCGCCTGGAATCTCTCTGCGCTGAGAGTAGGCGCGGTCTGGGGTTTTAGCGTGGTTGCTGATGACTGGCGCGGCAAGATCCTGCGCGATTTATTGGCCGATGCGAACATCCAGTCCGGTGGATTAATCAACCAGGCAGACCGTCAGACGCCTTTTTACGGAAAAGTGCTGTTGACAGCGGTTGGCAGACGCCCACAGGAAGATGCACGCCTGGATTTCATCAATCCGCAGTCGCTTTCTCCAGAAATTGAAACTGCCCTGCTCGGCTCCCTGGAAACCGCCCTCGCCAGACTGGATGGCCTGATTATTGCAGATTATCAACCCAGGGGCGTTATCACTGCCAGAGTCACCCAGGGACTGCTTGAATTGGCCGGCAAGCATCGCCCAAAACCTTTCGTCGTGGATTCGCGCGAACGCACCGGGGAATTTCGCCAGCTCATTTTGAAGCCGAATGATAGCGAAGCTGTCCGTTTATTTTTCCCGGAACGTAACATCGCAGATGTTGGACATGCGGAGCTTTTACTGGCGGCTGTCGAGCATAACCGGCAAACCGGTCAACCGATCATCATCACGCGTGGCGACCAGGGCTGTCTCGTCGCCGCCGGTGGAACCTGCGTCACGCTGCCCGGGGTGCAAATCAGCCCGCCGGTAGATACGGTTGGGGCTGGAGACGCCTTCCTGGCTGCCTTCACTGCCGCCATTGCCAGCGGAGCAACTCCGCTGGATGCGGCCTGCCTGGCGAACCTTGCAGCGGCGGTGACGGTCACCAAAATTGGCGTCACTGGTATCGCAACACCCCCCGAAATTCTGGCCATGTATGAACGCTGGACATCCCAATTTAACTAGGAGTTACCTTTGCCTTTATCTCAAAATAATTGGTTGAGAATCTTGAATCCGGCTGTAACGGTAAAACTTGGGCAGGTGCGGCATGTCCTATTTGATTTTGATGGGACGCTTTCCGTGCTGCGCCAGGGTTGAGAACCGGTAATGGAAACCGTGATGCTGGAGGCGATTTGTGCGGGAGAAACGCCGTCACAGCAGCTTGTTGGCGAGGTGCGCGCTTTCTCTGGGAGTTGCCAGCGAGGAAATCGCCCATCATGGCTGGAACGAACATAAAACTGAACGCTTAACCCGCGCTGGCGCTGACCTGCTGGTTGCAGATTTCGCTCATTCAGCCGAACTGATCAACCTGTTGGTTGTTTGAATGCTTCATGGCAAGGAGTGATTTTTGAAGAAACCATTCAGCCCCCAATCGTTTCCGCCACCCTATATTTTGGGGTTGGATATTGGCGGCACCAAAACCGCCTTGGTCCTGGGCACCTTAAATGCGGAAGTGCTGGCGCGGGATGAGTTCCCGACCCCCTCCAGCGTGGATTTTGAAACCGCCATGCCAATCATCTGCGCTGCGATTGATGCATTTTGCCAGCAGCTAATCCTTTCCGGGCTTCAACCGCCGCAAACGCTCAGTATTTCAGTGGGCGGCCCATTAAACATCGAAGCGGGCATTCTCTATTCTCCGCCCCACCTGGCGGCCTGGGGACAGGCACCCCTAAAGCAGTATTTACACGAGCGGTTTAATTTACCCATTTTTGTGGAACATGACGGCAACGCTGGCGCGTTGGCAGAGTATTATTTTGGCGCTGGCCGCGGCACCCGCAACATGGTTTTCCTGACAATGGGAACCGGCTTGGGCGCAGGTTTAATCTTGAATGGCGCAATTTATCACGGCGCAACCGATTCCGCCGGTGAAGTTGGACATATTCGCCTTTCTGAAACCGGGCCGACTGAGTATGGCAAGGTCGGGTCGTGGGAGGCCTTTGCCTGCGGCGCGGGAATTGTCAAATTGGGTTATTTGCGCAATCCCCGCGCGTTTCCACCAACCACCACTACGGCGGATATCGTCGGGCGCGCATTGGCAGGTGACCCGGCGGCCCTGGATCTGATCCACGAGGTGGGATTGTGGCTTGGAAAAGGGCTGGCAATCCTGGTGGATTTGCTCAACCCGGAAGTCATCATCATCGGTACACTGGGCGTGGTGCTCGGCGATTTGGTGCTGGCGCCTGCACGTGAGGTCCTGGCAAAAGAAGCCTTGCCCATTTCCCACCGGGCTTGCAAGATTTTACCGGCGCAACTGGGCAGTTCATTGATGGATGTCGGTTGCTTAATGGCGGGCTTTGATGCCTACCGTAATCATAAATTTACCCCAGGAGGCTGATCTTATGAATTCCTATGAACGCGTAATGAACCGGCTGCAAGGCAAGCCCGTTGACAGGGTGCCCAACTTTGACATTATCATGGGTTTTGGCGCGCATTACGTTGGAGCCACCATGTCCCAATACCTGCTTGATTACCGCTATATGGTCAAATCCAACCTGGCGATGGTCAGCGATTTTGGTATCGACATTTTACAGACCCTGACCGACCCTTTCCGTGAGTCTGTGGATTTTGGCCTGGAAGTTGAATTTCCAGAAGATGGTCTGCCCAAAAGAATTCGTCCCTTATTGACTCCCGGCGACGACATAAAGAAAGTCCCGCTGATCAAACCAGAAAACGGCAGGCGCATGAATGACCGCATTGAAGCCGTGCGCATGCTCCATGAACAAGCCAATAAGGTCGTACCCGTCATGGGCTGGGTGGAAGGCGCCATGGCAGAAGCCAATGACCTGATCAGCGACACCGTCATGATGGTCTCATTGTACGATCAGCCGGAATGGTTAACTGCCCTGATGGAACGGATTACCGAAGTGGAAATTGCCTTTGCGCGCATCCAGATTGATGCCGGAGCGGATATTATCGGACTGGGGGATGCGATTGCCTCGATTGTTTCTCCGCGCATGTACCGTCAGTTTGCGCTGCCCTATGAAAAACGCATTTTTGACGCCGTTCACGAAAAAGGGGCCCTGGGCCGCTTGCATATTTGCGGCAATACTTCGAGAATTTTGCCGGACATGTTGGAAAGCGGCGCAGATTTTATTGATGTGGACTGGATGGTGGATTACGCCAGGGCCGCACAAACCTTTGGCGACCGAGCGGGCCTGGTCGGGAATTTCGATCCGGTCGCGATCATGAACCGGGGCAATCAACAGACGATCGAAGCCGCCGCGCAGCACTGCCTGGCGGTGGGTGGTTCCAGAAGTTTCAGTGCCGCGGGCTGCGAAATCCCGGATGGGACGCCCCAGGAAAATTTACACATTCATGCCAGGTTCTTACGCGAATCTGGCGGTTCAGCAGAACCTAAATAAAAAGGGGCGTATGGAATATAAAATACCGCTGGATCAAAGCGCTTTTTATCCTCACGAAACCGTTCTGGTCGAAGGGGCTGGGTTAAGCGCGAGCACATTTGTCTATCCATCCGGCGTAAAAGCCGTGCGCCTGCGCCATCAAAACGCAGATGTGATCATGCTGCCCTACCAGGGGCAGCAAATTTGGTCGGCGGTTTTTTCCGGCAGGCAGTTGGCCATGCGCTCGATGTTTTCCGAGCCGCAAGCAGAGCGGGATGTTTTACGCAACCTGGCACGCTTTCTGTTGCATTGTGGCGTAACCGGCATCGGCGCTCCAGGCCCTCAAGACCGGCATGTTTTACACGGTGAACTTCCGAATGCTCCCTACCAACACGCCTGGTTGGTGGTTGGGGAGGATGAATCTGGCAGCTATTTTGGTTTGAGCGGCAGCTATGAATATATAGAGGCTTTTAACAGCCATTACCGTTTCACTCCGTTAGTGAAACTCTATCAAGGCTCAACCCTGTTACACACCACTGTGATTCTGGAAAATTTGAACCAGACCCCGCTGGAATATATGTACCTGGCGCACGTCAACTTTCGCCCGGTGGATTATGGGCGGCTGGTGTACTCCGCCAGGGTAAACCCGGCCAATGTGCGTGTGCGCGCCAACTTGCCGCCCAATCTGCAAGCCAGGCCAGGTTACAAAGAATTTATTCAGCAATTGGTTCAGCATCCAGAACTGCATCATGAGCTGAAACCTGGCATGTCGTATGACCCGGAAGTGGTCTTCTACATCAACTTTATAGCCGACGACCAGGGCTGGGCCTCCAGCATGCAGGTGCATCCGGATGGCAGCGCGGATATCGTCCGGCACAAACCGCAGCAGCTTTCGCATGGGGTGCGCTGGATCTGTCGCACGGCGAATCAGGAAGCGCTGGGCTTTGAGCCTGCAACAGCCGAAGTAGAAGGATTTAGTGCCGAAAAAGCCAAAGGGAATGTGAACGTGCTTGCGGCAGGAGCAGTCTTCCGCGCTGAATACCAGCTGGGGTTGCTTAATTCAGAACGGGCCGAGGAAGAGCGTGTCAAGATCAGCGCATTAACTGGTATCACCTGGTGAGCTGTTTTCACCCTGCAATATTTCGTCACTGCAGGCCGGGCTTTCGGTGTTGAAGCCATACCTGGTAAG
>Ga0105047_10007627_pt1 | contig 18200 bp, 20 predicted proteins | sample MAT04_FD_78384 | JGI IMG/M metagenome (GOLD analysis project Ga0105047, IMG submission 78384) | Freshwater microbial communities from Lake Fryxell liftoff mats and glacier meltwater in Antarctica - MAT-04 (megahit assembly) | ecosystem: Environmental > Aquatic > Freshwater > Ice > Liftoff... | reverse complement strand
CGAGACTGAGACTGGAACCGAGACTGCAGCAGCCACACCCGAAGTAAGCCCCGCCAAAGCTGTCGCAAAAGCCGGCAAGCGTAGTACTAAAGCAGTCAAAGAAGCTGACGCCGAGGCCGACAAGGAAGCTCGCAAGGCAGTCGCGGCCGAAAAAGCCGATTTACCAAAGCCCGTCTCAAAGCCGCGCATCAAGAAGTATTCGAAGAACCAAGCAGCTATGCGTAAGGCCATCGATAGCGATCGTCTCTATGGGCTAGATGAAGCAATTGCCTTGATCCAGAAGATTTCAACGGCAAAATTCGACCCAACCCTTGAAATCCACGCCCGTCTCGACATCGACCCACGTCAAGCCGACCAAATGCTCCGAGCCTCAACCGCACTGCCAGCTGGTACTGGTAAATCAATCAAGATCGCTGTTCTCGCCACTGATCCGAAGAAAGCTGCAGCAGCGAAAGAAGCCGGCGCCGATCTAACCGACTCAGAACAGCTCCTAGCCGACATTGCCAAGGGCCTACTCGACTTCGAAGTCCTTGTCGCAACCCCAGATATGATGCCGCAGCTCGGTCGTCACGCCAAAGTCCTTGGACCGAAGGGCCTGATGCCATCGCCGAAGAGTGGTACGGTCACCGCTGATCCAGCTACTGCCGTCAAGGAGATCAAACAGGGACGTCTTGAGATCAAGAATGATGCCAATGGAATAGTCCACGCCGCTGTCGGCAAACTCAGCTTCAAATCAGCTGATCTGGAAGCCAATGCCCGAGCCGTCTTGCGCTGCATCCAGTCAAACCGTCCAACTGGCGTGAAGGGGATTTACGTCAAAAGTCTAACTATTGCCGCCTCGATGACACCAGGAATTAAGCTCGATACCGTAGAGCTGACCGCCTAAAAACTCAATCGCTCTAGTCTAAAAAACGCCTCTATTTCAGAGGCGTTTTTTTGTTATGCTTTTGCATGGTGCCACCTAGCGTATACACTAGATCTGGTAACTGCACCTCTCAAGAAAGAATGAATATGTCCACAAGTGATGACCTACTCGCAGTGGTGAGGCGCAAGCTCACTACTGAACAACTCAAACTGGGCATGCACCCAGACCAAGTTCCGACCGCTCGCCTGCGTGACGCTATAAAGCACCAAGTTTTGAAGGCCTACGAAGCCAGTCTCGTCAATGCCATCTTGGAGTATATCGACCGCGTTAGTGGCGGTGTCTACTCCGATTCGGAAATTCTCGCGGCTATTCGTCGGCAGCAGATTGTTTGCCATCCATTAGTGCCTGCCAACATCAAAGGCAGCTCAATCGATGTGACCCTTGGTGGCGATGGCTTTTGGGTAGCGAATGCCAATAAGCGACCGGTCTACGACCCACGGGATCCAGCTGAAGTCGAGCGTTTTTTCGTGCTCAAGCAACCATCTAAGCACGCTGATTATTGTTCGTCTCACGGTCTAACTCTGATGAAAAACATCCCCCAGTCAGCTCGGGTTATCCCGGTCTACCCGGGTGAGCGAATTTTGGCTCATACCCATGAGTATATCGGTATCTTGCCGCCAGGAACCACATCTATGCAGTCCCGTAGTACTTGGGGCCGTAATGGAATAGCAGCCTGTATTGATGCCGGCTGGGGAGATCCTGGGTACACCACTCGGTGGACGATGGAAATTCACAACTTCAACCAGGAACCAGTATTGCTGGTTGTGGGTGACCGAATCGCCCAGATTGTTTTCCACAAAACTGGCGAGGTTCTGCGTCCTTATGGTGGTACTGATTCGAAGTACCACAGCACAAATGACTTGGCTGAGGTGATGGCCAAATGGTCAGTTGAAATGATGTTGCCACGGGCGTATCGCGACACCTATGTCGAGCCGCTCCCAACGAACGTCATACCTGATTACCGTATTGCTCAATTCGAACTGGAGATCTGATATGACAACCCAGCGTGGTAAATATATCGTCATTGAAGGCAATGAAGGTTCTGGCAAGACAACCCAGTGCGAGGTTATCAAAAAATGGCTCAGGCAAGTCATGCAATTGTCGGCCATTGCTGTTCGTGAGCCGGGTGGCGATCCATTCGGAGAAGCCCTTCGAGAGGTGATCAAGAATCCTGCTTTCGAACACGCAGCCGATGAGGAGTTGCTGGTCTTTACGGCCGCCCGGATGGGAATGCGTCGTCGCAAAGTTGTCCCGGCTCTTGAGTCAGGCCAATGGGTCATCTCAGACCGTAGCGAACTCTCCACCTTTGTCTATCAGGGCTTTGGTGGCCATCTCGACCTGTCTGAAATTGCTCAGACCCAACAAAAAGTTGCTGAGATTTGCCGACCTGATCTTTTCATTCTGCTCAAGATCTCGCCGGAGGTATCGCAAGCCCGTCTCAAGCAGCGAAACGAGGCACCAGACAGCTTCGAATCTCGAGATACTGCCTACCAACAACGTATCAGCGATGGCTACAGCGTTGTCGGGGCTTATGCTCGCGAGATCGGATATGTCGTGATTGATATCGATGGCAATCAGCCCCAAGTCATGGTGACTGAAGCTATCAAGGATATCATCGTCAATCAATTCTTTCGACCGGTTGACTAACTTACACCCCAGAGGGTAACTTCTGGGGTGTTTTATTCTGCTCATGGTTTTATATACTCTTATGGTTTCGTATTTTGTACGTTTACTGATATTCTTGAGAAGACTTGTTATCGCAAGTGAACCTATCAATAAGGAGAAATGATGGCATATTCATGCCGCATCTTGGCTGATTCAGGCAATATCATCGGACGCAAGAGCTATCGTCTGACGACCTTCGAGATTAGCTTTCCCCGCATGGTGTTAGCTGAATTCAACACCCACACGGTTCTATCGCGTAACAGTGCTAGTTCTCGTGCCATCCCTGTTAAGAAACAGCTACGACTGGTGCTTGATGATCCCTATATCCCGTTCTTTTGGGGCAAAAATGTGCCTGGGATGCAAGCCCCTGAGCAGATCTCAGCGGAGAGAATTCATGAAGCCGAAGCGATTTGGTTGCGAGCTCGTAATAAAGCCGCTCTCTCAGCAATGGAGTTACTGGCTGGCACTGTTGTGTTCAGTCAAATCTGCAGGGATATATACGGGTTTCCTATTGGGGAGTTCACTGATCTCTCTATGAACAACCAATTAGTACTGTTGCCACGTCTGATTGATAGCACGATTGAATTACTAGATGACGCACATCGAGCCAACGAGCGGCTAGATGTTCACAAGCAGCTAGCGAACCGTCTACTCGAGCCCTTCATGTGGCACCGTGTTATAACCACCGGAACCGAGTGGGATAATTTCTTTGCGTTACGGTGTCACAATGACGCCCAGCCTGAGATCCGAGTTATCGCCGAAATGATGCGTGATTTGTACGGCAAGACGTTACCAGGGGATTCGGCCAGTAATCGAGCTGACTTTGCCCCATATCGTGAGTGGTTATTGGCCGATCATTCACCGTCTACTCCGAAAATACTAAAGCCTGGAGAGTGGCATACGCCGCTCATGAGCGAAGAACAACGTCAGAGCTATGGTGTTGATTGGGATATTGCTCGTGATATATCTGTAGGACGGTGTGCTCGAGTCAGCTACTTGACCCATGAAGGTCGTGAAGACTGGGAAGCCGATGTTGAACTGGCCGAACGTCTGCGCGGGTCAGGTCACATGTCGCCCTATCAGCACGTTGGAACTCCAATGCATGGTGATGACATTTTGACCCTAGTCGAGCACTTCGCCACATCATCAGCCCAACAAATAACCCAATATGACTGGTCGGGTAATTTCCGGGGATTCAAGCAATATCGTAAGCTGCTTCCGCATGAGTATGATTTCACTGAGGTTCGGGAGCTTGAATTCAGTTAAGCTACTGACCATCAAGCAATCATTCCTCATTCGAGGAGACAGGTAGCAACACAAAGCTCCTAGTATCCGCCCGATCCACGTTATCGTGGGTCGGGCATTTTATATTGACCCACATCGAGAAATCTGCTATATTATTCCAGTACGACCCGAAGACAGTAGCCGGCGTGTTTTAACACTCCTTAATCAGCTACCGAGGCGATCAACATCATTTCTCTTTTGCTAGAGATCCCGTATGATTCGCAAGCCCGTCTTTGGTGAATGTTTTTTAACAAAAAAGCAGTCAAGTACCAAAGATTTTTCATTTTAAAAACGAAGGATAGACAATGGCAAAAACTCGTGAACAGAAGGGAAACGACCTGCAGAAGCTGGTCGATCACCTCAACGGAGCTAAGCTTGCCGTCCTGACTGACTACCGTGGGCTTGATGTCCCGGCGATCAATGCCTTGCGCAACACCGGCCGAGAGAAGGGGATTACATTCGCTGTAACCAAGAACACCCTACTCAAAAAAGCCGTCGCAGCATGCAACAAAGAGGTCACTGAGCTATCGATCTTCACCGGTCCTATGGCTGTAGCCTTTGGCGCCGATGAAGTCGAAGCCGCCAAGCTGATCGTCGAATTTGCCAAGACTAATAGTGCCGTCGAAGTTATCGGCGCCATTAACGAGGTCGGCGAAATTCTGACTCGTGATGAGGTCATGGCCCTGGCCGCTCTCCCCAGTCGCGAACAGCTACTGGGACAGTTGGTTGGCACGCTGGCTGCTCCAATGTCCGGACTCGTCCGCGCATTGCAAGGCAACATTTCAGGACTGGTATATGCATTACAAGCAGTTAAAGACAAGCAAGAAGCTGCTGCTTAATCGTTTAGATTTTAAAAGCAAAGCTATTACATAACAAATTTAGGAGATCAATCATGGCTGAAGAAGTAAAGAACGAAGCAGCAGAAGCCGCTGCCGAAACTGCAAAAGAAGACAAAAAAGAAGTTCCCGAAAAGTTTGCCAAACTAGTTGGTGAGCTTGACAAAATGAGCGTCCTCGACCTTTCAGAATTCGTTAAGACTCTCGAAAATCACTATGGCGTATCTGCCGCCGCCCCAATGGCTGTGGCTGGGCCTGCTGTAGCTGGTGAAGCTGCCGAAGCTGCCGAAGAGAAGACTTCATTCAATATCTTCCTAGCCTCAACCGGCGAGAAGAAAATTGATGTTATCAAAGCTGTTCGTGAAATCACCGGCCTTGGCTTGGCTGAATCTAAGGGTGTCGTCGACGGCGCTCCTACGATGGTCAAAGAAAATGCTACCAAAGACGAAGCCGAAGCTGGTAAGACAAAACTCGAAGCCGCTGGCGCTACGGTTGAGCTCCAGTAATCACTGGGCTTCTAGCGAGCTAGCTAACAAAAAGCACTCCACCTCGGAGTGCTTTTGTTTGCATACCTTCCGGTCACAATGCTATACTCCAGCTAAATGCGGGGTAAACCGTATGAATTTTTGGTTTGTATCAGTTGCACACTAGTTCATAGACCAGAAGACAAACCAGATCAAAAAGAAAGTGAGTAATATATGTCAGACAACACAACCAATGACGACCAGCTGATGCAGCTGGCTTCGCAGTTGAAGGCCGCCGAAGAAAACTTACAACAACTCCACAAACAGCTCTCGACAATTGGTATTACCCCAGATGATCTACCGAAGCCGCCGAAATCAACTGCGCCACCTGTAGCTACCCTGACCGACGACGTTGGCTCCATCGGTAAGGTCATCGAAGGTATTTTTGATGGTCAAAACATGATGGGTCCAAACAACAAGACCTACCCCGTACCAGCTAACTACGCCTCCAAGTCAAAACTCGTCGAAGGCGACATCCTCAAGCTCACCATCTCAGACGACGGCAGCTTTATCTACAAGCAAATTGGACCGATTGAGCGCAAGAAGCTGATTGGCCGTATCACTATGCAAGACGGCACCTACATGGTCGAAGCCGGTGGCAAACTGTATCACGTGCTGTTTGCGAGTGTGACCTACTTTAAAGCCCAGCCCGGCGACGAAGTTACGATTGTCACACCAGCCGATCGAGATGCCTCCTGGGCAGCTATCGAAGCCGTTATTGGCTAGATACTCTTCACGCCGATAAGCCCTCCACCGGAACCGATATCCAACCCAAAACTGCGCTATAATATATAGACTAAAGCGTATGAATGAGGAGGGGAGTGGGTAAGCTTGCACTCTATAGGGCATATCGCCCGTTAGATTTTAGTGACGTCGTCGGCCAGGATCATGTGACCGACACACTTGAGAAAGCCTTCGCGCGAGGCTTGATGAGCCATGCTTATTTACTGACCGGCCCGCGCGGTGTAGGCAAGACCAGCGTGGCCCGGATCATTGCTCGTCGCGTCAATCAGCTTCCGGCTGAGGCCGAACTAGCTCGGGAGCTCGACATTCTCGAGATTGACGCAGCTTCAAATCGTGGCATCGATGACATTCGAGCTCTGCGCGATAAGCTGGCGACGGTGCCGAGCCGCCTGCCCTACAAAGTCTTTATTATTGATGAAGCTCACATGTTGACTCGTGAAGCTTTTAACGCCTTACTCAAAACGCTCGAAGAACCACCAGCCCACGTTATTTTTGTGCTCGCTACCACCGAAGTGCACAAGCTACCCGACACAATCGTTAGTCGTACCCAAAGGCATGACTTTCGATTAATTACGACTGAGGCACTGACCAAGGCCCTGGCAGGGGTCGCACAGACTGAGAAGATATCCATTGATGATGAAGCCTTGGCGCTGATTGCCGAAAGGTCTCAAGGTGGCTTCCGCGATGCCTTGAGCTTACTCGACCAGCTGGCCAGCCGCGGCGAAGCTATTACGGGCGCCATGGTTGCAAGTACGGCTGGCATTGGCGCGCTTTCGCAAGCCTTAGAAATAGCCCGCCATAGTCTCCAGGGTGATGCCCAGCCAGCTTTGGGCGCTCTGCAGGAGTCTATCCAGATAGGAGCTGAGCCCTCAATTCTGACAGAATTCCTGCTAGCCCAAATCCGGGCCAGCTTCCTCAAGCCTGGCTCAGTAGCTGCCCTTCAGGATATCCCTGCGGTTGATCTCGTCCGCGGACTAACCGAGCTATCGCGCGCCCTGGCCGAGCAACGCTATACACCGATACCGAGTTTGCCGCTCGAATTAGCCATTTGGCGGCTAGCCACTCCAGCCGAAGCCGCAGCTATTCCGGTGCCGTCAGCTACCAAACAATCCCGACCAGTCAGCCAATCAGTACCATCCGTTTCAGCCGCGCCAGCAATCAAGGCAAAGGCGCAGCCGGTACGGAATCAACCAGGTGTGACTGACTCGGTCGTCACAACCAAAGCGCTTTCGTTTATCAAAACCAAGAACAATTCGCTCTACGCCATATTGCGATCGGGCAGCCCGAGTCTAGATGGCGAGATTCTCACCATAACGTGCAACTTTAGATTTCACCAAGAGCGCATTGAGGAAGCCCGTAATCGTCAGCTGATTGAGTCAATTTTTTCTAGAGTGGCTGGCCGGACTGTCGAAATGCGGGTTGAGCATTCGGCTGCAACCGGCCAATCAAACCTGGCCAACGACAGCGGTGAAGAGCTTGTAGCTAGTGCTCTCGAAATACTCGGTGGGGAGGTAATCGAATAGTGACGAAGTCTAACGAACAAAATCCCGAGCGATCATTTACACCACCACACAACCTCGATGCTGAGCGGTCACTACTCGGTTCGCTACTGATCGATGCTGATGCGCTGATCCGGGTGGCGGATGTTGTCCGCGGCGAAGATTTTTATGACACCCGCCATGGCACCATCTTTGATGCCATCATAAAGCTCTACGAACAACGTAAGCCAATCGACCTCGTAACTCTGTCGGACGCCTTGACTAGCGCCAAGCAACTCAAGCCGATTGGTGGCATGACTTTTCTGACTGAGTTGGCTTCGAGTGTCCCGAGCGCCACTCACGCTGGAGAATATGCCAAAATTATTGCTGGCAAAGCCACCCTACGGCGATTAGACATGGCCGGTCACGGTATCTCTGGTTTGGCCCACGAAGAAGCCCGTGAGCTCGAGGAAATTCTCGATGAGGCCGAGCAAGCCCTGTTTGCCGTCAGCCAGAAGCATCTCAAACAAAACTTTATTTCGGTCAAAGACGTTTTGGCCGATAGTTTCGATCGGCTCGATGCCCTTCACAAAGACAAAAAACAACTGCGCGGCGTCCCGACTGGCTTCTCTGGTCTAGATCATCTGCTGGCCGGCTTACAGCGGTCAGATTTAATCATCTTGGCAGCCCGCCCATCGATGGGTAAGACCAGCTTGGCCCTAAATATTGCTTCACACGTCGCTACGAAGGAAGGCATTCCGGTTGGCATATTTAGCCTCGAAATGAGTAAAGAACAGCTGATCGACAGAATGTTAGCCTCCGAGTCAGGCATTGACTCATGGAAGCTACGCACAGGCAATCTCGAGGACAAAGACTTTGAGAAGCTCAACCAAGCCATGGGAGTTCTAGCCGAAGCGCCGCTATTCATCGATGACTCGGCCATGGGTAATTCGCTCGAAATGCGAACCAAAGCTCGTCGATTGCAAGCCGAGCATGGGCTGGGGCTGATTATTATTGACTATCTCCAGTTGATGAGTGGACGGGGCAGTGGCAGTAATGACAACCGAGTCAATGAAATATCCGAGATATCACGGTCCCTCAAAGGCTTAGCCCGCGAGCTCGATGTACCAGTCATTGCCCTCTCGCAGCTGTCGAGGGCCGTGGAATCGCGCAATCCCCAGATTCCACAGTTGTCGGACTTGCGCGATTCTGGCTCAATCGAGCAAGATGCCGACGTTGTGATGTTCATCTACCGCGAAGAGTATTACAACAAACAAACTGAGCGAAAAAACATTTCCGATATTCTGATCCGCAAGCACCGTAATGGACCGACCGGTGATGTTGAGTTGTTCTTTAGTCCTGAACTGATGTTGTTTCGATCGCTTGATAGGAAGCGGTCTGATTAGCGATCTATAAAGTCTGAAATAGCGCTTATGTTTATTGCTCAGGCCTCAATAACTCGCTATACTATCTGTAATCGAAAGCAATTATTTAAAAAATCATCCATGGCAACCACTACTACTCACGCAAAAGCAAAAACTGCTCCCCAGCCGAAATCATCGCCTAACGTCGGCAAGGAAGCGGCTCGGGTTGGTCGCTTCGGACTGGTCGGCATAGTCAACACCCTGATAGATTTTGCTATCCTGAATGTCGTCAGTCGCGTGTTTGGCCTGAGCGATCTGGCTGCCAATATTCCCGCCACAACTGTGGCTATGGTTTTTAGTTTCTTCGCCAACCGAACGTTTGTGTTCCGGGCCAACCGTTCAAAAGCTGATAGAGCCTACACCTATCGCCAGGCACTACGCTTCTTTGCCTTCACCGCTTTTGGGCTGTACGGCATCCAGAGCGGTATTATTTATCTATTCGAGCATGTCTGGACCACCCCTGTTGGCGTTGGGGTGTACGTCGCCCAGAGCCTTGGACTGTTAGAGTTGGTTGATAAGAAGTTTATTGTCACCAACGGTGTCAAGCTCGTCGCAACCGCCGCTAGCTTGATCTGGAACTACGTCATGTACAAGCGCTTCGTTTTTAAGGAAAAGGATTAGAAAATGGCGGGTAAATCACCCAAAAAATCCACCCAGCGACAGCATTTCATAGCCCGCTACGGCACCTGGATACTTCTGGCTAGCATCGTACTTATAGCTGTATTCTTTCGGTTTTACCAACTAGATCAATTGCCACCTGGACTTCACCCTGATGAAGCCGCAAATGGCCAAGATATATTCAGAATCTTCTCGCGTGACATTCGACCATTGTATTCGACCAACGGCCCCCGTGAATCGCTCTTCTTCTTTCTTCAAGGTATATTTGTTTGGACGGTTGGCAATACTGTCCTCGCGCTGCGACTTGCGCCGGCGTTGATGGGTGTTGCAGCAGTTATTGCAATCTATTATTGGGGAGCCGACTGGTTCGGCAAACGAGTCGGCCTGCTGGCAGCATTTTTCTTGGCGGTGAATCCCTGGGCTGTAATCATCTCACGTGATGGATTCAGGGCCAGCATGACACCTTTAATGGTTGCACTAGTCGCATACTTCGGTGGCCGCGCAATCAAGACAAAGAAAACAATCTACTTTATCGCCGCTGGCCTCAGCCTTGGGCTAGGTGCCTACACTTATACCGCCTATACGCTGATGATCGCGGTTACCGTTGCGCTGCTCGTCTACATCGCCCTTTTCAGACGTCAGTGGCTGAAAGATAATTCACGTAATTTTATTATTGCTGCAGTTACCTTCGCCATAGTCATTGCGCCACTAGGCATTTATGGTGTGATGAATAAAGACGCTGCCGCTCGAGCCGGTGGCACCAGCTTCCTTAATAAGTCTCTCAACAAAGGTAATCCCCTTGGCACGCTCAGCGATAGCGTGCAAAAAACCGCTCTCCAATACAATTTCCGAGGAGATGACAATGCCCGCCACAACGTACCGGGCCAACCGTATTTGAATACCTTCGTAGGCATTATGTTTGTGCTTGGTATCCTAGTAGCATTATTTGGGCTGCCACGCAGCCGGTATCTAGCACTTCTACTGATATTTGGGGCTATGATGCTCCCCGCAGCGCTCACCGCCGAAGGACTCCCACATGGTCTGCGCTCAATAGGTTCGGCTCCAGCTGTCATGATCCTGGCTGCGATTGGGCTATCGTATTTCATCGGCCGCTGGTATGCCATCTTTCCAATCAATAGTTTCGCTCGAAATGTTGGCCTCGGTTTCGTTCTACTGCTTCTAACGGCCACATTCGTGCAGGGCTATAAAGCCTATTTCGTTGCCTGGGCGGGTAACGAGGGTACTTATGACGCCTACGCCGAAGATATGACTGAGATGGCTAAAAGCTATAACGTTTCATTACGGGGGCCAAATCAGCCAGAAGTCTTCATGGTTGTCGACGGCTATTCGATAAGGACCATTGACTACCTAACTCGGACAAAATCCGACTATAAATTCAATATCGATAATGGTTTTGGCCTAGACCGTGGCTCTGGCTGGAAGCGTCTCGAGTGGGAGCAGGTCAAGTCAGTCCCACTGACCGATAAGCCAACCGTCTTCTTTGTCCAGAATAACGAGCATCGTGGGGATGTGCTAACTACACTCAAGGCCAAATTCCCGAACTCTCGTGAGACAATGGTCACCTCACCAAGCTTCCCTCAAAGAACCATATTCTATCAAGTTGATATCAACCGATGAGTGCTCGCGAAGGCACCCCCACTCTCTCCATCCTGATACCAGTTCTGAACGAAGAGAAGCGAATTGGTGCTACCCTCAAGCATTTGGCTGAGTACCTCAAAAAACACGCATACGACGCTGAAGTCATCGTCGTCGACGCACTCTCAGATGATGAAACTGAGAAAGTCGCCCGAGCTGAAGCTAAGCACTTCGCCAAGTTTCGATTCCTCCAAACTGGCCCGCGGTCTGGCAAGGGCAAGCAAGTCCGCGATGGCATGTTTGCTGCCAAGGGCACATACATCATGTTTATGGATGCCGACCTGGCAACCCCGCTCAAGTACCTCGACGAGGTGTATGGGATCATCAAGCAGGGTAGGAGCGTTGGTATTTGCGTCCGCAACCTTGGCCAGTCACACACTGGCCTACGCAAATTCATCTCGACATTTGGCAATTGGCTGACGCAGACTTTGATCGTGCCGGGTATCCAAGACACCCAGTGTGGTTTTAAGGTGTTTGAGGCCAAGGCCGCCCGTGAAGTCTTTGGCCGACAAAAGATTATTGGTTGGGGCTTCGATATGGAAGTTCTAGCCATCTCGCGCAAGCTCGGCTACGGCATTGAGCTTATAGAGGTACCCGATTGGAAGGATGTTATCGAAGGCAGTAAGATTTCAGGCTCTCAGCTCAAGTCGCTCCAGGTAGCTATACAGGTTTTTATTGATCTGATTAATATCAAATTCGGCCTCTTGACCGGTCGTTATAATCAGGCGGATTTTCACTATGTCCCTTACGCAGACAAGCCCTAAGGCGCGCATCAAAATTTCTCATAGCCAGGCAATTCTCAAAAGAATGCGGGCTTGGCCAGAGACCTGGGTAGTCGCCGGGCTGATGCTGATCGCTACGATCAGCCGCTTCGCCACCATCTCAAAAGCCAGCATTTGGCACGACGAGGGCTTCACCATGATGCTGATCGGTCGCAATCCAATCGACATCTGGATTGGTTCCGGTCGCGACGTCCACCCGCCACTCTTTTACGAACTTTTGCACTTCTGGACAACCATTTTCGGGCGCAGCGAATTAGCCGCCCGATCGATGAGTGCGGTAGCCGGACTGGCTACCATTTATATCTGTTACATCCTCGTCAAACGCTATTTTGACCGTACCTCAGCCAGCGTCGCCCTAGTCATACTAGCAGTGGCACCGTTCCTGATCCGCTACAGTCAAGAGGCCCGCATGTACGGCGTACTCGGCCTTTTCTTGATACTCGCCACTTACGCCTTACTGCGCGCCACCGAGAAGAAGGCCTCCTACAAATGGTGGGTGATATATGTCCTCGCAATGGTGGCTGGTCTCTACACTCACTACTTCACCGCCCTGGTTGTGGCGGCGCACTGGACGTATCTCATCTCACTCGACAAGCCCAGTCTCTGGAAGATCGGCAAAACTACATGGCTATCACGCGACTGGCGGCTGGCAAATCTCGCAATTGTCGTACTTTGGCTACCCTGGCTGCCGAGCTTTTATGGTCAGTTTACTCGCGGACAGGGGATTGGCTGGATTCCCAAAACAACCCCGCAGACGCTGCCCCGGAGTATTTGGCAAAATCTAACCTTCACTGATGCCGGTAAAGTCCCCGAGATCTTGTTTTGGCTCGTGCCGCTGATGGTAATCGGACTTATCTGCTGGGTCAGCTGGACGCAGCGCAAGCGACACCCCCAGATCAAGGCACTGTTCTTTTACACCGTTCTGCCGATTGCTGCTACGATAGCAATCTCAGTGATCAAGCCAGTTTATCAAGACCGGTACCTGGTGTTTGCCGCCAATGGCATGTATGTTTTGCTCGGCCTGGCCCTGGTCCAGCTCATCCGTCGCCACGCCGCGACAGGCCTCGTGGCGCTCAGTCTGGTGATAGCTATCTGCTTGATTGGTGTGGTCGAAGTCGGCCTCCAAGCCCGTCATGATATGCGCTCCGTCGCTCGATCAGTCGATCAGCAATGGCAACCCGGCGACGAGATTGTCTCGGCCGAACTCTACACCTATTTTGACTTCAGCTACTATTGTAGTAAATGCTTCGACGTTCGAAACGAGCAAGTCTGGAGCAACCAAGCCACCATCGAGATTTATCCACCGCCCTACACCGTCTTACGCCTCAGCACGATTGGCGGTCGACCCAATGGCTACGGTGAGTCAGCCCTCCTACAGGACCGCGCTGAAGAAATCTACGTCGACAAGCTGGAGTCCGTCAAACCTCTCTCAGGTCGCATCTGGCTCATCGGTAAGCCGGGCGACAAGGGCTATTGGCAGACCATTCCAGCCAACTGGTCTCTCGATAACAGCTATGTCAGTGAATCTACTGAGGCCCGCGTCTACACCGTCCGGTAAAGCTTAAGTCAAATCGACGAATGAGGTATACTAGAGGTCATAGAGACCAGGTGGATAGTCGTGCCCGGTGCCTATTTTTTAAGCATTTTTGAAGCCATAAGAATCGAGGAACCCCATGCTAGAACAAGTCAAAGCCATGAACGAGCTGCGTAAGCTCCAGAAAGAACTCAAGCAAGTCGAAGTCGAAGCCGACGCCGGCAATGGTGCGGTCGTCATCGTCGTCAACGGCGAACAAAAAGTCACCAGCGTGAAGCTTGATCCCGAGAAATTTGATATCTCCGATACTGGTAGGCTCGAAAAGCTAATCGAGTCAGCTATGAACCAAGCCATGGGCACCCTGCAGCGCGAAGTCGCCGACAAGATGAAGGGCCGAATGGGCGATCTCAAAATACCCGGTATGTAAGCCGGTGTGAGCCCTAAGAATATGCTGATTCAATCTAACCCACTCATAAACCCCAACTACCCGTGACCCAAATCCTCCCGAAACAAATCATTCGTGCCATCGACGAATTTGCCAAATTGCCATCTATTGGCCCCAAGACCGCCGAGCGATTGACGATGTATTTGGTGCGTTTTGGTGATCCCACCAAGCTCGGGGACACGCTGGCTGATCTGCGTGAAGGCTTGCGGTTTTGTGCCCAGTGCCACAGCTTCAGTACCACTGAGCTGTGCGATCTCTGCCAGGACCCCAGCCGGGATGCCAGCCTGATAGCCGTGGTGGCTCAGCCCCTCGATATCGTCGCAGTCGAGCGAACTGGCTCATTCCACGGTCTCTACCATGTCTTACACGGTGTACTCAGTCCGATTGACGGCATCGGTCCGAGTCAGCTCAAGATCGATACGCTGCTGACACGCATTCACGCCACCGATCCAACCGAAATTATTCTAGCCACCAATGCCACCGTCGAGGGCGAAACGACCGCCATGTACATCGCCAAGCAGTTAAACCAACACGCCGTCCGGGTCAGCCGCTTAGCCCAAGGTATGCCAGTTGGTGCCGATGTCGAGTACGCCGACCAAGTCACACTGGCTCGAGCCTTGGCGGGCCGCACAGAGATTGCGGTATGAGTCAGTTCGGTGGCTTTTCCAAGCCGATTCTGCTATTTGACTTCGAGAGCACCGGCTTCGTGCGCGACGCCAGTAGCGGTGATGTGACTGATCCAGGTGAGCCAACTCAGATAGGAGCCGTTTTGCTCGATCCCATCACGCTGGACGAAACCAAACACTATCTATCAGATATTCGGGCTGACCCCGAAAAGCTTGATCCCTGGGTACTCGAGCACACCGACATGACTCCCGAGCGAGCCGCGGCCGGGCCGCCCCGAGAGCAGGTAGCGCATGAGCTGGTCGACGCCTTTGGCCTTGATTTCTATCTCTGCTCCTGGAATGTTACTTTCGATCGAATTTGGCTCGATATGCTCATGCAGGCAATCGGCAGACGCGAGACCACCTTTGATTACCACCATCTTGACGCTTGGACACTGGCCTATACCTACCTCTGTCAGCACGGCCACCCCGAGACTATCAGATCAGAAGACGTCTTTGGCTTCTTTGGCCAATCGGCTCGGCAAGCCCACAATGCGCTGGATGATTGTCGTCGTACCGCCGCAGTCCTCCGCAGCACCCTATTACTCAACGAAAAAGGAACCAACTCGTGAAACAAATCACTCTCTACAACTCGCTGGCCAACAAAAAAGTCGTATTCGAACCCCAGCAGCAGGGGAGTGCGACAATCTACTCGTGTGGTCCAACCGTCTATGACCAAGTCCATGTCGGCAACTTGCGGGCCTTCATATCGGCCGATCTGGTTCAGCGAGTGCTTAGAAAGGTTGGCGGACTGAGCGTCAAATGGGTCATGAATATCACCGACATTGATGACAAGATGATCGAACGAGCCCGCCAGCACTATCCAGGCAAAGAGCCGATGGAAGCCCTCCATAGTCTCGCCCAGACCTACACCCAGCAATTTCGTGACGACATCACGGCGGTTGGCATTCAGCTCGATGATCTGGCGACGATCTCAGTGGCGACGGAGCACATTCCCGAAATGCAGACTTTGATCACGCAGCTGTTGGACTCCAAGATTGCCTACATCGCCGATGGTTCGATCTATTTCTCGATCAAGCGCTATGAGGAGACTGGCCAAAAGTACGGCCAGCTAGTTGATGTCAGCTATGACGCGCAGACCCGCATCGATGATCAGGATCAGAAGCAGGGGGCTGGTGACTTCGCACTCTGGAAGGCCGCCAAGCCAGACGAGCCGAGCTGGGACTTCGAAGTTGCTGGCCAGAATCTCCCCGGTAGACCGGGCTGGCACATCGAATGTACGGCTATGAGCACCACATACCTCGGGCAGCACTTTGACATTCACACTGGTGGCATAGATCTCAAATTTCCGCACCACGAGAATGAGATTGCGCAGAATGGTGGCTCATTAGCCTCGATTTGGCTACATAACGAACACCTCCACACCTCGGGTGACAAAATGAGTAAGAGCCTGGGGAATTTCACCACCCTCACCGAAATCGAGAATCCTATCACGTACCGCCTGTTGGTCATGTCGAGTCACTACCGGAGCCAGATGGATTTCTCGAGTGCTGGACTGGAGCAAGCTAGTTTGCGACACAAGGCACTGCGGGAGTGGGTTAGTCGGGTGGTCAATAACAAATCTGTCGACAACGAGAAATTGATCGCTGATTTGCGCGAACGGTTTGATGCCGCCCTGGCGGATGATCTGAATACCCCCGAAGCTATGGCCGTCATCGCCGAGGCCAGCGCCAGCACGGTCTTCTCGCCCAGCATGCACGAGTTTATTCAATATATCGATGCCTGCTTAGGTCTACAGCTCGGTAGAGACCAAACCGATCTGAGAAACGACGAATCAGTCATTCAGCTGCTCGACAGCCGCGAGGCAGTCAGGCGGGCCAAGGATTTCGAGCGTAGCGACAAGATTAGAGAGTCCTTGCACAAGCTCGGTGTCGGCGTCGAAGATACGCAGTCGGGCCAAGTTATCTGGCAGATGGCTGATTAAAAAAAGTAGCTCCCCAACACAATAGTGTTGGGGAGCCTTTGAGTTACTTCCAGTATCTGCCGCACTCGCTGCAGGTCTGGCCGGAACCACCACAGGTCGAGCAGGCTGAGGATCGCCCCCGACCGCGTCCACAGCGATAGGGACAGTCGTCGACTTCGCCCTCACAGTTCCTTCGCTTGCACTTGGCTTTGGCCATATCGGCCCTTTCTACTAGAGGAGCGCTCGGCTCCGGAGGGAAAATCTAGCGCTGACCAAGTTCGGCAAGCAGGGTCAGAATGATGAGGGAGGCAACTCCCAGCATCACTAGCCGGATCATACAGCCGACTATTTCACGCATTGAGCCGAAGAACAGGCCCAGCACAAAGAACACGAAAAGTACGTGCATGCCTATGGCCTTTCTTGAACTCAATACAGTATATGCGAGGTGCAAATACAATAACTTTATCGATTAAAATAATACCGTAATCATATGATATTGTCAATATTTTGTGCCAAAAGAATAGGGTGGGGTCCGGTAAAGGACCCCACCCGAAGTGTCAGGCGTCCGGGGAGACAGACTGACGATTGAGGCGGATTTGGCGCAGAGCACCACCCGCGGCGATGGCACAAACCACCACCAGAATACCCAGTCCGAATTGCACCGGTTGGGGTGCACGCAGACTAGCCGCAATGATGGAACCAGTGAGCGCTGTCAGGCTTGCGACGACCCAGACAGCCAAGCGGGCGTTGGCGCTCATCGGCACCACTTCCCGCCGGTGCGTCCCAACCAAACGATGACTGGGCCGTAGACTGAGGAGACATAGCGCGCAAACATGCACTGTCGGTTGTTCGCTGCATCAGTGATAGTGTCTTGGAAAAAACTAACACCGATGCCACCAGCACCAGCACAGATTGCACCAGCAATGGGTGAGCCAATCGCTGAGCAGGCCAGCCCGAGGGCGGCGGCAAAAACCGCAGCCTTCGTGCCGCTGAATGTCCCGTTCATGAGCCAATTCCACCAGTTCGTAGCACTCCTGGTGAAGTAGAAGGTGCAGGTCACCCAGCCACAGGTGTTGGTGCCGAAGCTGAAGTAGCCCTGGATACTGTCACGACGCACCGAGCTGGTGCCGGTCGAGAGCAGCGTGGCTGCAGTCTGGGGCGAGGCCAATTTGGCGGCTTGGCTAGTTTGACTGGTGGGTTGGGTGAGTGAGGCCCCGGCGATTGCCGGAGTAGCGATGATGCTGGTTGCCAAGCTAAGCGAGACAGCCATACACCCGATGAGGTACCTTGGTTTGATCATGATGCTCCTTTATGTTGAGCAGCTTGTGAGGATTTCTCACAAGCGATCATTCCTGCTTCTAGAGTGGCTGTCCGCAATTCATGAAGAATTTTGGATAAACCGTAGTATTATAGGGAAGCATTTGACATTTGTCAATACTTTTTGTGTGATAATATAAGTAAGCATTGCCTCATCAGATAGAAAATCGTATAATATTGGAGCTTTTGTCGATAGCAGTCGTGTCTTGACCTTGAGAGATTTGATAAATATAGACGAGCGTAGAGATAATACTACGGTGTAGCCAAGTGGTGTGACAAGATGGCGTTTTATCCGCCAGATTGTCCTTTCAAAGATTCTGCCTTACGGCGGAATAGTACCTTAAGTGGGATGATATACAATATCACATATAATATTGGG
>Ga0105047_10007626_pt1 | contig 18201 bp, 14 predicted proteins | sample MAT04_FD_78384 | JGI IMG/M metagenome (GOLD analysis project Ga0105047, IMG submission 78384) | Freshwater microbial communities from Lake Fryxell liftoff mats and glacier meltwater in Antarctica - MAT-04 (megahit assembly) | ecosystem: Environmental > Aquatic > Freshwater > Ice > Liftoff... | reverse complement strand
CCATGATTGAAAAAGCGGTGAAGGTTTCCGAAAGTGCCGGCATTGCCATTCGAAAAGGAGTCTATGCGGGGCTGAGCGGGCCTTGCCTCGAAACTCCTGCTGAGTACCAATACATCCGCAACATTGGGGCTGATGCAGTGGGCATGAGCACTGTACCCGAAGTTATCGCTGCCCACCACATGGGCATGATGTGTTTCGGAACCAGTGTCATTACAGATTTGGGGGTGAAAGGAAGGATTGTAAAAACCACCCACGAAGATGTGGTTCGCGCTGCATCCAAAGCTGCCACCCAACTTATACCCTTATTTGAAGGTGTTATTGAAGCGTTATGATAGAATTGAGGGAAGAAATATTGAATAAATATCAATTGGTGGTGGGTTTGGAAATCCACGCACAGTTGATGACGGCATCAAAAGCCTATTCCGGTGCGGTGAATTCGTACGGCAATTTGCCAAATGCCAATACATGTCCACTGAGTTTGGGTCACCCCGGTACGCTTCCGAGGCCAAATGAGAAAGTCATTGAACACGCCATCAGGTTGGGTATTGCTACCAATTGTCAGATTTCGGAAGAGATGTACTATGCCAGAAAAAATTATTTCTATGCTGATTTGCCGAAAGGCTACCAAATCACACAGGATAAAACCCCCATATGTACCAATGGACATTTATGGGTAGCCGACGCGGATGGCAATCAAAAGCGCATAGGTATCACGCGGATACACATGGAAGAGGATGCCGGTAAGAGCATGCACGATCAGGATCCTTACAATACGCTCGTGGATTTAAACAGGGCTGGCGTCCCACTTCTGGAAGTCGTATCTGAACCCGACCTACGCTCTGTGGAAGAAGCCTATAATTATTTGGCAGAAGTTCGGCGTCTGGTGCGCTATCTAGACGTTTGCGACGGAAATCTGGAAGAGGGCAGCATGCGCTGCGATGCCAATGTTTCTGTAATGCTCAAGGGTGCAACTGAGTTTGGTCTGCGATGCGAGGTGAAAAACATGAACTCTTTGCGAAATGTACAGCGCGCCATTGATTATGAGATGAAGCGTCAAATAGCCATCATCGAATCGGGTGGCACCGTTGAACAGCAAACCCGCAGCTTTGATGCGGTGGAAGGAACGACATTTGCTTTGCGCGGTAAAGAAGATGCACACGATTATCGCTATTTTCCTGAACCGGACATCCAACCTATCGTGTTAACTTCTGCTGCCATTGAAAAAATCAGAGCTGCAATGCCCCCACTTCCGCAAGATTTACTGAAAAGATACACCACTGAATTGAAGCTCTCTGTGTACGATGCAGTAAATATTATCGAGTCAAAACCCGTGGCGCTTTATTATGAGGCACTCATCAAACACACAAGTAATTACAAGTCTGCGGCCAATTGGGTAATGGGTGAAATACGCTCATACCTCAATGAAACAGCTACGCATATCGACGCATTCCCATTGACACCAAAGCGTATTGCCGAGCTGATAGCCATGATTGATTCGGATGCCATCAGCAATTCCATCGCAGCCCAGCAATTATTTCCGCTGATGTTAAGATCTCCGGAGAAAAGTCCGGTGGAAATAGCTGAAAGCAAAAATCTTCTTCAAAAAAGTGACGATGCCTGGCTGGAAAAATTGGCGCGACAGGCACTTACATCATTTCCCGATAAGGTCGAAGCATACAAAAATGGCAATAAGGCCTTGCTTGGACTGTTTATGGGTGAAGTGATGAAACTTTCCGAGAGAAAAGCCAATCCAAAAATGGCAAGTGATATTATAAAAAAAATCCTAGAACAATAAGTCATGAAACGTACATTGATCATCTTTTTCGCCTTCGGAATGGCTGTGGCCTGTAAAACGAATGAAAATAACACTTCGGTATCCGGAACCATTCAAAATGCTGAGGGCAAGGCTGTAAGCCTGATAACTTATCCCGGAGGTGAACCCGATACAATTGGTAGTACCGTATTGGGAAATGACGGGAATTTCAGTTTTGATGTTACACCAGGTCGATTGGCCTTTTATACCTTGACGATCGAAACTGCGAAGCCGATCGTTCTGGCCTTTGACAGTGCGTCAAATGTCGAATTTACTGCAGATTTGAATACAGTGAATGAAACCTATGATGTAAAGGGCTCCAAAGACAGCGAAAAGATCCGCGATTTTTTCATCACCGGCACCAAATATGAAAGAGGCATGGACTCAACGATGCAAGCCTTGCAGGCTGCCGCCAATGCTGGCGATGACGATCTGAGGGTGCGACTGGCAAATGATTACAATGACCAACGCAAGTCATACCGTACGTACCTCATCGATTTTATCGAAGAAGATACGACCAGCGCGGCCAATTTCACTGTTTTGCAAAGAATAGATCCCAAGACTGATCTGGCTCTTTATAAAAAAGTTCGCAATGGCCTGTCGACCAGAATGCAGGGCAATTTCTTTTTTGACCAGCTCAACAATCAGATTGTACAATTGGAGCGGCAAGCTGCGTTGGAATCATTTTTGTCGCCAGGCAGTATGGCGCCCGACATCGTATTACCAAATCCGGCAGATGAAACCACGACTTTATCCAGCCTGCGCGGCAAATATGTTCTGATTGACTTTTGGGCGTCGTGGTGCAAACCGTGTAGAATCGAAAATCCGAATGTCGTAAGAATGTACAACAAGTATAAAGACGAAAACTTCGAGATTTTTGGCGTGTCCCTTGACCGGGATAAAGCCAAATGGGAGGAAGCTATTCAGGTGGATGGATTGCAGTGGCTTCATGTGAGCGACTTGCAATTTTGGAATTCCGCCGCAGCCCAGCTTTACAATGTTAAAAGTATTCCATTTACGGTGTTGCTTGACCCGGACGGAAAAGTGATTCAAACAAATCTTCGCGGACCTGCCCTGGAAGAAAAAATGGCCGGGATCTTTGGCTATTGACCAATTCCGGATGTGAAAATTTATCATGGCCAAAAAGTATTATTTCGCTTCTGACTTTCACCTTGGAGCCCCGAATGCATTGGAAAGCGCTTTGCGTGAAAAACGCATTGTGGCATGGCTGGATTCCATCAAAAATGATGTCGAAGAGCTGTTTATACTCGGTGATGTATTCGATTTTTGGTTTGAATTCAAGACGGTGGTTCCGAGGGGTTATGTCCGGCTCCTTGGAAAGCTCGCTGAAATCAGTGATTCCGGTGTTCCTATTCATTGGTTCATAGGCAATCACGACATGTGGATATTTGACTATATACCGTCAGAACTCAAAATCACCATGCACCGGAAGCCGATCAGAAAAACGATGTTGGGCAAAACTTTTTATATCGGGCATGGTGATGGCTTGGGCCCAGGCGATAATGGGTATAAATTCCTGAAGAAAATTTTTCGGGCTCCTGCCTTGCAATGGGTATTCGCGCGGTTTCATCCAAATTTCGGAATTGGGCTCGCCAACTATTTCTCTTCTATCAGCAGAAAAAGCGGGCATGAAAAGGACAAAGTATTTTTAGGAAAAGAAAACGAGTGGCTCGCTATTTATTCAGAAGAACTGGATTATCTGCAACCAACCGATTTTTATATTTTCGGCCATCGGCACCTGCCAATGATGCTTCAATTACGAGCTGGGGGGAAATATGTCAACCTCGGAGACTGGATTACCAACTTCACGTATGGTGTTTTTGACGGTCAGGAATTCAAACTGCTACCTTACGGTTCGACTCCCACAATTTACTCCAATATTCCAGTAAGTCGATAAGCCGCGCCGAATAGCCCATTTCATTGTCGTACCATCCCACCACCTTCACCATATTGCCAATAACGGAGGTGAGCTGGGCATCAAATACACAGGAATGCGCATTCCCAATTACATCAGAACTCACTATTGGCTTTTCGGTATATTCCAAAATCCCATTCCATTTGCCCGATGTTGCAGCATCCAGAAATGCTTGATTGATTTTTTCCCGGCTGACCGATTTTTTTACAATATATGTGACGTCGGTTAGTGATCCATTTGGCACCGGAACACGAATACCTGCACCGCCCAATCGGCCTTCCAAGGCAGGAAAAATTCTCGTAATGGCTTTTGCAGCTCCAGTGCTGGTGGGAATTATGGATAGGGCAGCAGCTCTGGCCCGACGTAAATCTGCGTGGGGTCGATCATGCAATGTTTGATCGCTGGTATAGGAGTGTACAGTCGTAATATAACCGCTTTCTATTCCGCACAAATCATCTATAATATCAACCAAAGGGGCTGCACAGTTGGTGGTACAGGACGCATTGGAAATGATGGATTCAGTGCCATCCAGTAGATTTTCGTTTGCTCCAATAACAATGGTTTTGATTTTTTCTCCTGAAGCCACAGCTGTAATTAAAACCCTTTTTGCACCAGCAAGAATATGGCCCTGAGCTGATTCGGATGTTTTAAATCTGCCTGTACTTTCCACCACAACATCCACATTCAATTTTTCCCACTCAAGGTTTTCGGGATTCTCTTCACTGAAAATAGGGATAACCTGACCATTGATGATGATTGACTTAGAATCAAAGGAGATTCTGGCCTTCCACCGGCCATGCACACTGTCATATTCGAGTAAGTGGGCAAGGGCTTCGGGACTTCCGAGATCGTTTATACCAACAATTTCAATGGAGCAATTAGGATTGTTAAAAATCAAGCGCGCCATGCATCGCCCAATTCTTCCAAAACCGTTGATACCAATTCTTATTCGATTTTGGAATTCGGCATCTTTTTGAATGGCCTCAGGAACTGACATGAAAGTGTTGATCAAGAGAAAAGTAGAAAATCAAAACAGGTGTTTTTCTGCGTGATATGAAGAGCGGACCAGCGGGCCACTTTCCACATACCTGAAGCCCATTTCCAGTCCGACGTCTTTATAGATCGCAAATTGCTCAGGTGTGATAAATTCAACGACAGGCAAATGTTTTCTGGTGGGTTGAAGATACTGACCCAAAGTTAGGACATCCACATTGACGGCTCTCAAATCCTGCATGGTTTCGATGACCTCCTGTTCTGTTTCTCCCAGGCCCAACATGACGCCTGATTTGGTGCGCATCCCCGCCTTTTTCAACCGCCGCAAAACCTCCAAACTTCGGTCGTATTTCGCTTGAATCCTGACTTGTTTAGTTAATCTTCGCACCGTTTCCAAATTGTGCGATACGATTTCAGGTGCTACGTCTATTATTCGTTGCAGGTTTTCCCATTTACCCATGAAATCGGGTATAAGGGTTTCCATTGTGATGGTAGGCGTTTGGTGGCGAATGGCTTTCACCGTTTGTGCCCAAATAATACTTCCTCCATCTGGCAGGTCATCACGATCCACACTGGTGATGACGCAATGTTTCACCCCCATCAATTTTACCGATTTGGCAACTTTACCAGGTTCAAATTCATCCACCGCGTCGGGCCGGCCAGTATCAACGGCACAAAAACCACAGGAACGCGTGCAGGTGTTGCCCAAAATCATAAATGTGGCAGTGCCCTCTCCCCAGCATTCTCCCATATTGGGGCAGTTGCCGCTTTCGCAAATGGTGTGCAATTTGTGCTCATCAACCAATTGACGAACTTTTCGATAAGCTTCACCCGTGGGCAATTTAACCCGCAGCCACCTTGGCTTTTCTATTTTTCGAGGTCTCTCGTCGACGATTGGGGCAACAGTCGTTTCAATCATTGAATTTTGATCCAAATTGTAAATTTATATAGAAGTTGATGAAGAGCTGTTGATTGGGTGCAAAAGCCATAATATTAACCGGTCCTGTTGGAAAAAAGTCAACAGTTGTACCTATTTCTATAGCTTTAATACTTTCTCTTTTCTGGTGATATTCAAAATTGAATGCAAAGGCGCCATGGAGACCGGGGACAAATTCGATCTCATTGAAACCTCTGAGCCCTCCGGCCCTGCCATAAATATTGTTGGCAGTATGCTCAACAGGGTCATATTTAACTACAATTATCTCATTCAATCCGTCACCAGTAATGACTTCCAGATACACTGGTTTAAGCAAGCCCAATGAAGGACCCACGCGCCAGGTATAACCCACCGCCACGCCTGTGGTCCGGATTTTATCAAATTTAACATTGCGGGCTCCAATGGTAGGTCTTACGAGAAAAAAAGCGTTTAACTTACCCAAAATATACGTACGCGTTTCGTCATATTGTACATTCAAACTTCTTATTTCTTTGGGATGCCGCATATTGACTATATCCAATTGATATATGCGTGATTTAAAAGCTGTTTTACTCTTTCCATAGGTAATTTGTGCTCCCCACCCATTGGTATGAATAAGTGGACCCCCGAAGACTGACTTGCTGTAAATAGTGGTGGCTTCATCAAACATTGTCGCCTGTTGTTCCTGTCCAAAACTGTAACTTTGGACAATGAGAAGGACAGCTATTGACAGAATTAAGCGCAAATTCGAAGACAAATTAGATTGATCATTAAACACTGATAAAGATACATAGTTTATGGCAACTTCAGAAGTAACCTACCTTGGCAATCTCCGCACATCAAACAAACATCTGACCTCCGGGTCTGTAATTCTCACGGATGCTCCAACCGACAATCAAGGTGAAGGATTACATTTTTCCCCCACCGATTTGCTGTCAACCTCTTTGGCTGCCTGCATGATTACTATTATGGGCATCACAGCCAGAAACAAAAACATCGAATTGGGCGAAGTAGAAGCTTCCGTCACGAAAGAAATGACTTCCAATCCAAGAAGAGTAACAACAATACAAATACATTTAAAATTTCCCGACAAAAAATATACGCCACAAGAACAGGACACGTTGAAACTTGCCGCTATACATTGCCCTGTCGCCAAAAGCCTGCATCCGGATATAATTCAAGATCTAAAATTCGAATTTACAGTGTAGCCTCTACCTGTCGGGCTATCTCCAATGGATCAATGGCACTGTGAGATTTGACATCAATTAACTTACCGTTTGAATATAAAAATGCCTGGGGGGACTCGTGTTGAATTCCTGATTCCATGCTAAGCTGATTGCTCAAAGCCCGGTTGGCAATAACATCAATTAGAAAATAGCTTATGTTGGAATTTGCTTTTCTCTCAAGCCTGTTTTTAGCCATCGAACTTATAGCACATCGTGTGCTATGCTTGAGAATCAAAACGAATATATCGTCCTCTGCGCTTTTTTGGATAGCTGACTGAAGATCATTGTCGTCTCGAAGATTGGCCCAAAATGTCATGGACTTAACCCTTCACCTGTGCAGATGTCGGCTGCTCTACCTGGCTATAAGCGGCACAGGCTTGTTTTTGAGTTCTGCAAGAAGAACATAAGACTGTCGCAGTTATCAGCACCATCCAGATGAATTTTGAATTTTTCATACACAATCTCTTAGAATCTCTTAGAACTTTCCAGTCGCAAATATAGCTTAAACGATTTAAACTGAAATATATTTGCCATTCCATTGTTAATATACAACACATTTTTTTGTTAAATGGCAAACCCCCTGGCTACTTGAATAAAAAAATCAGCCTGTATTTTGGGCTTATTGCCTTCCTTTTGCTTTTCGGCTTTCGCGAAATATCCGGTCAATCGATCAATTTGCGGATCATGAAAAATTCGGCAGACAATGAAAAATTGTTTGCCGCAGCTGGAAAGTGGGAAAGTTTTATTGATACAATCTCAATGCTCAGTTATCTGCAGCAAAGTCGCCAGAAATCGGTCAACGAAGGTTTTCTCACAGCATCTTTTGATAGCCTTGTTTGGGCTTCCGATTCGTTGACTGCCTTCATGCGCATTGGATACGAATACCAATGGGCTGAACTTCGAAATGGAAATGTTCCGGAAGAATTTCTCAATCGGGTGGGATTCAGAGATAAGATTTACCGAAAGGCTCCATTTAAGCCTGCATTGCTCGCCCAACTTTTTGAAAAACTGCTTGATTATTCCGAAAACTCGGGCTATCCCTTCGCAGAAATCCATCTTGACAGTCTGGAATTTTTTGAGAATTCACTAAAGGCGAGCCTTCATTTAGAGCGACATAATTTTATCAAGATCGATAGTGTCATCATAAAGGGAAACATTCGGACAAGCCGAAATTACCTGGAAAACTATATCGGTATTTCAAAAAATATGGCTTATAACCAGCAGGTGCTCAACAGAATTCCTGACCGATTGCGCGAATTGCCATTTGTGCAGGTCATCAAGCCTTATGAGATCGGGCTGCGACCCGGCAAAGCAGATGTCTATCTTTACCTCGACAGTCGAAAAGCCAGTAATTTCAATGGCGTTTTGGGCGTATTGCCGGATAACGAGACCGGCAAAGTTGTTTTTACAGGTGATGTCGAACTCAACCTGATGAACGCCCTCAGTCAAGGCGAAACCATCAATATGCGCTGGCAACGCCTGCAAACAAGAACCCAACAATTGGATTTGCGATTTGCTTACCCTTATATTCTCAACACCCCTTTTGGAACGGAATTCAAGATGAATCTTTACCGACAGGACACCCTCTTCAGTCAGATTAATATTCAGGCTGCCATTCAATACTATTTTTCAGGTGCAAATTTTGTCAAGGTTTTTGTGGAGCAGGCTCAGGCCAATGTAATTTCCGCTCAAATATTCTCCCTTGACCGGTACGTCGATTCCCGCTCGACTTTATTTGGGATAGGTGCCACCACCGGCAATCTTGATTATCGGTTTAATCCACGACGGGGTTATTTTCTCGAAACAACACTCTCAGCCGGAAACAAAAAGATTGAACAGAATGCAGAGGTGAATCCAGAATTTTATGAAGGTTTGACCCTCAACAGCGAGATTTACAACCTCAATTTTCGAATTGGAAATTATTTTCCAATTGGAAACCGCGCGACTATTCTCACGCGGGTTTTTGCAGGGCATTTTATCAATGAGAATATGTTTCGAAACGAGATGTACAGATTGGGTGGCTTGAAATCCATCCGTGGATTTGACGAGCAGTCGATTTTCGCCAGTACCTTTGCCATAGGGACCATCGAATTCCGCTATTTACTCGAGCAAAATTCAAATCTTTTTATCTTCGTTGATCAAGGATATTATGAAGATCAATCTGCCTCCGAAAATATATCAGACACCCCATTCGGATTTGGAGGGGGTATAAATTTCGAAACTGCGGCCGGGATTTTTTCGTTGACATATGCATTGGGTCGTCAGTTTGACAACAATATATCTCTCCGTGGTGGAAAACTCCATTTCGGATTTGTAAGTTTCTTTTAGAATAGAAATGCGAATTTTTGTTTTCCTCTTCAGCTTTTGGTTTCTGTTTTCGTCACTGCAAGTGCCGGGCAAAGTGAACTATGATGAACCCCTTGTAGATTTCTTGCTGGAATACCTTGGGATCAAATACAATAAGATCCAATTCAATAAATTCATTTACGTCGCCGTAAAGCGTCAAAGGCTCTATTTGATAGAAAACGGTCAAATTGTTCAAACTTTCGATGTGTCAACGTCCAAAAAAGGAATAGGCAGTGGCACAGGTACCAATTGCACCCCAGCCGGCCTTCACGAAATAGCAGATAAAGCCGGCGAAGGTTTGCCCCTGAACAGTGTCCTGAAAAACAAAATCCCCACAGGTGAAAATGCGCAAATTGAAATGTCATCGGTTTCTACAGGACTTGATCTCATCACGACGCGAATTCTTCACCTTCGCGGATTGGAAAACAATGTGAATGCCGGTCCGGGCAAAGACTCTTTCGAACGTGGCATATTTATTCATGGCACCCACGAAGAAGGTTTGCTGGGGACAGCTGCCAGTAAAGGATGTGTGAGAATGGCCAATGAGGAGGTAATCGAACTTTTCAATAGCGTGGAAGTTGGTACATTTGTCGTTATCCTCAACAACTGAGAGGAAGCGGCATTCCTATGGAAAATTCTGTTTTTGTGCTAATTACGAGCGTATTGGCCATTGGCTTTCTGGGAATGGGATATATACTCGGAACTTTGGTATCCAGGAAAAATAGTCAGATACCGCATTTACAATCAGAGATCTCCATCCTTCAACAAACTTTGCAGATTACACGCCAGGAAAAGGAGCAAATAAATTTATCGAATGGGCATTTACTCTCCGAAATAAGTGGACTTCGGGAAGAAAAAGAGACCGCTCTGATCAGAGTAGGTAAACTCGAAGTAGAAAAAGAATCTTTTGAAGTTCAATTGATCGCCCAAAAAGCAGATTTGCAAAACATACAGGAAGTTCTCCGGAAAGATTTCGAACTACTTGCCAACCGGATCTTTGATGAAAAAAGTGAAAAATTCGGTCTCCAAAACAGAATTTCGCTCGATCAGGTGCTCGAACCTTTAAAGTTCAGACTTAAGGAGTTCCAGGACAAGGTTGAGGAAACGCATAAAGACAATATTCGGGAAACATCAGGCTTGCGTCAGGAAATCAAGAATCTGAAGGACACCAGCCAAAAGATGAGCCAGGATGCTGAAAATCTAACCAGAGCGCTTAAACATGATTCTAAAACCCAGGGAAACTGGGGTGAAATGATTTTGGAAAATATTCTGGAAAGTTCTGGACTTGCCAAAGATCGGGAGTATTTTCTGCAGCAAAGCTTTACGCAGGCTGATGGTCGAAGATTACAGCCTGATGTACTCATTAAATTACCTGAAAATAAATGGGTGGTAGTCGATAGCAAGGTGTCTCTCACAGCCTATGAAAGTTTTGTAAATGGGGCTGATGAAACGGAGCGACAACTTTACCTTAAAAATCACCTACAGTCGCTTCGGGCTCATATTAAAGCATTGGTAGGCAAGGAGTATCATTCTGTAGCAGAAGGGAAAAATCTTGATTTTATCCTGATGTTTATTCCCATCGAGCCCGCTTATCTCACAGCACTGAACGCAGACAGAACGCTGTTTAACGAGGCGTACGAAAAAGGAATTGTGATGGTTTGCCCCACCACCTTAATTGCTTCGCTCAAGATTATTGCGACCACTTGGAAATATGAATATCAAAACAAAAATTCACAGGAAATAGCCGAGCGCGGAAAGATTTTACTTGAAAAATTTATCAGCTTTGCCGAGGATTTTGAAAAGATTGGTGAGCAGGTTGACCGGACAGGTAAATTACATGCTGAAGCGCTGAAGAAATTGCGGGATGGGCGGGGTGGCTTGGTCTGGCAAGCGCACAAATTACAGGAGTTGGGTGTAAAGTCAAGTAAACGCCTGAGTCGTGAATTGTCATTGGATAAATCGGTAAACGCAGAAGAATGAAGTGGAATTTAAAAGCGGTTTTTCTGTTTCCAGTCTTATTGCACTTACTCATTCTCACTGGATGTGGAGGAGGCGAAAAGGTTACGAAAACCAATGCCGGGGTACCCTATGGCGGGCAGGATTTCAGTCTTAAGTTCGACATTAAAGTTTTTCATGTTGATCAGGATTCATCCAGAATTTTTATACGTTTTAATACCGGAGCGTTGCTCTACAGCCGAACAGCCTCCGAAAATTTCAGCGCCCGGGTGAAAGTTGTTATTACCCCAACTGTGGTAGGCTCCGAGGCCGGAGAAATCGCCAGGCCCAAGACGATTCAAATGGCCGATGTGGACAATGCAAAAGCGGCAAAAGATATTTTGGGAAGCACCAATATTGATTTAAAAGCCGGGTATGCGTATTCGCTCAATATTGAAGTGATCGACCAAAACCGAAAACAGTCATTTGTCAAAATTGTACAGGCAGATAAATCTCTACCTCATTTCAGGGAGAATTTTATAGTTGCAAAAAATGATTTGCGAATTCCGCTGTTTACCGATCGAATTGTGAGTGGAGAAACCTATATTATTGGTACCAACGCAGCACCACTCGGAGAAGTATACGTCCAATATTACAATCGGGATTTCCCCCTGCCTCCTCCCCCTTTTGCATTTTACGAACCTCGTCCATTTGATTATCAGCCCGATTCAACTTTTGTTATTGAATTGAATGAAGATAGCAAAGGGAGATTTACGGCGGCCAGCGAAGGTTTTTACCATTTCCAAAATGATAGCCTGCAAAAGCATGGTCTTACCCTGTTTGTCTCGGCAGACGAATTTCCGGAGGTTAAGAAGATTCAGAATATGATCGATCCGTTTCGCTACCTGGTGAGCGGAAAGGAGTATCGAAATATCATTGAGGCTCCCGATATGAAAATCGCTTTGGAAAAATACTGGATTGATTGGACAGGCAACAAGGAACGCGCGCGATCAAGTATTCAAGCCTACTACCAAAGGGTGGAAGCGGCCAACGTTTATTTCAACAGCCACGTGGAAGGGTGGAAAAGTGATCGGGGTGTAATTTATATCGTTTACGGAGAACCGAACAAAGTATACCGCAACGCATTATCGGAAACCTGGATTTATGGTGAAGAAAACAATCCGTTGTCTATCACATTTCAATTCGTGAAGGTTATTAATCCCTTTACGCTAAATGATTTCCGCTTGAACCGGGAAGATTATTATAAACCCAGCTGGTACCGTGCCATTGAAGCATGGAGAAACGGGCGCAATTTTTAGTTAGAGATGAAAAATGAGCTGTTGATTTATGGAATTCATCCGTTGTTGGAAGCCGTTGATTCGGGCAAGAATATTGACAAAGTGATGGTGCAGCGAGGCCTGAATCCCGATACACTTCAAAAAGTATTACCGCTTCTCAAACAGCATGAAATACCGTTTCAGTTTGTTCCAAAGGCAAAGTTGGATAGGGTGACAGCCAAGAATCATCAGGGAATCATCGCATTTATATCTCCTGTAGAATTTCAGGATCTCGAATGGCTTGTACCTGGTATTTATGAAAAGGGGGAAGTTCCCCTTATCCTCATTTTGGACCGCATTACGGATGTTCGAAATTTTGGTGCCATATGCCGGTCGGCTGAATGCGCTGGCGTTCACGCCGTGGTTATACCCTTCAAAGGAGCGGCCCAGATAAATGAGGATGCCATAAAAACTTCGGCAGGCGCTATCCTTCGGCTGCCAATTTGCCGCGCGCCTTCTTTGAAAGATGCGGTGAAATATCTCAACGGATCCGGTTTTCAAACCGTGGTATGTGATGAAAATGGCAAAGAAACCTACTTTGACTGCGATTTAACTATACCTGTAGCCATCATCATGGGTTCTGAAGAAGATGGTATCAGCAAAAATATTTCAGAGGTTGCAAACAGGACGGCAACCATTCCCATGCATGGAAAAACGGAATCTCTCAACGTATCTGTTGCGACCTCAATCCTTCTTTTTGAGTGCTTAAGACAACGGGCCAAGCAAAAAATTTAAGCAATTTTTGTAACCTGTTCATCGCAATTACGTGTAGTAATAGTTGAAAACACTTATTGATAGGTGGTTCTTAAAAACTTATAAAAAATGTCAATTCTGTGGGGATGGGGCATTATACCTTTAACCGCAATCCTGACATCCCAGTAACTAAATGATTGTTCTAACCATGCTTTTTTTATGAAATTAGATTCTCCCCTTAAACTGAAAATTTTCATTATATTCCTTTTCTGCATAAATTCGGGATATCAAGCGAATGCGCAAGAGTCCAGCACTGATACCGCTACCTATTTCAGATATTTTAAACTTGAAACAGGCCAACTTACTTCAGATCAAATATCAAGATTGGAAGTTTCATTTAACAATCACAAATCGATTAAATTGAAATCGTCCTGCCTAGATGGAAAGTCGATGCTTCTGGCTGTTGACGCATCTTATCCAAAGAGAATCGAAGATATAGAGGCTGAAATTATCTCAATCACCACCAACCGACTCTCCAAAGGAGATATCCGATCAGTGGTATCCGTTGCACTTCCCGATATATCAAACTTCTGTAATTGAAATTCATGACCCCAAAAAACTTTAATTCAGGAATTCGATTTTTCGGATTTATGGCGGTTGTATTCCTTTTCGGAAACATCCAGCTGGCCAAAGGTCAACTAGCCGTTCAAAATGGTGGCACGCCCGAAGCACTTTCGCAATTGATAACGGGTGATGGTGTTCAGATACTCAATCCACAGATCACTTGCGCTGCAAATGCCTATGGAACCTACACTTCCTTTTCCATCAATAATTTTCCTTCCGCAGAAGGCTTGATCTTGTCGACTGGAAATATCGGCAATGCACCGGGACCCAATTTAAGTCAGGCTACCACCACACAGTGGACAACTCCAGGAAACAATCTAATCACTTTTATTTCAGGGGCTACCAGTTTTGATGCCTGCGTATTTGAATTTGATGTGGTGCCTGTCGGAGACACCTTGCGGTTCAATTTTACTTTTGCCAGCGAAGAGTACCGCGAATATGTGGGCACCCCTTTTAATGATGCTTTCGGATTTTTCATCACTGGTCCAGGTATCACTGGAACGCCTGGACTAAATGGTTCAGAAAATATCGCCCTTATACCAGGAACGAATGTACCTGTGGGAATCAACACCGTCAACAATGGAAATCCTGACATAGGTTTTCCCGCAGTAAATCCACAACATTATATTAACAATCCTTTGTCATTCAGCGCGCAAATCGCCTATGACGGGTGGACCACTGGTTTATTTGCCGAAAGGGCAGTAACACCCTGCGACACATTCCACCTCAAATTGGTCTTAGCCGATGTGGGTGACAGGAAGTTTGATAGCAGCGTATTTATTGAAGCCATCGAAAGCAACAATGTTCGGTTGGCAAGCATTACAGCTGGCGGCATTGACAACATGGTGGAAGGATGCAATGAAGGTACTGTCATTTTTTCCCGAACTCCAGTAACCAACGAAGATGTGGTGGTGACCTATTTTATTGGGGGTACAGCAATCAATGGTGTTGACTACCAACAAATAGGATCGGATCCCAATCCAGGTGTTCCGAAAACAATAACCATTCCGGCGAATCAGGAATCGGTTTCGCTTCCAGTAGTGCCTTTTTCAGATGGACTGGATGAAGGAGATGAATTTATCGCATTTTACGTAGGAAATCCATTTTGTGCAGGAACTGTTCAGGACAGTTTGATTTTTACCATCAGTGACAGTCTGAAAATAGCAGTGCTGCCATCTCTTTCATATGTATGTCTGGGTGAAAGTATTACATTCGATGTGGAGGGTGACGGGACATCTTATTTATGGAGTCCGGCTACTTATCTTGATGATATTACAAGTCAGGAACCAACTTCCATTCCAACAGAGAATATTATTTACACAGTTTCAACATTTGCCAGCAACTGTGTGTCAACCACGACTGTTGAAGTGCAGGTAACCAATTTTCAATTGAGCGTCAGCGTAACCAATGTGCTCTGCGCTGGATTAAATACAGGCATTATAAACCTTACCATGATTGGGGGTCAAAGCCCGTTCACTTTTGAATGGACAGGACCCAATTCATTCTCCTCCGCTACACAAAATGTGACAGGATTGGCACCAGGAACGTACAATGTAACTGTGACTGACCGGGACGGCTGCATTGCCTCCACGACGGCCACTATTCTCGAACTGCCAACCGTGTTTGTCAGCGCAAACTCACCCCAATTTTTGGGTGGAACAAATATTTCTTGTCAGGGAGCTGAGGATGGTCAGGCTACTGCCATCCCAGGTGGAGGTACTGCACCATATACTTATCTGTGGGACGATCCCTCTACGCAAACCACCCAAACTGCCACAGGTCTTGCTGCTGGCACCTATACGGTAAGTGTCACCGATGCCAATGGATGTCAGGATCAAGCCCTCGTAGAGCTTACCGAACCGGAAGCCGTGGTTGGATCACTCTTAGAACGGGAGGATGTATTGTGTTTTGGTGACAATACTGGTAGCATTACCATCGGTGCTTCTGGAGGAAATCCTCCATACACGTACGCCTGGAATACCGATCCAATTCAAACTGGCACCACCATAAACAATCTCACAGCAGGATTATATGTAGTCACGATCACTGATCTCAATGGATGTAATGGATTTACGGAAGTCGAAATTTCGCAACCCGAAATGCCTCTTTCTGCAAGTATAGATATACAAAATACCAGCTGTTTTGATGGGTCAAACGGTTCTGCCACAGCAACGGTTTCAGGTGGTACCGCACCATACACTTATGCCTGGAGTGGTGGCGTGAACGGTACGGGATTGACAATCGGAGGGTTGTCAGCAGGTCCTTATAACTTTACCGTAACCGATGCCAACGATTGCGTATTTGCAATACCTTTTACTGTTTTAGATGCCCCGCTTATTACGTTTGATGGGGTTTCAATAACGGACATAATATGTTTCGGAGAATCGTCAGGTGGCGTCAATGTCATCGCGTCAGGTGGCACCGGCAACCTCACCTTTTCATGGAATACAACGCCTCCTGCCAGCACTCAAAATCTTCAGGGTGTTCCTGCCGGAAACTATACGCTGACTGCAACGGACGAAAACGGTTGTTCCGAAATGCTCGATATTACCATTTCCCAGCCGCAGAATGCTTTAACAATTGAAACAATCAATCTTCTCCAACCGACATGTAACAATGGAGAAAATGGCAGTATTACCATTTCGGGAATGGGTGGAACTGCGCCATATCAATACATCTGGAATACCACGCCTCCATCCTCAAGTCCTGACATTACAGACTTGGCGGCAGGTACTTATGGTGTTACAATCATCGATGCGAACGGTTGTGAAGCTGAAAATGAATTTACTTTAAATGCTCCTGACGAACTTGAGATTACTGTTACAAACCTGATTGATGTCCTTTGTCATGGCGAGTCAACTGGTTTGGTGGCCGTGTCGATTTCCGGAGGAACCGCCCCTTACAACTACAGTTGGAATGATCCTTTAAATCAAACTTCTCCTATAGCCAATAATCTCGCCGCGGGAACTTACACCCTGAGTGTGACAGATGACAACAACTGTTTGGCTACGCTCACTGTCATCATCAATGAACCAGCAGAACCTTTGGGTGGGATCATCTCTCAGATCACAAATGTTTTGTGTTTTGGAGATAATTCAGGGCTGGCGACCGTCATGGGCACCGGAGGAAGCGGATCATACAGCTATGCGTGGAATGACCCTTTAAATCAACAAACCTCCACAGCTACAGGTTTGTCGCCTGGTGAATATACGGTTGTCATTACTGACAATAACGGTTGCCCGGAAGGTGTGGAAATTGACATTATGATCACAGGGCCGGATTTTGCACTTCTCCTGGATATTACTCCATCTGTTTTTCCTGGTGGAAACAACGTGGCTTGCGCGGACGACAGCACCGCAACATTAGACCTCACCATCTCCGGTGGTACCCTGCCTTATTCAATCCTTTGGAATCTGCCCGGGCTTGAAACAAGCACAGTAGAAAATCTGACGGATCTCGCTCCTGGAGTATATGCAGTAACCGTCACTGATGGAAACGGATGTACCGAAACCGCTTCTATCATCCTCACCGCTCCCGAGCCGATTTTTATTTCATCAGTAACAACACCCAGCGAGTGTTTTGGATTACCTTCCGGAAGCATCGATCTCAGTATTTCTGGCGGTGTGGCCGATTATACCGTAGAATGGAATGGTCCAAACGGCTTTACGAGTACTCTCTTGTCACTTACTGATCTGGAAGGCGGTATTTATAATCTGACAATTACCGATGCCAGCGGCTGCGTTTATATTGATGTGGTTACCGTAATTCAACCAGAAGATCTTGTTATTACTGTCGATTCCCTTTCAAATTACAATGGATTCAACACCCGATGCTGGAATAGCCAGGACGGCGGAATCTACATCACTCCTTCAGGAGGTGTTTTTCCTTACAGTTATCAATGGAATCGCCCAAACAATCCCAATTTTTCCAATCAGCAGGATGTTACAAACGTGCCTGCCGGATTTATCGAGGTGGTCCTGATCGATGGGAACAATTGTATTCAAAATGAAATTATTGAACTCATAGCACCTGCCCCCATCGAAGTGGATTTTGACGTAAGTCTTTTTCCAAACGGATTTAATGTGAGTTGTGCCGAAGCGAATGATGGAAGCATTGAAGCTTTGCCCTCGGGTGGAAATCCTGGATATACTTTTCTCTGGATAGGTCCTGACGGATTTGGTCCTGCTTTTACCAATCCGATAGAAAATCTCGGAGCGGGCGAGTACAGCGTGATCGTTCGGGATGCAAATAATTGCATATTTGGAGAATCTATTGAAATCTCTGCGCCAGAATCATTTTCGATTTCGATCCTGGCAGAAACCTTTAACGGCAGCAATATAAGCTGCAATGGTGGAGAAGACGGTATCATCAATTTGATCGTT
>Ga0105047_10007625_pt1 | contig 18205 bp, 15 predicted proteins | sample MAT04_FD_78384 | JGI IMG/M metagenome (GOLD analysis project Ga0105047, IMG submission 78384) | Freshwater microbial communities from Lake Fryxell liftoff mats and glacier meltwater in Antarctica - MAT-04 (megahit assembly) | ecosystem: Environmental > Aquatic > Freshwater > Ice > Liftoff... | reverse complement strand
GAAGAAGGTCGTCGCCGCCGGCCGTGCGGACAAGTGCACCATCCAGGTCAGCTACGCGATCGGCGTGGCGAAGCCGCTCTCTGTGTATTTCGACCTTCACGGCACCGGCCATGACGTGGACGAGGTGAAGCTGGCGAAGGTGGTGCAGGAGATGATGAACCTCTCCCCCCGCGGCATTCGCGAGCATCTGCATCTGAACCGCGCGATCTACGTGCCGACCTCCAGCTACGGCCATTTCGGCCGCACGCCGGATGAGGAGAAGGGCACCTTCACCTGGGAAAAGACCGACCTGGTGCCGGCGCTCAAGGCCGCGTTCGGCCGGTAATCCCATTCCCCACGGAATCGCTGCGCGCTTTCGTGGGAACCCCGGTTTGCTTTCCATCCTGACGGGATGGAGGACCTCGCAGGCGCGATTTCATGACCGATGACGATGACTGGCCGGAGGGGATTCCGCATCGCCTCTATGGGCGTCGCCGCGGCAAGAAGCTGCGCCCGCGCCAGGAGCGCCTGCTGAGCGACGCGTTGCCACGCATCCGCTTCACCGACCTGGGTTTCGCCCAGGGATCGAAGGCGCTCTGGTTCGAGGTGGGTTTCGGCGGCGGCGAACACACGCTGGCCCAGATGGAGGCCAACCCCGACACCGCGATCATCGCCAGCGAGGTCTATGAGCACGGCCTGTGCTCGCTGCTCACCGAGATCATTCCCGATGGTGCCGAGGCCACGGCCCCTCTCCCGGAACGCCTGCGCCTCTGGCCCGCCGATGCGCGCGAATTGCTGCTGGACCTGCCGGAAGCGAGTCTCGACCGCCTCTTCCTGATGTTCCCCGACCCCTGGCCCAAGACGCGCCACGCCAAGCGCCGCTTCGTCCATCCGGAGATGATCCCCATCGTCGCGCGCGTGCTCAAGCCCGGCGCGCAATGGCGCGTCGCGAGCGACGACCCGACCTACCAGGCCTGGGTGCGCGACGTCTTCGCCGCGCAGGCCATCTTCCGTGGCGGCCCGCCGGCCGAGATCCGCCCCGAAGGCTGGCCCCCCACGCGCTATGAGGCCAAGGCCTTCGCTGCCGGTCGCAAGCCCCTCTACTGGACCTTCACGCGCGCCTGACCGCCGCTGCCCTCAGGCGGCGGCGTGGCTTTGCCACGCCAACGCAGCACCCCCCGACCAGGACGAAGCGCCAAACCCGGGGCCCCCGCGAAAATGCGCAGCGTTTTCGTGGGGAGTCAGGCGGCGCGCGCCACCGGCGCCCAGCGCGCCTTCTCCTCCACCACGAAGGCCTGCATCTGCGCGCCCGTCATGTTGCCGAGCGTGGCGAGGCCCAGCGCGTCCATGCGCTCGCGCACCACGGCTTCGTCCATTGCTGCCTGGCACACCTCGTTGATGCGGGTGGTGATGCTGGGCGCAATCCCGGCGGGACCGGCGAGCAGGAACCAATTGTTCGCCACGACCGAGGGAAAGCCGGATTCCCGCACCGTCGGCACATTCGGGAAGATGCCGATCCGCTCCGCGCTGGTGAAGGCCAGCGCCCGCAGCGAGCCCTGCCGCACCGCGCCCGCATGCGCGCCGATCGTGTCCCACAGCGAGGTGATGTCGCCCGAGAGCGTTGCTGCTTGCGCCTCTGGTGCGCCGCGGAAGGGCACGTGCAGCAGGCGCACGCCCACCGCCTGCTCGAACAGCATGCCGGCCAGGTGGCCGATGGAGCCTGCGCCGGAATTGCCGAAGCTGATCCCCTCCGGCCGCGCCCGCGCCGCCGCCGCGTAGTCCTGCAGGGTCGCGTAGGGGCTTTGCGTCCGCACGGCGCAGACGATGGGCGCGCCGCCGAACATCGTGATGTAGGTGAAGCTCTCGGGCCGGTAGGTGATGTTGGCCATGAGCGTCGGCGCCACCGTCAGCGGGCCGGTGTTGGTGATGAGCAGCGTGTGCCCGTCAGGTGCTGCGATCGCCGCCGCCGCCGTTCCGACCGAGCCGCCTGCGCCGGGCCGTGCCTCGATCACGAAGGGCTGGCCGAAGGCGCGCTCCAGCCGCTCGGCCATCAGGCGCATCACCACGTCGGTGGTGCCGCCCGGCGAGTAGGGGTTGATCACCCGCACTGGGCGCGTGGGCCAGGAGGGTTGTGCTGTAACTGCCACCGGGGCAGCGAGGGCAGTGCCCAGAATGAGGCGGCGGGATAAGGGCATGGCGGCACTCCTGCTCAGAGATGGTGCAGCCTGGCGTCCGGCCGCTGCACGCATCACCGCTCAAGCGAATGCCGTGCCAGCGCGCTTCAATGCGCCTTCGCCGGCTGCCCGAACCCCGCCTTCGCCTTCACCCATTCCCGAAGCGACTGGAACACGACGTAGAGCATCGGGATCATGAAGATCCCGACCGTGGACGCCGCGAGCATGCCGCCGAACACCGGCAGCCCCACCGCCTGGCGCGAAAGCGCCGCCGCACCTGTCGCCGTGATGAGCGGCACGAGGCCCAGGATGAAGGCGAAGCTTGTCATCATCACCGCGCGGAACCGCATGCGGCTGCCAGCAATCGCGGCTTCGCGGATGGAGAGGCCGGCCTCGCGCTGCTCCTTCGCGAACTCGATGATCAGGATGCCGTTCTTGGCCGCAAGCGCGATGAGCACGACGAGGCCGATCTGCGCGTACACGTTGAGCGGCAGCCCCGCGATCACCAGCGCGCCAAACGAGCCGAGCCCCCCCACCGCGACCGAGAGCAGCACCGGCACCGGGATGGTCCAGCTTTCGTAGAGCGCCACCAGGAAAAGGTAGGCAAACAGCAGCGCGAGCGCGATCAGCAGGCCCGTCTGCCCCGCCGCCTGTTTCTCCTGGAAGGCGGTGCCCGTCCAGTCGAAGCCATAGCCCAGCGGCAGCACGCGGGCCGAGACCTCCTCCATCGCGGCGAGTGCTGCGCCGGAGGAGACGCCCGGCCGCCCCTGGCCGTTCAGCGTCAGGCTGCGGGTGTTGTTGTAGCGCTGGATGGTCTGCGGGCCGAGCACGATGCGGACATCGGCGAAAGCGCGCAGCGGAACCATCTGCCCGCGCGAATTGCGCACCTGCAGGCGCCAGAGGTCGGGCAGGTCGTCGCGATCACCGGCCTCGGCCTGGATGTTCACCTGCCAGGTGCGGCCGAACAGATTGAAGTCGTTCACGTAGAACCCGCCGAGCGAGGCCTGCAGCGTGGTGAAGATGTCGCTGATGCGCACGCCGAGCGCCTGCGCCTTGTCACGGTCCACGTCGAGGAAGAGCGAGGGGGTGGTGGGCGAGAAGGTGGAGAACACGCCGACCAGCCTCGGGTCCTGGTTGGCGGCCACCATCATGCCGAGCATGGCGCCCCCCAATTCCACCGGGTCACGCCCCTCATAGTCCTGGAGCTGGTATTCAAAACCGCCGCCGGTGCCGAGGCCCAGGATGGGCGGCACGTTGAAGGCGAAGACATTGGCGACCCGGAAGCCCGCGCCGAAGGCGAACACCCGGCGGATGCCCTCGAAGACGCTGGCCTCCACCGCCTTGCGGTCCTCGAAGGGCTTCATCCGCGCGACGAGGAAGGCGGAGTTGGACTGCGCGCCGCCATCGATGAAGCTGAAGCCGATGATGGAGAGGATGTTCTCGATCGCCGGGTTGGTGCGCAGGAACTCCTCCACCTGGATCGTCGCCTCCCGCGTGCGGCCGACGGAGCTGCCCTGCGGCATCTGGATCTGCACGAAGAAGGCGCCCTGGTCCTCCTGCGGCAGGAAGCCCGAGGGCGTGCGGCTGCCCAGCGCGAAGATGCCGAACCCGAAAGCCGCCGTCAGCACGAGCGAGAGCACGGCGAAGCGCACCAGGCGGGTGACCACCCAGGAGTACCCATCGCGCACCTTGTCGATGGCGCGCAGTACGTACTTGATCGGGCCTCGCCGCGGCCCGCCATGCCGCAGGAACATCGCGCACAAGGCCGGCGAGAGCGTGAGCGCGTTGATGGCGGAGATGATCATCGCCACGCTGATCGTCACCGCGAATTGCTTGAACAGCACGCCCGCCACGCCCGAGATCAGCCCGATCGGCACGAAGACCGAGAGCAGCACGAGCGTGATGGCGATGATGGGGCCGGTGATCTCGCCCATGGCCTTGTTGGTGGCCTCGGAGGGCGTGAGCTCTGGGTGCTCCTCCATCACGCGTTCGACGTTCTCGACCACCACGATCGCGTCGTCCACGACGATGCCGATGGCCAGCACCATCGCCAGCAGCGAGATGGTGTTGGCCGAGTAGCCGATGGCGTAGAGCACGGCAAAGGTGCCGATGAGCGAGACCGGCACCGCAATGGTCGGGATGATGGTGGCGCGCAGCGAACCGAGGAACAGGTACACCACGATGACGACGAGGAGGAATGCCTCGATCAGCGTCTTGATTACCTCGTACATCGTCTCGGTGACGAAGGTGGAGGTGTCATAGATGACGGTGCTGCGCATGCCCTCCGGGAAGCGCTGGCCCATCGTCGCCAGCGTCCGGCTGACGAGCTGGGCCACCTGCACCGCGTTGGAGCCGGGTGAGAGGTAGACGCCCATCGTGATGGTGGGCTGCGAATTCAGCCGCGCCTCCACGTCCATCGACGCCGCACCCAGCTCCACCCGCGCCACGTCGCGCACGCGCAGGGTCGATCCGTCGGGATTGGCGCGGATGACGATGTTGCCGAATTGCTCGGGCGAGATGAGGCGCCCCGAGGTCTGGATGTTGAACTGGAACTGCTGGTCGTCGCCGATCGGCCGCGCGCCGATGCGCCCCGCCGCCGCCTGGATGTTCTGCGCCTGGATCGCCGCGATGATCTCGGTCGGTGAGACGTTGAGGTTGTTCAGCCGGTCCACCTCGAACCAGACCCGCATGGAGTAATCCTGCGCGCCGAACATCTGCACGTCACCCACGCCGGGCAGGCGGCGCAGCGTGTCCAGCATGTTGATCGTCACGTAGTTCGACAGGAACAGCGGCGCGTGCTCGGGATTGCTGGACGAGACGCCGATGAACTGCAGCACGGCGGAGGATTGCTTGCGGACGGTGACACCGCTGCGCTGCACCTCCGGCGGTAGCCGCGCCAGGATGCCCTGGACGCGGTTGTTCACGTTCACCGTGTTGATGTCGGGATTGGTGCCGAGCGCGAAGGTGACCGACAGCGTGTAGCTGCCGTCACTGCCGCTGTTGGAGCGCATATAGAGCATGCGGTCCGCGCCGTTCACCGCACTCTCGATCGGCTGGGCCACGGTGGCTTCGACTACGCCGGCCGAGGCGCCCGGGTAGCGCGCCGTCACCTGCACCACGGGTGGCACGATGTCCGGAAACTGGGCCACCGGGATGCTGAACATCGACAGAGCGCCGGCCAGCGTCAGCACGATGGAAATGACGATGGCGAAGCGCGGCCGCCGGACAAAGATCGCGGAGAACATGGCGGCTCAGCCCGGCCGGCCGGCAGGCGCGCCCGGTCTGGCGCCAGCGGGGGCCGCGTTCACCGGCTGGCCCGGGCGCACGCGCTGGATGCCCTCGCTGATCACGCGCTCGCCGGCTTCGACGCCGCTCTCGATCACCGCCGTCTCGGCCGTGCTGCGGCCCATGCGGATGTTGCGGCGCTGCGCGCGGCCCTCGGCATCCACCACGAAGACGAAGAAGCCGCCCTGGTCCTGGGCAACGGCGGCGCGTGGGATCACCACCGCCTGCACCGGCGCCGCACCTTCGAGCAGGACGGTCACGAACTGCCCGTCGATCAGCTGGCGCGCGCCGGGCTCGCCCTGTTCGGCGCCCTCGCGCACGGGGTTGGGGATGCTGGCGCGGATCAGCAGCGAATCCGTATCGCGGCCCACTTGCGTGTCGATGAAGTCGATCCGGCCCGCCCGCGGATAGACGGCGCCGTCCACCTGGCGGATGCGGACCACGACGGCCGCCGTGCCGCCGCGATCCTCATAGCGCCGGCGCAGTTCGAGCGCGGTGCGCTGCGGGATGGTGAAGGCGACGCGCATCGGGTCCTGGCTGACGATCGTGGCCAGCGCCTCGCTCTGCGGCGTGACCACGTTGCCCGGCGTGTAGGTCGAGCGCCCGATGGCGCCGTCGAAGGGGGCCGCGATATCGGTATAGGCGAGGTTGATCTCGGCCGAGCGCGCTGCCGCCTGCGCGCTCAACAGCGCGGCCGAGGTGGTGCGCTCCTGCGCCAGGGCGTTGTCCAGCGACACCTGCGTGCCGGCGCCGGTGGTGCGCAGCTCCCGCGCGCGGGCGAGCGACGTGCGCGCATTGCCGAGCTGCGCTTCGGCGGAGGCGACGTTGGCGCGCGCCTGCTCCAGTTGCGCTTCGAAGGGCGCGCGCTCCATGCGGAACAGCAGCTTGCCCTCGCTCACTTCCGAACCTTCGCGGAACAGCCGCTCCTCCAGGAAGCCGGTGATGCGCGCGCGCAGTTCCACGCGATTAATCGCCTCGACGCGGCCGATGAACTCGGTGCTTTCGGTGACCGGCTGGAGCCTCGCCTCGATCACGCCGACCGCAGGCGGGCCAGCCGGCCCTGACTGCGCGCGCGCGCCCGAGGGAATGCCTGCGAGGGCAATCAGCAGGAACAGGACAACGAACCGCATCTGCAACCAATCCATTGTGGCGTTACGCCCTCATCTGCTCCGAAACCCTGCCCATCGGTCAAGGCACAATGCTGCAATGCGGCAACTCACGAGGCCGCAAGGTGGCCCGCTTGCGCGGGTGCCGAACAGACGCCACGCTCGCGTTTACTGGATGTGGGACCAACGATGCCGGTGCAAAATGGGCGCGACGTTGTGGTGAGCGAGGTCGGCCCTCGTGACGGGCTGCAGATGGTGCATGTCGTCATCCCCACGCCCGCCAAGCTGCGCTGGATCGCGGCGCTGGCCGCCGCTGGCCTTCCCGAGATCGAGGTGGCGAGCTTCGTGCCACCGAAGCTCGTGCCCCAGATGGCCGATGCGGCGGAGGTGACGCGCTTCGCCCTCACGCTGCCCGGCCTGCATGTCGCGGTGCTGGCGCCCAACGCGCGTGGCGCGGCGGCGGCCGCGGCGGCGGGCGCGCACAAGATCACGGTCACGATCTCGGCCTCCGAGGCGCATTCCATGGCCAACCTCCGCAAGCCACGCGCGGCCCAGATAGAGGAGGTGCGCGCAATCGCCGCCGCCCTGCGCGACCTGCCGGGGCGGCCAGCGCTGGAGGCGGGGCTTTCCACCGCCTTCGGCTGCTCCCTCCAAGGAGAGGTGCCGGAGCGCGACGTGGTCGCGATGGCCGTGGAACTGGTGGAGGCGGGTTGCGATTCCGTCGGCCTCTCGGACACTGCCGGCTACGCTCAGCCGGCGCAGCTGCGCCGCCTGGTGCGCGCTGTCCAGGCCGAGATCGGCGAAAAGCTCGACAACCTCCACCTGCACGACACGATGGGCCTCGGCCTCGCCAACGTGACGGTCGGCGTGGAGGAGGGCATCCGCATTTTCGATGGCGCGCTGGCCGGCCTCGGCGGCTGTCCCTTCGCGCCGGGCGCCTCGGGCAACGTCGTCACGGAGGATCTGGTGTTCCTGCTGGAGAGCCTCGGCCTGCGGACCGGCGTGGACCTCGATGCGCTGCTGCGCGCGCGCGAGGTGCTGCACGAGATCCTGCCGGACGAACCGCTGCACGGCGCCTTCGCCCGCGCCGGACGGCCCCGCGGCTGGACAGCGGCGGCGTGACCCCGTCCGATCGGCCGGGCACCGCTGCTCCGCAACCGCTCGCCGCCCTCAAGGTCGTCGAGTTCACGCACATGGTCATGGGGCCGACCACCGGCATGGTCCTGGCCGATCTCGGCGCCGATGTCGTGAAGGTGGAGCCTGCGCCGCGCGGCGACACCACGCGTGCGCTGACCGGTTCCGGAACCGGCTTCTACGCCAGCTTCCAGCGCAACCGCCGCAGCCTTTGCGTGGACATGAAGACGCCCGAGGGCCTGGACCTGGTGAAGCGCCTGATTGCCCGCAGCGACATCCTGATCGAGAACTTCCGCCCCGGCGCCATGGACAAGCTCGGCCTCGGCTACGAGGCGCTGAGCGCGACCAATCCGGGGCTGATCTACTGCTCCTGCAAGGGCTTCCTCAATGGCCCCTACGAGCACCGCACCGCGCTGGACGAAGTGGTGCAGATGATGGGCGGCCTGGCTTTCATGACGGGGCCGGAGGGTCGGCCGCTCAGGGCCGGCAGTTCCGTCATCGACATCATGGGCGGGCTTTCGGCGGCCATCGCCATTCTCTCGGTGGTGGCTGAGCGCCAGCGGACCGGGCGCGGCCGGCACGTCCAGGCCGCGCTGTTCGAGACGGTCGCCATGCTGATGTCCCAGCACATGGCGCAGGCGGCGATCACGGGGGTCGAACCGCGGCCCATGAGCGTCCGCACGCCGGCTTGGCCGGTCTATGACATTTTCGAGACGAGCGATGGCGGGCAGGTGTTCGTCGGCGTCGTGACGGACACCGCCTGGCCCGCCTTCTGCGTCGCCTTCGGGCTGGACGGGCTGGCGGCCGATCCCAGCCTCGCCACCAAGCAGCAGCGCGTGGCTGAGCGGGCGCGCACCATCCCGCCCATCGCCGCGGCGCTGCGCCACTACACCACGGCCGATCTCATGGCGAAGTGCGAGGCGCTGGGCCTGCCCTACGCTCCCATCGGCAAGCCGGCCGACCTGTTTGACGACCCGCACCTCAACGCCAGCGACGGCCTGGTGCCGCTGACCCTGCCGGATGGCCGCAGCGTAAAGCTGCCGGCCCTGCCCATCGCGCTAGACGGCCAGCGCCTGCCCCTGCGCCACGATCTTTCCGCCCCCGGCACGCACAACGCGGAGCTTGCCACGGAGTTGGGAGTGGGCGAGGCCGAACTCGCTGATCTGCGGGATCGGGGGATTCTGACGTAATGCCCCTTTCCCTTTCCGGCCCCGTTGTCAGATGATGCGGGGAACCATTCGCAAGACCATCTGAGGGAGACGACCCATGGCGAAATTCGGCTTGAGCCAATCCGTGCGACGCGTGGAGGACCCCCGCCTGCTTCTCGGCCACGGGCGCTACACGGATGACATCGCATTCGACGGGCAGGTCCATGGCTACGTGCTCCGCAGCCCGCACGCCCATGCGAAGATTAGCTCCATCGACGTGAGCGCGGCGAAGGCCATGCCCGGCGTACTCGCCATCATGACCGGCGCCGACCTCGCGGCGCAGGGCGTGGGCGAGGTGCCCTGCGTGATCCCGCTCAAGAACAGCGACGGCTCGGACCGCGCGAACACGCCGCGCCTGCCGCTCGCGACCGACGCGGTGCGCCATGTGGGTGACCCGGTCGCCTTCATCGTCACCGAGACGGTGGAGCAGGGGCGCGACGCGGCCGAGGCCGTGATGGTGGATTACGACGTGCTGCCCTCGGTCACCGACCTGGCCGTGGCGGCCGAACCTGGCCAGCCGCAGATCTGGGAGGCGGCGCCGAACAACACCGTCTTCGACTGGGAAGTCGGCGACAAGGACAAGGCGGCCGCACTCATTGGCTCGGCCGCGCATGTGACGCGGCTGACGGTGATCAACAACCGCGTCGTCGTCGCCTCGATGGAAGGCCGCGCCTGCGCCGCGCAATACGACGCCGGAACCGGGCATTTCACGGTCTATGCCGGCACGCAGGGCTCCTGGCTCGTGAAGAACCTGCTGGCCGCCTCCGTTCTCAAGGTCGAGCCCGAGAAGGTGCGCGTGGTGACGCCCGATGTGGGCGGCGGCTTCGGCATGAAGCTGTATCTCTACGCCGAATACGCGTTGTGTGCCCTGGCGGCCCGCGCGGTGGGGCGCCCCGTGAAATGGGCGGCCGAACGCACCGAGGCCTTCCAGTCCGACACGCATGGGCGCGACAACATCACGCTCGGCGAGCTTGCGGTGGATGCAAACGGCAAGTTCCTGGCGCTGCGCACGCGCAACGTGGCGAACATGGGCGCCTATCTCTCCACCTTCGCGCCCTTCATCCCGACCGGCGCGGGCACCAAGGTGCTGGCGAGCGTCTATGACTTCCAGGCGATCCATGCGCGCGTGCTCGGCATTGTGACCAACACCGTGCCGGTGGACGCCTATCGTGGCGCGGGCCGCCCCGAGAGCAACTACCTGGTGGAACGCCTGATCGACCAGGCCGCGCGCGATCTCGGGATCGACCGCATCGAACTGCGCCGCCGCAACATGGTCGGCCAGTCGGCCATGCCTTATGTGACCGCGATGGCGCAGCGCTACGACAGCGGCGACTTCCCGCGCGTGATGGATGCCGCCCTGGCCAAGATCGACTGGGCCGGCTTCCCCGCCCGCAAGGCGGAGGCGGCGAAGCGTGGCAAGAAGCGCGGCATCGGGCTCGCCTATTATCTGGAGGCGACCGGCGGCGGACCGACGGAGAACGCCTCGGTCAAGTTCGCCGAGGATGGCTTCGTCGATGTCTATGTCGGCACGCAGAGCACCGGCCAGGGGCATGAAACGGCCTATGCCATGCTCACCAGCCACGAACTCGGCATCCCGATGGAGAAGATCCGCATCCAGCAGGGCGACAGCGACACGCTGCCCTCAGGCGGCGGCACCGGCGGCGCGCGCAGCCTCTACTCCGAGGGGCAGGCCATCCTCGTCACAGCGGCGAGCGTGATCGAGAAGGGCAAGCAGGCGGCGTCCGAGATGCTCGAGGCTGCCGTAGTCGATATCGAGTTTGATAAGGGCCGCTTCGGCGTGGTCGGCACCGACCGCGGCGTGGACATCCTGAGCCTCGCCGCGCGGCAGCGTCAGCGCATCGCGGCGGGTGAGGACACCATCCTGCTCGACGCGCTGGAGACGGCCAACATCGACGCGCACACCTTCCCCAATGGCTGCCACGTGGCCGAGGTGGAGGTGGACCCCGAGACGGGGATGATCGCCATCCCGCGCTACATCGTGGTGGATGATGTGGGCCACGCGCTGAACCCGCTCATCGTGCGCGGCCAGGTGCATGGCGGCGTGGCGCAGGGCATCGGCCAGGCCTTCCTGGAGCGCACCTCCTACGACAAGGAAAGCGGCCAGCTGCTCTCCGCCTCCTTCATGGACTACGCCCTGCCGCGCGCCGAGGACCTGCCGGACATCGAGGTCGATCTGATCGAAGTGCCGTGCGAGACCAACCCGCTCGGCGTGAAGGGCGCGGGCGAGGCGGGGGCCGTGGGTTCGCCACCCGCCGTGGTGAACGCGCTGATCGACGCGCTGAGCGATGCCGGCGTCACGCAGATCGACATGCCGGCCACGCCGGAGGTTGTCTGGAAAGCGCTGCGCGCTGCCTGATGCTTCCCCGCCGCGTGATCCGTTGACGCGGATCACGCTGGTGGGCGGCGGTCAGCCGGCCTGGCCGCTCACGCTCCGCGCCTGCACGGCGCGGACCGCCTCGGCCATGGCGGCCGCACTCTGAAACCGTTCACCCGCGATCTTGGCAAGCGCCTGGGCCAGCACGGCGTCCCAGGCCGGATCGAGCGTGGGGGCCAGGGACGAGGGGGCGGGCGGCGTGTCGGTCAGAATGCGGGTCAGCAGGGCCGGCATGCCCCCCTCGAAGGGGCGCTTCCCCGTGAGGGACTCGTAGAAAACCACACCCACCGCCCAGAGGTCGGCCCGGTGGTCCACGACCTCACCACGCACCTGCTCCGGGGCCATCCAGGCCGGCGTGCCCATCACCGTGCCGACCTCGGTCTCCTCGCCCGAGCCCATGCGCGCCAAGCCGAAATCGCCCAGTCGCACTCGGCCGGGGCCATCCTCGCCGTCCATGGCCAGAAGGATGTTCGCGGGCTTCACGTCCCGATGGATGACGCCGCGCCCATGGGCATGGTCCAGCGCGTCGAGCAGCTGGAGCGTGACGCGCGCCGCGTCGGCCACGGGCAGAGGCTTCTCCCGCGCCAGGAGCACGGAGAGCGGCTCACCGATGACGAGTTCCATGGCGATCCAGGCGAAATCCCGCCCATCCCCCGCGTCGTGCACGGCGATGATGTTCGGATGCACCAGGCGGGCCGCGGCCCGTGCCTCGGCGGTGATGCGCTGGGCGTCGATGTCGTTCGGCCCGCGGCGAACGAGCTTGAGGGCCACGAGGCGACGCAGCCGGATGTCCATGGCCTCGACCACGGTGCCGCAGGCGCCCTGACCGATGAAATCCTGTGGGGCAAAGCGGCCGGCAATCAGCGTTTCGTTCAAATTCGTTGTCCGGTGCTGCGCATTGCGTGCAACGCTACTACGGTCGAAACATGAACAAAAGCTTGGCGGCGGTGGCTCATGCCTCTGTCGGCACGCCCTCCGGCGCGTGGCTGCCGGCCCGGTAGCGATGCGTGGATGAGCCGAAGGCCACCAGCCGATCCGCGTCGTCGCGCACCTCGCCACGGGCGAAGAAGATGTTGCGCCCGGCGCTCACCACGCGTCCCTCGGCGATCAGTTGCGCGCCGATCCGGGCTTGGCCCGTAAAGCGGGTGTCGAGGTCGAGCGTGACGGCGTGACGCTTGCGGCCGGGCGTGGGGCAATAAAGCCCGGCGAAGGCGTTCACCTGGTCGAGCAGGGCGAGCATCACGCCGCCATGCACGATGGCCGAGCGGTTGGCGTGCTGCGGGCCGGGCGTGCAGATCAGCCTGCAGAGGCCTTCCTCCCAGGACAGCATCTCGATGCCGAGGAGGCCATGGAAAGGCGAGAGCGCCTGGGCGCGGATGTGTTCGGGCAGGTCCATGGCCGATGGCGTCGTTCAGCAGGCGCGTCGCGTCAAGTGCCCGCGGCTTCAGGTGCCCGCTGCTTCAGGTGCCCCGGCTTCAAGTGATCGAAAGATCCTGCAGCGCCGCCTCCAGTTCCTGGAAGCTCGGCATGAGGAAGGAAGGGGCCGTCTTGCGGCCGGTCTCGACCGAGACCTGCGGCGCGTTGCCGTGCAGGTGCGCGACGATCACGGCACGGATCACTTCGTAGTACTGCGCTTCCTCGTCGACGATCCCCTTCAGCCGCGCGGCAAGCGGCCCCATCAGCCCATAGGCGAGCAGCACGCCGAGGAAGGTGCCGACCAGCGCGCCACCGATCATGGCGCCGAGCACCGCGGGCGGCTGGTCGATCGAGGCCATGGTCTTGATGACGCCCAGCACGGCGGCGACGATGCCGAGTGCCGGCAGCGCGTCGGCCGTGTTCTGCATGGCGTGGGAGGGGTGCAGCTCCTCCTCCTTCAGCTTCTTCAGTTCGCGCGCCATCACGTCCTCGATCTGGTGCGGATCGTCGGCGTTCATGCCGACCATGCGCAGGTAGTCGCAGATGAGATCGGTCGCGTGATGGTCTTTCTGGATTTTGGGGAACTTGAGGAAAGCCGGGCTTTCCTCCGGTTTCTCGATGTGCGGCTCGAGCGCCATGGCGCCCTTGGTCTGCGCCATGCGAACGAAGAAATAGAGCAACGAGAGCAGCCCCGTGTAGTCCTCCTTCTTGAAGCGTGGGCCCTTCAGGATCTTTCCGAAGGCGGCCAGCGTGTGTTTCACGTCATGGATGGAGTTGGCCATGACGAAAGCACCCATCGCGGCGCCGCCGATCATCAGCATCTCGAAGGGCAGCGCCTTCATGATGATGCCGAACTTGCCGCCGGCCAGCATGTAGCCGCCGAACACCGTGATCAGCAGAAAAACAAAGCCTGCGACTGACGTCATCTGGGGGGTTCCGCCTGCCGGAGCAGCATGATGGAGACGCGCCGATTGCCAGCGGCCTGGGGTTGCTGCGGCAGCAGCGGCTCGCGGTCCGCCATGCCGGTCACGCCGCGAATCCGCGCCTCGGCGACGCCGGCCTCGGTCAGCAGGCGCCGCGTCGCGTTGGCGCGCTCGGACGAGAGATCCCAGTTGCTGCGCGTGCCGCCACGGAAGGGCGTGCTGTCGGTGTGGCCCGTCACCTGGACGGGGTTGGGCAGCCTGGCGGCGGCCTGGGCTACGCGCTGGATCATGATGCGCGCGCGCTCGGTCGGTACCGCGCCGCCGGTGCCGAACATGGGCTGGCCATCCGCCTCCAGAAGCTGGATCCGCAAGCCCTCGGGCGCGATCTCCACCAGCACCTGTCGCGCCAGTTCGGCCAGTGCCGGGTCCGCCATGAAAGTTTCCCGCAGGGCGTCCACGGTGCTCTCGAAGCTTGCCTGCTCCTGCTGTGCCGCCTCGATCCGGCGTGCCGCCTCGGCCGAGGCGGGACCTTCGGCGAGGCGCTCGGCCGCGCGTTCGGCGGCGCCGCCGCCCGGGGCGCCGTCGCTCTGCACGGGGCCCGCCTCAGAGCGGCGGCCCGGGATGTCGTCCTCGCCAGGCGGGCCATCGGGGCGGCGCACCGGCTCGGCCGGGGGGTTGGTCTCGTCGGATTCCTCCACCTCCTGTTCGGTCGGGCGCGGGCCGCGCTCCAGCCGGACGGCGCCGGTATCGGAGGCCATGTTGCCGGCGCTGTGTGGGGTATTGCCGCCGAAGGGCAGGCCCACGCCGGAAGTTCCGGTGGCCATCACGTTGGAAGGATTGAAGAAATCGGCGATGCCGCGGCGCTGCTCCTCGGTGGTGGCATTGAGCAGCCACATCAGCAGGAAAAAGGCCATCATGGCGGTCACGAAATCGGCATAGGCGACCTTCCACGCGCCGCCATGGTGCCCATGAGCGCCTTCCTCGATCCGCTTGATGATGGTGATCCCACCATCGCCTTTGCCACGCTTGGCCACGACGCCTTCCGTTCAGCGGCATCCTGCCGCGAGCCGGAATGTCGCCGCTGCGGGTTAACCGAGGGCTAAGATGGACCGCACCCGGCCGCTGTAGCGTAACCTTCGGAAGCTTGAAGTGAACGCCCCCGGCGCGGTTTCGGGTGCGCGGGCTTGCCAGCGCGCGCGCGGCGGCCTAGTGCGCCCGGGACGTTTTGTGATAACCCGCCCTGGCCGAGCCGTGGCGTCAGACAATCCGGCCCGAATCATGACGCGGCCGGCATCAGGAGAGCAGATAAATGAGCGAGACCGCCGAAAAGGTGAAGAAGATCGTTGTTGAGCATCTGGGCGTGGAAGAGGCCAAGGTGACGCCGGAAGCCTCGTTCATCGATGACCTCGGCGCCGACAGTCTCGACACCGTCGAACTGGTGATGGCCTTCGAGGAGGCCTTCAGCGTCGAGATCCCCGACGATGCGGCCGAGAAGATCCAGACCGTCAAGGACGCGATCGACTTCATCGAGAAGCAGCAGGCCGCGGCCTGATACTTCCACCGGGATAGGAAACACCACGTGTTCGCGCAGGGCTTTGCGCCGCGCCGCGTCGTTGTCACAGGCATGGGAATTGCGAGCCCGCTGGGGCTCGGGGTGGAGAATGTCTGGCGACGGCTGACCAACGGCGAGAGCGGCATCTCCGCCATCCAGGCCTTCGACGTGAAGGACCTCCCGGCGCGAATCGCCGGCCAGGTTCCGGTCGGTGAGAAGGCGGATGGGCGGCTTGATCTCAACGAGTGGATCCCGGTCAAGGACCAAAAGAAGATGGACCGCTTCATTCAGCTCGCCCTCGTGGCGGCTGTCGAGGCGGTCGAGGATTCAGGCTGGCTGCCCGATGACGAGCCATCCCGCTGCGCGACCGGCGTGATGATCGGCTCAGGCATCGGCGGGCTGGAGACGATCCAGGAAGCGGCGCTGCTCGTGGCGGCTGGCCGCACGCGCCGGCTTTCGCCGTTCTTCATCCCCTCGTCGCTGGTGAATCTCGCCTCCGGTCACGTCTCGATCCGCTACGGCTTCAAGGGCCCGAACCATTCGGCCGTGACAGCCTGCGCGACGGGCGTGCACGCCATCGGCGATGCCGCGCGCCTCATCGCGCTCGGCGACGCGGATGTGATGGTGGCCGGCGGGGCCGAGGCGGCGATTTGCGAACTCGGCATGGGCGGCTTCTGTGCGGCGCGCGCGCTGTCCACCAACTTCAACGACACGCCCGCCATCGCCTCCCGCCCCTGGGACGAGGGCCGCGACGGCTTCGTCATGGGTGAGGGCGCCGGCGTTCTGGTGCTCGAGGAACTCGATCACGCCAAGGCACGCGGCGCGAAGATCTACGCCGAAGTGTTCGGCTATGGCATGAGCGGTGACGCCTACCACATCACCTCTCCCACCGAGGACGGCAACGGCGGCTTCCGTGCCATGAAGGCCGCGCTGCGCGATGCCGGCCTCGCCCCCGAGGACGTGCAGTACGTCAATGCGCACGGCACCAGCACCCCGATGGGCGACGATATCGAGCTCTCCGCAGTCGAGCGCCTTTGGGGCGATTCGGCGAAAACGCTCGCCATGTCATCGACAAAGTCGGCCACCGGGCACCTGCTTGGCGCCGCCGGTGCGGTGGAGGCGATCTTCTCCATCCTGGCCATCCGCGACAACGTGGCGCCGCCCACGCTCAACCTGGAAAAGCCCTCGCGCGAGAGTGCGATCGACCGGGTGGCCAAGGTCGCGCAGGAGCGCAAGATCGACATCGCCCTGTCCAACAGCTTCGGCTTCGGCGGCACCAATGCGTCGGTGGTGTTCCGCGGCGCACCTTAGACCCTCATGCGCCGCGCGCTGAGGGTCTGCGGCGCGATCCTGGTCGTGCTGGCATTGCTGGGCGGCGCCACCGCCTGGTGGACGTGGAACGCGCTCCATCAGCCAGGGCCGCTGGCCGAGCCCGCACAGATCGTCATCCCGCGCGGCGGCACCGAGGCCATCGCGTCCGTTCTGCGCGAGCGCGGCGTCATCGACGTTCCCCGCCTGTTTGCGCTCGCCGCCTGGCTGACGCGCGGCGAAGGCCCGCTCCGCGCCGCCGAGTTCACCTTCCCCGCCCGTGCCTCCCTGCGCGAGGTGCTGACGCTGCTGCGCGAGGGCCGCGCGCTACAGCGCCGCCTCACCATCGCCGAGGGCCTCACCGCGCGGCAGATCATGGCCCTGCTCGATCGGACCGAGGGATTGACGGGCGAGACGCCGACGCTGGCCGAGGGCGCGGCCCTGCCCGAAACCTATGCCTTCACCTGGGGCGACAGCCGCGCCTCCGTCGCCCGACGCGCCGTGGCCGCGATGGACCAGGCCCTGGCCGAGGCCTGGGCCGCGCGCGCGCCCGACCTGCCGCTGGCCACCGCGCGCGAGGCGCTCATCCTCGGCTCCATCATCGAGCGCGAGACGGGCGTGGCGGCCGAGCGCGGCCTGGTCTCCGGCGTGTTCAACAACCGCCTGCGGCGCGGGATGATGCTGCAATCCGACCCGACGGTCGCCTACGTGCCCGGCCAAGGCCTGCCGCTGGACCGCCCGCTTACGCGCGCCGACCTCGACGCGCCGCACCCCTTCAACACCTACCGGATTCGCGGTTTGCCACCCGGCCCGATCGCCTCGCCGGGGCGCGAGTCGCTGCAGGCGGCGACCCGGCCCGAGCCGACGGAGTTCCTTTACTTCGTGGCGGACGGCACCGGCGGCCACGCCTTCGCGCGGACCTTGGAAGAGCACAACCGCAATGTCGCGCGGTGGCGGGCGCTGAATCGGTAGCGCGTGAGCGGATTTACGTTCGGCGAAGCTACGCTGCGGCGCGCAACCCTGCGTCGCGCGCCTCGTACACACGCGTCACGCCGATCACTTGGCCGAGATTGCCGGCGACGAGATGCACCATCTCGACCGGCATCGCTTTCATGCCGATTTCGGCGCGTAGCATTTCGCCCTCGCGGCGGGCTTGCAAGTGGTCGGGCGTCAGGTCGCGCTTGGCGAAAGGTTGCAGCAGGCGGGGCAGCAGGCCGGGTTCGGCAAAGGCCTCGACGGTGAAGAGCACGGAAACGGTTTCGGTCATCGGGATATTCCTGCGGGCGCGGGGAGAAGGGCGAGGCCCGGCGCGGTGGCGCGCCACGGCATCGCGGCGCGGATCAGCCGGCCGGGCGCGTAATTCGCGAGGAAGTGCGACGCAGGAACATGCGCTGATGTAGCGCGATCGGGGTCAGCGAAGCAAGGCCGGAAGCATGGCGTCCAGCCGCACGCGCCCCTCGGAGGTCGCGACGAGGCGCGAGCCCTGCCATTCCAGATACCCCTCGTCGAGGCAGGCGGTCAGCATCACGGGATCGATGGTGTCGACGAAGCGCAAGCCGCTGCGCGCCTCGATTCGCGCCGGGTCCACGCCCTCGGCGAGGCGCAATCCCATGAGCAGCGCCTCCCGGCCACGGTCACGCTGGGAAAGCTCGGTCTCCTCCACGATCGCATGGCCGGATTGCTCCACGCGCGCGGCCCATTCCTCGGGCGCGCGGTGGCGGCGGG
>Ga0105047_10007622_pt1 | contig 18205 bp, 19 predicted proteins | sample MAT04_FD_78384 | JGI IMG/M metagenome (GOLD analysis project Ga0105047, IMG submission 78384) | Freshwater microbial communities from Lake Fryxell liftoff mats and glacier meltwater in Antarctica - MAT-04 (megahit assembly) | ecosystem: Environmental > Aquatic > Freshwater > Ice > Liftoff... | reverse complement strand
TCATTTATGGTTTTTAATAATAATTCCACAGGATGTAGCAGCATTTCCGAAGTGAAGGCCTCTTGCATTTCCTCCAGTGAGCCTACAGAAAGTATATCCGATATAAAAATATTTCCCAATCCTGCCTCAGATTTTTTTACAATAGTAGGGATGCAACTACTTGAATCTGGTGCTACGTTATATGATATGAAGGGTCAAACAATATTGAAAATTAATGTTAATAATGCTACAAACTTTGATATTTCGCATTTGCCTGTAGGTCTCTATATCGTAAAAGCCGGTTCATTTTATAGAAAACTTTATATTCAAAGATAAAATTAAAGCTTGAATAGTCCGTTTTGTTTAAGTAATAGATATGTGTTCATTACTTTTTTACATGATGGAATGATTTTTATAGGCAGAGAATGAAATAAATAGCCAATAGAATGGTATAATTGCACTACAGTTATACCTAAGCTATGACCGAAAATGAAATCATTACCGTTGACAATGTTTCAGAGCAAACTTACTTCGACATTGCACTGGGTGCTTCCAGATATGCTTTGATTTCTGTGGCATTTACCTACAACAGAATGGATAAAAGAGATGTCCAGTCTAGGGTAATCAATATCACTAAAGGAAAAATTGCTGAAGGACTTTTTTATCATTTCTGTAAGGAAAATAATGTTGCCATTCAAACCGAATCCTGCACTACCCCATTCTGGTTGCCGGATCAGAAGGATTTCATATTCCTAAATGGAGAGTGGGATATAAAAAATAATTTTATTTACAGTAATGACAATAGTTATGATAAAATAAAAATGTCTGCATTACCAGCTTTGATTCCCAATAAATATGATGGTGATCAATGGGCCAAAAGAAATGAAACCTATCATGAAAACACTACCTTTTCAGCTTACCTTTTTACCTTTATGTGTCTTAGAAAAGCACAAAAATCATTTTTCGACATCCTGCTGAATGCTGAGCAATTAGAATTTATGGCTACGATTGCTGAAAAATACAGCCGTCACCCACATGGGATAATGCCTTTTCTGGAATCCTGGTTTTATGAAGAATTATCACAAATTGGCCCTGAAATAAATATTCACCTCAAATACTATCCTTCACTAATCATCACAGGTTGTACCAATGCGCGCTACTGGACACTTTTTAAAGACACAGGACCACAGACACTAGAAAACCATTATAAAAATTTTACATCACCGGACTGGTATACAAATGACAGAGGCAAGATTACAAATTTTATGGATGGCACCATTGTCACGACAATAAAAAACAAAACCTGTCCTGTGGGATTACTGCCGTCATTCAAATCACTCCTTAAAGATACAAATCACCTATAAATGAGCAATAGTTATTAAAACTCTGTTAAACAATTAGTTTATCAGGATGTTTTAAAATATAGGGGATAGGAATGTATATTATTACTGGCATATTAAATATCCACAAAAAGTACAAAACATCCTAGTATGAACTTCAGCAAATGGGCCAATATCATCAAAGTCATCCTACTCAAAGTGGTGGAAGAGCTAGAACGTCGAATCAATGAAAAAAATGAGGTCGCCGCTTCAGACGATTTCAGCACTTCGATATATACTTCGTTAAAATTTATAGTATTGGAGCAAGTGGATGGTTTGGTAGATGAAGCTGTCAATTACACCAAAAAACAAGTCAATATTCTGTCCACTTTAATTGCTGAAAAAACATCTGTTATATTGGCTTCACTGGTGTATGTCCTGATTTTGGTGGGTATGATTTTTCTCACTTTTATTTTTCTGGCCATTGCATTATCATTATATCTGGGTTCCATTCTTGGCAACAATTATTTTGGATTTCTGATCACTGGAGGATTTACAGTACTTCTTACACTTATTATATTTTTTAAAGGTCATGATACCATATCCCGTGGTATAAAAAATCATCTGACAAAATTGGTAAAATTGGATGTTGATCTGTAATGATAATTAATAAATCTCCACTATCGTCACGACTTCCTTCTTCAATGCTTCATTGATTATGCCGATGATTTTTTCCTTTCCCATGAGCAATTCTCTTTTGAGTGGTGAGGAAGTGACATATATTTTCAGCACACCATCTTTAAAATAAATCCTACTAGTATAGTTGGCTATGACTGGACCCATTTCAGTTTTCCATATTTCTTCTATCTGAGCAGTATAAAACCCCTTTGCAACCTTATTATTGGATGCAATATAGTCGCTCAATACGTCTTTTATACTTTTATCGTTGTGCCTGCCCAATATTTTAATTTATGAGTTATTAGTGATGAGTGCTGCGTTTTTCAATTATTGTATATAAGTAAAGAATTTTGAGTGCTCGATTACGTATTGATGAATTTATATATATAGAATTTATTTTCATATCTACATTAAAATTGTCTGAATTCCCGTTAGTGTATGATCTTACCATTACTCACTGTAAAGATACGGTAATCTGAGTTGATCTCATCCAATATTGTTTTTATTCTGTCTTCATTCGTATCGGTAATGAATACCTGCCCAAAATTTCCATGCAGCAAAAGAGTCAACAAATGTTTTACTCGGGTTTGATCGAGTTTATCAAAAATATCGTCCAGCAACAAAATGGGTTTTCTATCTGAATTGGCTTCTATGAGTTTGTATTGTGTAAGTTTCAGTGCCAATACAAAAGACTTCAGCTGCCCTTGCGAAGCAAAGTTTTTTAATGGTTCACCATTCATGGTAAAGACCAAATCATCTTTATGAATGCCTTGCGTAGTTCGGGTCAGAAAACGGTCTCTTTCCAGATTTTTATCCATGAGTTCGGACAGCTCATTTCCATACAGCTGACTTTGATACTCAATGCCGCATTTTTCACGATGACCGGATATATCTGCATAAGTTTCTTCAAATATAGTCTGCATTTGGTGTACCTGTGTTTTCCTGACTTCATAGATATGATGGGCAGGTAGATACATTCCAGCCGTGACTGATTCCAGCAGCAGCGGGTCAAAGACCTTTTGGTCAGCAAAGGATTTAAGTAGCGCATTGCGTCTTTTCAAAAGATGGCTGTACAGGATCAGGTCTTCAAGATAGCTTCTGTCCGTCTGTACAATCGTATTATTGATAAACTGACGACGCTCTTCGCTACCTTCCAGCATCATTTGGATGTCTGCAGGAGCGATCATCACAGTAAGAAATCGCCCTACATGATCGCCTAACCGTTCTAGTTTTTTGCCGGAAATTTCTATATCTTTTCTGCTCCCTGATTGTGATTTGATCACCACCATATCCATGTCAGCATCCGCGTTAAAGACACCTTCTATTCTGAAAAAATCTTTATCCTGCATGATGACCATCCTATCACCGGATGAAAAATAGCTCTTACCAAGACATAAATAATAAACGGCGTCCAGAACATTGGTTTTTCCCGTGCCATTCAGCCCTACCAATGCATTGATACCAGGATGAAAAGAAAAATATTCAGACTCGTAATTTCGAAAATGAGTCAACTTTATGGTAGATAGAAGCAAAGTTTTTTAATCTGTTTAGTACACAAAGGTACAAAAAATGATCACCTAACATGAGTAAAAACCAGATTCTTATGATCATATAGCCAAAACAGTTCCAAAATCTTTAGTTAACCCATGGTAAGCAACTGTAAAAAACAAGAGAGGGTACACCAAAGCAGAAAAAAAAATCATTACCCCGAATGACAGAAAGTTGTATCTACAATTTTCAATCTTCTTTTATCATATCCATATATCTACCTTATGTCTATCAAATCATCAATTAGATTCACTGCAATCCTTATGGTCATTATCTTTTCAGGTTGCAAGGAAAAAGCAGCAAATATGTCAAAATTGGCCGAAGATAACCTTGCAAATTCTGTAGACGGGCAAACAGAATCCACTAAAACCAGCACAAATATGACGTCAAAACCTTCACTATATCAAGTAAAAGATGGAAACCTGAGTTTTGAAACCGAAAATATTAAAAAGAGTCGTTTATCGATTGACTTACTGTTACAGATACATGCCGGTTTTTTAGTAAAAGAAAATCTTATTTCATTCGGCATATCTACAGAATAAAACCTGACTAAAATGGTTCCAGCCCAAAATTTTGAAAAATTGATCCATGATATCGAGAATTCTATTCCCAACCAAAAAACAAAAAATGTTCATGTCATGGATGTGACGGAAGAATTTACGGATATACAATCGAGAATAAAAGTCAAAAAAGAACTGGAAAAAAAATATTTAAATCTACTGTCCAAAGCAGATAAAATGGATGATATACTGCAACTGGAAGTCGAACTGAACAAAATAAGAACAGACATTGAACTACAGCAAGGAAGAAACAAAGCACTTACATACAAAATTACCTTCAGCACCCTTGAAATATTGATTTACAACAAAATCTTGCCCAAAAAAGAAGCCATCTATATGGATGAAATAAAAACAGCCTTCAAAAATGGGTTAAGTTATGTAGGTATGTTTTCCCTGTTATTGGTTAAATTGTGGCCTTTTATATGTATTGGTTTTGGTGTTTATGCCATGATTATCAGAAAAAAAAAGAAAACAGAACATTAATCGTATGATTATCAAAGGAACACTCAATTTCTTATTTAGAAAAGCCGGTCTGATGTTTTGGGCGGACAAGGCAAAGTTTTGGGTACAATTTCTGGTCAATTACAGAAATAACCAAAACTTTAAGACGGCAAATAAAAATCTTGTGCTCCCGCCCGCTTACATGATGTTTGAGTCCTTTAATATGAATTATAAAAAATATTACGAGGGTGGATACAAAACGGCAAAATGGATCCTGGGAACCATTGAACCTTATCTAAGATATAAAAATGTTACGGTATTGGATTGGGGATGCGGCCCCGCAAGGATTGCACGCCATCTTCCGGAATTATACGGACCTGAAAGCAACATACATGGTACAGATTATAATCCTGCCACCATCCGATGGTGTATTGAAAATATAAAAGATGTGACTTTCAGTGTGAACAGTACTGCCCCACCCTTACATTATGCATCTAATACATTTAACCTTGTCATCGGTATCTCCATTTTTACACATCTTTCTGAAGACAATCATTTCTCATGGATTAATGAACTTCATAGAGTAATAAAACCGGGTGGCATAGCTTTTATCACCACCCACGGAAAAATATTCAGATCATTGCTTGCTGAAAAAGAACTGGATGCGTACGACAGTGGAAAAATAGTGATTCGTGGGTCAGTTACAGAAGGACATCGAGTATATACTGCTTTTCAACCACCTAAATGGATGATGGACGTTTTTTGCAAATCCTTTGAGATACTGCAACATCAGGAAGGAAAACAAGCTGATTGGGGAAAGGAACAGGATTTCTGGATCTTAAAAAAATCATAAAAAAGCAATTGACTCGTATAAAATCAAGCAGGTCATCAACATTTTACTTAAATTTGCAGTGGATACAAGACGTCCTGACCATCATTGAAGAAGATAGATAAGCTTATTACCACCAGTTTTATTGGTCCGGCTATCCTGTCGTACTTTGTAGCGACGTTTGTGTTGATCATGCAGTTTTTGTGGAAATATATTGATGAAATTCTGGGAAAAGGACTCACGATTCTGGAATTGCTTGAACTTATCTTTTACTATGCGGTCACGCTGATACCTATGGCCGTACCAATTACTGTATTGATTTCATCGGTCATGGTTTTTGGCGATATGGCAGAAAAGTATGAGCTTTCAAGCATGAAATCTGCAGGTGTTTCTCTGCTTAGGATTATGGTGCCGGGTATCGTTGTAGCCTGTTGCATCGGATTTTTTTCTCTTATCTCTGCCAATTTTTTAAAACCTGCTTCCCTGCTGCAATTCAACAAACGTTTTCTAGCTATACGCAAACAAAAAACTGCACTGGCCATCGAAGAAGGAATTTTTAATGATGCTTTTAATGAAACCATCATCAGGGTAAACAAAATAGATAAAAATAAAAGAGACATACATGATGTACTTATCTACGACCATACATCCAATGATAAAAGCCTGATCAGTGTTATGTCTTCTAAAAGTGGTGAAATGTATACGCTGGAGGAAGGGCAGTATTTTGTCATGAAGCTGGACACAGGTATTCAATACAAAGAGCTGGAAAAAAAATCCAAACTCGGAAGCGGAAAATCAGAAATCCCTTTTATGCGCACCTACTTTGACCAATGGACAAAAACTTTTGACATGAGTCAGTTTGACGCTGATGACGGTTTGCTGAATTTCAACCGTAACAGAGAAGATATGATGAACAGTCTGCAACTTTTAAAATCAATTGACACTTTCAGGAACAACGTACGCAATAATAATGAAAAAATAGCAACCAGGATGGCCCTGCTGTTTGCAAATAAAGCCAAAGATACGAGCCAGATTATTACCAAAGATGCTGCTTTACCTTCGATAGATACTGCAATAAGTCAAACAGTAAAAAAATCAGAAAATAATCCACAAATATCTGCCGTTCAGAATGAAACGATAATAGAAAATACATCAACTGCCATTGCAACACCTTCCAAAGACTCATTAAGAAAACTGAAAGACAAGATGGTGAGTCGTTTTGTAAAAAGAAAAACTATAGCTCCAAAGAAAGAAAATTCTTCGATGCCACAAAAAGTACCAGCAGCCATTTTAGCGTCAAAAAAACTCATCATGCAGAAAAAAGATATGAACCTAGATAACATAAAATATTTTGCGGAAACTATAGATTCTATTGATTTCAGAGATGTGATCGTTAAGGCCCAAACGGACATGTCCCGGGATAGGGACGAAATCATCACTTTAAAAAATGTTAACTATGACTATACCCGATCCTATGAGAAGTATTTACTGAGACTTAATCAACAGTATAGTTGGTCACTGGTGTGCGTCATATTTTTGTTTATCGGTGCGCCGCTCGGCAGTATCATTAGAAAGGGAGGATATGGTTACCCACTGTTAGTAGCCATCTTATTTTATATGATATTTATAATTACCACCATACTGGGCGAAAAACTGGTTCGAAATGAAACAATGGGCGGGATACAGGCGGCGTGGCTTCCTTGTCTGGTTTTACTGCCATTTGCTGCTTTTCTCACCATCATGGCCATCAGGGATATGAAATTTAATCCATCCGTCATTGTTGATTATTTTTACGGGCTCAAAAACAAAAGTAAAACTGAACCAATATAGATAGAGAAAATTAGATGCTGTGTTTTGAATACTTCACATGTCCACACTACAACTCCGCACTTGAGCAACTTAGCATATTAGAAACTCCACAACTTGAACAAATTCACACTTCAGCAAATATACAATTCAGGAACTCCGCAACTCAGAAAATCTAAAAAGCGCACATTTACACAAATCAAGAACTCAAAATATAAAAAATCCCTACTTCACCAGTGTCACATCCCCTTTCAATATCCGAATTTTCCCGGATAGATCTATCAACTTGATGAAATAGACATAAACCCCTCCAATCGCTAAGCTTCCATTGTATGTGCCATTCCACGATATGGTCTCGGAAGTTGTGGATCGGTATACTTTGATTGCCCCACCGGTCGTAGATCAAACACTGCATTATCTTGTATCCGTCTGGTGCCGTCCATGACCACTTTTCATTACCACTAGTAGACGTTGGATTAAATATATTTGGTATCTCAAGAGAGACATGCGGAGTACGAGTAACTCTAAACGTTTGTTCAAAAACACAACCTGATATATGCGACATTAGCACTTGAATTGTCGTATCCTGATCGACAGTTATCTTTGTTGTCATGCACGTATCACACGAAGCAAGTACAGAAGGAAACCATAGCACTTTCCATTCTGAGGTCGGTAGATCGATGCTAACAGTAACACCTGTATTGCCACTTTGTTGGAGATCGGCGATCATTGGGATGTCAGAGAGAGATGGGATAGGTGGAAGATCAAAAATATATTCCTCATCACAAAAATGAAGCGATGAAGCCTGTATCTTTACCTTGCCACCTTGGATGATTGTTATAGTATCAAAACTATTGCCATCAGGGCCCATATACCACCATTCCAAGGTAATAGGAGCAATGACAGCATATGCGTTTTCATCACAATCAACTTCTATTTCCGGTCGCTCGGTACTTCCATAACATCAACCGTGACTATTGAGTAAAAAAATAATTGTGAAATTTATTTTTTTTTAGATCGATTGATCAATTATTGATTCTACTTAATTTTTTTGTTTCATTGTAAAATATTTTTTTTGATCAGTCAGTCACTAGTCCTCTTTTAGATAAAGAACTCAATGAAATGAGGTTCTTTTTCCAAATATCTGGGTTAAAAATACTCGTCATTTATTAATATAAACTATTTGGTACTCTTAGCTGTGGCACGGTGTCTACAGTTCATCGCTAAAATCGTTTGCGACGATTTCTTAACGCTTTTCTTCTTAATCTTAGAAAAAAACGGCCACAATAATTTAACTTTTTTCTTGAAAGAACACAAGACTAATAAAATATTTTTCGTTCATTAATATCTCAACCTATGAAAACTTGCATTTTATTGTATCTTTGCATCACTTATGGTTGATTCAGCAAAAAACTGAAACATTAAAAGGGAATCCGGTGTGAATCCGGAACTATGCCCGTAGCTGTAATTTTCGTAAAAAGCTTGTAGCTAAATGTCACTATTGTAAGATGGGAAGGCGCTGCAAGTGAAAAAGTCAGAAGACCTGCCATATAAGTAGTATGATTGTAATGACTTTCGGGATGAAGGGTCAGGCAAAAATAGATTTCAAAATATCATGCAATATTTTATTGCTGTATATGGTTGTGCTGTTTTGTGTTTAGCTACTCGTCCTTTTAACACATACAGGTGAAAATAGAATTTTTAAAGCTCTTTTTTGGTATCTTTTTTACCCTTCTTTTTACCAGAGACGGTTTTAGTCAGTTTGTCTTGGATTCTGTATTTATTCGGGATAGTGTCAAATTTCCATTCAGGCATCTTGTTACAGATCATGTTTACAATGATACTTTACAGTTTTCTACAGTTGATTATCTGCAAACATGTATCAGCGGTCAGCTTCAAACTAGCACGCCGGGAGGATTGACAACTTTTTTGCACAGAGGGTTGGGCAACAGACATCTTCCCGTACTTTGGAATGGTATCAACATCCAAAGTGTCATCAATGGCAGTTATGATTTGAGTCTAATACCTGCTAATCTGTATAATGGACTTCATTTTTATACCACAGGTAATCCGGCATTGAATGGGAACAACGGCATCACCGGAACATTAGACATTAAAAGAATAAAAAGCGATAACCCGATTGAAATAACAACTGGAATTTCGAGTTTGCAAAATTATTCTTTATCTGTACACCGGACTTTTCATCATAAAAAATATTCCGGATTTGCTGGTTTGGAATATGCATATGACAGAAATATTTTTATGTATACAGACGGTTTGGAATCTCTGAAAAGGTCGCCAACTGATCTTAAAAAGCTAAACATCATATACCAAGGAAATTATTATCCCAATGAAAAGCAAATGATCAGTATAGACATTTGGTATCAACGTGCGAACAGAAACATACCTGTGAGTACCACATCGGCTTTTTTACTGCAGCAGCAAAATGACATCAATTTACGATTGAAAGTAGGACACGTCTGGCTTTTAAATCATTATAAAATCACTTCTGGCTTCACTGCTATGGACGAACAATTAGATTTCAGCACACCTTTGGTCAACTCATTTTCCAAAGTAAACGTTTATATTGCCAATGTTGAATTAACTGGTCGTGACCATCAAAATTATCATGTAACTATTCAAAACAGATTTGATCAAGCTAACCCCAATTTCTATACCGAAAGTAAAACAAGGAGTACATGGCAGATCGCATTTAGTAAATACATCAAAAAGGGTAACTATACCGGCAACTTCTCAATCAGGCAGGACTTGACCGACCAAAATCTGATGCCGTCTTCGTTCAGCCTTCTGAATCAATATAAAAAAATATCCCTTCAAATCAGCAGAAATTACAGCTTGCCGGGGTTCAATGATTTGTACTGGCCATCCGGAGGAAATGCATCTTTGCGCACAGAAAAATCCCTCCAATCAGAATTGAAATCTCAAGCCATATACCATAAAATAGTTATGAAAGCGGCCGTTTACATAAATCATGTCAATGACTGGATACAATGGGTTCCGCAAGCATCCGGTCAGTGGTCAGCTGTCAATCAAAAAAGCGTATTGAGCCGTGGCTTTGAGTGCAATATTAATAAATCATATGATGCAAGTGGGTGGAAAATTATACCTGAGATATCTTACTCCTTCAATAAAACCACTGCATTGGATCACTATTTTGATAAAAAACAGATAGGAAAACAACTGATTTATATCCCGCAGCACAAGTTGATCACTCAATTAAAATTTGCAAACAGCAGTCACCATTTCCAGATATCCTATCAGTTGACAGGCAAAAGGTATGACACTACAGACCTTGCCAGTGCATTGCCAGGTATTCATTTAACAGATGTAGCCTACACTTATGTTCAAAAAAAATACAGATTCAATTTTGCTGTCAATAATCTCCTAAATTACAAATACGATTTAATCAGATATTTTCCAATGCCTGGTGTTCATGCCGAAATGAATTGGACATTCTCCATCAATTAAAAATTTTATTCATACTCAACAAAAAATAAAAAATATGAACTTGTTTAAAATATCTATCCTGTCTTTGTTTATCCTGACATTCTCTTGTACCAAGGATGAAAATGCCAATGTAGTTGATTACTCCAATGGCTTATTTGTGGTCAATGAGGGTCCATTTGGAAATGGAACAGGAACAATTACTTTTCAAAACGGTCAGGATACCATACAGGATGTGTTTGGGAAGGAAAATGTTGGAAAAGCACTGGGAAATATAGCCCAAGCCATGATAAAATTTGGGGATAAATATTACATATCAATCAATAACGGCGCTAAAATTCAAGTAGTAAACGCCACCGACTTCAAATCTGCAGGAGAAATAAAAGGCATTGCTGTCCCGCGGTATTTCGCTACAGACAATAAAAAACTGTACATCAGTAGCTGGGGAGCTGACTTCAACTCAGGAGCTGTATATGAAATAAACCCGGTGACCTTGACGCTTTCAAATCCCATTCCTATAGGTGCAGCACCTGAAAATATGATCATTCAAAATGATAAATTATATGTAGCTGTGTCCTCGGGCACCCCACAGAATAATTCCAAAAATGTGGTTGTTATAGACACAAAAACAAATAAAATCCAGAAAACAATAGCTACAAGTGATAGTCCTGAAGCCATTGTAAAGGATAAAAACGGAGATCTTTGGGTTATTTGCAATGGATTTACTGATTGGACAAACCCTTCACTTAATACAAATGGAGCCCTGCATAAAATCAAAAATGATTTGGTAGTAGCTTCTTTTACGATTTACAATGGTGCCAACGGGCTGGTCATAGATAAAAATGGGGACAGGCTTTACTTTCTTATGGGAGACAAAGTCATGGTGCATGATATTGCCGACAATGCTTTTGAAAATGAATCTGTCTACGACGGTTATTATTATGGTATCGGCTATGATGTCTCGAGAAGAAGAATTTTCCTTGCGGATGCAGGAGATTTCCAGTCAAATGGGAGAGCAGTTTTTATTGATCCTGACACACAAGCTACTGGAAGATTTACTACAGGTATTATTCCTGGCTTTTTTTATTTTTCTGAGTAATTTTGACCTCTTTGCAAGTAATCATGGCCCGAATATTTTGTCATTTATCTCCTTTGAAACGCAGGTGGATTTTTTTATTTTCAAGCACAAATTTCCCACCAAGTAATTGCGAACCACTTTCTACTCAATTATAAAGTCTGTTGCAACAAATAAACGTCGTCATCTGTTATTATAGTCGTTGAAGAACAGATATCCTTAGTTTCAATCCAATTTGTATCTTTAGCGTGAATCATGACAGGCAGATGGAAATAGATAAATTAATACAACAGACCAGATTTAAGGATGGTTATCATAAAGCCATGATAAATCTATTTTATACTTCCAACTATTTCAGGGATGCTCACATGCAAGTATTTAGCAGATATGAGATTCAGGGTCAGCATTTTAACATATTGCGGATCCTTAAGGGCAAACATCCTGAGCCAGTTTCTCCCGGCTATATCAAGGATGTCATGCTGGATAAAGGAAGGGATTTAACACGTTTGATGGATAAACTGGTTAATATGGGGTGGGTAAGCCGTAAGATTTGCCCTGAAAACAAAAGGAAGATGAATATAACATTAACTGAACCCGGACTTGAATTAGTAAATAAAATTTCTGCACAGATAAATGAAATGGATGGAGCTCTCAGGACTTTATCCGATGATGATTATGAGCAACTCAGTAGTTTTTTGGACAAGATGAGGGGTTAACTCCTCTTCTTGTTAAAGTTTATGCACACCGAAAGTGTACTACCCTTCAAAATTGAACGAAATCGTAAAAATCTGTGAGACTACATTTTCAAGCACCCTGGCTTCATTTTGAGATTTGTCATAGATAAGTATATTACCCAAGCCCCTTGAAAACTTTATTTCCGGAGAGAAGATAAAGTAAGGATAAAACATCTGCATACCTACGCCCACTTCATACTGAAAATCGTGCGGGGCAATCCTGATCAGTGATTTACGGGATTTGGAATTGGTCTGTACATCATAGCTGTATTTTAAACCAGCTACTACAAACATTCTTTTGTCTTTATATGGCTCTGATTTGAACCTGATATGGAAGGGAAGCTCAAAAAATACAGATTCGATTTTTCGCTCTACTACCTTTGAGTCTGCCACACTGGTAAACTCCAGTCCGCGCTGTGCAAACGAAAATCCAGGTAAAAATCTGAAATCAAAATATTCACCCAATTTGAGGTTGGTGATCATGTGCATGTTAACACCGACTTCACTATTTCCTTCAGTAACTTTAATGCTGTCATTATTGATAAAAAAACCGGATTGCTGTAACTTATATCCGGAACTGTTGAAACCTATATTGATACCAAAGTAATAAGACTTTCGGTTAAAGTCCCTGAAATTATAATTGTCCCTTCCTCCTATCTGCGCTATGAGTGGAGCATTCAATAAAAGCAACAATAAAAAAAAACCTATTTTTTTGCAAGATATATGCAACATATGCCAGCGCTTAATACTTTATAATTTGCCTGGGTAAAGCCCAGTTTTTTTAAAATTGATATAAAATCATCATAATCAGGAAATACCTGAACGGATTCATACAAATATTTATATGCCTTTTCATCCTTTGACCTTATCTTACCAATAACGGGTAAAATATATTTAAAGTATATATTAAAGCCTTGTTTTAATGGAAAATGTCTGGGTTTTGAAAATTCCAATACCATAATCGTACCTCCGGGCTTAAGCACGCGATACATTTCAGCCAGTCCTTTTTCCAGATTTTCAAAATTACGAACACCAAAGGCAGCCATCACAGCATCAAAACTGTCAGTATCATAACGTAAATTTTCACTATCTCCAAGTTCAAGTCTGATTACCTCTGAAAGTCCCTTTTTAATGATTTTTTCATCACCAATCTTAAGCATATTGGCAGAAATATCCATACCAATGATCCTGTCAGGTCTGATCGATCGTGCTGCTTCTATGGCCAGATCGGCAGTTCCTGTAGCTATATCCAAGATAGTTTTAGGTGCTTCTTTTTTAAGCATACTAATGGCTCTTTTACGCCAAAGTACATCTATACCCAATGATAAAACCCGGTTCAGATTATCATAATAGGGCGCTATTTTATCAAACATACGTGTGACCTGCCCTTTTTTAGAAACTTCATCATCTGCATATGGGGTCACCTGATTCTTAACAGACATAATTCAAAAATTTTAATCAGATAAAAATACCTGTAAATAATAAAAATAGCGTTATTTTGTTTTAAATATTGTGTTGATTCAAGTATCAAACAAAACAAAGCACAAAATAAATGATAAATAACAAGAAAGTCTCCTTTTCCCGCTTTGAATTGAGCTTTATCCAAAAACTTTTGTGTATTATGTTGTTATTGACAGGAGTTTCATTTGATGCACACAGCCAAAATGACACCGTTCAAATAAAAAGTACTATTACAAAAATGTTTGAAGGAATGGCATCATTTGATTCCAGTATGGTAAGACAAACCTTGGCAGGTGGATGCATTCTTAAAAGTATTATCCCCTCAAAAGGTGGTGAAATCATTATCAAAGACGAATCGGCATCCGCATTCCTTCAGATCATTGGCACAAAAAATCCTGGATTAACATTCGATGAAAGGATACTGAGCTATCGAATTCTTATAGATGGGGCGATGGCTGTGGCTTGGACGCCGTACCTGTTTTACCTGAACGACACATTCAGTCACTGTGGAGTCAATGTATTCACTATGGTAAAGGTATATGATCAATGGAAAATCCTTAGCATTACAGACACCCGCAGAAAATCAGATTGCAATGAATAAATTTTATACAGGGATAAACTTTTGATTCTCATTTGAAGTTGTTATATCACACATATTTTATATATTAACATTCATTTATGCAATTATTTATTTACAGCCTTTTTGTAGCTTTACTGACCACATGCCAGCCTGAAAAAGAAAGGATAGGTTTTGAATCTCAAATAGCTACGCGTGACTCAACGTCCATTATTACCGGCGCTGAAAGAGTAGCTTTCTATCATCCGTTGCTTAAAGATAAAAAGGTAGCACTGGTCGTCAATCAAACCAGTATTGTAAAAGACAAGCATCTGGTGGATACTCTATTAAAGCTGGGAGTAAAAATACAGGTCATATTTGCACCGGAACATGGTATACGGGGCAAGGCAGATGCTGGCGAAATTATCAGTGATACCAAAGACAGCAAAACCGGATTACCTGTAATTTCTCTGTATGGAAAGAAGAAAAAACCGCTGGCCGAAGATCTCCGCAATGTAGATGTGATATTGTTTGATATCCAGGATGTAGGCGTAAGATTTTACACCTATATTTCTACTTTACACTATGTTATGGACGCATGTGCCGAAAATAATATACCGCTGATTCTACTGGACAGACCTAATCCAAACGCATATTTTGTAGACGGCCCCATGCTTGATATGGCATTTAAATCATTTATTGGCATGCATCCCGTGCCGGTGGTATATGGTATGACCATTGGTGAATATGCTCAAATGATCAATGGGGAGGGCTGGCTGACCAATAAAGCAACATGTAAGCTGACTGTCGTCGATTGCAAAAATTATAATCACGACGCATACTATGAACTCCCCGTAAAACCAAGTCCTAATTTGCCGAATTTAAGGTCTGTACTTTTATATCCGTCCATCTGCTTTTTTGAAGGCACGACTTTAAGTCTGGGCAGAGGAACAAATAAACAGTTTCAGGTCATCGGACATCCGAAAATCATATCAGAATATTCCTTTATTCCTATGCCAAATGAAGGGGCAAAAGATCCACCGCTAAATGGCCAAAAGTGTTATGGAACTGACCTGAGCGCTATAACCACGGGAAGTATCATCCAATCAAAAAAAATTGATCTAGGTTATTTGCTGGATTATTATAAAAAAATGACCGCTCTTAATGAAAAGTTTTTTCTGGACAATAACTTTATCGATAAGTTAGCAGGAAGTGATCAGCTAAGAAAACAGATTCTAGCAGGTAAAAATGAGCAGGAAATCAAGGCATCTTGGCAGTCTGATTTGGTAGCATTCAGAAATGTAAGAGCTAAATATCTGATATATAAATAAAGACAACCATTGAAATATATTTTCATAACCCTGATGATGTTGCATATGAGTGATTTACATTCGCAAAAAGATACCATCATATACATAGGTGACCCAATGTGTTCGTGGTGTTATGGCTTCGGGCCTGAATTGGATAAAATCAAGGCAGCTTTTCCGGAAACACCATTTGAAATGATCATGGGCGGTCTCCGGGCAGGTGGTACAGAAACAATGCTCGAACTTAAAAATTTTTTGAAAGAACATTGGATGGAAGTTCAAAAAGCAAGTGGAAGACCTTTCAATTACAGCATACTTTCTCAAAACGAAGTATTGTATGACACTGAGATGGCTTGCCGGGCTGTAATCGTGGCAGGTCAACTAAAACCGGAAGCTAAATATGATTATTTTAAAGCCGTGCAGGAGTCATTTTATTTCCATAATAATCTCCCTAATGATTTAGACACTTATGTCAACCTGGCCATAAGATTGGGTATTGAACCTGAACTATTCCATAAAACACTGGATGCAAGGCAATCAAAAATGGATGCATACTCGGAGTTTGACCTGGCATCATCAATGGGCGTAAGCGGATTTCCAAGTATTATTGCAAAAATCGGAGGCAAATTATATCTGGTCACCAACGGATACCAAAAAGCAGACCGAATCATAAAGTTGCTGGAAAACAGAGGTTTAAAATAGACTACTGATTTACGGGTTTTAGATGTAATACTTCTTCCGCCCATTTGCAAGTTTCCAGATACACTCCCTTGATATCTTTTGACATAATGTGAGATGATATTACGTGTTTCCCTGCTTCGGGAAAAGCAACTTTCCTTTTCAGACTATCAGGCGTAGCTATTTGATCATAAAAATCATGCATTCTGGCTACTGAAACCACTTTATCCTGATTTTCTTCATCTTTATAATAATAACCCAAAAATACAGGCATCTTTATTTTTGCAAAATTCTCTTCCGTCATGTAATCCTTGATCAGTGTTTTGATAGTAAATAAAGCATTCGTATGATAAATAGAATTCCAGTATTTTTGAGCAAGGGTATCATACACTATCCTGTTGTAAGTGCCACCCATCACCATTGATGACAATTCTTCTGCCCACGGATAAACCAATAATTCAGACATCGGATCGTATATATCAATATTGGGAGAGTACATGATCATACTATGAATGTCTTCCCCTGCTGCAGCCAGAATGGCAGAAAGTGTACCACCTGTAGAACAAGACATTACAATCACTTTATCACCCAATTTTTTGCCAATATCGATGGCATCTTCAGCTGATTGAAGAAAGTTTTCAGGGGTAAGTTGTATAAAAGAATTGCTGTCAGGCCGCCCATGATCTTCCAATCGGCTCAAATAAAGATTAAATCCATATCTTTTTGCAAAATCTTCATGCAATGGTGCCCCTTCTTCCTGACTTGCTGAGAATCCATGGAGGTATACCACAGCATAGTCCGTCTTTTGTTTAAGGGAATTGTTGGCCCAGATGATTCTTGCTTCATTGTCCGGCTTAAGATCTTTGACAGCAGCTTCTTTTTCTGCAACATATTTTTCCAAATCTGCAAGAGAAATATTTATCTCCGTATCCAAGAGTTTTGCAGTTTCAAATTCCTTTTTAGGGCCTGAAATAAAAATCACCCCAGTTAAAAGAATCAGCACAAGGGCATATTTTATAAATTTCATTGATTATGTTTTAATGTTAGAGTGGTTGATAAGATTTGTTTAGCAATTTATGGTGAATGGCCCAAACTTGGGGAATCAAGCTGTTTTTTCCATCATTTACAATCACGAAATCTGCCAGTTTTACTTTATCCTCTTCATACATTTGATTTCGGACTTTCTTCATGACATCATCAAATTTTATTTTATCCCTTTTCATTACCCTTTGTATTCGGATATCTTCCGGGCATGTTACTACAATTAACGAGTCAAGGGACTTATAACTTCCCGTCTCTACCAAAAGAGCAGCTTCCTTCAGACAGTATTTTGATTTCGTTTCATTTTTCAATATTTCAAACCACCGGTCTGCATCAAGTTGCACAGCAGGGTGTATTATTTCATTTATTTTAGCCAGCAGTTCTTTATCATTAAAAATTTTGGACGCGATATAACTTCTATCGGGTTTTCCATTGTTGTAAAAAGCCTCTTCGCCGAGGAGATCTTTCATTTGTTTTTTTACAGAAAGATTGGAAGCCAAAATTTTTTTTGCCTCTTTATCAGCATAATACACGGGAATATCCAGTGATTCAAATATTTTGCAGACAGTGGTTTTGCCGGAACCGATGCCTCCTGTAATTCCGATTTTTTTCATTACTCCAAAATTTATTTATTTTGAAATAATGATCCTGACCAGCTACCCAGCAATCCACTAAATCCCGCTACAATACCCCCAACCAAACCGGTCAGAAAAAAAACAGCAGATGTA
>Ga0105047_10007621_pt1 | contig 18207 bp, 10 predicted proteins | sample MAT04_FD_78384 | JGI IMG/M metagenome (GOLD analysis project Ga0105047, IMG submission 78384) | Freshwater microbial communities from Lake Fryxell liftoff mats and glacier meltwater in Antarctica - MAT-04 (megahit assembly) | ecosystem: Environmental > Aquatic > Freshwater > Ice > Liftoff... | reverse complement strand
TCGGCGATCACCTTTAGTTCGAGGAATACTTCGCGGACCTCGCCGGGCTTGCCATGTTCAAATTCGCGGGGAGTCCGATTTGTGGAACTCACGAATCGGCGATTGCCGCTCCCGCCATGGCCCCCTTGGGCGATCACGATCTGGTCGCCGTCTTCTGCCAGGTCCTTAATCACGTTGCCGTGTTCAATGTCTTTGACCAGCGTTCCGGGAGGGACGAGGACGATCATGTCTTCGCCGGTCCGACCGGTACACAACGTACCGCCACCGGCCTGGCCTGATTCCGCGCGCCAGAAGCGGTGTCCCGCCAGATTCGCGAGGCTTCCGAGGTTATGCTCCGCGCGAAGAATCACGCTGCCGCCGTTTCCGCCGTCCCCGCCGTCGGGACCGCCGCGCGGGACGTGGGCCTCACGCCGGAAGCTGCAAGCCCCATCGCCACCTTGGCCTGCGTGGCAACTGATATGCACTCGATCGATAAACATGGAGACTCTGCCAACCCTTCGTTCCGTGGCCGCACTCCACCGGAAATCCAGCGAGTCGGCGACGGCAACTCGTTAGTATAGCGAGTGAACTGCCCGGCGCGACCTGTGGGGCGGAAGTGCTGGTGGGTGCCGCAGAAATTGCCACTTGGAGAGTTTTCAGTGGTCAGTTTTCAGTCAGAAGGGGACTGACACGCCAAGCACCAGAAGGGCACATAGGCAGCGTGCCCCACATCCATCGTCCCTCCCCGAACCCTTCCCCTTCCAGCGTGTCCCCCCGTCGCTATGAACAAGAAACAATTGTTGAAACTCGGATGCCCAGAGGACTGCGTCGTGGAAGCGATTCAGGCTGTGCAGCAGGCTGCGATGGCGGGTGAGATTAAGGGGCAGCACGGGCCGCGGATCATTGAAGAGATCCTCGCGGCGCCAGCGACCTTTCTGGAAGACCCGCTCTTTGGCGCCTTTGCCAAGGCTTTGCTGACCGTTGAGCCCGCTGACCCCCCGCGCGAACCGATCGAGTGTAAGGTCTGGGGCCGCGAGCGAATTGACGACAACGCGTTCAATCAAATGGCGGATGCGTGTCGCCTGCCGAACGCGGTGGGTGCTGCGTTGATGCCCGATGCGCATCTCGGGTACGGGTTGCCGATTGGCGGCGTGCTGGCCCTCGACAATGCGGTCTGTCCGTATGCCGTCGGTGTCGACATCGCCTGCCGCATGAAGCTCTCGATTCTCGATCTGCCGGTGGCCTCGATCGACGACGCCCAGCGGTTCCCGGACTACGATCGAGCCCTGGAGAAAGGGACTGTTTTCGGTGCCGGGGGCGCTCACGACCGCAAGCAGCTGCACCCGGTCCTCGATCAGGACTGGAGCGTGACCCGCGTCACTCGCGAGAGCAAGGACAAAGCCTGGAAGCAACTCGGCACTTCGGGGTCGGGCAATCACTTCGTCGAGTTCGGTATTGTGACGCTCGACCAACCGGAACTCGGCCTCCCTGCAGGGCAGTACGTCGCCTTGCTCAGCCATAGCGGCAGCCGGGGAACCGGGTTTGGAGTGTGCAACACCTACAGCTCGATTGCGCAGTGCAACCTGCCTCGCAAATATGCCAAGCACCGTCAGCTGGCGTGGCTCGACCTCGGTACCGAAGCGGGACAGGAATACTGGGCGGCCATGAACCTGATGGGTGACTACGCAGCTGCGAATCACGATGTGATTCACAAGAACGTGTCGCACTTAATCGGGGCTCAAGTGATTGCGGGAGTCGAGAACCACCACAACTTTGCGTGGAGAGAAATCCACGGAGGCCGGGAGGTCATCGTCCACCGCAAGGGAGCCACCCCCGCCGGAGTCGGCGAACTGGGCGTGATCCCCGGCTCGATGGCGACCCCGGCCTACATCGTGCGTGGGCGCGGAAATCCCGACTCCCTGAATTCGGCGTCGCATGGAGCGGGCCGCCGCATGTCGCGTACCCAGGGGCGGGAGAAGTTCCGTATCAAAGCTGTGGCGAACGACCTGCTGGCCAAGGGCGTCCGCATCCTGTCCGCAGGCTCCGATGAAGTGCCCGGCGTCTACAAGGACATCGACGAAGTGATGCGGCAACAAGCCGCCCTCGTCGAAACCATCGCCCGCTTCGACCCCAAGGTCGTCAAGATGTGCGGAGATGGGAGCCAGGCGGAGGATTGAGGTGTACGTCGAGTGTGGGCGAAAGACTTCCGACATCTTCTGAGGCTTCGGAAGTCTGCCCGCTCCCCCCTTCGGGCGGAACCCCTGCCAGCCCCCATTGAACGCTGGCGCCCCTGTATTCGGGATGTACCGCCGATCGGATTCCCGTTCATTGAACTCCCCGATCGCGGCCGAATTCCTGTTAACGGCTTCGGAACCGACTGGCCGGGGCGGATTCAGCGAAGGGGCACAGATGGACGGTGACAACTCCTGGCGGACTCTGTTTGAGAACTGGCCGAAGACCTTTTCGAAGGTGGGGGTCCTGATTACTACGTTTGGTGACACGGTCCCGTTTAACGACTTCAAGGTCAACGAGGGCATCCTGCTGGTCCAGCGAGAACGGCCCGACACGATCGGAGCTCGCAAAATGATGGTGAGCTTCACTGCCATTGTGGCACTCAAGCTCGTCGATGTCGAAGGGCTGGAAATCTACGAGGTCATGGGCTTTCGGTCCTGAACCAGCATTCTACCACTCGAATCCGATTGTGCTCAAAAATGAGGCAGCCTGGATTTTAGGCACAACCAGATTTGTAGAATTTACTGGACGAGTCGACTGGCGGGTGTTATCCTTTCGATGTCGTGGCTGAATTGATGCGGTTTCTGGTCCGTCTCCGAGAGCGGGCTCCGCACGCACACCAAGAAGGAGCGAGCCATGTTGGTTTTGTCCAGAAAGTCCGGCGAACGAATCCTCATCGGTGACAACGTAGTCATCAATATCGTTCGGATCGGGCCCAACACCGTAAAGATTGGAATCGATGCTCCCAAGAGTGTGAGCATCGTCCGCGAAGAACTGGTTGAAACCATAGCTGTCGATTCCCCCGAGGTCATCAAGACTCCGAAGTAGTCGCAGCCTGTCGTCGCCCGACCGCCTATCTCAACGTCAGTCCAGTCTCAACGTCAGTCCAGCTCAACAGCTGGACTTTTTTTTGGTAGGTGCTCCTCGGAGCTGAACGTAAATTCGTTGGTGCGAAGCCCCATTGACAGACAATCAGTGGTCCTGAAACGTGTTCCGCCCTTCAGTAGAGATTGGAATCGGCATTACTTGTTGAGGGTCACTATTGGCCAAAGAGCCGTGAGTTGTCGCCCTTGTCTGTGGAATCAGAAACGTCGTTGGCCACAGGAACTCAGCACCGATTTCACGGGACGACAGTCGGTCGGGGTCCCTCTGATCGATCTCTCTGCTTGCAGGAGGCTCGTCGCTTGCACGGATTTGGAACGACTTTTCTGACGGACGCAATTTGGAATTGGAAGGTGAGTCAACCCTTGCAATGCAAGCGTCGTACGAGCAAGATTGCTTAGAAGGCACTGCTGGCCATGGCATGCCGTTCAGGTTTCTCAAGTTGGAGTCGAACTTCCATGAAGAAAATGATTCTTTGCGTGTTGGCTGGCACGATCGTCTGCCTGTCATGCGGCACCTCTGAAGCCCGGAGTCGCGCTCGTCAACGAATGTGCCGGTCACAACGTCCTGTGTCGACCTGTGTCCAACCCTTATCTTCTGATTCCTGCGTCCTCAGCTGTGTGGATCAGGGAATGAGTGAAATCGCAGCACCATCGGTGGCTGCACCTCCGGCCGCTGGCGAGGCACTGCTCTCTCCGTCAGCAGGAGACAAGGCCGCTCCGGCAGCTGGGGAAGCGCCGAAGCCGTGAGAACCGCTGAACCGTGGCTCCGATGAAGTGTGTTCTCAATCGGGGATGGACTCAATCTTTCCGAACTCGACGGCTGAGACGAGAGTCGTATTCCCTTCTTCCTGAATTCAGCGGGCTGTGAATTCGTCGCTGGCATCACAACTGTGTGGGCCAGTTCAGAACCGCCACGACTGCTTGAGGCGCCGAATGGACTTCAGAAACAGTGCGAAGAGTCTTTGTCACGTCGGATTTCTCGCGTGTTGCATGATCTTCGGGGTCGTCTGGCTCACGTCGTGTCAGGTCGCCCGGGCTGAAGAGACCGAGGCGGGGACGCGGCAGTACGCGGTCGCTGTCGGCTTCCAAAATCAGAAGCTCTTCGAGCAGGCGATCGACGAATGGCAAGTCTTCCTCCAGAAGTTTCCACAGGATTCTCGAGTCGATAAGGCCACGCACTATCTCGGAACATGTCAGCTCCAGGGAAGGCTCTACCCCGCCGCCATTGAGACGTTCGAGTCGGTGCTCAAGAACTTTCCAAAGTTCGAGGCTCTCGACCAATCGATGTTGAACCTCGGCACAGCGTATTACAGCCAGGCACAACAGTCGAAGACGCCAGAAGACTACGACCAGGCCGAAAAGTCGTTCGGTAAGATGCTGGAACGGTTTCCAAAGAGCCCGTTGGTGCCGCGAGCGATCTTCTTTCGGGGAGAAAGCCTGTACCAGCAAAACAAGTTGGCAGAGGCTGCGAAGAGTTACAGCCAGTTGATCCAGGAGTACCCGCAGGCCGAGCAATTGGTCGATGCGTACTATGCACTCGGGGTCAGTCAAGAATCGCTTAAGCAGGAGAGCGACGCACGGGCAACCTTTGCGACATTCACGGAGAAATTTCCCCAGCACGAACTCGCGACCGAAGTCCGCATGCGACACGCGGAGTTGCTCTTCGCTCACGCGGATTACACGGCGGCTCAGGGCCTGTTTGCTCAGGTGAGTGGAAACAAAGAATACGCTTTGGCCGACACAGCGATGCTGCGACAGGCTCGTTGTTTGTACGAGCTCGGCAAGTATGAGGAAGCCGGCAATCTCTATTGGGACATGCCGAAGCAGTTCTCGAATACCAAGTACTTCGACGCAGCGGTGGTCGCGGGTTCCAAGTGCTTCTTCCTGCTCGGCAAGTATCCGGAAACGCGAGCGGGTTTGGAAAAAGTCGCCCAGCGGAACGTGCCGGAAGCCGCTGAGGCCAAGCAGTGGATCGCGCGGGCCTTCTTGAAGGAAAAGAATCCTCAACAGGCACTGCAAGTCCTGGATGCCGCCATCCAGCAGCACGCGGACAGCCCTGCGTTTCCGCAGCTGTTGCTGACGCGAGCTGACGCCCTGTACGAGATTCCGGACCGCCGCAAAGAGACCGTTTCGCTGTATGCGGACTTCGCGACCAGGTACCCCCAGGCCGAGCTGGCTGCGCAATCGCAATACATGTCCGCATTGGCTGCCCTCGACGTGGAAGACTACACAGCGGCGCTCGCGAACAGCACCCGGTTCATCGAGCTGTTTCCGAATGACAAGCTGGTCTCCGATGTGCGATTTATCGGGGCGGAAGCGAGTTTGTTACTCAAGAACTATGGGGAAGCCGTCCAGCTCTATCGCACATTTTTTCAAGGGGCACCGGAGCATGAGAATGCCCCCCAAGCCCGAATTCGGCTGGCACTCGCACAACATTTAGGGGGCCAGAACGCTGAGGCGGCAGCGGAGCTGGAGCCGATCATTGCGACTCTAAAAGACGCGGCGATTCAGAGTGAAGCACTGACGATCCTCGGGCGTTGCCAGGCCGCTCTGGCGCAGTTCGATAAGGCGGCACAGTCGTTCGAGCTCTCGTTGAAAACCAAGCCCGATCGTCCCCAATCGGACGAGACCATGCTGCTCCTCAGCGACTCATACCGCCGTCTGGGACGGCAAGCCGATGCGACGACGCAGTTACAACAACTGCTCGCTCAATTCCCCCAAAGTCCGAGTCGGGAGGAGGCGACATTCCGATTGGGCGAAGCGAACTACGCACAGAATGCGTTTGACCCATCGATTGCGCATTACTCTGCAGTCGTCAAGAATTGGCCGCAAGGGACATTTGCCCCTCACGCCCAATTTGGCCTCGGCTGGTCGTACCTCAAGAAGAATGAATTCCAGAACGCGGTCGACGCCCTCACCGCACTCTCGACGCAATACGCCCAATCCGACCTTGTCTCGAAGGCGATGTACGTCCGGGCGATGGCTCGTTACCAACTGAACGATTTCCCAGCTGCGGCAGCCGATGCCACGACATATCTCCAAAGCCAACCGGGGCCGACGGAAACCCTCGACGGTCAGTATTTGCTCGGCCTGTCGCTGGCCGGGCAACAGAAGTACGAAGAGGCAGCGACCACTTATGCCGCGATCTTGAACGCCAATCCCCAATACGCGGGAGCTGACAAGGCCGTCTACGAACTGGCCTGGGCCAATGTCGAACTCGGTCGTCCGAAGGAAGCCGTGGCGGCATTCAACCGCTTGGCCGCCAGCTACCCCACGAGTCCACTGGCTGCCGAGAGTCTGTTCCGCGTGGGTGAATTTCACTACGAGGCCGGGGAATTCGCTGAGGGAGCGAAAGCGTATGCCGAGGCGCAGCAGAAGGCCGGAGTCAGCGAACTCGGCGAGAAGGCCGTTCACAAACTCGGTTGGAGTTACCTCAAATCCGACAAGCTGAAGGAAGCCTCGGACGCTTTCGGGGCGCAGCTCCAGGCTTATCCCCAGGGTTCATTAGCGGGAGATGCGGGATTCTTGCTGGGAGAGTGCGAGTTCAAACAACAGGCGTGGCAGAAGGCTTTACTGCAATACGCCGGTGTCATTGCCGCCCAGCACCCGACATATCGCGCTCTCGCGTTGTATCGTTCGGGAGAGTGCGCCTCGGCACTGGAGCAATGGGACCGGAGTCGCCAGTTTCACCAGCAAGTGCTCGATCAGTTTCCAGATTTTGACTTGAGACCCGAAGCGCGTTACGGTGTGGGTTGGGCGTGGCAGCAACAGAACAAGCTGACCGAAGCGATCGCAGAGTACGAAAAGGTCACCGACGAGACCGACACCGAGACAGCTGCGAAAGCGAGATTCATGATTGGCGAATGCTTCTTTGCCCTCAAGGATCACAAAGCGGCCTCGAAGCATTTCCTGAAAGCTGCATTCGCCTACGGTCACAAAGAATGGTCGGCTCTGTCATTCTTTGAGGCCGCTCGCTGCTTCGAGGTCCTGGGCGATGTGGCCCAGGCGAAGAATTGCTACCAGCAACTGGTGGACAAGTATCCCGAACACGCCAAAGTTGCCGAGGCCCGCACACGGCTGGCCGCGTTGGGAACCAAGTGACATCGCGTCCCGTGACGGCGATACCCGCGACAGCGTACTGAGAACCCGGCCATGCCCTTGCAGATCATGCTCAGTCCCCGACGACCTCTTCGAAGCCTGTTGGTCTTCGCCTGGCTGATCCTGGCGAGCGGCACGCAAATCGGTTTCGCACAGGAACCGGCATCACCCCCAGCGGCCGAGCCGGCCGCCCCGGCGGCAGAAGAGAGTCGCGACCCAGCGATGCCCAAGTCTCCGACCGCGTGGGATCTGACCCGGCAGGGCGGGATCTTCATGATTCCGATCGGGCTCTGTTCCGTCGTGGTGCTGGCCTTCGGGCTGGAGCGGATGATTGGGCTGCGACGCAACAAGATCGTGCCCAAAAAACTGTTGATCGCCATCCGCGATCTCGACACGGAAGCCAAGGGGATCGATCCCCGTCTGGCTTACGACGTGTGCCTGGCACATCCTGCGCCGCTGGCCAACGTCGTGCGCGCCGCCATCTTGAAGATCGGGAGGCCGCACTCAGAGTTAGAAAAGACCGTCGAGGACGCCGTCTCCCGAGAGGCCGACGAGATGGCCCACAACATCCGTCCGATCAACGTGGCGATCAGTATCGCTCCGCTGCTGGGGCTGCTGGGGACGGTGCAGGGGATGATCCTCGCGTTCATGGTCACCAGTACGACCACAGCCACCGGAACTGCCAAGGGCCAGGAATTGGCACAAGGCATCTATGTGGCGCTCGTGACGACCTTTGCCGGGCTGTGTGTGGCGATTCCCGCGATCCTGATTGCCAACATGCTGGAAAGCCGCATCGACCGTCTGTTGCGAATCATGGAAGATGTCTTCCTGGAGTTGTTGCCGCAGTTTGAACGATTCGAGGGGAAGATTCGTGTCGCACGAAAATCGGGGCCCGATGAGTCCTCAGGAGTGTTACTCAAGGGGACCGTCCCCAAGCCGGCCCCGGAACCCGCTCCAATCGCTCCGGCTCCGGCCAGAACATCGCGCCCCGTCAAATTGCCGGTCATCTCGGAAACGATCACCGCACCGTCCGGACTCTGGAGCGGTACCGCCTCGCGAGGTGACGCTCGACCGGATGACACTCAATAGTCACAACGGTCAACGGTCTTCTCCAAACCATTCGCCTCATCGACCGATCCCATGCGTTTCCGATCCAGAACCACTCGCAGTGGAAAACGACTCATCGACATGACCCCCATGATCGACTGCGTGTTTCAATTGCTGTTATTCTTCATGGTCGCCAGCAATTTTGAAGAGGAGTCCAAGACCTCGGGAGAAGGCTCACTGGATGCCAATCTTCCACAGGCTGTGGCCGCCATGCCGATGGTCATGCGCCCGCGAGAAATGATGATCAATGTGAATCGAGGAGGCGAGTATTATGTCGGCGGGACGAAGCACTCCGAGTTGGAATTGGCCGAACGATTGCGGCGTTCCGCCATCGACAACCCCGGCAACCAGACGGTGGTGATTCGAGGGGACGAACGAGTCAATTGGAAGTCGATCGCGCGAGTGATGAGCTTGTGCAATGTCGCCAAGATCACGGACTATCGCGTCGCTGTGATTCCCGAAGAAGACAGTCTCGAACATGAAGGGGCCATCCCATGAGAGACTTGTTCCGTCAGTTGGATCAAGAACTCGCTGAGAACTCCGTGCGGAATGAACTGCGCGTGATCACCTCGATCCTCCTGGCGATGGCCAGCGGGGGGCTCGCGTTGGCCGGAATGATGGCCCGCTTCTCTCCGGAAGACGCAGTGCCACTGCCAGGGATGAATCATCTCGGAGGGCAGCTCGGCTGGGCCTCGCTCTTAATTGTCTTGCTCCTGCTCGCTGCCTGGATTGTGCGGGGCGTAGTGATGAAGCGACTGCAATGGGCCGTGGCGATCAGCCTCTTCGTGCATCTCTTAATCTGTGCTTCGTTTCATTCGTTCACAGTGCGCACTTTTCGGGGCGCGTCCAGTCATGCATCCACGGAACCCCAGGGAGAAGAACTCACATTGCCCGAGTACGGAGGTATGGAATCTCCCGCTGCGGAAGAAGCGGCGTGGGAGAAACCCCACGACTCAGCCGCGCCGGATTCCGAAATCGAACTCGAACGACAGAACTCCGAAATCGCCCAACCGGAGAAATTCGAAACCGAGGACATTGAGCGCCCCGAGGAGATCACCAAACTCGACACTCCCGAAGCCCGGGAGCAAGCGGTGTTCGAAAAGGAAAAACAAAAGGAGATCGAACGCCAGCTTCGAGAACTGGCCATGCTGACCCCGCAGGCGGTGGCCCAGCCAAATGTTGAAGCCTCTTCGGCAACCCAGGCAGCACCGGAGGCCCAAGTCGAGCTGGCCAAAAGTCAAAGCGCTCCTCCGGAGAACGAGCGTGAACGGAGCGAGATGACATTGGAAGGTCCGAGCCTCGAAGCGGCGAAGATGACCGCTCGACAAGCGGTCGAGAAGCTGTCGGCGAATGTCGACAACCTGACTCCGCTCCCCGAGCGATCGGCCACGGAAGCGATGGCCGCTGACGCGAATCAACAGAGCGTCGCGGTCTCCACATTGGAAGCCCGCGAAGCCACAGCCGAAGAGCAGTCTCGGGAGGAGGATCGGCAGCCAGCCGCGAGTGCGCCGAGCGCTGAACGAGAAATGACCGACACCCCTGCTCCGTCGCTCACCGCCAGCCTCAGCCGCGTTCGACCGGGGCTTGCGTCAGGTCTCGAAACCTCCTCCCCGACAAGTCCGACTGCGGGAGGAGCCACGTCGCTCGCACGCCGCACGAACATGGGCGGGGGGCAGTCTGGAGAAGCCGCTGGGGCAGAGGCTCAATCGGTGTCGGTCGGTGCCGCCGGAAGTGCGGATGCTCCGCAAGTCTCCGAGTCGGCGGCTTCCGGGGGAGGAACTCGTGGAGCCGCTGCAGCTGCCCCCCTGGGCTCTGCGGATGGTGAGACGGGGGCCACACTCAATACTCCTTCAACAGGAGCCCCCACACGCGGGACCAGTACTCTCGCCAAGCAGTCGACCGGAACCGGCGAACCCCAGCTGGGGAAGCCTGAGGGTGTGGCAATGGCCACCGGCGGAGGCCAGGGACGACCAGCGGATGCAGTCGGAACTCAAGTGGGCGATGTGGCTGTCTCCAGCGCGGCGAAGAGCGAGTCGAATCAAGGGACCTCACTCGCGAGTGGGCCGGCCAAGACAGCCGTCGGACGTCAATCGTCTGGTGTTGGAGCTGAAGGTTCCTCCAGTTCGATTGGTTCGGCGAATCTGTCTCCCGCCGGTCAAGTCAAATTGGGGCGATCCAACGTTGGCACGGGTTCGACTTCGAGACTCGCAGGCCCCAATGCCCGCCTAGAAGGGGGCGCCGAGTCAGCAGGAGGTGCTGCACGAATGGCTCGCACCACGAATGCCGGAAGTGGTGGAACAGGCGATGCCACGGGGACCGTCGCTCAGGGAGTCGCCGTTGGAAAAACAGGAGGCGTGAATGCCCCCCGCGTCTCCGAACCGGCTGCCGCCGCAGGGCGGGCTCGTGGGACCACTGGTCTTCCATCGGGCACCGTCGCAGCTGGGGCAGGAACGGCTCGCGCCCTGCCTGGAACCGGCAAGCCGAAGCGAGGCACGGGTCAGATGGCAAAGCCGTCGCAAGGCACCGGCCAACCTCAACTCGGCCAAGCCGAGGGCGGGACCTTAACCACCGCCGGCGGGGCCGGACGTAAACCCGGAGTGGTCGGGACAGACGCGGGCGAAGTCGCGGTCTCCAGCTCAGTTGGTCGACCGGCGAATGAACGCGGACCACTGGCCAGCGGTCCGGCCAAGACTGCGGTCGATCGAAGCTCGACGGGTCTGGCAGCCGTTGGCTCGTCTGGACCTTCTCGTCCGAGTCAATCGCCGAGCCTGATTTCTCCTTCGGGAACAGCAACCGCCGGCCGATCCGCCGCAGGCACGGCCATGGCTGCGAAACCAACGGAAGCCAGCTCCCGACCCGCGGTCGGCACGGGACTCGCGGATGGAGCCAGCGCGATTCGGGGTGCCACGCGTTCCGCAATCGCCGCCAACTTACCTTCCGGGGCCGAGGCAGCAGAACTGACCGGAGAACTGGTGTTCTCCGGTCCACAAGCTCAGTCCAAGAGTGCCGGTTCGTTGGCTGGCCCGCAGAAAGGTAGCACTGTCCCTCGCCGCCGTGCGGGACTTCCGGGCACCGTCGAGGGCCCCGCGAACGTTAAGTTGGCCAAGAACACCGAAGTTGCTCAACCGACGCGATTGTCGGGGGGGCAGTCGCGACCGGGAGTGGGCGAGCCTCGTCCCACGATCGCCTCCGAATCTCAACTGGCCGGGCTGATTAAGAGGGTCGTTCCCGGGAAAGGGAGCTCGCCCGAAGCCATGATCAGTGAGAGTCTTTCCATGCGAAAGGCCGAGTCGCGAAGAGACGCCACGAAAGCACTCGGCGGCTCTGAAGGGTCGGAACAGGCGGTCGAGCGGGGGCTCGTCTGGCTGGCTCAGCATCAGTATGCGGATGGTCATTGGAGCATTCATGACTTTCCATGCCAAGACCACACTTGCTCGGGGCACGGCAGCTTTCATGCGGATACAGCTGCGACCGGTTTGGCACTCCTGGCGTTTCTTGGTGCGGGCTACACGCATCAATCGGGGCAGTACCAGGCAGTTGTTGAGCGTGCCGTGAAATGGCATCTCCAGCACCAGAAGCCCGACGGCGATCTCTTTGCGGACGAAACGGAATTTGTGTGGTTCTACGGCCATGGAATGGCGTCGATCGCTCTGTGTGAGGCGTATGGCCTCACAAAAGACCCGGCCCTCCGAGAACCGGCGCAGAAGGCTCTCGACTTCATCGTCGCAGGACAGCACCCTCAGTTCGGGGGGTGGCGTTATCGTCCCCAGTTCGAATCGGACACATCGGTTTCCGGTTGGCAGTTGATGGCGTTGAAGAGTGGCGAGATGTCTGGTCTCAAGATCTCCAAAGAGGCGTACGCCGGAGTCACACGGTGGTTGGACTCCGTCGAAAGCACGTCCGCTCCGGGGCAGTTCACTTATCACCCCAGTCGCCCCGCCAGTTCGGCCATGACCGCCGAGGGCCTGCTGATGCGACAATATCTGGGAGCGAAACGGAACGACTCACGCTTGATCGCGGGTGCCGAGTCTCTCCGCCAGCACCTCCCCGATCTCAACCAGCGCGATGCATACTACTGGTACTATGGAACTCAAGTCATGTTCCATATGCAGGGGCAATATTGGACCGAGTGGAACTCCCGCTTGCGTGACACATTGGTCAACAGTCAGCTGAAAGATGGCGGCAGCGGCGGCAGCTGGAACCCAGACCAGCCGACACCGGAAAAGTGGGGCGAGGCCGGAGGCCGCCACTACGTCACCTGCCTGAACCTGCTCATGCTTGAAGTCTATTACCGGCATCTCCCGCTCTACCTCGAACTGGAGAAGTGACGGCTGAATCAGCGTTCGAACTCGTGTGTGCGTCCAGACAGACGGTGGCTTTTCGAACCGCCCCGGATATCAGCGGTGACAAAGAACAGACCGCTCAAAATGAGGAGTCGAATCATCGACATCGCGACCGGCTCTCACCGCTTCGCGGCTAAAGAGGCACGTGATCATTCGTGCCCAAGAGGGGAGTGTGATTCCACCATCTTTTCCGACGCACACATTTCGAACTTCCCTGCACAGCCTTGGGCATATTCGACCGAAGCTGATAGCGACCCCCTCCCCACCCCTCTGGCAAACCGTGTCGTCTGTACCACTTGCAGCGGATGACCAGTCGGGCGCCGCAGCCATCATCGAGATCGGTCGACGCGCCGGTGGAATTGGGGACTCGACACGTATACTATTACGCGTCTGGCCCGGCGGATGAACGGGTGTTGGTTGCACGTTGGCACGGATGTTGAATGTCACGATGACCGTGCGATATTTCTCACTGGGATCTGAGTGAGGCTTGGCTGTGATTCCACAGCGGCCCACTCCGCTGATCCCCCTCTGCCGACGTACCACACTCCCATGGTCGATAAGACAATTGAATCCGAAGATCAGCTCATCTTTCGCGCCCAGTTGGCGTTGTCCAGCTGTAACTGGACCTTGGGAGAATGTGCCGCCCTCTGGACGAAGCGTTACGCGAAAGGTCGTACGGACGCGGCCTTTGGTGAAATGATTGGTCTGAGTGCCGATCAGATTTACCAGCGGCGGCGAGTGTGGGAGGCCTTTGGCGATGTCCATTCGCAGTACAACCATCTGAAGTGGTCGCACTTCTATGCCGGTCTCAACTGGGACGACGCTGCGGCATGTCTGGGCTGGGCCGATGAGATGCAGTCCACGGTCGCCGAGATGCGCGCATGGCGGCGGGCTCAGCATGGCGAAGACCTCTCGCTGTCGGCGGATGAGGAGCTGGAAGTTCCCTTCGATCCGACCGGCGACTTCTTGACCGTCGAGACAGGAATCGTCCGCGACCCGTCCGAGATGGGGTACGAGGGGGCGCAGCGGCGTGCCGGTGGGGGAGCCATCATGGACGATCGGGAACGCGCCGCCACCGCATCGTCGGTCGCCCGTGAGACCCAGGACGACTATGCCCCCTTCGGCAAGGGCGCCCGTGGACCAGCCCCCGGCGAGGAGCATGACCGCGTCAGCACCGCCCCTCCGGTTGAGCAGATTGCCAAACGCGTCGTCTCGACTCTGGAGAAGTGCAACCAAGCCCTTAATCCTGATCTGCTCGAAGACTTAACGACGCTGCCGATCGCGATCCAGCAGCGGTTGCTCAATGCGGTCGATAACTTGATGTCGAAGGTCGCCGGGCTGCGATGAGGCGGCGAGGCGTAATCCGCCGGGCTCCCTGAACCCCACGCGAACAAGAGCCGGTGGCAAGCACCATTCCGCTCACTCGATTGGAGCTGGCACGACATCATGCTGCTCGCGATTTTGCCCTATTCGTGTTGACCCGGCTCGCGGAATCCGGCTCCCGTGATCTTCCTGGCGGAGTCGCCAAGTTCAATCCGCGCGGGCTCTGCCAGCCAGTGCAAACGCCCCATGACATCCGGGTACTTCGCCTTCACGTTGCGAGATTCTCCCACATCAGCTTCGAGATCGTACAGCGCCCCGCTGAGCGTCTGCTCGGAATATCCGCCTGCCTTGCCATCCCGGCCGGGCGTCCCGGTGAGTGAGCGATACGTGTGCTTGAAGTGCAGCTTCCAACGCCCCGAGCGGATCGCCTGCAGCTCGTGGCCCCAATAGTAGAGATAGGTTTCATGCGGCGTTTTCGCATCTGGCAGACCGCTCATGAGTGGCCAGATATCACGGCCATCAATCGGGTGAGGAGGCAATTCCGCACCGACCAGCCCCGCAATGGTCGGCAGAATGTCGATCGTTGCTGCCAGTTCCCGGCACACCGTTCCCGAGGGGATGCGGCCTGGCCACCGCATCAAGCAAGGCACGCGGACCCCCCCTTCAAACGTCGTGCCCTTCCCTTCTCGCAGCGGTCCCGCCGAGCCCGCATGATTGCCATAGCTCAACCATGGGCCGTTGTCCGTCGAGAAGATCACGAGCGTCTTTTCATCGAGACCACACTCCTGCAAAGTGGCCAATACCTGGCCCACGCTGTCGTCGATTTCGGCAATCACATCGGCATACATCCCTAAGCCGGTCGTTCCTCGAAAATCATTCGAGGTATGCAACGGCACATGCGGCATCGAGTGGGCGAGGTAGAGAAAGAACGGCTGCTCTTGGTGGCCTTTGATGAACTCAATCGCATGCTCGGTGTACCAGCGGGTCAGCATATTCTGATCTTCCGAAGTGACCTTGGGGTTGATCACCCGGTCCCCTTCGATCAGTGGCAGGTCAGGGAACTTGGTCCCGGCCTCGGGGTGAAACGGCCACATGTCGTTCGAGTACGGCAGACCAAAATACTGGTCGAACCCGTGCTGTTGCGGGAGAAACTGCACATGATGGCCCAAGTGCCATTTTCCAATCGCAGCTGTGGCATAGCCCTTGTGCTTCAGGAGTTCCGAGAGCAGAAGCTCTCGCTGGTGAATCCCATAAGTGGCCATCGGGCCGGGAGCACCCTGAATTCCGATTCGATTCGGATAGCAGCCGGTGAGGAGCGCTGCACGCGAGGCACCGCAGACCGCTTGAGCCACGTAGAAATCGGTGAACCGCATCCCCTGGGTCGCGAGCCGATCAAGGTGCGGAGTGACCACGTGTTGCCCGCCATAGCAACCGAGGTCGCCGTATCCCTGGTCGTCGGTGAAGATCACCACCACGTTCGGCGTCTGAGCGGCCTCGCTCGCCCGAAGTGAAAGGGTTCCCAGTGTGAGTCCGGCGAGGAGAGTGGCTGCGAAGAGCGAGGGAGACACGGGCATCAAAGAGTGGCCTCTCGAAGTGAAAACAGCGGCGGATGAACCGTGCAGGATAGCTGTTTCAGTGTGAGAGCTTAACCGTCGCAGGCGATGTCGCTCCGCGACTGGTCATCCGCAGGTTCCACAACCTCTTCGCGGCAGTGCTGTCTTTCGCAGAACCATTTCCGCCGCACGGCTGTCACCCGGCGTAGTGATGTGGTTTTGTCTGCGAAATGCCAGTTGCGGAGCGACATCGCCTAGGTCACACATTGATCTCCAGGGAGGTTCCACGTAACCTGCCGATGATTGCCCCTTGTTCATCCCTCGTGAGACTACGCTGTGTCGAATACACTGTTTGGAACACTGCCCGCCGAGTTGGCTCAGAATCCATTGCTCACCGAGAGTGGGACGCCGAGTTTCGACCGCATCCAGCCCGAGCATGTCGTTCCTGCGGTGCGCTTCACGCTGGCTCGGGCGGAACTGGCCCTTCAGAAAATCGAGGCGGGAATCGAGCCGACCTGGGCGGGAGCGGTCGATGTGTTTGACTCGCTCAACCGGATGTTTGAGCGGTCCTGGGGACCCGTGACGCACCTGTTCGGCGTCATGAATTCCGATCCTCTGCGTGAAGCCTTTGAAACCGTCCAGCCCGAAGTCGTGCAGTTTGGCTTGCGGATTTCGCAGAGCGAACCAGCCTATCGAGCACTGAAGTCGCTTAAGTCGGGACCGGAATGGAACCGCCTTGACGCTGCTCAACAGCGGATTGTGGATCGCAAGATTCTCAGCTGTGATCTGTCGGGAATTGGGTTGTCGGGAGCTGAGCGGGAACGGTTTAACGCAATCGAAACCGATCTGTCACAAGCGGGGACTGAGTTCTCCAATCATGTGCTCGATTCGAACAAGGCTTGGTCACTGTTAGTAGATTCTCTACCAGACACGCTGGGGTGGCCCGAAACACTCCGGCGAATGACGGCGACGGCGTATAACAAGTCAAAGCCCGAGGGAGTCGTCGACGCCACGCCGGAAGCTGGCCCCTGGCGGATCACGCTTGAGATGTCGATCTTTAACCCGTTCATGCAGCACTGCCAGAATCGGTCCCTGCGTGAGCAGGTCTATCGGGCCTATATGACGCGGGCTTCGTCTGGAGAACTCGATAACACCGCTCTGTGTGTGAAGCACCTGGCACTCCGCAAAGAGAAAGCGAATCTGCTGGGTTACAAGACCTACGCGGAGCTGAGCCTCGCACAGAAAATGGCTCCCAGTGTGGCGGCGGTCGAAGAGATGTTCGAAACGCTGCTGACTGCTTCGCTTTCCGCAGCTCACCGCGATCTCGATCAAGTGACTGAGCTCGCACGAAGTCACAATCAACCGGTGCCTCTGGAACACTGGGATATCGCATTCTGGGCGGAGCGGTTGCGAGAAGGACGGTATGACTTTAAGGAAGAAGATCTGCGTCCATACTTTTCCCACGAGATTGTTCTCAAGGGGCTATTCGATCTCCTGAACACACTCTTCGGCATCACGATCGAGGAAACGGATGTGCCGACTTGGCATACTGATGTTCGCTATTATTCGGTTCATCACGAGGCTGGGACTCCAATCGCGGGGTTCTTTTATGACCCCTATTCTCGCCCGGAGACAAAGCGTCCTGGAGCTTGGATGGATGACTGCCTCAGCCGCCGCTCGCAGGGGAACGAATGCCAGCTCCCTGTGGCGTACCTCGTGTGCAACGCCACGCCCCCCTCGGGCGAGACTCCGTCATTGATGGGTTTTCGCGAGGTCGAGACGCTTTTCCATGAGTTCGGTCATGGACTGCAGCACATGTTGACGACCGTGAATTACCCTGATGCAGCGGGGATTTCCGGGGTCGAGTGGGACGCTGTCGAATTGCCAAGTCAGTTTATGGAGAACTGGTGCTATCATCGGCCTACGCTCGACAAACTCGCTCGGCACTATCAAACCGGAGCGACGCTGCCGGACGAACTCTACCGCAAAATGCTGGCGGCCAAGACCTATCGGGCCGGGTCAATGATGTTGCGACAGCTCACCTTCGGCATGACCGATATTCAGTTGCACTCCGTGTTCGATCCCTCGGGATCGGAGAGTGTCTTTGATGTTCAGAAGCGAGTGATGGAGCGAGTTTCCGTTCTACCCATGCTGCCCGAGGACCGCTTTCTGTGCGCGTTTTCGCATATCTTTGCGGGTGGTTATGCTGCCGGATATTACAGTTACAAATGGGCCGAAGTGCTCAGTGCGGATGCATTTTCCGCGTTCGAAGATGCGGGGCTGGATAACGAGCTCGCAGTTCGGGCGACCGGTCGCCGCTTTCGCGACACCGTATTATCTCTCGGTGGCAGCCGCCATCCGATGGAGATCTTCCGGGAATTCCGCGGACGCGGGCCTTTGCCGGATTCACTTCTGCGGCATAATGGATTGTCGTAACAGTCTTAACGCAAGTGAAAACAATGCAGTGAAAACGCACCCGATTACCAGCTTCGCTGCTGGGAAGAGGGGGGCCGGGGTGGTGGAGGTGAGGGCGTGGACGAGGTATTCGAAGGGGTCGCGGCTCAGTTTGCGGCAAGTGCGGATGACGGACGGCAGCGTCTCTTGAGCGGCGACTCCGGACGCGCTACGGTTGCCGCAGCTCAGTTTCCTGACGATGACATGTTAACGCAGCTCGGGCTCGCTCTCATG
>Ga0105047_10007619_pt1 | contig 18211 bp, 14 predicted proteins | sample MAT04_FD_78384 | JGI IMG/M metagenome (GOLD analysis project Ga0105047, IMG submission 78384) | Freshwater microbial communities from Lake Fryxell liftoff mats and glacier meltwater in Antarctica - MAT-04 (megahit assembly) | ecosystem: Environmental > Aquatic > Freshwater > Ice > Liftoff... | reverse complement strand
TTTCGGTTTTTGCCTTCACTTTGGCAAATAGTATGGAGTACATTTGTTCACCATTATACGGATACACCGAAGTATTAGATGAGGAAGGGAACCATGTACGGGAGGGCGAAGCTGGTGAAGTTACTGTTACTGGATTCTCAAACAAAATAATGCCTTTTATTAGGTACAAGACTGGCGACATTGCTGTGTATGGAGCCGAGTATAAGGGAGTTATGAAATTGAAATCTCTTCAGGGGCGTTCAGTAGATTTTATTATAAGTAAAGATAATACTAAAATATATCTCATTGGATTGATTTTTGGTGGACATTTAAAATCATTTGATAAAATTAAATATTGGCAAATTGAGCAAACTGAACCGGGCATAATAGTTGTGAGAATTGTAAAGGACATTGGATTTACAGTTTTATTAGAAAATGAAATAGTACAATTATTTGATTCGGTTGGGGTCAAATCCGAAATAGAGTATGTTGCAGAAATAGTTTTATCAAATAGTGGAAAAAAAAAGTTTCTGGTTCAAAATATTAAGGAATCATCTTTTAGTGTATAGCATAATTTAGTCATATTCAAGTGAACTTGTGAATTATTAACAGGCAATTCTGTTGCGGTTTAGCTCTAAATTAATTTCGGAAAGGCAGAAATATGAAACGAAAGATGCATTTTGATTGCTTTCAATAATTTGTTTTAAAATCGACATGGAATAAATTGACGCAATTCCCCAAAAAACAAAATAGTTAAGACGAATTTTCTGAATCTGGATGCTAGGGGATTTTTCCTTTTTTAATTGATAACCAATTTCTATGTCTGCTAAAAAAACTAAAATATGTTGTGTTTTTAATCTGGCTCCTCATTACAGGGCAGCAGTTTATAAACTTATGGACCAGGAACTCAAATGCGATTTCTATTTTGGAGATCATGTTGATACTCCGATAAAAATAATGAATGTCAGCGAGTTATCAGGATATAAAAAAACAGTTGAAAATATTAAAATATTCAATAATAGATATAAATGGCAAAAAGGAGTTGTTGCCCTTGTTTTTAAAAATTATAAATATTTTATTCTAACCGGTGATCCTACTTACCTGTCAAATCAGTTGATCGTTTTTATTGCAAGGCTTTTAAATAAGCATGTTTTACTCTGGATGCATGGATTAAAATCGAAACGAGAACTTGGAAGAAGAGAGAAATTGTTAAAGTACCCATTCTACAAGATGGCAGATTTATTGCTTCTTTATGGGGATTATTCCCGGAATCTTATGATTGAAAAGGGATTTAAACGGGATAAAATGCAATGTATCTATAATTCATTGGATTATGACAAGCAACTATTAATCAGGAAGAAGCTAAAGAAAACTAATATTTATTTCGATTATTTTAAAAATGATCTGCCTGTTTTAGTTTATATCGGACGAATACAAAAAATCAAAAAGATAGATATGATTTTAGTGTCTATGATAATTCTTAAACAAAGGGGCATTTATTGTAACCTGGTTTTAATTGGGGAAAATGCTGATGAATTAAATTTCAGTAAACAAGCAGTAGCCGCTGGATTGGAATCAAATTTCTGGGTTTATGGGTCTTGTTACCAGGAAGAAATATTGGGAGAGCTTATTTATAATGCTGATGTATGTGTTTCGCCTGGAAATGTAGGTCTAACAGCTATGCATAGTTTTGTTTATGGTACACCGGTAATTACAAATAACAATTTTGAAACACAAATGCCTGAATTCGAGGTTATTGAACCAGGGATGAATGGAGATTTTTTTGAAGCAGATAATGTATGGGATCTTGCCGATAAAATTTCTAAATGGATAAAATTAGATAATACAAAAAGAGAGCATGCCCGATTGTCGGCGTATAAAATCATTGACGAAAAGTATAACCCACATTACCAGATTGAGCTACTTAAAAAAGTTTTAAACATAAATTGAAAATAATCTTTTATAATTAATGTATTTAGTGAAATACTAAAGTGCAATAAATTGATTGCATAATCCCTGAAGGAAATCTGAAATCCTAAACTGAGTGATAAATACAACAATCAAAGGGAGATGTATTTAAAAAATGATTTTCATCATTGAAAGATAGTTAACTAATCTCATAATCATGAACATTGAAAATAGAAAACCATTTATAAAGCATATGCTTGTAATTGAAAACATTGAGGCCGAAGTTAAAAAAATCACGTCGAAGCTACAGGATGATATGCAGAATCTTCTTAAGCGCAAAGGAGCAGTAGTCGGTATCAGTGGAGGTATTGACTCTTCTGTAACACTTGCCCTTGCCGTTAAAGCCTTTGGAGCAGAAAAAGTTATTGGCATACTTTTACCTGAGAAAGATTCCAGTTCTGAAAGCAAGACACTGGCGTTAAACCTGGCTGAGAAATTTGGAATTCAAACACTCGAAGAAAATATTACTGAAGCACTAAACGGTTTTGGTTGTTATTCGCGCCGCGATGAAGCTGTAAAAACTGTATTTCCAGAGTATAGTGCTGAATTATATAAAATGAAGATCAGCCTTAATCAGGAACAAATAAGGCATAATCTTCCGCCTTTGTTTTCTTTAACCATCGTTGATGCGTTAGGGAAAAGTTCCAGTAAAATTATTCCTGTAAAAGCATACTTGCAAATAGTTGCAGCATCCAATTTTAAACAACGATGCCGGATGTCAATGCTCTATTATCACGCAGAAAGGCTTCATTATGCTGTAATAGGGACTCCTAATAAGCATGAAGTTGATCAGGGTTTCTTCGTAAAACATGGAGATGGAGGGGCTGATATTTTACCTATTGCGCATTTGTATAAGTCGCAGGTGTATCAATTAGCTGAATTTCTTGATATCCCAAAAGAGATAATCAAACGTACTCCTACATCCGATACATATTCAGCGGAACAAACTCAACAGGAATTTTTCTTTCAGCTTCCCTTCCACGAAATGGATATGTTATGGTATGCCTATGAAAATGGTTATGAACATGAAACCGTTGGGAAAGTCCTTGGTAAATCAAAAGACGAAATTCAGTCCATTTACAATAACTTTATGCGTAAACAAAAAACTACCGAGTATTTAAGGATGGCACCAATAAAGGATTTCTAATAGGTTTTTATATAGAGAATCTTTAATACATTCAAAGATTATTCATGATTCAAAATAGTCTAATCCAGAAATCAAGATCAACCTTATGACTTTAATACCACAACGTTTACTTGGTGAGGCATTATTATTTTCATCCAGAAAAACACCTGCCAAAACTGCTATTATTAATATACAGAAGGAGTTTTCATATTCAGATATATTTGAATGGTCCATGAATTTTGCTTTTTATTTGGTAAATGCAGGTATTAAGAAAGGGGATAGGGTTGCAATATATATGAATAATTCATGGCAAAGTGTGGTGTCAATATATGGAATTACTTTAGCCGGTGGAGTTTTTATTGTGATTAATCCTCAAACTAAAGCAAATAAACTATCGTATATTCTGAATGATAGCGGAGCAAAAATACTTATTTCATCAAAGTCTCTTAAAAATGAGGTAAATTTAGCCTTGAAGGAAACTCCTGACATTAAGCAACTTCTATTAAGCGGTGGAATTGATTCAAGTTTCCATTTAAATGCATTAACTATAGATTTTGAGAAGATTATTGATTCACAGGAACCAATTTCTGATCTCCCAAAAGTTATAGCTAATGATCTTGCGGCTCTAATTTATACTTCTGGAAGTACTGGTTTTCCCAAAGGGGTAATGATGACTCATCAATCAATGGTATTTACAAGTTGGAGCCTGATTGAATATTTACGATTATCTGAAGAGGATCGTATTCTTTTGCTTTTACCACTTGCTTTTGATTATGGGCTCTACCAATTAATTATGGCCATAACAGTTGGCGGGACACTTATTGTTGAACAATCGTTTGCTTTTCCAGCATCCATTTATAAAAGCATTGAAAAATATAAACCAACTGTCTTTCCTGGTGTTCCAACAGTTTATGCAATGATGATCAATACAAATAAACAAAATGGTTTAACATTTGAATGTATTGAAAAAGTAACAAATACTGCAGCTGCATTACCTGCTGAGTTTATTCCGGATCTTAAAAAGATATTTCCAAATGCACTTATATTTAAAATGTATGGGTTAACCGAATGCAAAAGGGTTTGCTATCTGGAACCTGAATTACTAGATAAAATGCCAAACTCTGTAGGAAAAGCAATTCCCGGTACTGAAGTATTTCTTCTTTCGCCCGAAGGTAAGCCAGTTCCAGCTGGTGAAGCTGGAATATTGTATACTCGGGGGCCTCATGTAATGTTGGGCTATTGGCATAAAGAAGATTTAAGTAAAGTTATGCTAAAGCAAGGAGAACTTCCCTGGGAAAGAATACTGTGTTCAAACGATTTGTTTACTATGGATGAGGATGGTTTTTTGTTTTTTCAAGGGCGAACGGATGATATCATAAAAACTCGTGGAGAAAAAGTCAGCCCTTTAGAAGTTGAAAAAATAATATATAAAATAGAAGGTATCAGAGAAGTTGCAGTTATTGGCATTCATGACGAAATTCTTGGCGAATCAATTGTTGCCTTTATTACCCTACATGCAAACAGTGGTATAAATAACGACATCATAATGCGCGAGTGTGTCATACATCTGGAAGCCTTCATGATTCCGCAAAAAATTGTTTTCCTAAAAGAAATGCCTAAGAGTACAAATGGTAAAATTGACAAATTTGAACTAAAAAACATAATTGGAAATGACAACAACTGATCTGTTTTCTGGACTCAATCAAAGTTTGAAAAACAAAATTAATTTTATTGAGGACAAACCGGAAGAATCTCTTGAGTCAACCTTGAGGGCATTGTGGTTCTTCGCTGCCGGAAATCCGAAGTCAGTTGCCGGAGCACTTGATTTCCAACTTCCTGAACTAACAAATGAACAACAGCTGCTATTAAACGAGTTAATTGATAAAAGACTGGAAAATATTCCGCTTGCATACATAACCGGTCGGCAAAGATTTATGGGAATTGATTTCATGTGTGATAAGAGAGCATTAATTCCACGCAAGGAAACCGAAATACTTGGTAGAAAAGCTCTTGACCTTTCGTTTAAACTTGCTGAAGGGAAACAAGAAATTAGTGTTTTTGATATTTGTTGTGGGGCAGGTAATCTGGGTTTATCAATAGCATTGCTAAATTCGAAAGCTATAGTTTATGAAACGGATATTTCCCATGAGGCTATTGATCTGACCAATGATAATATTTCCATGCTGGATATTAATCAAAGAGTATTTGCGTTGCAAGGAGATTTATTTTCAGCCGTTGAAAATGACAAATTCTTTGAAAATACTGATCTTATAGTTTGCAATCCACCTTATATTTCGAGTGGTAAAGTAAAAAATATGAGTCCTGAGATTTTAGGGAAAGAACCAGTTCTAGCTTTTGATGGCGGAATGTTCGGAACCAAAATAATCCAGCGGTTAATTGTGGAAGCCCCCAAATTTCTAAGAAATAACGGTTGGTTGATTTTTGAAGTTGGAGATGGACAGGGAGATTTTATAGTGCAGTTGTGTGAAAGGGCAGAACTTTATTCAAAGATTGAGACTACAGTGGATGAAAATGGCATCATCCGAGTAATCTCTGTGAAAAAATAGTTAATTTATTAGGTTGAAGATCGAAAAATCAGATTATTCTGAAAAGTATACACCTTTCAGGTAAAAATATTTAGTATTATGGTTGGTGCAATATTATGTTTCGCAAAGATCAACAAATGCATGCACCCAAATGACTATTTTAATCATTTCTTTAAATAATTCAGGCGTATACTGGAGTGAACACAAAAAAAGATAAACCACATAAAAAAAATAATGTTTATGGAAAAATCAATTGAAGTCAAAGAAAAAATCAGACAATTTATTATTGAAACTACATTCGCACCATCAGACCAGTTGAAAAATGATACACTCATTTTTGTTCAGGGTATTTTCGATTCGATGGGTTTTATCTCGCTCTATAATTTTATTGAAGAGACTTATTCTATTAAAGTTCTGGATTCAGAGCTTCTGGAAGAAAATTTTGAATCTATTGATGCAATTGCCGGGTTTATTGGGCGGAAATTAAATTAAAAAAGGTATCTAATGTGTGGAATAGCCGGTATTTTTAATTATCATTCGACTGAATTACTATCGCAGGAGCATATAGTAAAGCAAATGCTTTCAGTTATACGTCACAGAGGGCCCGACGAAACCGGGCTTTATCTTGGAAACAACGTAGGACTTGGAAGCGTACGTTTAAGTATTGTTGATCTCTCGACCGGACAGCAACCAATGTCTGATGATTCAGGAAATTATTGGATTGTATATAATGGAGAGGTATTCAATTATCCGGAATTACGTGCCGATCTTGAAAAGAAGGGTGTAAGGTTCAAAACACACAGTGATACCGAGGTGGTAGTTCAAATGTATGCCATGTATGGTGCAGATTGTCTGAAGTATTTTAACGGGCAGTTTGCTTTTTGTATTTGGAATAAAGCCAATCAGGAATTATTTCTGGCCCGTGATAGGGTAGGAATCAGGCCGTTATTTTATTGGGCTAAAAACGAGACTTTTGCATTCTGTTCCGAAATCAAAGGATTATTTACGCTCGATCAGGTTCCGAAAGTGTTGAGCCCGGAGAGTCTTGCCCAGGTTTTTACTTTATGGACTACACTTACCCCCAACACGCCATTTGAAGATGTTTTTGAATTGCAACCGGCACACTATATGGTTGTGAAGTCAGGTAAAATTCAGATTAGCAGGTATTGGAGTATGGATTTTCCAATTAGCCAAAACCAGTATTCAGAATCAATTTCTGATACTGTAGCCGAATTTGAAGACTTATTCAGAGATGCTATTCGTTTGAGGTTAAGAGCTGATGTTCAGGTTGGTGCATACTTAAGTGGTGGCCTTGATTCAAGTTTGACCACAGCCTATATTCATGAGATTGACCCTGCTGTTTTGAACACTTTCTCAATAGGATTTAATGATAAAGCTTTTGATGAAACAGCTTATCAAATGGAAGTTTCCAGGAAATTTGATACCCATCACACAACTTTTGAGTGTACCTCGGCTGATATATCCACTTATTTTGAAGATACAATATGGCATACTGAATTTCCCTTACTACGAACTTCACCTACACCAATGTATTTACTTTCGAAAAAAGTGAGAGAGCAAAATATTAAGGTGGTTATTACCGGTGAAGGTGCTGATGAGATTTTTGCAGGATACAATATATTTAAAGAAGCTAAAATCAGAAGATTTTGGGCAAATGAACCCAATTCAGCAGTGCGACCCAGGTTGTTGTCGAGTTTATATCCATACCTCCCTATGATGAAGAACTCAAATAACATGGCTTTGAAAATGTTTTTTGGTTATAAATTGAACGAAACAAATGATCCTTTGTATTCACATTTATTAAGATGGCATAACACTTCCAGAATTTCAACATATTTCTCGGATGATATGCTATCATCGCTCAAAAGTTTTGACCCTTTAGCAAAGATTTATTCTTCAATTCCTGATGAATTTAAAAACTGGAGCAATCTTGCACAATCACAGTACCTTGAATCGACCATTTTTATGTCAGGATATTTGCTTTCTTCCCAGGGAGATAGGGTTTCAATGGGGAATTCCGTTGAAGGGCGCTACCCTTTTCTTGATTACCGTGTTATAGAATATGCTTCTAAATTGCCTGACAGATATAAACTTAACTGCCTGAATGAAAAGTTTATTCTAAAAAAAATGGGAAAAGGAAAGATACCGGATTCTATTTTGAATAGATCGAAACAAGCATATAGGGCTCCAATTGCAAGTAGTTTTTTTAATGCCGGACGTCCCGATGATTACATTTCCGATGTCCTTGATGAGAAAAATATCTTGGATTACGGCATGTTTAACTCTAAAAAAGTAAGCTCCTTAATCGGAAAAATAAAAAGGCTGGTTGATATTTCAGAAATGGAACAGATGGCTATTGCAGGAATTATTTCTGCTCAATTACTTCGGAAAAAGTTTATAGTTGATAGGATTCAAACTGAAACAGATAAACTGGCCAATATGAGAATTGTGCTTGAAACTTAGCAGAAATTATAAACAGATTGTTGATCTGTATTAAATAAATTATTGATTAATAATAAGTTAGGCTACTGTTAATGCGCAATTTAAACGAAATCATCTCTACAAAAATAGATTGAAAGAGTGCAAATCGTGATTTTCAATTCTTACCGGACTCAAAATTTATAGATCTGTTTTCAGCGTTCAGTCATTAAATCTGGAAGAAATTGTTTATGAAAAAACAATAAGTTTAAAGTAGCTTGCTGTTTTTGAAATATTTTTCGCTTATCTTTAATTCTAATGAATCTTGTATCCTAATATATCGACTATCAATATTTAGGTACTTAAATTAAATACAATTATTACAATGAAGATTCTTTTTTTTGTAAGTGGATTAGGTGCTGGTGGCAAGGAAAGAAGATTGACAGAGCTAATGAAAGAACTGAAATATCATCCTGAATTTCAGTTTGAGTTGGTCATAATGAGCCATGATATACATTATGAGGAAGTCTTTGATTTAGATATCAAAATTCATTATCTAATACGGAAAATTAAGAAAGATCCAACCGTAATTTTTAAATTCTATAAACTTTGTAAAACCATAAATCCGGATATAGTGCATTGCTGGGACAGTATGACTGCTTCTTATTGTGCCCCAATCTGTAAATTGCTTAGAATTAAATTGATTAACGGAATGATAGCAGATGCGCAAAAGCAGAAAAACTTATTTGATAAAAGCCGGTTCCGCGCACTACTTACATTTCCCTTATCCAATATTATTGTAGGAAACTCTCAGGCAGGCATTTCAGCTTATCAGGCACCTCAAAACAAAAGTATTGTAATTTATAATGGATTTAATTTTAAACGCATAGAAAGCCTTCAGAATAATGATGAAATCAAAAGGGAATTAAAAATCCATACCAAAAGTATTGTGGGTATGGTTGCAACATTCAGCAGCTATAAGGATTATAAGACCTATTTCAATGCTGCAAAAATATTGTTGGATCGTGGTTACGATGTAACTTTCCTTGCGTTGGGATACAAAACTGATTCAAATGAGGCAATTAATTTAATTGATAATAAATATCTTAACTCTTTTAGATTGCTAGGGAAGAGAACAGGCATTGAGTCATATGTGAATATTATGAATGTATGTGTTTTATCAACCTTCACCGAAGGTATATCTAATTCAATACTCGAATATATGGCTTTGGGTAAACCGGTAGTCGCTACTGATGGAGGAGGAACAAAAGAGATTGTTGAAGATAATAAAACAGGTTTTTTGGTCAGTCCCTCAAATCCAGAGGAACTCGCCGGGAAAATAGAGATTTTACTTAATGATTCTGATATGCAAAGGAAAATGGGACACTATGGTTATGAAAGAGTTAACAAAGAGTTTTCCATAGGTTTAATGGTAAATAAATATATGAATTTATATAAAAATATTAAGAAATCGTAATCCTCCATTTTAAAATTTAAGACTTCTTGATGATTTAAAGTTAATTGCATTGCCTCATGTTTGAAATATGAACTACCTTGAAGTAAATAAAGAAACGATTGAAGTACCATTCATTAAAGGTATTTATTGAAGTTCCGAAATACTCATTACTGAAGATAAAAAGTTAATATTGGATACCTTTAAGGGGGTTACTTTAATTGACGAGTATGGTCAAAATGAACATGTAGCATTGTGCTATTCGATTAATGAAGGATATTATAACTTTGTTAAGGGATACAGTTTTATTGAATTGATTGATACTGGTAAAAAGTGCAGGAACAACAGTGTATTTGAAATTGTGGGAACCGGTTTCATTAATGACGCAATGCCTTTAATCAGATATGGAACAGAAGATTATGTGGAAATAGATTCTGAAGGAAACATTGTATCCATAATAGGACGAACCCAGGATTTTATTTTAAACCAGGAAAAAGAACTTGTTCCATGTATTGTTTTGACAAGGGAACAGACCTTGAAAAATGTGTTAAGATCCCAGTTTTTTCAGGACCAACCAGGTAAGTTGGAATATAGAGTTGTTGTTAATAATGATTTTAATGAAATTGATGTAGAAGCTATACTCTTTGACATAAACAGAGCATTTGGGGGTAAAATTGTTCCACAGGTTAAAATTGTTGAACAAATAGAAAGAAAAAAATCCGGAAAGCAAAAACGACTGATTCAACAAATTGATCTTTCTCAATACAAATAATCTATTGTCAATATTATCAACATCTACCCCTTTAATCCTTATTGAATTTTATTATGAATGATTTGGTAAATAACAAAAAGAAAATTGTAATTGGTTTTCTTAGCGAAACTATTAAAGGTCCTATTCCAATCATAACCAAGGTATATGTAGAAGAATTAAAAGATAGATTCGATATTGTGCCTTATTATATGGAAAGAAGAAAAGGAAAAAAAAAATTGGCTGCATTCAATTTTCTGAATTTTTATTATTTCATCAAACATTACACTAGTTGGTGTTTTGCTATTTTAAAGTACAAGCCTGAAATTGTACATTTTCCAATTACATCATTCTGGAACATGGAAAAGAGCCTTTTATTTTTAACAACGGCAAAATTACTCGGGGCAAAGCATACAATCGGGCATCTTCACGGTGGGGCATTTATTGATTTTTGGCAAAATACTACCTCGTTACGTAGATATTTAGCATTATTGCAATTTAAGAAATTGAGCGTATTCGTAGTTCTGAGTGAATCCTGGAGAATAAATATGACTAAACTTATAGGAAATGAAAAACCCAAAGTGAAAGTATTGCACAATTTAATCGATAATGGATTCGAAAACCATTTTAAAAGTTATGTCCGAAATTATAGAACAAAATCTAAAGTTACTGTTTTAGGTTTCAATTTAATGGACAGCAAGAAGGGCGTTTTTGATCTGCTGGATGCTGTATCTGTTTTGCGAGACGATGAAAGATTCGAATTGGTTGTAATTGGGCATGAAAGAGAGCCTGACATTTACCAAAATGCTTCCAAAATTATTAAAGAGAAAATGATACGCAATATTACGTTGATTAAAGGTGTTTGGGGCACGGAAAAATATGCATGGTTCGAAAAGGCGGATATATTAGTTTTACCTAGTTATATTGAAAATTTTCCGGTTGTGGTTTTGGAGGCAGCAAGTGCTGGAATCCCGGTAATTGCCTCAAAAGTGGGTGCTTTGCCTGATATTTTTACCGATAACCATGATATTCTCTTCATTGAACCTGGGGATGTTTCGCATCTGTCTGAATTGATTGATTATTTAATTAGTAATCCTGACGAAAGAAGACGGCTGGGCAGTAATATAAAAAGCACATTTAATAAAAATTTTACCGGTAAAATTATTATTGAGCAATTGGATGCTTTATACCGAAGCTTACTTTAAAAAATAGAATTAGAATTTTGACAAATATCAAGGAATATATCTTCTCCTCAATAACCAGGAATCCTAATTGGTTAAATCGATTGTTATTAATCGCAAATCATTGGCCTGAAAAACTTTATGGTGATAAATATATTCAAAACAAAACAAAAGTTCCAAATCATGACTATGAAGCACGATTGATATCTATGATAAATTATGCTATAGATAATGTTCCATACTATCAAAAATTATATACTAATCATATTAAAAATATAGATGAGTTTAAACAAAAAGTAGGTTTTATTGACAGGCAAACAGTTGCAGATCATAATAGTGATTTTATTTCGTTAACAGCCAATTTGGCTCATTATGTTGAGGGCACAACAGGAGGCACAAGCGGCAAACCACTACAGTTTTTAATGCCGAAAAACCGTCATCACATCGAACTAGCATACATTCATAATATGTGGAATCGGGTTGGTTGGCATTACGATATAAGAGGAGTATTACGAAACCAATCAGTAAGAAAAAGCTTGATTTACAAGATTAATCCAATCACGAAAGAGTATGTTTTTGATAATTTTCGCCTTAACCACGAATATGCGAGGGAAATCTATTTTGTATTAAAGAAATATACGATTTCGTATATTCATGCGTATCCTTCGGCTGCTTACCAGTTTTGTAAACTCTGTAATGAGCAAAATCTTGACTTATCTTTCATAAAATCATTTTTATGCGGCTCTGAAAGTGTACTGGACTTTCAGAAAAGATTTATTACCGATGAATTAGGAATTAATATTTTCAGTTGGTATGGACATAGTGAAAAATTGGTGCTGGGAGGGTATTGTGAGCACAGTATTTATTTTCACATAGAACCTGAATACGGATATTTTGAGCTTATTGATCAAAATAACAAACCAATAACAATTTCCGGAACAATAGGGGAAATAGTTGGTACTACCTTTTATAATTTTGGAATGCCATTTATCAGGTACAGAACAGGCGATTTTGCAGAGTATGTTGGTGATGAATGTCTGGAATGTGGCCGTAAAATGCCAATAATAAAGCATATTCAGGGTCGTTGGGATAAGAACCAGATTTTCAAAAAAGATGGCACCTATATTACAACAACATCCATTAACCTTCATAGTGAACTTTATAAGTTCATTGACGGCGTTCAATATATTCAGAATCAACCCGGAGAATTGATAGTGCTGATAGTTAAGAACCAACATTTTGAACTTAAGCATGAAGAACTGCTTTTAAAGCATTTTAGTAGTGCAATGGGTGAAAATAGCCACGTGAAAATTGAATATAGTGAAACTTTGCAGATGCAACCAAACGGGAAATTCGAATTATTAATCAGTAACTACAAAAAGAATGTCTAATCGTTTTATTAAAGTTAGCGAATAAATGAAACAACTAATTCAAAATTTTAAAACAGGAGAATTGTATGTTGACGAAGTGCCATTGCCTTCCATTTCAAGTGGAATGGTATTGGTTGAAAATGCGTTTTCATTGATCAGTTCTGGCACAGAAAGAGGCACTGTGAAAGTTGCGCAGGCAAGTTTATTGGGAAAAGCAAAACAGCGCCCTGATCTGGTGGCACAGGTTTTGCAAAATATCAGGAAAGAAGGTCTTGCCGCTACCATTACAAAAGTAAAAACCAAACTTGATTCTCTGAAAGCATTAGGCTACAGTACTTCAGGAACCGTGCTTGCCTCGATGGATACAAACGGTATTTTTAAACCTGGTGACCGGGTTGCCTGTGCCGGCCAGGATTATGCTTCCCACGCTGAAATAGTTGCAATTCCTCAAAATTTAATTGCAAAAATTCCTGATAATGTAAGTTCAGAGGAAGCTGCATTTACTACTTTAGGAGCTATAGCCCTTCAGGGAGTTCGTCAGACAGAACCTCAGTTGGGTGAAAAGATTTGTGTGATAGGATTAGGACTACTGGGCCAGATAACTTGTCAGTTGCTTAAAGCCAATGGCTGTTCCGTTTTTGGTATTGATTTGAATTCTGATTTGATCAAGCTGGCGAATGAAACTTCTGCTGATAAAGCAATGCACAGAGATGATGCAAACTTGCTGGCGGCCTGCGATAATTTTACTAATGGAAATGGGTTTGATGCCATAATAATCACTGCCGCAGCACCATCCAACGATCCTATTGAACTATCAGCAGAAATTGCCAGGAAAAAAGGAAGGGTAATTGTAGTGGGTGCTGTAAAAATGGATGTTCCACGAGATCCTCATTTTTACCGAAAAGAATTGGATTTGCGTATGTCATGTTCTTACGGTCCTGGTAGATATGATGTTAATTATGAAGAAAACGGGCAAGATTATCCTATCGCGTACGTAAGATGGACAGAACAACGGAATATGGAAGCTTTTCTTGATCTTCTTTCCTGGAAAACAATTAATGTTAAACCTTTGATAACTCAAGTTTTTGATATAACTGATGCTGAAAAAGCATATGAAATTGTTCTGGGAAAAGTTAAAGAACCACATATCGGTATTTTATTAAAATATTTAAGTTCAGAAATTAAACTTAAATCATTAGTTCAGGTTAAGAATAATCCACTTACTAAAATTAATACCGGTTTTATCGGGGCTGGCAGTTTTGCGCAGAGTTATTTAATCCCTGGAGTGAAATCATGGGGCGCTTCATTAGATGGAGTTGTGACATCAAAAGGTATAACATCAAAAAATGTTGCAGACAAATTCCATTTTAATTTTTGCTCCTCCGACTCCAAAGACATATTAATTAACAACGAAATAAATACAGTTTTTATAGCTACACCTCATTCATCACATTCGGATTTGGTGATTAAATCACTGGAAACTGGTAAAAATGTATTTGTCGAAAAACCGCTTGCAATAAGCCAGGTGCAACTAGAATCAGTTATTGAAGCAAAAGCTAAATTCCATCAGCTGCTAATGGTTGGTTTTAACAGGCGATTTGCACCAATCAGTCAAATTATTAAAAAAGGATTTGATAATGTAGCTGAACCTCTAGTTATTACTATTCGGGTAAATGCAGGATTAATTCCTAAAAGTCATTGGACTCAGCAACAGGAAATAGGCGGAGGAAGAATTGTAGGTGAAGTTTGCCATTTTATCGACCTGATGCAATACTTTACCAATGCGGAACCTGTGAAAGTTTTTGCAGAATCAATCAATACAAGCAATGATAAAATTTCTCCACATGACAATATCACTGTTATTGTAAAATTTGATAATGGTTCAATTGGTAATCTCACTTATGTTGCTAACGGTGATAATTCTATGCCAAAAGAGAAGATTGAAGTCTTTGGAGCGGGTAATATTGGTGTAATAAATGATTTCAGAGATGGAGCATTCCATAAATCAGGGAAAATAACCAAACTAAAATCCTCCGGCAAAGGACACAAAGAAGAAGTTGAAGCTTTTTTAAATGCAGTCAGGGATGGTAGGGAAAGTCCAATAAGTTTCAGATCAATTTGTCTTACAACGTTAACTACCTTTAAAATTTTAGACAGCCTTTATACGGGTATGCCTCAGGAGATAAGTTTGAATGTCTGAAGAAATAATAATATCTTTTGATAAGCTTAAGGCTTATTGTGAAAGTGAATCTTTTAAAGGGTATGACCCTTATGATGGATTAAACAGCTCTGTATTTCAGAAAATTCCATTTTTATCTAAAAATCGATTCATCAGGTTACTATGGATACAAGCATTTAAAAGGTCACCAATCAATATAAGGAATCTTACAGGAGTAAAAAAGGAGTTTAACCCAAAAGCACTGGCATTGTTTCTTTCAGGATACTGTAATCTATATAAAAAGAATCCTGAGAAGGAATATATCGACAAAATTCTTTTTTTTTCTTCTGAAATTTTAGCTTTGGCAAATAAAGAATGGAGCGGGGCCTGTTGGGGTTACAATTTTGATTGGCAGGCAAGGGCATTTTTTCAACCAAAATATACGCCTACAGTTGTTGCAACGTCTTTTATTGGCAACTCTCTTATTGATGCTTATGAAATTACAAGTGATGAGATATTACTTCTGAAAGCCAGAAGTGCCTGTGATTTTATTCTGAAAGATTTAAATCGTTCGTATGATTCTAATGGCAATTTTGCCTTTTCCTATTCACCTCTGGATAAAAGTATAGTTTTTAACGCATCCTTACTTGGAAGTCGTCTTCTTGCCCGAGTTTATAGTTTCACTAAAGAACGGGAGCTTATTGAAGCATCAAAAAAATCTGTAGCTTATTGCTGTGATTACCAGCGAAATGACGGTTCGTGGAGTTATGGAACATATAGCTTTCACCACTGGATAGATAACTTTCATACTGGTTATAATCTGGAATGTATATCCGCATACAGTAAGTTTTCAGGAGATACCAAATATGATGAAAACGTAAAAATAGGATTTATTTATTACATAAATACTTTTTTTACAAGTAAGGGGATTTCAAAATATTATAATAATTCTGTTTACCCCATTGATATCCATGCTCCTGCACAATTGATTATCACCATGGCAAGGTTGGATAAATTTAAAGAACAAAGGGCATTAATCGAAAAGGTTTTAGATTGGACTATTAAAAATATGCAGGCTGAACAAGGCTATTTCTATTACCAGATAAATCAATATTTTTCATCAAAAATTCCATATATGCGCTGGGCACAAGCCTGGATGTTTTATGCGATGAGCGAATATTTTCTACAGGTAAATGAGAATATAGTAAATAATGATACAGCAGGAAAAAAGTCAGTGGAAGGTAAAAACCTTACTTAATAGGCAGATTATAAGTGTTTTAAATTAATTCCATAAATAATAAAAATGAAGATTATCTCTGTTGTGGGTGCCCGACCCAATTTTATGAAAATTGCACCTTTTATTAAAGCTATCGATGCATATAACCACTTAAATAAAGACTCTATAAAACATATTTTGGTTCATACGGGTCAACACTATGATGTACGCATGTCAGAAGCATTTTTTAATGAACTTGGAATTCCTGATCCTGAGATCAATCTTGAAATTGGATCCGGTAGTCATGCAGAGCAAATAGGATATACAATGATTGCTTTTGAAAAAGTTCTTCTTGAACAAAAGCCAGATTGGGTAATAGTGGTAGGCGATGTAAATGCCACTCTGGCATGCTCTGTTGTGGCAAAGAAATTAAACATTAAGGTTTGTCATATTGAAGCTGGTCTCCGGTCTGGAGATTTGGGTATGCCTGAAGAAATTAATCGATTGGTAACTGACCGGCTTTCAGATCTTTTACTAACTCCGGATTTGTTGTCTTCAGAGAATCTTAGAAATGAAGGTACACCAGAAGACAAAGTTCATTTTGTAGGTAACATCATGATTGATACCCTTGAGGCAAATAGGATGAAAGCTGAAAGATTGAACCTCGAAAAAATAATTGCAGATAATTTGGCAGAAGGGTGTGATTTTCCAGAGCATATTCCAGCAAATAACAATTATGCTGTGATGACTCTTCACCGCCCTTCGAATGTTGATCCGGAAGAAGTATTTGTGCCTCTGATTAATTTTCTTTTCGGAGCTGTAACAAAAGAAATGATGCTAATATGGCCTATACATCCCCGAGCACGAAAACAACTTCAAAGGTTTGGCTTATGGAAGAAAGTATTGGATCATCCTTCACTCATTCTACTTGAACCTGTAGGATATCTTGAAATGCTTAGATTAAACATGGGTGCGAGAATCATGCTAACTGATTCAGGTGGCCTTCAGGAAGAATGTTGCGTACTGGGAACGCCTTGTCTGACATTAAGGTGGAATACTGAACGCCCGGTTACACTGAGGGAGAATGGTGGGGCAAGTGTTTTGGTCGGAAATAATATTATAAGAATTCGTAATGAATATTTTAACACTTTGTTACTTGATAGGAAACCATCGCGGCCTGAACTCTGGGATGGGCACACTGCCGATCGTATCGTAAAAATACTATCTGATTTCACCAAATAAAGCATTATTATGAGAATTATGTTTTTAGGAATTCCGGTTGATGCTCTTACAATGCAGGAAACTGTTAATTATATTAATGATACTATAATGGCTGGTAAGAGGATTAATCATGTAGTAATCAATGCCAGTAAAGTGGTTGCCATGCAAACCGATACCCAATTGTTCGAAAGTGTGGTTTCTTGTGATCTGATAAATGCTGATGGACAAAGCATTGTTTGGGCATCAAAATTTTTAGGCAATCGCTTGCCCGAAAGAGTGACTGGAATTGACCTAATGGAGGAACTGATTCAACTGGCAGCTCAAAAACAATACAAATGTTTCTTTTTTGGTGCTAAAGAAGATATAGTAAAGCAGGTTGTAGCTTACTATTCAAAAAAATATGGTGCAGGTATAATAGCAGGTTATCGCAATGGCTACTTCAGTATTGAGGAAGAACCTGAAATCGCAAGCCAAATTGCAGAAAGTGGTGCGCAATTACTGTTCGTTGCAATTACATCGCCACGTAAAGAAAATTTCATGTTTAATTACCGCGAAGAATTATCAAATGTAAATTTCACAATGGGTGTTGGTGGTAGTTTTGATGTTGTTTCTGGATTTACTCGGAGAGCTCCTCATTGGATGAGAAACAATGGCTTAGAATGGCTTTTCCGCCTTGCTCAGGAACCAAAACGGATGTGGCGTCGTTATTTCTTTGGAAATATAAAGTTCATAAGGATGGTGCTATCGGAAAAAATGAAAAAAGTTGAATTGGTAAATAAAGAAAATCAAAAGAAGAAGGAAAAAAG
>Ga0105047_10007617_pt1 | contig 18217 bp, 15 predicted proteins | sample MAT04_FD_78384 | JGI IMG/M metagenome (GOLD analysis project Ga0105047, IMG submission 78384) | Freshwater microbial communities from Lake Fryxell liftoff mats and glacier meltwater in Antarctica - MAT-04 (megahit assembly) | ecosystem: Environmental > Aquatic > Freshwater > Ice > Liftoff... | reverse complement strand
CAGCCTATGTCATCCATCCGACGCACAGAGCAAGGCAATCCTTGATTGGGCCGGCAATGCCGTGGCACAGGGCAACGAAATCATTGTGCCTGAAATCAGCGACTACGAACTCCGCCGCAAGCTGATCCATTTGAATCGAAAAGGTCAATCGAAGCAGAGAAGCATCGAGCGTCTCGATGAGATTGGTAAATTCTTCGACTATCTGCCACTTGACACTGACACGATGCTACGCGCGGCGGAATTGTGGGCCGATGCACGCTTACGAGGTCGACCCACCGCACCCGACCAATCCCTCGACGGCGATGTGATCCTCGCGGCCCAGGCGTTGGGGGTCAACGGTATAGTTGTCACCAACAATCGTAAGCATCTAAGCCAGTTCGTCCAGTCGATTGGCTGGGAAGACATCAAACTTTGATCGAAACAACGACATTATTTCACGCGGATGTGCCGCAACCACGATTCTGCGAAGCGTCGCTAAAACTCAATCCTCCGCGCGGCCGTCGTCCGACATCTTGACGATCCGCGGCTGGAATTCGGCGATGGGTTCCACCAGATCGGTCTGGGCGGCCATCACTTCGCGGATGTTTTTGTAGACATACGGCACCTCGTCCGAGCCGGCCGACAGCACGCGGATGCCTTTCGCTTCCAGGTCGCGCTGTACGGCGCGGAAGTTGTACTTGTCGCGAGCGGCGGTCCGGCTCATGCGGCGGCCGGCTCCGTGGGAGGCGGACAGCAGACTTGCCGCGTTCCCCTTGCCGCGGACGACGAACGCCGGATCGGCCATCGAACCGGGGATCACGCCCAGGACGCCCGCGCCGGCCGGGGTCGCCCCTTTGCGATGCACGATCAACTCGCGGCCGTCGTGAATTTCTTTCCACGCGAAATTGTGATGATTCTCGACCCCCGTGATAATCCGCGCGCCGAGCAGTTTCGACACGAGGCGGTGGATCACATCGTGATTCGCGGCGGCGTAATCGCCCATCAGGTTCATCGCCGCCCAGTATTCCTGCCCGGCGTTGGAGTCGAGATCGAGCCAGCCCAGGCGGCCGAAGTCGGTGTACTTGCGCGGCAGCCGGGCCTGGGCCATGCGGCTGTAGACATCGCAGACGGCGGACCCGACGCCTCGGCTGCCGCTGTGGCTGAGCAGGGCGACATAGGTGCCGGCGTCGAGGCCGAGTTCGGCGTCGGGCTGGGTCAGCGTCAGTTCGCCGAACTCGACGAAGTGGTTGCCGGAACCCGACGTGCCGAGTTGTCGCGACGCTTTGTCCTTGTGCTCGCGCGTGATGCGGGTGATGTTCCAATCGGCGTCCATCACGCCATGATCTTGCGGCGTTTCGTGAACGCAGCCGATGCCGAACCGCGTCCCCTTTTCGAGAGCCGTCTTGTACCGGTGAAACGATTTGTCAATGGAATCGACTGGTAGATCGAGGACCGAAAGCTTCATGCGGCAGGCGATATCGACGCCGACGGCATAGGGCACAACGGCGTTTTCGAGCGCCAGCACGCCGCCGATGGGGAGGCCGTAGCCGATGTGGGCATCCGGCATGAGAGCCGCGCCGCGGGCCATCGGCAGCATGCACGCCTGCCGCATCTGGTGATGCGCCCCGTGGTCGATGTCGGTCCCCCACGTTTGATAGGGAATCGGCGTGAGTTCCTCGACGAGTCCGGCTTGGGACAACTCTGTTGCGAACGCCCCGAAGTGCGGATCAGCGACGAATTCCTCGGGCTTGGCGACGATCTCCTTGATCCGCTCCTTGACGTCCTTCCCCTTGGATCCATCAGCAATCGCAGCCTGCAACGCCTGAATCGCGCTGCCGATGCAGTCGTCCGGAACGCCGAGCTTGCGCAGTTGGGTTGTGTTCATGGCAAGCAGGGACACATGAATGAGGGGGTTGGTTCGGCAGGGCTTTAACGCAAAGGCGCGAAGGTGCTGAGAAGACAAGAACTTAACCGCAGATTTCGCAGATTGACGCAGATAAGGCAAACGCGAAGAGCATACAGATGTTGAACTATACACGGCTCTGCTGATTGCCCAAGTTAGCCGATGTCTTTGCGGGGCCTGGTAAAGTGATGCACAATCGCGAATAACCACGCATAAATAAAATATGCCACTGTGTGAAGCGTCGGTACGTCACCCCATTCGTTTGCGTTAACGACTATCCCGATTGGAATCATGCATAGGCACGATACGCAGAGTACAAACGATGCTCGATTGAGGAAGTGCCGCATTTTTATTGATTTATCTGCGTGCATCTGCGAAATCTGCGGTTAGGCGTTTTTCTTTTCTCCGCGACTTCGCGTCTTTGCGTTGAAAAATCTCTTGCTTGTGCTGCGGGCTGGTATTGCGCGTTAGATTAGGCGGGCCAGCATTGGCTGCCGCCGTCGACGCGGAGGACTTGGCCGGTGACGAAGTCGCCCAGCGGGCCGGCGAAGAATTCGATCACGCGGGTGACTTCATCTACCGTGCCCACGCGGTCCAGCGTCCCTTCGGTGACGAGCCGGCCTGCCGCGACGGCGCGAGTGCCCAGGAAGCGGCCGGTGCGGGTGTCGCCGGGGGCGAGGCTGTTCACGGTGATATCGTATGGCCGCAGTTGCACGGCGAGGCAGCGGGTGTATTCCACCACGGCGGCTTTCGCGGTGGCGTAAATCGCTCCTTGATCGGAACCTTTGAAGCCCGAGATCGAACTGATGGTGATGATGCGGCCCGTTTTGCGGACCATCATCTGGCGAGCCGCCTGCTGGCAGACGAGAATCGTACTGAGCAGATTGCGATCCAGCACCGCCCGAACATCGATCTCCTTGATGTTGACCGCGTCGTTCGGATTCGGCTTGCCCCCCGCGGCGGCGATGTCACCCCCGGCGTTATGCACGAGAATGTCAATCGGCCCGAGTGCCTGCGAGACTTCCAGCACGCAGCGTTCGACATCGGCGGGAATGGTGAGATCGGCCAGCGAACGAACCGTTTTCACGCCGTGCAGGTTGCCGATTTCTTTCGCGGTGTCTGTCAGCGTGGTTCCTTCGCCGTACTCAGCCGGGCCGTTTTCCCGCATGCCATGAATGCCGACTGCACAGCCCAGCGCGGCGAGCCGCTCGGCAAACGAACGCCCCAAACCCCGCCCCGCCCCGGTCACGAGTGCCACTTTGCCAGCGAGAAGTCGTGTCACGGAGAGACCTTTTCGTCTTAGCCCCCGGCGAGTCGCCGGGGGACGTTGAATTGCAAATCATCCCCGCGCATTGGTCGCGTACGAACGCCCCCCCCCGTCATTGACGGGGGGCTAAGACTGGGGGGAGACCGACGGATGGTTGTCACCAGCCCAGCGACATGTTCGTTTCAATCGCCCGTTGTGCCTGATGCAAATCGGAACCGGTGTCGTGCATGAAAAGCCGGATGGCGTGGAGCTTGTCGCCTTGGGCGCGGTTGAGGCAGTCGCGGGCCTGGTCGCACGGTTCAGCGCGGCCTTCGAGACCGAGCAGCTTCTTGGAGATCACCCACATCTCGCGCGGCCGCTTGCTGACGCGGAGCACTTCCTCTTCCGGGTAATTGTCCTTGAGCGCGGCTTCCGCCTCGGCCTGCGTGCCGGCCCAGGCAATCATGATGTGCGCGTTGGTTTCAATCTCGAACAGCGGCATGTTGCACCTCGCCTTTCTCCGTTAGAAACACCGGATGCTGACGACTCCACCTCTAGCCGATGGGCAGTATAACCCCGCGCAGGGTAAAATCCACGCGCCGCTTTTCTGAGGTTGTTGCATGGGTGTAGGAGGGGGTTTCGGTTTGACTCCCCTCTCCCCTGGGGCCATTGGTATCTACACAAGTCCGAAATCCCCTCTCGCAAAGGCGCAAAGACGGAGAGTTCGCCAAGAGAACCCCTTTATATCAAACCGAACATCTCGATTTCTCGAATTTAAAATCGTCGGAAATAGATGCTTTCTGCTGGACCTTCAGATGGAATTCTTGGCGAGACTTTGCCTCTTTGCGCCTTTGCGTTAATCGTTTTCTGTATTGATCTTCGGACTTGTGTAGATACTAATGCTCCTGGAGGGAGAGGGGCCGGGGGTGAGGGGGATGTCCTGGCACCTGGAGTGTGCAATCCGCGCTCGAATTGCCGTGAACTCCCCCTCATCCGGCCGAAGCGGCCACCTTCTCCCTCCAGGGGAGAAGGAAATACAATCAAATGCAACGACACCTTTGGCGCTTCCGTGTCTTTTTTCTCAGGTTCTCCGCTTGAATTCTGGAGGCGGCAGTCGAACAATACGGGTTCCCCCGCAATCAACGGGTTTTCCACCGTTTTTCTCCGATTTGCACAAGGCGCTGGGTCATGAAAATGGACCGATACTTTCGACAATGGATGGCCGGTGTTCTGGCCGGCTGCCTGATGAGCGCGACCCTTGGGGCGGCAGAACCCGCCGGGTTGGCAGCCGTGCCTCATCCTGCGGACAACGCTCCGTCCGAGGACAAGATCGCCCTCGGCAAGCAGTTGTACTTCGACCCGCGCCTCTCGGCCGATGACACCATCTCCTGCGCGAGCTGTCACGATCCGAAAAAAGGCTGGAGCAACAGCGAGCAGTTCGCCACTGGTGTTGGCGGCAAAAAAGGGGGCCGCAATGCCCCAACCATCATGAACTCGGCGTATTACACGTTCCAGTTCTGGGACGGCCGGGCCAAAACGCTCGAAGACCAGGCGTTGGGGCCGATTGCCAACCCGATTGAAATGAACATGCCGGTTGAAAAGGTCGTCGAGAAACTCAACGGCATTCCGGGGTACAAGGATCAATTCCAAAAAGTCTTCGCCACCGATGTCACGGCCGACGGACTCGCCAAAGCGATTGCCGCGTTCGAGCGAACCATCCTCTCCGGCGATGCCCCCTATGATAAGTTCAAAGCCGGCGACACAACGGCCCTCACGGCAGAGGCCCAGCGCGGCCTGAAACTCTTCTTCGGCAAGGCGAACTGCTCCGCCTGCCACGGCGGACCCAATTTCTCGGACAACGCCTTCCACAACATCGGCTACGAATCCACGGATGTCGGGCGGTTTGCCATCAGCAAACTGGTCGGCGACACCGGCGCGATGAAGACCCCCACCCTGCGGGACATCGCGAAGTCCGGCCCCTACTTCCATCTCGGCGAAATCAAATCACTGGAAGAAGTCGTCGCCCACTACAACAAGGGGGGCAACAACAACCCCCATCAAGACGAGGAAATCTACCCGCTGAAACTCACCGACGCGGAAATGGCGGATCTGGTGACGTTTCTCAAAGAAGGCCTGTCCAGTACCGCTTACCCGCACGTTGATCCGCCGGAACTGCCGAATTAAGTCCTCTTACCGAGCGAGCGAATCAAGCTCCCTGAGGAGCAACGGAAACTCCCGCTTGAGGAACCAAACGCCGTTGTTCAGAACATTCCAATCACAATCGGTGGCCTGCAATGAGGAGAGGACGCAATGGACTGGGGCGAACTCATCTGGAACACATCCCAAGACTTCCGCATCGGCGAAGTCAGCGAACAGGTCGCGCAGTTCCAACGTGATCGCGACTTGAACGGCTACGACCCGCGGGCACTTTCTGCAGAGAACGTGGAACTCAAACTGCGGCTGGGGCTGCTGGTCCGCCTGCTCATCGATAAAGGGTTAATCACAGCCGCGGAGTACGCCGAGATGATTTCCGCCACACGGCCGAACTCGTCCGCAGAATAGTCCGCCAATGATGATCGAGTTGCCCCATTTTGACGTATGATCCCCACCATTTGACGCCTCGCACGCACATTGGTACGATTTCCTGCATGAAATTCTTTCTGGCAGCGTCGTAAGTTACGCTCAATAGGTCATCGGCTGCGCGGCGCAGTCGGGGGTGTGCGGCGGAGCTTGTCGGGTTTGGTCAGTGTTTATGGAGCAGATTCCCGCCCGGTTTGAAGACCTCGGCCTGAGCGCAAACTCGCTGATCGCGGTTCGCCATGTCGGCTTTCTCAACCCCAGCCCCATTCAGGCGGCTCTTATTCCCGTCGCCATGACCGGCCGCGATTGCATTGGCCAGGCACAAACCGGAACTGGCAAAACCGCCGCGTTTGTCCTGCCAATTCTCGAACGGTTGCATCTGCACGACCTGCGCACGCAAGCCCTCGTCCTGACGCCGACACGCGAACTGGCCCAGCAAGTCGCTGAGGAAGCCCATCGCCTGTGCGTCAAACAGGAAATTCATACCGCCTGCTGCGTCGGCGGCCGCTCGATCCGTGATCAGATTCGCGATCTAGAGCGTGGTGCCCACATCGTCATCGGTACGCCGGGCCGCGTGATCGATTTGATGAATCGCAAACTGCTTAAGCTCAGCGATCTGAAAATCATCGTCCTCGACGAAGCTGACCGCATGCTCGACATCGGCTTTCGGCCGGACATTGAGCGCATTCTGAAAAACTGCCCGCCCGAACGGCAGACGCTGCTCCTCTCCGCCACGCTGCCGCCCCCCGTCGAACGGCTGGCCCATCGCTACATGCGCGATCCCCTGCGGATCGACTTGTCGCCGACGACCGTCAACAGTTCGACCATCGATCAGTATTACATCAGTGTCGATCATGACCGCAAGTTCCCGGTGCTGGTGAAACTGCTAGTCGCCCAGCGGCCTCGGCAGGCGATTGTGTTCACCCGCACCAAACGCGGAGCGGAAAAGCTGTTTCACAAGTTTCAGGGCCGGTTGACGAAGACGGCGTTCATTCATGGCGACCTGGCCCAGACCGCGCGCGATCGCGTGATGAAGCGGTTTCGCGAAGGGGATATTCGCCTGCTCATCGCCACCGATGTGATGGGCCGTGGGATCGATGTCAGCGGCATTTCGCATATCATCAATTACGATGTCCCGCTCGATTGCGACGACTACGTCCACCGCGTCGGCCGTACCGGCCGGCTCTCCTCGGACAATGCCCGCGGCACGGCGTTCACCCTCATCGGCAAAGATGAAGGGGATCAACTCACGAACATTGAAAAGCGGATCGACCGCATTCTGGAAGAGTACATCGTCCCGAATGTGATGGCCGTCCGTCAGAAAAAGATCCGGCAGCACGTGGACGACATGCCCGACCCCTTCGCGCCGACCTCGCATGCCGAAGACGAAGAATTCGGCGTCGTGGCGTAAGCGGCTTTGCTTGCGCGGTGGGTGGCCGGGGCTGGAGTGTTTCGCGAAGCCCCGGTCTGCGCGCGGACACGTCGGGCTTACGCCGCGACGCTCACCTGACCGGGGCTGCGTAACTTCATTTCGAGGTTGAGCAGCGACATATCTGTGGAACAGATGCCGCGCGTCACACGTCCAAGTCTTTCACATCGAGCGCGTGTTTCTCGATGAATTCGCGGCGGGGTTCCACCTGGTCGCCCATCAGCACGCGGAACATTTCATCCGCGGCGACGGCGTCGTCCATCGTCACCCGCAGCAGCGTGCGGTGTTCGGGCATCATGCTCGTTTCCCACAGCTCCTCGGGGTCCATTTCGCCCAAGCCTTTGAACCGCGTGACCTTCATGCCCCGCTCGCCGAGCGAACGAAGTTCGGCTAACAGCTCGCGGAAGCTGGTGAGCCGGACAATATGATCGTCTTGCAGGATCTTGAACGGATAGACGGTTTCGCCGTCCTTCGCGCCGGGGGGATACAAATCGGTCAACTTGATGCCGAAGCCGCGCAGGTCGCTGAGTACGATGTTGATGCTGCGAATCTCGTGTAAATCCACGACATGCAGTGTCTCTTCAATCGCCCCGGCGACTTTGCCGTTCTTTTCGGTCGCCGGCTTTTCCGCCCCGGACGGCTCGGCGGCGATGCTGAGTTCATGGCCGAGCTTCGCCTCTTCCTCAGCGACGAAGACATCGCGATCTTCCTTTTTGTGGAACCAATGTTCGCGGCGGCCGAGGAAGACGCGGTACTGCGGCAGCGTGCCATCCGCTTCATGCACCTTCGCCGCCAGATGCCGCAGCGTCAGTCCGCGGCGTTCGAGGAGTTCCAGCGGTTCATCCAGGCGGCGCATCATGTTGACGATGCGTCGCAGATGATCGCCATCGAATTCGGTCCCATCACGACAGACGACTTTGCTGCCGTTGAGTCCGAGTTCAATCAGTTCCTTCATCATGGCGTCGTGGGTCTGCACATAACGCGACTTGTTCCGCTGCGTCACCTTGTACAGCGGCGGCTGGGCAATATAGACGCAGCCATGTTCGACGAGTGCCCGCATGTGGCGGAAGAGAAACGTGAGGAGCAAGGTGCGGATGTGGCTGCCGTCGATATCGGCGTCGGTCATCAGGATGATTTTGCCGTACCGGCGTTTGGTCACGTCTTCGAGTTCCGCCATGGGCGGAATGCCGATGGCTTTGAAGATGTTGGCGATTTCCGCGTTATCGAGAATTTTGACGAGCTGGGCCTTCTCGACGTTTAGAATCTTGCCGCGCAGTGGCAGAATTGCCTGCGTGTTGGAATCGCGGCCGGTGTCGGCGGAACCGCCGGCCGAATCGCCTTCCACCAGATACAGTTCGGTGATGTCGAGTTCGCGGCTGCGGCAATCGCGGAGTTTTTCCGGCAAGCCGCCCGAGGTCAGCGCCCCTTTGCGGCGGACCATTTCGCGGGATTTGCGGGCCGCCTCACGGGCTTCCGCCGCCATCGCCCCTTTTTGAGCGATGCGCTTGGCGACCGACGGGTTTTCCTCGAAGAACTTGTTCAAGCCCTCATTGACGACCGAAGTCACGATCCCTTCAACTTCGGAATTGCTGAGCTTCGTTTTCGTCTGGCCTTCAAAGTGCGGGTTCGGCACGCGAACCGCGATCACCGCGACCAGACCTTCCCGAAAGTCGTCACCAACGGCTTCCACGTCTTTGAAGAGATTCTCGCGCTTGGCGTAATTGTTGATGGCTCGCGTGAGAGCCGAACGGAAACCGCTGACGTGCGTGCCGCCATCCATGTTGTAAATGTTATTCGCGAACGGCCGGACGTTTTCCGAAAAGCCGTCGTTGTGCTGAATGGTGACGGTGACCTGCACACCGTCCTGTTCACCCGCGATACTGAGGATGTCGCTATAGAGGGGCGTTTCGGTCCGGTTGAGATACTTGACGAAGTCAATCAGGCCTTCGGGATGATGGAATTCCTCGGACTGATCGTTGCGTTCATCGGTGAGCCGAATGCGAATCCCGGCGTTGAGGAACGAGAGTTCCAGCAGCCGCTTGGCGAGGATGTCGTACTGGAACTTGGTGTCGGGAAAGATTTCGGAATCGGGTTTGAAGGTGATTTTCGTGCCGGTGGTGTCGCTTTTTCCAAGCTTTTTCAGCTCGGTCGTTTTGCGGCCTTTCTCGAAGTCCATCGTCCAGACATGGCCTTCGCGGCGAACTTCGGCTTCGAGCCATTCGCTCAGCGCGTTGACGGCCGTGATGCCGACGCCGTGCAATCCGCCGGTGCCAGTTTTGTAACCTCCCTGCCGGTCGAATTTTCCGCCAGCGTGGATTTCGGTCAGCACGACTTCGAGGGCCGAGCGGTTTTCCAGGTCATCCATGATGCCGACGGGAATGCCCCGGCCGTCGTCGATGATGGCCACGCTGCCGTCGGCGTTGATTTTGACGTTGATCCAGGTGGCATATTTGGCGACCGCTTCGTCGACGCAATTGTCGACGACCTCGAAGACGAGGTGATGCAGTCCGCGTGCGCCGCGGTCGCCGATGTACATATCGGGCCGCATCCGAATGCCCTCGATCCCCTTGAGGTGCCGGATATTCTTTTCGTTGTAATCACCACCACCGGCGGCGGTCGGTTCAGTCGTGTCGGTCAAGACGTTGTCCTTCTGGATTGACCAGCCCGCCGCGCCAGCAAGGGATGATTGTGATCTAAAAACCCTTGCTGGCGCGGCGGGCTGGTTAAGATCACGCGAATCCCCGCAGGCGAAACTTCAAGCCCTTAATCTTCAACTCGGCATATTCTGTTTGCAGACGCTGTAACATCCCGGCCCCATGAAAGCCGGTCAGCTCGCTGAGCAGCGGCGCATTATCGACTTCGATGATCAACTGCCCGCGCAGCATGCGCGAAACTTTCGTGCGAGACATCCATTCCTCTCGGGCCACCGCCGCCCAGGCTTTGCGGTATTGTCGATTCTCTTCCACGCGGGCGAAGCCGCGCAGCGCGATCAACTCCGTGAGCGCGGACGACAGCCGCAATGGTTCGTCGTATTCGCTCATTCGTCCGTGACTTTAGTCTCGTGACAAGGGCATGATGACGTAGGTGTAGCGGTCTTCCGAGACGAGGACCGCCGCACTGTCCTGATCGATGATTCGAAACTGCGCCTGGCCGGCCGCATCGAGCACCCGCAGAAAGTCGGCGACATACCGCGGATCGAACGTGATCTTCAATTCCGGGCCGTCATACGAAATCGGCAATTCAATCTTCGACTGCCCGATGTCCGTCGCCTGGCTGCTCAGCCGCAAAGTCCCGTCCGCGAAGGTGAAGTCGACCCCGCGGCTCTCCTCGTTCGTGACGATCTGCGCCTGCCGCACGGCCGAATAAAACGGCCCCACCGGCAGATCAATCGCCGTCTGATGGCTCGACGGGATCACTTTGCGGTAATCAGGGAACCGGCCTTGCACCAGTTGCGTGGAGATGACCGTCGTGCCGCTGCGGACCACCACATCGTTGGCATGGACGGCCAGATGAATTTCCTCATCGGAATCGCCGAGGCTCTTCTCGATGAGTTGCATCCCTTTAGACGGAATGATCGGCTGCGTACCGCCGGCGGGTGCTGTGCCGTGGGCCTTGGCCGGAATGTGCATGACGGCCAGCCGGCGGCTGTCAGTGGCGGCGAGTGTCGCCCGTTCCGGGGTGAGTTCGATTAAGACGCCGCCGAGCGCGTACCGCGTGCTTTCCGGATCGGTCGCGAAAATGGTCCGGCGGATGGCCTGCCGGAATTCATTCTTCGGCAGAATGAAATAGTCCTCGTCCTGGAAATCGGCGACCGGTGGGTAATCGGCCGGATCTTCGGCTGAGAGCCGGAATTCGCTGAAACCGCTGCGAATCCAGATGGCGTCCGCGGTGACATCAATCTTCACGATCTCGTCGCTGAGTTCGCGCAGGATCTGCATCACACGGGCCGTGGGCAGCAGTGCGACGCCCCGCGCCGTCGTTTCGATATCGGGAATCTGGCAGCGAAGCGAGCATTCGCTGTCGGTGCCGACGAGGATCGCCCCTTGCGGGCCGACTTCCAGCTTGACATTCTTCAAGATGTCTTTGGTAGTGCGTGACGGCACGGCCGCCCCCACCATCTGAAACGCGGCGGTCAGCGGCCCGCGCTGGCAGGTGAGCTGCATGAAAATTCCTGCACTTTCCGTCGGAAGAACACGGGGAAACCGGCGACATCCCGCCGGTCAATTTTTTTGCCTTGAGATTCTGTAGAGTCTACCAGAATCCCCTCGTTTCCACATCGCCGACAGGCACGGATTTCGCGCGATTTCCGCCGCACAGAAGTCGCCCAGGGATTGCTATCCCTGGGCGACTTCTGTGAACGCGAATGTCATCGAATTCGGGGCAATTCCCAGACTGTTCACGCCCCGGTCTGGGTTCGCCGCCAGATGCGCTAGGATTTGAAACACCCATTCCAAACGGTCCGATTCGCCAATCGCGGCCGCCAGCTCCTCCGCGGTTTGCGGCGCGGCCTGCGATTGCAACTGGGCAACAACTTTGGTCTGCAACGCCAGCACGTTCGCGGCGGCTTTCTTTCCGGCCTCCACGCCCGGCTGATGATAGGCATTGATGTCGACCAGTTCAGCGTATAGGCCGACGGCTCGCTCGTAGAGCGCGATCAATGCCCCCACGCTGCGGGGCGTCACTTCATCGATGGTGATGGTGATCGAATCGCGCTGCTTGTCGAACAAGGCTTCGCGTGTGCCAAGCAGCAACCCCTGCAAATAATCGCCCGAAGTGATCCCCGGTTCGACATCGATGGAAGCGTCTTCGCGATCTTTTAATACCTGGATGAACGTCGCGAAAAAGTTCGGCACACCATCGCGCAACTGCTGCACATACGCATGCTGATCGGTCGACCCTTTGTTGCCATAAACGGCGATGCCCTGATACACCGCGTTGCCCTGACGATCAAACTCCTTGCCCAGCGATTCCATCACCAGTTGCTGCAAATAGCGGCTGAACAGGAGCAGGCGGTCTTTGTAGGGGAGGATGACCATGTCTTTCTGGCCTTTGCCGCCACCGACATGATGCCACATCGCGGCGAGCCAGGCGGCGGGGTTCTGTTGCGGATCCTCGCGACGGGTCAGCCGATCCATCATGGCGGCTCCATCCAGGAGTTCCGCCGTGTTGATGCCTTGCAGCGCCGCCGGCAGAATGCCGACAGCGGAGAGGACCGACGTCCGGCCGCCGACCCAGTCCCACATCGGGAAGGTCGTGATCCAGCCGGCGTCTTTCGCGATCAGATCGAGCTTGCTGCCGGCCTGCGTGATGGCGACCGCATGCAGCGAAAAGTCAAGATTCGCGGCGCGATAGGCCTGCTCAATCTCCAGCATGCCGTTGCGGGTTTCCGGAGTGCTTCCCGATTTGGAGACAACCACGACAAGCGTCTGGCCGAGTTCTGTTTTCAGTTGCGCGAGAATGTTGTCGATGCCGTCGGGGTCGGTATTGTCGACAAACCAGAGTTTCATGCGATCCCAGAACCCGCCGAGCGCCTGGGCGACGAACTGGGGGCCGAGGGCCGAGCCACCGATGCCGACCATCAGGACATGCTCGAACGGCCCGGTTTCGCCGACGATTTCGGCCGCATGGATGCCGTGAACAAACCGTTCGATCTCGGCGTTGGTCATCACGATTTCGTCGGTGATTTCGCGCGTGGGTGCGAGGTCCGGCGCGCGGAGCCAGTAATGGCCCACCATGCGATTCTCATCCGCATTGGCGATGGCCCCGCTTTCGAGTTGCTTCATCGCCGCCAGCGCGCTCGTCAACTTTGGCCACAGCGGCGCGAGGTCCGCTTCGGTGAACCGCACCCGGCTGACATCCAGGGCGAAGTTCAGTTCCTCATCGGCAAAGCGATAACGGCAGTAACGATCCCAGTCGGACATAACGGCGTTCCCTTAGCGACGCTTCGTAGAAGCGTGGTATTTCAATTTCTCAAAACGTACAACGCTTCTACGAAGCGTCGCTAAATGTCGTTGAATGGAATGACGAACGACCACTTTTGCAGTTTCAATCCTGCTTCTACCGGGTTGCTTTCGACGTAGACAACTCGTGCCCGGATATCATCCGCAGAATACAGAAAAACCTTGCGAAAGTCCTGCTGCCAGACCGATGGCAATCGCCCGGAAGAGAGTCGGCGATCCGCGAAGGGATGCAGGTTCCGCTCCAGCAACATGCGTGTCGCAGACTGCTTGAGCAATCGGACAACCTGTTCGATGTCGCAGGAATGCTCTCGAATCACCAGATGCACATGATCCGGCAGGATGGCGCAAGCCCAGATTGCAATCGTTGAAGTTTTGATTTGGTGCGAGAAACCCTGCGAGATGGTGAGTGCCTGCATGCCAGTGAGTTTGACCGGCGGGTACTTCAAGCTCTGCTTGGCGGTAAGTCGAAGTGTGCGATCATGAGGTTCGTGCGCAACGGAATGCGACGTTTCCACCTTGGTCGGCGGCCCGAACTTTTGCAGTGGTTTCGAGCGGACATCGCTCGACCCGGAACCACGCGGGTCATTCGGCAACCAGAATCCATAGCAGCCGAAGATCACATGATAGGCCAGGATATCTTTCATGGGATGTGTGCTCCTTAGCGACGCTTCGCAGAAGCGTGGTATTTGATTTCGCAAAATAGACCACGCTTCTGCGAAGCGTCGCTAACGCGAGCGATAGGTTCGCACGGCGGCCAGAGCGCGCTCGAAGTCTTCCGGCAGCGGAGCTTCAAAACTCATGCGTGCGCCGGTGACGGGATGGTCGAAACTCAAACGCAGCGCGTGCAGCGCCTGGCGCGAGATGTAGACTTCGTCTTTCTCCGGTGGTTCTTCCACCAGGTCTGACAACTTCAAGGCCGCTTTCCCTTCGTACAACCGGTCGGCGACGACGGGGTGGCCCAGGTGCGCCATGTGGACGCGCAATTGATGTGTGCGGCCCGTTTGAGGACAGAGCCGAAGATAGGTGAAGCCGCGGAATCGTTCCAGCACTTCATAAAAGGTCGAGGCGGAGCGGGCATTACCGCCGGGTGGGCAGACCATCATCCGTTCGCGATTGCGCTGGCTGACCCGGACATGCGTATCGATGTAATCGCGATCGAACTGCACGTTGTGCCACGCGAGAGCACGATACTCTTTTTCGACAGTCCGTTCCTCAAATTGCTTGCTGAGGAGATGATGAACCTGGTTGTCTTTGGCGACGACTAGCACGCCGCTCGTGTCGCGGTCGAGCCGATGAACAATGCCGGCCCGATGTTTGCCGGCGACATCGCTCAGTTTGTCGAAATGAAACTGCAATGCCCCGGCGAGCGTGCCGAGATAATTCCCGCGGCCGGGATGGACGATCATATCAGCCGCTTTGTTAATCACGATCAGATGCTCGTCGTCGTAAATGACGTTGAGCGGAATATCTTCCGGCGGTACGGTCTGGTCCGGTTCCTTGGGCAGCGTGTAGGCGACGACATCGTTGACATGCAGCCGCCGCGCCATTTTCACCGGCAGGCCATTGACCTGCACCTGCTTATTTTCAATGGCGCGTTGAAAGGCGACACGGCTGTAGTTCGGATGCAGCCGGCTCAGATAATGATCGACGCGCCAACCGTGCGCGCGGGCTTCGACCGTGACCTGCAGCGGCTCCGAAGTGGGAGCGGCATCACTCATGGCGATTCGGATTTGGGAGCGTCTTCGGCCGGCTTCTCCGGCGTTTCAGACTTGGTCTCGCCGTCCGGCTTTTCCGCGGGCTTCTCGGAGTCGGCCGGCGGCTTGTCTTCCGCAGCCGGTTTTTCCTCGGTCGCGGGCTTCTCTTCTGTCGCGGGCTTCTCTTCTGTGACCGGTTTCTCGGCGGGGGTGGCTGGAGAAGCTTCTTCCTGCTCCTCGGACTTCATTTCTTCGTCCGAGTCATCCGCACCATCTTCCGGGGTTTTGAACGGAATCTTGAGCGGGTCTTTCGGTTTCAGATCCTGCTCATGGAACCAGGCGTAGAAATCCTTGGCTCCCGGGCTTTCCAACGCCTTGATGCGGCTTTGGGCCAGGGGCAGATAGATCGATTGGGGATAGTCGGAAATGAGCTGGCTGTAAGATTTGGCGGCCGCTTCGGTGTCGCCATCCGAGCCGGTTTCCTGGGCGCGTGCCAAGCCGAACAACGCCCGTTCACGAATTTCGGGGGTGATGCCCGCCCCACCGGCGACGAGTTTTTCGTACGCCTCACGGGCGGCCTTCAAATTCGACTGCGACGCTTCCCGATTGGTAAAGGCGGTTTCCAGCCCCAGTTTGAACAGGTCGTCCGCCTCTTTGACGCGCGACCAGCCAGCGACCATCGTTCCGGGGAATTTCTCGGCGAGGCTGGCGAAATCGCCCGCGGAGGAGTTCGACTGATGCAAGACGCGGTCGAATTCCGTCCAGCCCTCGGAACTTACGGCTTTTGTCTGGTTATACCACCAAGCGGTGGCCGCGAAGGCGACTATCGCCGTAGCGATGACCGTCACAAGCTGCCAGCCGTATTTTTCCACGAACGGCACAGCTTGGTGGGTCAGCTTGCCGAGGTCGTTCTGCTGCAATTCATGCCGATGCTGAGCATCCATAGCCGGTACCATTTCTCAAGTCTGTCCACGCCGAGCGGTGAAGAGCCTGCCCTTCCACAAGAAGAGCCTCTTTCGACCATCGTCGGCATCCACGGGACGCGAAGCGTCGCCTCCTGTGGTGAATGGCAGCAACTATAGACGCCACTGGAAATTCGGTCAAGTTGCGCGGGCGGTGTCCCGACCGGGGGCGGCTGTTGTTTATCGCCAAATCGCAAAATAGCCGCGCTCGCCTGGATCGCAAGTAGGAACGCCAGCGAAGCGCACCATCGATGACGAGAAGCCGCGACCGCCCCATGGCACGCAGGCTGTAAAAGTTTCACAAAACAATAATTAGTAAAGACTTGTGGATATCAGGTGGCCCGGAGTCGAATGATCACGGCGATGCGAACGTCGAGCTTTGGTCAATTGGGTGTCACCCGCGAATTTCAGGAATAATCGGTGTAATCGGTAGATTTTTCCACACTCACCCGAATTTCGGCCAAGTCGGATAACTCGCACATCCGATACCGTTGGTACAGCCGTTAAAGTCGCCGCGCTGGCGTGGATCGACTGAATACGGTGTTTGCACTTCGATGTTGCGGTTTGCCTGTCAATCCGATGAGGATGGTGAACATGTTCGGGCGGTTTGCTTGGTTAACCACCGTTATGATCGCCGCGCTGTGCCCGGCAATCTCCTGGGCACAGCCCTTCGACCCTCAGATGCCGGCTCCCTATGGGGCGCCCGGCTATGGCGCGCCGCCACCCGGTCCGCCGGGGTATGGCGACTACACCTACGGACGCACGCGCTACACGGAGCAGCCCGATGATCTCGGGTTCCTGTATGGCGACGAGCCGATCATCGCGTTCTTCAAAGAGACCTTTCGCCATGCCTTCTTTCGGCTGGATTATCTGAACTGGAATCTCACGGACCCCGGCAACATCGTCCTCGGTGCGCCGATCCTGAATCCCGGCCAGAACATCAACAACCCGATTGATGTCAACCAGCCGTTCCAAGATCCGCGTGTGCCATTCGATGTGTTCGATCCCACCCTCGGAACCCTTCTCGGACAAGGGGTCAGCCCCACGCTCGATGACACCAAGCTGAAAAACACGGGCGGTATCCGCGGCACCTGGGGTTTCCGCTTCGAGCCGTTCAGCGTCGAGGCCAGTGTCTTCGCGCTGCAAACCTCCAAGGCCACCATTTTCGCCGGCGACTTGCCTGTCACTCCGACAATCGTCAACGGTGTGCCGACATTCCCCGACAACGGCACCTTCGTCGTGCAGGGTGTCCTTGTGGACGGGGTCAACAACCTCGACTCTTATCTGGTCTACGATCAATCCTATCAGGCCGACATGCGGACGCAGTTGTGGGGAGCCGATTCCAAGGTTGTCCTTTCGTCCATCGACACCGGTGGGCCGCTGACGATTCAACCGTTGTTCGGCGTTCGCTTCCTCAACTTCAACGAACGGCTGAACCAGCGCGGCAACTATCGGAACCCGCTCGTCACAGGCACAGCGAACTCCACCATCACCCGGACCATCGACTCCACCACGCGAAACTACCTGGTCGGTCCGCAAATCGGAACCCGCTTCGAGTTGGTCAGCCCTTATCTTACCTTGGGTGCGGAACCGTCGATGACGTTTGGCGTGAACAGCTACAAAGCCACGTTGAACACATCCAACATCAACAGCGATACCGAAGACCCGGTCAGCATCCGCGAGACAAAGACGACCTTCGGTCCGATTGCGAACCTGCAAGTGTATGCGCGCGGGAAAATGACGGAACGGCTCTCGCTGTTTGTCTCTTACGATTTGATGTGGGCCGGCATGCTCACCCGCCCGGCGGACAACATTATCTACAACGTCACCGGAGCCGTGGTGCCCCAACCGGGCGCCTTCCAGCAAGACGTGCATTTCTCCGACTTGTTGATGCAAGGCATCAGCGTCGGCGGTGAAGTGCATTGGTAGAAAAGCTAAGGGTTGAGGGTTCAGGGCTAAGTGCTGGAGAAGACCATGTTGGCTGCATTTTCCGGCCCTTAGCCCTCAACTCTTAACCCTCAACCTTCCTCACGGCGGATCGTAGCCGCCGGGGTGCCAGGGGTGGCAACGGGCGATGCGGCAGATCCCCTTCCATGAGCCGACGATCGCACCGTATTTGCGCACCGCTTGAATGTAGTAGTTGCTGCATGACGGATGAAACCGGCAATGCCGCCCAATCAGTGGGCCGATGCAGAGCTGATAAAACCGCACGCACAAGATCAACACTTCACCCGGCCAGTGGATGATCTGACACGCGAACCGCCACGGCGCGCTGATTTCGGGTTCGCGCGGCGGCTTTGGGGAAGCGGGATCAGATTCGGTGGGATTCATCGTCGCGAACAACCTCAGCAAGTTCGTGCATGACATGCAGGATAACGGACAGCAAGCCAGGATGTCACGTTGTGCCTAGTTGAGGACTGGACAGCCGTAGGGTGCGGTCGAGTGCTCTGACGAGGCCCACCGT
>Ga0105047_10007615_pt1 | contig 18221 bp, 26 predicted proteins | sample MAT04_FD_78384 | JGI IMG/M metagenome (GOLD analysis project Ga0105047, IMG submission 78384) | Freshwater microbial communities from Lake Fryxell liftoff mats and glacier meltwater in Antarctica - MAT-04 (megahit assembly) | ecosystem: Environmental > Aquatic > Freshwater > Ice > Liftoff... | reverse complement strand
CAGGTGGAGCCAAAGCTGATTATCGTTGTAATCTAATATTATTTCAAAGGGATTTTGACCGTCAAATCGTACTATTCTTCCATCCAGCGTAGGGGTCTGAAGACCATTTTTGGTATGGGTAAAGGAGAGTATGCTATTAAGATAGCTGAATACTTTATAAATAATCCAGTCACAAATCCATAGAGCGACTTAGTAAGAAGTGTATATAAAAATGATATTGCTGATATTAGTGTCTAGGATATAAACACGTGAGTTTATCTAATCAAAAACAGAGCTCTGCTATTTATGCAGCATTTCCGTCAAGAGTTTTAGACGGGACAAGTTGTGCATATTCACTAGGGCGACCGCCAAGCATTTGTTGTATGACAGGATCTAGTGAATTAAGATGATCAGCACCATATACGATAACCCCTCTCCGAGGCTCGTTGCCTGCTTTGCGGGGTTTATTAAGATTCTCGTAAAGAAGACTAGCAATATGTTTATCACGCTCTTCACCTGAATAAGCCATCCACTTTTGAAAAAAGTTTCCCTCAATATTTGGAACAAAGTCGTCTTGTGATACTGAAAGAAAATCTTCCCGAGTTGTTTGTTCCGATGAAGTGCCTTTTGGGTCTAAGAAAGGCTTCTTCTCTGAACACCAGTTCTTGAATTGATCAAATGTAAAATTGGCTGGCTGAAGTTTAAGTTCATCTTTCGGATCAATCCTTTTTATTATCTTTTGAAGCTTATAAGCATATTGAGTTTCAACTTCCGTTTCATCTGTAGTTTCTGCTTTTTCCGCTGAGAGCTGTTGCATAAGATTTACAGCGAGTACGTCTTGTATCGAATATCCATGCTGCTCTTGCATTTGTTTGAACAACTCTGCTCCGGAAATTTCCCCCCCAATATATTGTATCTGTGGCTCAGCCTGATGGGCCAAATACATAGCGTATCCTGATTCAGGGATTTCTCCACCAGCTTTAGCAAGCTCTATATTCTGAGATAAAAGATTTTTCCTCGCTGCATCTGTCATATCAGTCGCATGACCTTCCCCAATGACAAAGTCAGGTTTATTTGTTTCATCTTCAATAACCCTTCTTACTGTCTCAAGCGTAGGGTCATCCATTCCACTGATGGTTCCTACACGATGGTGTTTTGCGTTAATAAACCGAAGTTCTATGCTGCCGTCTGGGCTTGTGTACATGGTAATTCCAGGGTCTTTTTCTTCCCGGCTTTCACGATATCCTTTTACAAGGTCAAGGTTGGGTGGTTGAGGACTCGCACTTTCGACATCCGGAGATGTAGAGACTGCACTAGTATGCACCTCTCCTGAGCGAGTCCCATTATTACCTCTTAGAGCACTAAGGTTTGCTCTTACCCCCTCAATCCGTGCTTTAACAGAGTCTGCTTCTCTACCAGCATTAATGCTTGGTCCAGCTAGTAGGGGTGGTTCTTGTCGCTTTGCAGGGGCCATATCACCTGATGCAGGCATCTGGTTTTCAACAATTCCTCCAACATCGATTTCTGAAACTGGAATCTCATTAAAATCATAATGATTATCAGCTAATTGCTCGTCATAATTCCTCTTGAATATAGATAGTAGCTTAAACATATCTAAACTATAACATTCTGCAGTCTAGGCAAGCAACATCATAGATACTAGTATTTTTTTATAAAAGTTTGGTAACTGCAAGTTTAGGTTAGAATATAACACCTTGAAGTCCTCAAGCGTGTATTCAAACTCAAGCTCTCGGTTGATGAATAAGTCCTTGAGGGGGACCAACGTACTTTTAGCCTCAATTTTATAGCACCCTGAACAGGACTTTCGAATCTGATATAATCTTTTTATGGCACAAAAGTTAGTAATTCTGCGTGGTACATCATGCAGTGGAAAGACAACAATAGCTGAAGTTGTAAGAAATTATGACGCAAAAGTTGTATGGATTTCCATAGATAATTTTAAACGTATTTTCTCAAATTTTCACGATGCTGCGCTCGATGATGTGAATAAATCAGCGGTTGTAGCTATACAGGACATACTAGACAGAGGCTTTTCGGTTATTATAGATGGGATTTTTAAGAAGCAAGAGCATATTCAGGCGATAATAGAAGTCGCAAGAACAAAAAATATTCCATACATAATTTATCAATTAGATTGTTCTCTCGAAACGCTCAAGTTAAGGGATAAATCTCGAAAAGGTGTAAAAGAAGGATGGTTTCCACCATTGGGGGATGAGTTAATTGCAAGTTTATATAATACAGTCGTAGAGAATCCTGTTGAAGGTGCAATTTGCCTAGATACTGAGATGATTACGCTAGCGGAGTGTATTAAAATTGTGAAGAAGAATTTTCAGTAGTGTAATAGATTCTCACATTATCCATCATGCGGAGCATAATATTTTAGCCTCATTTTTTAGTACCCCGACCTGGACGATCGAACCTTCTGATATAATTTCACTATGAAATTAAGTGATTTATACAGAAATTTCAAAAAAGAGATTAAGGTTTATAAATTAGTTTTAGAAGATAAAAGAACTCCAAGAATTGGTAAATTTTTCCTTGGTCTTGCAATAGGATATCTATTTCTACCCTTTGATTTGATACCCGACTTCATTCCAGTAATAGGGCTATTAGACGATGCCATTATAATTCCTCTTCTAATTTATATCGCTTTGAAGTTAATACCTAGGGAGATAATTTTGGATAACAGGAAGAAAGTCATAGAGTAGCATAATAAGTTCAGGTATTTTCCATCAGGTGGAGCCAAAGTTTTATATTCTGTACGCAGCGTATGTTGGTTCTCCAGGTAAGATATCTCTAAACCCTGACTTAATATTTTTATCTGGTAAATTGATCCATGGGTCCATCCATTTCCCTTCATATCTTGCAAGGAAGCGTCTATGTGGATAATCCTTTGAGCTTCCAACTGGAGTGTATTATCAATAATTTCCTCAGGCACTAATTCTTCTAAAATTGATAATTTCTCTTGAATTGCCACCTCTAAAAATTAGGTGATTTATCAAGATTTATTCGATCGGATAAAAAGATTTAATACTGAATGGCTTACACATCTCTTACACTACCTTTACATAAATGATAATTTGGAAACATACAATTAATAGTGAAACTATACTTTAAAAGGAGGTGAGTGGGTATGGCAACTATTGTAAATAATCCAGGAAATGGGGAATCAGGAAATGGCATGGGTATGATACTTGGCGTAATCGTAATTTTAGTTATAGCATTCTTGTTCTTTGTTTATGGATTACCTATGTTGCGTCAATCAGCAGCACCACAGATAAACGTACCAGGGAAGATTGATGTAAATGTTCAAGGAGGAGGGAAATAATCCCTTCTAGAGTAATCTTTAAGAAAGGAGGTATCAAATATGAGTTTAATAATTACACTAGTTTTAGCAGGTTTAGTAGGATGGATTGCATCCATGCTAATGAAAACAGATGGTGAAATGGGATGGATCTCAAATGTAGTGGTAGGAATTATAGGCGGATTTATCGGAACTTGGTTATTTGGTTTTATTTCACCAGCTACACCAACAGATAACGGCCTAAGCGTCATGGGAATCGTTGTGGGAGTAATAGGTGCATCTATAGCAATTTTCGTTTGGAAAATGATTTCTGGAAGAAGGGCTATATAATTTTTCTAATCCAAGGCAAAGAGTTTTCTCAATGCCTTGGATTATTTATTTTTATCACCTATTGCTAGGATATAATCCAGATATAAAGCCGAATCAGAAAAAATTTACCTCACTAGATCAGTATATGAAGTCATTTCCTAAAGATATCGCTTATATCCTTGAAAAAATGAGACAGACCGCAAGACAGGCTGCCCCTACTGCAGTAGAAGCTACCACTTATGGTATACCACTCTTAAATTAAATAGTAAGAATCTAGTTCATTTTGCTGCTTGGAAAAGTCATATCGGATTTTATCAGACTCCCTCGGGGGTTGATGAAAAGAAATAGTTCTGACTTAGCCCCCTATGATTAATCGCACCAGTAAATCCTAGGCTGAGGTTTATTCTCTCGATTATCAGTAAGAGATATGGTATAGTCGTAATTAGGAAAGGAGGCAAGATAGATCTGCTCTGTAGATCTATCTAAAAATACTATGAATGGAATAATTAAGAAAAAGAATGAAAGAGGATTTGGATTCATCTCACGAGATGGAGAAGAGAAGGATCTTTTTTTTCACTCAACAGATTTAGTAGGCATTACTTTTGAAGAACTTCAAGAGGGAGCTGCTGTTACATTTGAGGTTGTGGACGGTGAAAAAGGTCCTGCAGCAAAAAATGTAAAACTAGCCTAAGAATTTACTAGGAAGTACAAGAACCCTGCGCTGTGCAGGGTTCTTGTTGTATTAGAGCTTTTTACTGGTTCTATGATTACAGCTAGCATACATGACTGATGAGTGGTATAATAGCACTATGGCAAAACGACAAACAGGTCTTGGAAATAAAAAGAAATCAAGCTCTCATAAGACTAAAAAGAGACTTGAAATTAAGTGGGCAATGGAAGCCTTGAAAAAAAATAAGTAGTCCTCCTCTATTCTTAGAATTTGCATCATCAATCCTGACTTATCCTAGAGTTTTCTATTCGTTATTTCAACTAAGAAAAATGCGATGCTATTATTTGGATAGCGAATTATCCTGATTTGCTTGTAGGAAAAATTTGCATGCGCGCTCATATAGTCCGGAGTAATTGCGAAGAGCTGACGTCTTCCTTTTGTGTACGCTGAATCAGGGAGGCCTATTGTGCATTTTATGCAGCTCTGCGGAGCATAAAATTTAAAGAATATTTCAGACGCATTAAACTCAGGCGCCATTATGAGGTCATCATAATCTTTTTCTACGTCGCTAAAGTATTTGACAGTATCTCTTGCTCCATATTGCCACCCCCAAAAATTAGCTGAGTATAAAGGGTAGTCATTGAAATAAAATCTCGTGAAAAAAACTAGATTTAATAAGATGCCCAGAAGAATTACTGATATGAGCACATACTGGTTAATGGTTTTTCGTAGAGACGCTATCGTAGTTGCTATGCCTATGCTGATCAGAATTGCAAATAAAGGTGCCCCAATAATAGAACGACTAGTAAATGGTGCGTCTGCAGTTACTGCTCCTGCTATGGGGTAGATAAGCAGCCAATAGGTAATCAGCTGGGAGTGTTTATCTTTTTTGACTGTTCTCAGGACAGAAAGAAATCCGATGAGCACGAAGGGAATTGTCATTAAAAGCAGTGGCGTTAGGCCACCTACAAAGTGGCGAGTGATAAAGGTGGGCTCACCCGTTACGAAATAAATTGGGGATATTTGTGTTAGATAATTTTGTGCAACACGCAAAATAGTCTGATCTAGTGGAAGCTTAGCTGAAAAAACGGATACCATTGTAAAGCGCATGAGGCCATCGCCACTTAGAACATTTATGATAAGAGGTATACTCAGAACGAAAAAGGACGACAGTGCTATAAGTGTACTTTTTTTATGAAGAAGAATTTGTCTTCTATTAATCCAGACAAATCCTATCAGGAGTAGTGGAATGAGAAGCCTAGCAGGCTGGTAAGTATAGACTGTTATCGCAGCTACAGTAAAAGCAGGTATGATATAAGTTTTACGATGTAGTGTCTTTAGAAGGAGCAGTATGGTAAGGGTAAAAAGGGTTACATAGGAAGTGAATTCAAACCCTGTCCTGTTATAGTGAATAAGCCAGGGCATGGTGGCAGCTATCAAGCTTGCCCACAGTCCTAAGGTTCTATTCTTTCTATTTGCACTCAATTCTTTTCCGATGAAGTATATAGTAAGTATCGTTAGGAGGCCGTAGATTACTGAGGGCATTCTTATAGCTAGCTCGGTTAAGCCAAAGATAGCTATAAAGGGGATCGTGGAATATACAGCAATGGCTGGTCTATAGTCCCCAAGAGACCTAAAGAATAGTGGAAGAAAGACACCTTGTTCATCCTTTCCCGTAGTGAGAACTAAGTAGGCGTTATAGCCAATTGATGCCTCATCACAGAAAAACCCAGCGGGATTGCCTGAGAGATTATGGATTCGCATAATAAATCCCCCATTGAGAATTATAAGTAAGAGCAAGATCTGAAGCTTATGCCGTATTTTTGGATCTTTAAAGTGGGATCTCATCCCACTAGTATATAAGGTCTATGATTGAATGTGGACAATTAAAAATACTGGATACTTTTAAGTGATTTGACATTAGCAAGGTAAGGGTAGAATCATCAGCAGTTCTGGGGGCACCTTAAGAATCTTATCTGTCTTTATCAGTAGGTCTTGCGTAAATATATTTTTTCGTTATAGTAGATGTATGTTAAATTTAAGTTCAGTAATGGTGGGAACTATGCAAATTAAAGTAATGGCGGATTTCTATGAAAAGGTCTTTGAAAAGCCTGCCGATATGATAGAAGGTAATTGGCATGGGTGGTCAGTTGGTAACGCTTTTTTCTCAGTTGGTGAGCATTCAGAGATGCAAGGTGAAGCCAAAGACGCAGGACGTGTGCTATTTAATTTCGAGACAAAATCTGTAAAAGAAGATTTTGAGCGTATTAAGAAGGTCGGCGCAACTGTTATTAAAGAACCCTATGAAATGGGCGGCGGAGGTATTTTGATAGCAACTCTTGCTGATCCTGATGGTAACTACTTTCAGCTTATGACCCCTTGGGATAGTAATTAACAGAGATATCCCTCTCTTCACTCCGATCTATTTGTTATACTCTTTCCATGAAGTATGTTGCCTTTCTCAGGGGTATTAATGTTGGTGGAAAAAATATAGTAAAAATGGAAGACTTGCGAACTCTTTTTATTAAGCTAGGATGTAGTGAAGTAAGGACTGTTTTAAATAGTGGAAATGTCGTTTTTACTTCTGATATTACGAGTGCTGAGAAGCTAACTTATGTTATTAAAGAGGGACTTAAAAGTATGTATGCCAGAGACATTCCGGTGTTGATCAGGTCAGCTGAGCAGCTAGGTAATCTGGTTGCATCAGATCCGTTTAGAGGTATTGTCGTTACTAAAGATACCAGGCTATATGTTACCTTTTTCTCCGAACCACCAACTAGTATGATTAAAATTCCGCATGCTGCCTTTGAAAATCATTTAAAGTTTTTACGATTAAATGACAGCGATCTCTGTACGGAGATACAGATAAGTCTCAAATATAATACGATAGATATGATAGGGTTTATAGAGAAGGAGTTTGGCTCGCCTCGCACAGGCTCTGGCGAAGCGGGTAAAAATATTACTACACGGAACTGGAATACAATAGTAAGGTTGATTTAAAATTATTCTTTTGAAGAAACCTTTTTCTTTGGAGCTGCTTTCTTTTTGGCTGGAGTTTTTTTCTTAGCTACATCTTTTCCTAATTCTTTAATCTCGGGAATTTCTATTGCTTTTATAGCGTTTTCTTCCATCGCTTCTTTTTGCGGTACCGATACGGGAGTATTTTTAGCCTTTGGACTCAAAAGCTCTAGGATTTTATCTAATTTAAGATGAAGACTTGTTAATTCGTCATTGCTACGAGGTCGTTCCGTAATGGTATTAGCTCCCCGCTCTTTTTGCTCAAAGCAGTGACTGCAAAAAACTTGCTTTCCTGGTCTAGGTTGGAAGGGAATCTGACAACGACTTCCGCATTTATCACAAATGGCATCGAACATTTGTCGATCAGAATTCATCTGAGAACCTCTATCATCTGATCTTCGTGGCAAAGAGGCGCCTTCTGTTTTAAAACAGTCATTACAAAAAATAGGGCGATTTCCCGTTGGCTTAAATGGAACCATGCATGATTTTCCACATTTACTGCAGGTAGCAGAATGCATCTGTGGTCGTTCAAACCCACGGCTATCATTACTTCTGCCTCTATCTGATCGATCGTTATTAAAGTTTCCCATACGGTAGTATAGCAGATTTGGATAAGAATTATATTCTAGGCACGTTTTGCTTTTTGGTCTAAATTTATTATAATCGGGGAATGACTGAGCAAGGAGTAGTTATCAATGTTAAAAAAGGGGGTAGGGTTTATATTGGAGATACTGGTAACCAGCCCTCATTAGGAGTCCGGGAGGCCATAGATGCAATCGTCTCTCTGGATGAATCCAAGCTAGAGCAAGATGGGGAAGAAATATCAGTGGGGGAATCACAAGCAGCGATTGCTATTAGAGAGTTCGTTAGAGAGCATGGGGAGGCGATAAGAAATAGTGTATCTGGAAAAATTAATGATGAATTCTCTCAGTTTCCCGATCAAGCAGCACCATTTGAAGCAGTAGTAGTTGCTGCTCGCCAAGAAGGAATGACAGTCCGTGCTGTTAAAAGAGTAATAAATGATGAAATTAATTATTCAAATTTGGAGCCTGAAGAAAAATCAAGAGTTGGAGAAATTATCGCGAACACCATGATAGTCTTAGCCAGACGAGACTATCCGATTCCTGAGCATGAATCAGAACCTACTACTGCGATACATGAGTTTTATCGCTGAGCTTACTTGCAGCTTGGCCAGGCGTTCACCCCGCCGCGCGAGATCTTAAAAGCAGCAGTCTTAATAGCTTCCTGTGCATTGTTTCGTAGATCTGTATTTGTATCCGCTCCCATTTCTGAGCGTGTCCCTATCCATGAAGAGGCTGCAAACTGAAACATCCCTTGGTAGTCACCATTGCCCGCGTTGCTGTTAAATCCCGATTCGCAAAGGGCAATTTTTTTTAATAGTTCTTTATCCATGCTAAACTCTCCTGCAAAGCGGTTAAAAAGCTCCTCGAGATCATCTGAGGTAATAGGCGTAAGGGTTGGCGTTGGCATTAATGTAGGTGTTGGAGTTGCTGTGGGCTGTAAAGTTGGAGTAGCAGTTGGCATTAACGTAGGTGTTGGAGTTGCTGTGGGCTGCGGGGCATGAAGAGGTAGTGGGCTCATTATAGGTGGTGATTTGGGGACTGCCACAGAATAGGCATATGAGCCAAGAGAGATAAGGGAGGTAATTGCCAGAGCCGAGAGGTTTCCTAGCATAGCAAGTATTGTAGCACACGAAGAAAAAGTCTTCCCAGTATCTTATCTTAGACCTCATGTGGAGTAGGTTTGGTAATGGTGCTAAATTCTTTATAGAGCTTGGTTATTTTTGGATCAATTACGATTCTGCAATAAGGATTGCTGTCGTTGGTGTTGTAGTACTTCTGATGATATCCCTCTGCCTTATAGAATACCTTGAAAGGTTCTATATGCGTAACAATTGAATCTTTATAGATTCCTGACCTCTCTATGCTATGGAGTGAAGCTTCAGAAGTTGTTTTTTGCGCGTTATCATGATAAAAAATTACTGAACGATACTGTGTCCCTACGTCTCCTCCTTGACGATTAAGAGTGGTGGGATCATGAAGTTTCCAAAAGACATCAAGAAGAGTTTTGTAGGATATTACTTCTGAATTAAAAGTTATTTGTATTGACTCCGCATGTCCAGTGGTTCCTGTACTGACGCTTTCGTAGTCAGGATTCTCTGTCTCGCCACCACAATATCCTGAAACGACCTTCTCAACGCCCTTTAATCTATTAAAGACAGCCTCAGTACACCAAAAACATCCTCCTGCTAGCGTAGCTATTTCCAGTCCCATATATGAGTAGTATACACACAGTACTTGACAAAATCATCCCAATATGATACTATAGGTCACTATGCGAAAAGAAGAACTCTCGCCAGTAATAGTTGTCATCTTCACAGGAGTGATTTTGCTTTTTGTTGCATTTTACCTTACTCTTTTACGAGTAGACGCTTACTTACAAAACTCTGCTATAGATGCATGTGCGTCATTTTCTAAATTTGAAAAGACTGACAAGGGGCAAAGTGCTGTTATTTCATACCCAATTAAAGATGTCTATCAGGAATGTTTGATAAAAAAAGGTCTTTAATCTAAATATTTTTATCTCCCCACGTCCCTATCTTTGCAAATATATCCTTTAACGACGCACCTTTTTCTGTGAGTGAATATTCTACGTGGAGAGGAACTTCAGCAAAGATTTTTTTATTGACTATCCCTTGATCCTCAAGTTGTTTTAAGCGCTCTGAAAGAGTCTTGGGACTGATTCCTGGTAATGATCGCTGAAGCTCGCCAAAACGTTTTTTATTCGAGCAAAGCTGATGAAGAATAAGCATTGACCACTTACTCCCCATGATCTTCATTGTCTTCATAACTCCGCATTCTGGGTTATTTTTATCTTTATTCATACTTCATTATTTGTAACTACTTTACATTTTAAAGTATGTTCTATATATTGTCAATATGATCAAGTTAAAAATAATTCTTGGAACCACGAGGCAGGGCAGGCAGGGGGAGAAGTTTGCAGTATGGATAATGGAACAGCTAAAGGAAAGTAAAATATTCTCTTCTGAATTACTAGACCTTCGTGATTTTGAACTACCCTACTATGATGATGAGCTACCCGCATCTATGCTTAAATCTCCCTATGAGCCCGAACTAAGAGGAAAATGGGCAGAGAGAATTGCAGAGGGAGAAGCGTTTCTTATCATTACCCCTGAATATAACCATGGCTACCCCGCTGTGCTTAAATCAGGATTGGATGCTATATATCATGAGTGGGCTAATAAACCAGTTGCGTTTATTAGTTACGGTGGAGCTGCTAATGGTTCCCGTGCGGTAGAGCAGCTTCGTCAAGTTGTCATTGAGCTGCAGATGGCACCAATCAGGGAGTCTCTTCATTTTGGGCTATTCACTGGAGAGCAGATATTTACTGATAATGGACAGATGATAGTAGGTTCAAATAATGCAAGGCTCGTAAAACTTCTTGAGCAACTCGCATGGTGGGCAAGCGCCCTTACTGTTGCGAGAGAAAAGTAGCTGAGGACAAAAGATATCTTGGGTGCGCCACTATCCGAAGATCTGGCTCTTAAGTGTTAAAAAGAGCTTCCCCCAGAATCCTGCTTTTTGATATCTCTTGTAATTATCTTTTTTATAGTGATCAATTGATCCAGGAAGAGGTGGGTCTATCCAATTCGAAAGTATTATCCACTCTCGTCTTTCATTTTGTTTTGCAATAACCGTGACGAGCGAGGCCCCAAATCGTTTTTGAAATTCTGTAGTACCAGGGTTTTTCCCTACAAGTTGTCTTTCAGGCGATGAAAAAGTCTTCCAGGCAAGCTCCTGCGATAGTCCTCTTTGGTCTAATCGTTCAAGGGCATGGTTCGTCCAAATGGCGTTTCCGTAATGTTGCGATAGTGATCCCATAACGATATTATGTCACACCTTTCTTCATTTTTCTCTTGCGAAAAATCCAAAAAACAAATCCTAATACGAGCGAACTAAGCAGAGTTATGGTAATGATTCCTAGTCTTGACAGTGTCGCTGGTCCTTTTGCTAATGAATTATCTTGCTCAATTTGAGCATAGGTATCATCAATAAATCCATTTGCATCCTTGATCCTAAGAATTGGGAAGATGTAGTGAAGCGCTGGATCATTGTACTGATAGTTAATAGTAGACCCGTTTCTCGAGGTCGTGTCTCCCATGTCCCACAAATACTCAACAATTTCCGCTGAACCCTTTTGCGAGTGCGATCCATCTAGCATAAGAGTCTTCTTACCAGGCACTAAGAAGTTACTGTTGCCCGGATTACTGTTAACTTGGCCATTTATAGCGATGACCGCTTTTGGGAGGCGGTAGTTGCTGTTAGGTAAAATATTAACAAGAACTGTTTGGAGCGGATCGGTATCTAAGTGTTCGCCGGAAGTGATCGTGATCACATATGAACCAGGATGGGTATAGGTGTGTTCTATAATTTTTCCATTTGCTAGCACGCCATCACCAAAATTCCAGACTAACGTGTCTTTGGCTATTTCCCCATCAAGCTTGAAAGAAATCGGTATGTTTACTAGATAGTTTCTCGCACCCCTATCTAGAGGAAGATTAAAGTCCTTAACGGATGAAGTATAGATTGGATATTCGATCGCATATTCGTCATTGATACGAAAAAAAGATGTCCCTTCTGAGTCATGGGCGTTTATCCCCGATGGACTAGGGGCTGCAAAGAAAAGTATAGTTAGTATCAAAAACCAGCGAATATATCTTTTATTCATCTAAACTTTTAATCAATTGAGATAGCCTTTGCAAGTTCATAGTCTCCAACATTGGTTCTACAAATACGATATGCTATAGCTCCACAACCTAATTGTATACCAATTCTGTGGGCAAGTGATCTAATATATGTTCCGCTAGAAACCTCTGTCCTGCATGAGAGGAGGGAAAAAGATTGGCTGGTAAGGGATAGACTTCTCCATGAGTCAATGATCTCGTTTTGTCGAAAATCACCCTTAACTTTTGAAATACGCGTAACCGTTTGGTCTATAAGATCTTGGGCGAGTATAGAAGATTTAGAAAGTACCACGAGTGAGCTAATCGTTATTGTCTTGGCTGGGATTTTAATAGTCTCAAGTTTCTTTTCTCGCGCCCAGTAGTAAAGAGGTTTGCCTGAGACTGTCATTGATGAGTACGGGGGATATGCCTGGTCGTGCTCCCCAATGAAGGAGGGGAGAAGTGAGACACAGCGGGAGCCTTTATTTTTTGAGACGAGAGATGACTTGGTGATAATTCCCAATGCGTCATACGTATCAGTAGAGATTCCAAGAAGTATATCAAATTCATAGGTTTTTTTAAGCGACTCAAATTCATTTCTATTTTTATTTTGATTTCCAATAAGAAGAATTAATAGTCCTTCTGCCATTGGGTCAAGTCTGCCAGCATAGCTTATTTTTTCTTCTTTATAAGCAGGAAACTTGTTTTTAAAAAGGACAACTGCCTGTAGCGGTGTGAGCCCACGGGGTTTATTTATAGTAACTATTTCATTCATCGGTATAGTATAGCGTATTGATAGTCGGGGTTATGTCTAGCTAAAATGAAAATTAGCGGTATTAACTATCGAGCGCTAGTTGGTTAGGGGTTTTGTTTTTAGATTTTGCAGGCAATCGTTAACACCACTTGCCAATGGTGGTAAGTTTGTTATAGAGTAACGAGTAGTGATGATACATCCTATACTCTCCCTCTGTAAAGTAGATGGCGCTTCCTTAATTAAAAAAATGACTCAGAGAACCTCAGCGCAGCTTAAGAAGCCTTATTATTATACTGCCTATCTTCTCTGTCCACTTTGTAGTCGTATCTACCACGATAATGCATTTAAGGTGGTTAATGATAACTATGAATTATTTACTCGAAGCGACTTGGTAGTAAATGATAAGTCAAATGTTGATATTTGGACTGATGGTGCGTGTAGTAATAATGGAAGACCAAATGCCAAAGCAGCTTGGGCATTTGTAGCTGGGAAGAAAGAAGATGCGGGGCTAGTTGACGGTAAGCAGACGAATAATAGGGGTGAGGGTCTTGCAATTTATCATGCATTAAAATGGGCAGCAAGTAAGGGCTATGGGAATATTCGGATTCATAGCGATAGTCAAATTTCTCTCTTTGGCGTTGCAAAGCATCCAGATAAAGTGAAGGAAAATAGAGATATTTTTCAACGAATTCATGAGGTAGTTATTGGAAATAAACTAGATGTTTCGTATATAAAAGTTCTCGGTCATTCCGGAGATATCAATAACGAGCGAGTAGATCAGCTTGCTGTCAGATTAACCATTCAGTAGGTCTGCTATACTTCCCCTGTGAAAGATATTCTTCTCGAAAACTCAGAATCTCAGAGGACGTTCTCTCGAAGAGCATTTGGGAAAAGCTCGGCCGGGGTTTTAGTTGGCTTTACCCTGGGGAGTATAGGAACTGTGATGGCGTCGCGCGAGTTTGCTAAGAAATTTTCTTCTCCCTATGTAGACATTAATCAATATCGAGAGGGTTATCCATGGGTTGATGGCGCTCGAGAGCAGGAACTGTTATCCTCGCTTTCTTCTCGTGAGCTCTCAGTTAATAGTCTCTTTCATAATGAAAATCTGATTCAGGGGATCGTGCAGGAGGGAACGAATTACCTGATTTTTGAGGGACAATATGACCCCGCTATTTCGCTCAATGTATTTGAGATGGATATTGCGGGGAGAAGATTTGTAGTTCCCCTCATACAGTCGGGAGGTTTTTCTCAAGGAAGTCTCTATATTGGCGACTCGATTAGGGATCAACTCTTTATGGCCAAGTCCATAGGTTTGTCCATGCCCGACATGAGCGATCTTAGTAGTGTCAATATAAAGGGATACTCAATTAGCGCAGATCCCTTTGCGCGAGAGCTCGTTCGCAATAGTCCGCTATTTTACTTAAGGGAAGAAAATCAGGACGATAGTCATGTTACCAACGATATTCCTCTTTCAGATACATTTAGGCTTGGAGAAAGCTTTCATGGCGAATGGTTACAAGACATATCATTAAATTTGTCAGGAGAAGATGGCGGTAGCTCCCCCCACCCATTAGCTGAGCGTGAGGGGAGACTAAGAGATAGTGACTCTCTCGCATTTTATAAAGTGAGGTCGCAGGGTGAAATATTTGAAGATGCTTACTCAAAAGAGGGTCATCTCGTATCTAGGCGTTTGTACGATTCTCCTAGCACCTTACCAGCAGGAGTAAGAAACAGTTTTCAGATTAATACTGATAATAATATGGTTACAGTATTATCCAATGTTCCTGATAATAGATGTGTTTCCCTGGTACCAGATGTTGTCCAGAGATACCTTTATCATTTAAGTCAGGATATGATAAATGAAAGGGATTTTGCTACTGAGATCATCAGTATACGAGAGAATATTAGACAGGGTCATATTGAGAGAGATGATGACTATATTAATTGGTTTATCCGCGTTAAGCTAAAAAATGACGGCTCACTCATTGATGATTTTATTTAGGCGTTTATCTAATGCAATTGACATATCTTCCCAATTGAATTATTGTATAAGGATTATATGGTAAAGGCTTTTTATAGAATTATTAGCTCATTTATTCCTCTTGAGCAGATTTATGCGCACTGTGATGTCCCCTGTGGCATTTACGATCCCAAAGCAGCACAGATTGCCGCAGCTACGGTGTTAAAAATGACGCAAAAAATGTTGGATGAAAAACTCCCTAATTTGCAAAGTAAAGATGAAATGATTGCGTATCAAAACGCAATGGCTCGATATGTATTGACGAAGGAAGAGCATGCGCGCAAATGTAAGGAGGAGCTGCTTATTCTTTGGACCGATTATTTTAAGCTGGAGCATTTAGAAAATTCCCCCGATTTACATGATAAGTTCTGGAAAGCTGCTAAACTTTGTTCTGCTACCAAGCAAAAGGTCAGCGTTGAGCATGCGCAGGAGCTAGTGTCGGCAGTAGACTTAATTGCTGAGATCTTTATTGCTTCCAAGAAAGGATAGTAGTGTGGCTTTTATTAAAGCACTAGCAAGGCTTCTCCCTTATCGTTGTTATCTCGTTGTCGGTCATAGTATGGAGCCAACGATTAGACACGGAAAAAGAGTGCTGGTTAAGACAGTTTTTACTCCAAAAAAATTTGATGTTGTTGCTCTATACCACCCACATAAAAAGGTAATTATCTTAAAAAGAATTATTTCCCTGAAGAATAATGCATTTGAAGTTCTTGGTGACAACAGGGATGATAGTATAGATAGTCGTAGTTTTGGTCTGGTTTCTCGAAAGCAGATTGTAGGCAAAGTAGTCGCTTGTTTTTGAATAGCTTATAATTCTTCATTCTAATTCCTTCGAGAAATAATTACAAACTCTTAGCTAGGTGATATACTAAAAATATGTTGTTAGCTGGAATTATTGTCTTTATTACGATCTCACTTCTCTTATTCCTCCTCTCAATGATTTGGCCTCCCGATAGTCCCTGGTCCCCGTGGTGGAGGACAAATAAAAAGATAGCGGAGGCAATTATTACATCTGCAAAGATTACTAAAGATGATTTTATTTATGATCTAGGTTGTGGAGATGGAACTCTCCTAATCACTGCAGGAAAACAAATAAGAGCAAGAGGTGTTGGTGTGGAGATTGATCCCGCTAGGGTGCTTGTGGCGCGTCTTCGGGTCCTGGGTGGTAAGTTGCGGGGAAGGGTCGTAATTAAACGTGGCGATCTTTTTAAAGAAAATATATCAGAAGCCTCGGTGGTAGTTGTTTATCTCGTTCCAAAAACACTGAGAAGGCTGGAGAATAAATTTCGTACTGAGCTAAGGGAAGGGACTAGGGTGGTTAGTTTTGTTTACCCGATAGAATATTTCCCAGAGGTGGCTAGCGATAAAAAAAATCAGGTCTATGTCTATGCTGTCGCTAAAAAGTCACGTATTAGCAGCGATAAAAAGCTATAGTATTTGTATCTCCTTCCGAATTAAAATTAAAACGCTTAATAACTCTACAGTTATTTCTGATAGTCTCAGCTATGACTACGTCAGTTAAAATATCTTCCCTTATTCCTAACTGTGGATACCAGACACCCTGAGTGATAACAAGCGCATGCTGTTTTATGGCTTCATTTGTTAGAACTTTAGCATCGAGATATCCTTTACGAAAAATATTATCATTGGTGTCTACGATATTGTTAAGCAGGGGCGTTTGGGATAGATGTGCAAGTGCTGGGGTAATTCCGTTAACTCCATAAAGAGCTGTTGGCTTCTCCGCCTTTATAACTCGAATCATTTCTGGGAGTTGCGTTAGGCGTTGGAGTTGATTATAGCCAGTAAAATAGCTTATAAAGTTGTAGGAGACAAAGACTAATAGGACCGTTGGAATCATGAGGAGCTGTATTGGATATTTCTTTAATAAATCCCTCATGAGTTCAGTGAAGAAAAGACAGAGGATTGGCGTTGTTACGACAAGATACAGATAATAAATATCCTTATAAAAAATAAAAAAAACTACACTACATAATGAGAATATCCCATAAAAACGATAGCGCTTTATAAGAAAAATACTACTAATTATTAATAAGACGAGGATAAGATCGTGCTGCATCGTAAACCACATGATCCCTATTTTACTAAGTCCTTGTGACCTCATGAGCGAGTATGAGAACACATCATGCCAGATATTTTTCGGTCCGGAGAGTATGGCTGGCAATAAGACAACTCCAGCTGTTGCTAGACAACCAATAATATAGCGAGAAATATTTTTTCTATTTTCAATTAGTAACATGAGAAATATAGTTGTAAAAAATGGGAGGGTATATGCTTTTGTCAGTAGTGCGAGTGTGGCAAAGATTCCTGCAGCGAGTACTTTTTTTTTAATAAAAAATGAAAAACTTAGTAGAGTAAATAAAGCAGCTAAAAATACTCCTGATTGGTGATCTGACGTTGCTAGTATTATAAATGAATAGAGAAATAGTGAAGCAGAGCACAAAGATAGAAGTATTGACTGCGTAGACTTAAGTGATAGTCGATATATAATAAAGCCTGAGATCATCACCTCAAGGCAGGCGGTAAAATAATAGAAAAGAAGACTTCCATGGGATAGTAGATTATAAAAAACAGCAGCGTATGGAATTACCGGAAAATTTGTAAAAAATATATCACGATAAAGCGCTTTTCCTGCCAGCATCTCCTTAGCCGTATAAAAGTAAATATTTGTATCTGATGCACGTATACCAAGTGACTGAAGCTTAATAATTAAAAAAATCATAAGAAGAGTAATAATCGGAACGTGTGAATATAATGAGATTCTTTTTGTTGTCATTGGGCTTGGAGTTGGTGTAGGTACTGAAGAAATACAGGATTTTTACTTCCGATCTCTTTCAGTTGAGTAGCTACCCAGTCTTTACCAGTCTGATTACCCGATGCTTGATAGAGGCGAAAAAGGCTGCCATATGCAAGGTAAAATCCTGGGTCAATTATTAACGCCTTTCGATACTCTTTCTCTGCTGATTGCGTTGCGCCTGTAGCGAGATATACATTTGCGAGGTTAAAATGAGTCTCTGGGTAGGCATCAGATAAATAAATTGCTTTTTTATAAGCATCTATTGACTGACTTTGGCTGCCCTTTTCTGCATATGCCATTGCTAGATTGTTGTAAGCGCGTGCGCTTTTTACATATGACAGGGTTTGGTTGTAGAAGGTGATTGGATCATGCCACTCACTATTACGAGAGATTGTTCTGAAAGACAGCATAATTAAGAATAGGAATACAAAAATGATGATAGCTTCTCTCATCCATCCCCGGGATTTGTTATAAAAGAATAGAATTCCAGTAGAACCCAAAAGAAAAAAACCGACAGATGGGTAGTAAAGAAAATGCTCATAGAAAATGCCATTAATTGGGATAAT
>Ga0105047_10007614_pt1 | contig 18224 bp, 20 predicted proteins | sample MAT04_FD_78384 | JGI IMG/M metagenome (GOLD analysis project Ga0105047, IMG submission 78384) | Freshwater microbial communities from Lake Fryxell liftoff mats and glacier meltwater in Antarctica - MAT-04 (megahit assembly) | ecosystem: Environmental > Aquatic > Freshwater > Ice > Liftoff... | reverse complement strand
CTATACCTTTTACTCGCTAATTCCATCAATTCATCATAAGCTTCTTCATTATTTTCTTCGAATATCTTCTTTTCTTTAGGTTCATCATTGTCATCATTTTTAGTTATTTTACCCAAAACCTCATTTACTATGTGATACTCATATCCACACCGCACTAAATAATCTGAGGTCTTTTTATAAAGTTTTCTTGTATCCTTTTCACTCTTAGCTATTATACCTATTTTCTTTTCCCCTAATTTCAAAGCTATTTGGAGCTGCTGTTCTGAAGTTATTTTGTTAAGTCCTTGTTCAATTAGATCTTTGGGAAGAGATTTTTTTAATAAAGTAAATTTAATTTTATTTATTCCACACGAATTGACTTTTTCTTTTATAAACAATTCCACAAATCTCTTATCATCAATAAATTCATACTGCTTCAAAAAAGCTATTACTCTTTCTATTGTTTTAACATCAAATTCTTTTGCTGTTAATTTATCCACTACTTGTTTAGATGATTTAAAGCTTCTTTCCAAAAAATGAAGTGCAGAATTTTTACCCTTGATATAATTATCTTCATCAATTATATCTTGTAACCCATCTTTTTCAATACTTAATCCTTTTGTTATATTATGGATGTAAACAAGTTCTGCATCACAAGCAAAAGCATATTCATCATTAATATAAATGTTAACTCTGCGCTTATTTTTCTTTTGAATTTGGATTTTTGTTATAATACTATTCAATTCTAACCTCTCTTTTCCGGTAAAAATATGTGAATTGTTGGTTTTTGTAATACTTTTTTAGCAACATCATATAAATCTTCACTCTTAATATTTCCCATATTATTCATATCCGCAGTAAACTGATAAATGTCTTCTTCATCCATTGCTTGATGAATTACATAATTTCCAAGATCCGTAGAATCTTCTAAGGTTGATGCTATAGCAGTTTTTAATATTTTTTTCATTAGAGCTATAGTATTATCATCAAAAACTATCTTTTTACTTTCAATATCTCTAATAGCTGTATCAATAACTTCTATTGCTTCATCTACACTTTCTTCTGAAACAGAGGTATAAATGTATAGAGTTTTTACGTTATTTGAAGTGTCTAAATGAGTATAAACATCATAAGACAAACCTCTTTCTTCCCGAAGTTCTCTAAATAATATAGAATTAGAGCTTTCTCCAAATTTATAGTTTAGTATTCTAAGTGCCAATTCCTCATTCTTAGATAATCCGTTGAAAGTAAACAAATACAGTATGGTACTTTGCTCAATTTCTTTTTTATATGAAATTTCTTTTATAAATTGGTTATCTTCATATATTATTTTTTTCTTCTCAAATTTTTTCTTAATCCAGCTACCAAAATACTTTTTAACCATATTTATTATGACCTCATGTTCAAATGGGGATACAATAGATATAAAACAATTATTTGGAACATAATATTTATTATAAAATTCAACAAGCTGTTTTCTTGCAACTTTTTTTATTATACTTTCTTTACCGATAGTGTCCTCCCTAAGTGGACTATATTTAAACGCAATTTCATTAACTCTTCTAAAACTAAGGTCCTCAATGTCATCATTAATTGTTCTAATTTCAGCTAATATAACGCCCCTTTCCTTTTCAATTTCATCTTTTGGAAAGGTTGAATTTAAAAGCATATCTCCCATCAATGTTACTACATTCTCTAGTTCTTCATTTAAAATTGAAGCACTATATACTGTACAATTAAAATCTGTATATGCATTATATTCTCCACCTAGATTTTCTAAATCGCTGTTAAGTTTTTCATTAGTTCTGCTCACAGTTCCTTTAAAAAGCATGTGTTCTATAAAATGTGCTATTCCCTTTTCATTTTTTTCTTCATAAAGCGAACCTATATTAACTCCAACATGAACAGCTGAAATTTGACTATCCTTTTTTATAGTAATAAGTTTTATTCCATTACTCAATTGTGTTTGTTTCGTATCAAAATTTTCTTTATTCATCGTATTCTCCTTTAACAAAAAAATAAAAAGTACATATATATTAACTATATCATACTTTTAACTATTTTAGACCATTTTCTTAACCAATATTATATTATCTTGTTTATAATTTATTATTTAAGTTTTATACACGATTGGCAACCTTTACATTTGTAAACTCAAATAAAATCTAACGACAATATAGCCTATAACAATTTAAAACTTGCGTTAATTCCCTACACGATTATGATAAATAAATTTGACTATTACTAAATTGTATAGTAGAATTAAAGTTCGGGTCGAATACGCATAGACAGTTCGTAACCATCCTGTCTCAAAACAAAACTACGGAGGCATAAAAATGAATATTAAATTAAATGAAGGAACCATATCTTCAAAAATAAGAAAGATTGTTTTTGCAGCAATGGTGGCTGCTATTTATGCAGCTTTAACTCTAAGCTTGTCGTTTCTCAGCTTTGGAGTTATTCAATATCGTTTCGCTGAAGGACTTACTATCCTACCTTACTTTGCATCTTTTTCAATTCCAGGGCTAGTAATGGGTTGTATAGTTTCTAATATCATAAGTCCACTAGGTATTATGGATATGATTTTCGGTTCCCTTGCAACATTTATAGCCGCGATTTCAACTTACTATATTGGTAAAAGCAAACTTAAATTTAAAAGAATACTTGCTCCATTACCGGCTGTAGTAGTTAATGCCATTATTATAGGCATACTGTTAAAGCTTTTATATTTTAAAGACATGCCCCTTTTACTTTGTATGATGCAAGTTGCATGGGGAGAATTTGTCTGCTGTTATGGAATTGGATTACCTCTTATTTATGTTATTGAAAAGAACTCAATTTTGAGAAATTTTTTTAAATAATTGTGAAAAGCATTTTTTTTTGCTTTTTAAGTTTAATATTTGTTATTCTGTATATACTTTAATATGAGATGTATTTGATACTCTATAAGAAGAAAGAGGAAAATTAATGAATAAAATTGAAAAACTAAGATTTGAAGAACTAGGACTAAACGAAACTGTACTACACGCTATACAAGATTTAAAATTTGAATATCCATCTGATATCCAAGCGAAAGCCATTCCAGTTGTACTAGACGGCTTTGATATTATAGGTCAGGCTCAAACAGGAACTGGTAAAACATTAGCTTTCGGTGCACCTATTTTAAGCAGAATGGAAAAATCCAATGGAAAAATTCAAGCAATAGTAATGTCTCCAACAAGAGAACTTGCTGTTCAAGTTGCTGAAGAACTTCAACGTATTGCAAAACATGAAAGAATTAAAATATTGCCAATCTATGGTGGCCAATCTATTGATAGACAAATATCCGCTCTAAAAAGAGGAGTAGATATTGTTGTTGGAACACCAGGAAGATTACTAGACCATATTAGAAAAGGCACTTTAAAATTAGCTAATGCAAAGTTTCTTGTTTTAGATGAAGCTGACGAAATGTTAAACATGGGCTTTATTGAAGATATTGAAAGTATTATAAGTAACTTAAGTGAAGATAGACAGACTTTACTTTTCTCAGCTACTATGCCAAGAGCTATTAAAATATTGTCTAAAAAATATATGCATCCTGAAACAAAAATTATTGCAATTGAAAAGAAATCATTAACTGTTTCAAAAACTAAGCAATATTATTACGAAGTAAATTCAAAAAATAAATTTGAGTCACTTTGTAGAATTCTTGATGTTGATGCTCCTAAGACTTGTATATTATTCTGTAAAACTAAAAAGGGTGTAGATGAGTTAGTAGAATCATTACAACCTAGAGGTTATACTGTTGAAGGTATGCACGGAGATATGAAACAAAGTCAACGTATGAACACTCTAAAAAAATTCAAAGATGGTAATTTAAATTTTTTAATTGCAACTGATGTAGCTGCAAGAGGAATAGACGTTGAGGATGTTACTCATGTAATAAACTTTGATTTACCACAAGATAGTGAATCATATATACATAGAATTGGAAGAACTGGTAGAGCCGGTAAAGAAGGTACAGCTTATAGTCTTATTACAAGACGAGAAGCATCATCTATAAGACAGATTGAACGTGATACTAAAAGTATAATTACTAAAAAAGCTGTTCCTAGCATACCTGATGTTTTTGCAGCAAAATCTGAAACTATTTTAGATTCTATAAAATTAGTTTTAGAAGAAAACTTATATGAAAATTTTCTTCCACTAGGTCAAAAGCTTATAAAAGAATTTGGTGATGAAGATGTAGCTGCTTCTCTAATAAAAATTATTTTTGATAAAGAAGTAAACTATAATTATGCAGATGATACCGTAGCATCAACATCAGATACTGTTAGATTATTTCTTTCAATTGGAAGAATGGATGAAGTTATGACTAAAGATATAATATCTTTCCTATGCGAGACTGCAAATATTAATAAAAATGAACTTGGTCGTATTGATATTTTAGATAAATTTTCATTTTTAGATGTACCTGCAAACTTAGTAGATTCTATCCTAAACAATAGTTCTGGTAAGAAGTTAAATAGTAGAAAAGTAAATATTGAGGTTGCTAAATCTAGAAGATAGGTTTATTTAACAGAAAAGAGAGCCCTTATTGATAGGGTTCTCTTTTATTTTGTAGATTTTTATTTATAACCTTTTTTACTATCAATAATTTTATCACGCCGTTTAACATATAATGTAAATGAGGTGATAATTATGAACAAATTCAAAAAATTGCTTTATATATTTATTTTTATCTTGCTAATTGAGGTTTTTCTAATATATATAATATCTAGATAAATAAATTTCTAATAATTGCTTTTATTCTATTATATTGGCTTTGTATATTTCTTCAAAAGTGCATAATTTCTGTACTATTCTATTGCTCTTAATATGTCTTGGTGCTACAATCGTGTATATTGTTGTACTATAATCTAGATTTTCTTCTTCATCATCAATGGAAAAGTCTATAGTCTTAACTTTTATGCTCATACCTTCAAAGTACTGTTCTAATTTTTCTACCATGTTTTTTTTATTCCCATATAGAATTTCTATTTTAATAATATTAGTATTTTTAAAAAGTCTAGCTTCAAAAGTCTTAAAAAATACCAATACTATAAAAACACATATAGTTGATAAAATAGTTAAAGTGTAATAACCTAGACCAACTGCAAGCCCTATACATGCCACCGTCCATATACTTGCTGCAGTAGTAAGCCCTTTTACCGATCCCTTTTCATGTATAATAGTTCCTGCACCTAAAAATCCAACCCCAGTAATAACTTGAGCTCCTAGTCTTCCAATATCTGCTTTTAAGGCACCTTGAAGTTCTGGATGGTGTAGTATTATATTTGTTGTATCTTGAATTGAATATAATTGTATCATTGAGGTAACGGCTGCACCTAAACATACTAGAATATGCGTTCTAAAACCAGCTGGTCTATTTTTAAATTCCCGCTCATATCCAATTAACCCACCCACTATCACCGCAAGTACTAGTCTTATTGCTACTTCATATGCTAACATGTATATACCTCCAAACAAATTTATCATGTTCTATTGTAATTAATTATAAGCTAATATATGCACAATTACATATACCATATTTCTTCTTTGCTTGTAGAAATACCAATAGCTCCTGCTTTAATACTAGCAATCACATCTTCTTTGTCTGAAATTAACCCACCAGTAATTATAGGAATATTTGCTTCTGTGCTGATTGTTTTTGTTACTCTTGGCATAATTCCTGGTAAAATTTCTACAGCATCAGGTCTTATAGTTTTAATAGAATTTATGCCGCTTTCAAGTGACAATGCATCCAACATAAAAAGTCTTTGTATAGAAAATAAACCCATTTCCTTGGCAGCTCTAATAAGGCTACTTTTAGTAGTTATGATTCCATTGGGCGCGATGTTTTCATTTATATATTTCAAAGCACAAACATTTCTTGAAAACCCTTCAATTAAATCCAAATGTATATATACTATCTTCCCACTGACTTTTATACTATTAACCATTTCTTGCAAATTGAAAATACTTCCTGTAAGTAAGAAAATAATTTCACAAGGAGATGCTATGGCTTTATCTAACTTATCTAGACTATTTACCGCTGCAATTATTGGATTTTCTCTGATCTTATCATAAAACTCATTTTTAATAATTCTCACTCCTATTATTATAATTTTAAAAATATAATTTAATTCAAATACTTTAACTCAATTCCATTTGACTTTACCCAATCTTTTACAAATTCATTTATACAACTATCTTCATATTTATACCATTCTTCTGTATTGTTTTCTTTATCCATTAGAACATGCTTGAACCTTTTTATAGGTTCTTTACTACTTAATGCCTTATGTAGTTCTTGTTTTAAATCCGAATTACTAACTACACTATTAACATATTCCTTCATTGCACTTATATAAAAACTTTCATCTATAAGTGGAGTACTCAAATATCTATTAACCTCATCTTCACTAATAAGTATGGCTACACTAACAAATTCTTTTAACCAAGTATCAAAAATTTCTTCTTTTAGATTTCCATTTTCTAAGGCTGTACTTACTTCTGTGGGAATATATATAACCTCACCAGTATATGAATCTAAAAAACTTTTTCCTAAATTGTCATCTTCATTCGAAATTGTTTCTATAAGTGCTTGCATATCAATATCTATTATATTAAGCTTTCCCATATTTAGAATTTCACCTCCTTATAAAATTACTTTGAAATAAATTATAAGTCAATACTCTAATCTATTTTCATTTGCCTTAAAATATTTTATCCTAAAACAAAATATTTATAATAATATGGCCAATAAACCTAACGGTTTATTGGCCATATTATTTATTCATCAAAAGTTGATTCATATTCTTCTAATACTCTTTCAAATTCTTCTTCATCTTCCACCGCAATATATTGGTCCTTACCCTCTACTGTTTCGATTTTGTAGACGAAAGCATCCTCTTCCTCTCCTATAGGAGCTAATAAAGCATATTTATTTTCATCCAATTCAATAATTTCTACTATTTCAAAATCAACCTTTTCTCCATCTTCATCCATCATTGATATAATTTTATTTTCTTCCATAAACATTCTCCTTTCAAACTTAATAATCATATTATACCTTTAATCAAGCTAGTATGTCTACATGAAAACATACATTTTAACTATATTTTGAACATAGGCATTTTAAAAGTATATTAGTTTTTTTATTTCATATGATTTTTTCAAATTTCATCTATCATATCCATAAATACCTCTTATAGAAACTTCCCCTGAAACAATATATTCTAACATTCCTTGTTGATTTTCAACTACTAGTTCTCCACTCTCACTTATATCTATTGCTTTAGTTATTGTTACTTTTCCTTTATTAATTAATTGGATTTCTTTTCCTATAAGTATGGAATTTTTTCTACAGATATCTATAGTTTCTTTTATATTTCCATTTTGCACAAACTCATTGTATAGTTCTTCAAAAGAGTTTAATACATTGGCAAGTAAAAGCTTCCTATCAATATATTTTCCACTCTCTAATGAAAGCGAAGTAGCCACATCTTTTAAATCTATTGGTACATCTTCTGCATCCAAATTTACATTTATGCCAATTCCCATAACTAGGTAATTGATATGATCTATTTCTCCGCTCATTTCTGTTAGTATGCCACATACTTTTCTATTATTAAGTACTATATCATTAGGCCACTTAATATGAGTTTTAATTCCCATTTTCATAATAGCCTTTTGAACCGCTGCAGCTCCAAGTAAGGTTATTTGCGATATATTTTCTGTGAGTATATTAGGCCTAAGTATTATAGACACCCATATCCCCTTATATTTAGGAGATATCCAATTTCGTCCAAGCCTGCCACGTCCTGTAGTTTGTTCTTCACTTATTATAACTGTGCCATGTTCTTCTCCACTCTCTGCTAATTCTTTAGCTTTAGAGTTAGTTGAACCTATAGAATCATAGTAAATTATTTTATTTCCTATGTACTCTGTGCTTAGAAAGTCTTTAATTTCCTCAAAGGTAAGTATATCTGGTGAAGAGATTATTCTATAGCCTTTTCTTGAAATTGCTTCAATTTCATAACCATCATCTTTAATTATATTTATATATTTCCATATAGCTGCACGACTAACTCCTAGCTCTTCACTGATCTTTTGACCAGATATAAAATCATTTCCACTTTTCTTAAGTAACTTAAGAATTTTCTCCTTCATAAAATCTCCACACCCTCTTTTGCTTTATCACTTTTGAAAAAGGTAGTTTGTGCATTTTATAGACGTCTATGTTCTTCTTTCTTATACCCATATTCGCCTGTCAATGCAATATCAATATTTTGTAATAACTGATTTTTATCTTGTGGTAATGTTCCCGAAAGCGCCACATAATTTGAAGCATGATTACTTCTAAAAATACAGTTAGTAACTTCTACATTTTCTATAAATTTTCTAATCTCATACATTATTTGTTCTGGAGTTAATATATGAAAAATAGACTTCTGTACGTCTTCATATAAAGGGGTTCCACTCTCTAGCATTAAAGTTAAAAACCCTACATAATCTGGGTTTATAGCACTTATAAGTTTAGCAGATTCTATTGCATGCTCACTTGTTTTTGATCTACCGCCTATTCCTGAAATCAAGGTTGTAGATAACTTTATCCCACTTTCTTTAATCTTTCGTCCTGCCATAAGCATCTCACCCGCAGTTACTCCCTTATTTATACTTTTTAATATTTCATTACTTCCGGATTCAACGCCTAGATACACAATGCCAATACCAAACTCTTTGAGTTCCCTAAGTTCCTCTAAAGATTTTCTTAGGATATCATTAGGAGTAGCGTAAATTCCCACTCGCACGCACTCAGGAAATAATTCTTTTATTTTTGCTAGTATAGATTTTAATTTATAAGTCTCAAGAACCAGAGCATCTCCATCTGCTAGAAATACCTTTTTAACTATTCCATAGGTTAATTTAGCCTGCTGCAAATCTTCCAAAATATCTTTTAAATCACGTATTCTAAACTTCTTTTCTTTGTACATACCACAAAATGTACAACCATTATGTGAACAACCAATAGTAACCTGTACTATAAGACTCTGTGCCTCGCTTGGTGGTCTATAAACTACACCTTCATATCTCAATTTAATCATCTCCACCTATCTAAAACTCCCTTGACCAAAGACCATGGGTACTTTTTTACTTCATAAATATTTTTCTTTCAATACCATATTAGTATACCACAGGTTTTTATAAAAAAATTGTATCCTTTGTTGATATTCTATAAGTACTTTTAAAATTTTAGCTTATTTATAAATCACTTAGAACGTGATAACTCCTCTTCACACTTTTGAATAAACGATTTAATATTTTCCTTCTCCTCTTTGATTCTACTCTCACTTAGTTCACCTCTACCTAGTCTATCACACTGTGATAACAGTGCAATTTCTTTTATTGATACCTCTTGCGACATTCTTTTAACATCCCCAAAAGGTAGGTTTTTCAATACAAACAGAGTTTGCATATGCCACCTAACTAAGGCTATAACCTGTTTAATAAATTCCTCCTCATTTGTAAATACCTCAAGAAAATTTCTACAAAGCTCTGCACCCACTGTGTCATGACCATAAGATGTTATTTTACCTTTACGAATTTTTGTAGTTGGGACTTTCCCTAAATCATGTAATAAAGCACCCCACATAAATACTCTGGGATTTTCACTTAGCTCTTTTACCTTTGCTGCTTTATCTACCACTAACATTGTATGTACCCATACATTTCCTTCCGGATGATGTTCTGGTGATTGATCAGTGTCTACTAATGAGCTTAATAATGTATAAGGATATTCATTTAAGATTCTCTCATCATTTATTATTTTATTGAAATATGTAGATGGCCTATCATCTTCCATTAGATGCATTTGAAATTCTTCAAACATTTTTATCATATCTTAATTCCTTCCCGTTTCTTATTTTATTTTAATCTCTTATTATTATATTATAACAAAAATAGCAAGTGCTTATTATCATAATTAAGATAATAAACACTTGCTATTTTTTTATGGTATATTAAGGTACTTAACTTACTTTCAATTGCCTAGTATCCTCTTTTTTTAGTTTCAAAAACACTTTCATTAATTGCGCCTTCTTCAATAGTTTGAACTATTTGATTTTTAGAATGTGCATTTTTCGTCTTTGTATCTTTTTTAATATAATCCCGTAGATTTTCCTTGCTAGCTTGCTCACGATCCTTCATATAAAAAACCTCCTACTAATTATTTAGGAATATATACTTATTATATCCACTCTTTAGTGCTCGTTATACTTATCTAATACTTTTTTAAACTCAGCTCCCATTCCTAATGATGTGTATTCTGTTTCACCATTCTTTACAACTGACCTATAAGCATAAGCCTCCTGAGAGTCCTTAGGCCCAACTATCACATATTCATTCCCATCCATTTTTATAGCATCAATCAATTCCAAATCTACTTTCTTGCCAAATTCATTTACTACAGTTATTGTTTCATTGGTTTTCATAGACATACCTCCTTTAACTTAGACACATGAAAATAAATATAAAATCAACAAGTGTTTTCTATTTATTTTCATGTACCTTACTAGGTTGTGCCTAAGTGAAGGTTTTATACTTGATTTTTATAATAACTCAGTATAAATTATAGCTAAAAGTTTTTCTTTGCTATTTAATTCTGGATTTTCTAATACTTTTTCTAAAAGAAATTTAAGCATAGCACCTATTTCTTTCCCTGGTTTAATTGAGAATTGATTAATTAAATCTCCACCGCTTATTGCAAGATCTTTTATAGATAGTGGAACTTTAGATTCTAATATTTCAGTTGCTTTTTCTTCCATTTCTTTAATTTCTTGCAACCGTGTTTCGGACAAACAAGAACCTAGCGCATCTGCCTTTTGCAGTGAGATGAGTCCTTCTATTAAGTCAACACCAGTTCTAATAATAAGGCGTTTTACAGACGCATCTGTTGGCTTTGTAAGTACATTCATATGTTCTTTTACTAAAATAATAATTTCGCTTATACTTTCATTATCAAATTTAAGTCGTCGAAGTATTTGCTGGCATATTATAACACCTTTTTTATCGTGTCCATAGAAATGACCTATACCTTCTTTATCAATAGTAAAACAATTTGGTTTAGCTATGTCGTGCAATAATGCTGCTACTCTTAAATTAAGCTCTAGCGGGCAATTTTCTACTACTGCTAGTGTATGTTCAAATATATCTTTATCATGGTGAGGATTCCTCTGATTAAATCCTACTGCTACTTGGAGTTCTGGTAGTATATACTCTAATAGTTTTGTCTCCTTAAGTGTTCTTAATGCTTTTGTGGTCCTGTTAGATACTAGCATCTTACATAGTTCATCTCTAATTCTTTCCTTGCTTACATTTAATATAAGGTGAGAGTTAGCTTTTATAGCCTCTAGTGTTTTTTCTTCTATCTCAAAATCTAGCCTAGCTGCAAATCGAATAGCTCTAAGCATTCTTAATGCGTCTTCTTGAAACCTTTTATTAGGCTCTCCTACTGCTCTAATTATTTTATTTTCTAAATCTTCCGTGCCATTAAAATAATCAATAAGACCCTGCTCCTCATTAAAAGCTAGTGCATTGATAGTAAAATCTCTTCTAGCTAAGTCTTCTTTTAAATTGAGAACAAATGTAACACCCACCGGCCTTCTATTGTCTAAATATTCACCATCTATTCTGTACGTTGTAACTTCATATCCATCTCCATTTATCATAACAGTAATAGTTCCATGTTCTATACCTGTAGGCACAGTCTTGTCAAAGAGCCTAATAATCTCTTCCGGCAAGGCATTGGTTGTTATATCATAGTCCTTAGGAATGATCATGCCTATTTTACAATCACGTACACTTCCGCCCACTATATAAGCTTCATATCCATTCTTTTTTAAGCTATTTAAAATTATTTTCACATTTCTTGGGATATGCATACTGATATTTTTATAAATCATTTTAATCATCCTTTATTTTTTTACTAAAAGCGCATAAAATAAATAGCAATCCATGCTTGTATTGTATAGACTTAATAATTATTTATTTATATATTATTCTTCTTAAATATACATCGCTATAGGTATAATTTCAATAATAGGTTCATTAATTTCTATTTGGTTTTTATCATAATCTCTAATTAAATTTGTATTATTTAGAAATCTATTTTTAAATTCTTGAAAATACTCCTCATTCAAATAATCAAAATATGTTCCACTGAGCAAACTATTGCTCTTGTCTTCATTTTTCTTTGAAATCCTTATAATTTTTCCAAGCACAGTTATTTTAGCACCCTCGATATAAGATAAATTATCTGCCATATATTTTATGTCTAAGGGCACTATAATTTTTGTATTGCTCTGACCGATACTACTACTAATAAATTTTAAACACTTTTCTTTTTTATAATTTTCCATATCCGCTTTCAGAATTTTTAAGACCTGGCTTTTAATTTTATGGTCTTTACTTTCATCACCATTCTCTTCGTTTTCCGGTGAGAAAGCCAATTGCATTTCCATGACCCTAATTATATCTTCTATATACTCTATAACAGGATTTTTATACAATTCTCCTGTAAACTGAACAAAATCGAATTCCTTTAAATTATTTACATCATTCTCATTGTTTATAATCTTTAACATACTTTGCTCATTTAGTATGTTTTTTAATCTTGATAAAATTGTTATTACAATTGAAACTCTTTCTTCAATTTTCTGCGTAGTAAATTCATTGAGAAGTTGAACATTTAAGTCGCCTTGCATTATTTTACCACAAGTAAGTTCATATAAGGGTGTGTTGGTACTAATAGTTACAAGCTTTCTAGTACTTTCACTTTTGATTTCGGCAAATTCCTCTATTACAATTGTATATAAATTATTTATCAAATCTCCATTAAAGTATAATGGTATTAATGCTCTATTATCCATGCCTCTTATGCCCTCCGTAAAAATAGTACTCCTACACAGTTTATATATCTTTACTATGATTTAGAACAGTTTATTTATATGCAACTTCTTTACTTTTCATTTAAATTATATTATTTTTTCTTTAGCAATACCGATTTCATAACTGAAGTTTCACCATACTTTTGTCTAAGACTATCTATAGTTTTGTCTATTATTCTTTGCTTTTCATCACTCGTACTGCTGACATCAAAAATTGATAATTGCTTGAAATTATCCTTACATAGATTATTAAGAGAAACTCCCAATAATCTTAGTGGTTCTCCCTTCCATAATTCATCAAAAAGTTTTTTTACTGTTTCTAGTATTTCCTGCGTTGAATCTGTAGCATTGCTTAAAGTCTTACTTCTAGAAGAATCATTAAATTCTTGATTTCTTATAGTTATAGAAATACAGTAGGCACACTTTTTTATATTTCTTAATCTAGTAGCTGTAACTTCCACCAATGTTAATAGTACTTTATAGGCTTCATTTTTACTTTTAATATCATCAGATAATGTAGTGGAATTGCTTATTCCTTTTAGTTCATACTTATTGTAATTAACTTCCGAATTATCTATACCATTTGCATATTTCCACATCCTAAGTCCGCTACTTTTAAAATGATATTTCAAAATTTCAATATCATATTGAGCTAAATCTCCTATAGTAAATATATTTAAATTGTTAAGCCTCGGCACAGTTCTTTTTCCAACCATAAAAAGCTCTCCTACTTGGAGCTTCCATAACTTTTTTTCTATTTCATTTTTAAAAAGCGTATGTATTTTATCAGGCTTTTCAAAATCAGATGCCATCTTAGCCAAAAGCTTAACATCTGAGACGCCAATATTAACTGTAAATCCAAGTTCTGACTTTATCCTATCCTTAATATCACATGCTAACACCAGTGCAGCTTCCCTTGACGTATTATAATTTGTTACATCTAAAAAGCACTCATCTATAGAAAATTTCTCTACATAAGGTGTATAGTCATTAAAAATTTCCCGCATGCTTCTACTACATCTTTCGTATAAAGTAAAATTAGGGGATACTACTACAAGGTCCCTGCATTTCTTTCTTGCAGTAAATAAACTTTCTCCTGTTACTATTCCATTTTTTTTAGCTTCCATAGATTTTGCCAAAACTACTCCTCTACGAGACTCTTCGTCCCCTCCTATTACAGAGGCTATATCTCTTAAATCAATCTTTTCTCCCTGCACAAGTCTATCCGTAGCACTCCAAGAAAGAAATGCTGAATTAACATCTATATGAAATATAAGTTTCTCATTAAATTTATTCATCAAATCTCATCCTTTATGTAAGGCATATTTTATACCTATATTATATAGAATTTTAGCACAAAAAAGCAACCTATCCTCAATTAAGAATAGATTGCTTTTTATTATATACTTATACATTAGTATAAACCTTGTGCTTTAGTATTTGTTTTTATTAATTCCTTTAACTCATCTGAATTTCCAAATGATAATACTGATTTAGATAGCTTTATACTTTTCTCGTATTATGCAAGTCCTTCTTCAATAAGTTTTACCATGGCTATTGCAGCAGCTTCTTCATCCACACCAGTAGTTTTTATTGTTATTTCATCATTTTTAACGGCAGCCATACACATTATAGCCACTATACTTTTAGCATTATACTCATTACCACCTTTTACTATAAGCACTTCAGATTTAAACTTAGATGCTTCCTTAACTACTGATAATGCTGGTCTAGCATGTATTCCAGTTTCACTTTTAACTATAGCTTTTTTTTCCATCATAATATAGACACCCCTATTTTTTTAATTTTAGTACTATTACCTCATTATTTTTATCTACATTTCCTAAATTAAATTCCACTGACTCCATTATTGCATTATCTGTAAGGACTAACACACTTAAATTAGATTTAGCTTTAGCTTTTATCAAATCATTATCAAAAGATAATAATTTATCTCCAGCATTTACTTGTTGGCCTTTTTCAACAAAAGCTTCAAATCCTTCACCCTTCATCTCTACTGTATCAACACCTATGTGAAGTAATATTTCTATACCCTCTTTACTCTTTAAAATCATAGCATGCTTTGTAGGGAACACTTGAAGAATTTCACCATCAATTGGTGCATACAAAATTCCTTCTGTAGATTCAAATCCTATTCCATTACCCAACATTTTTGTAGAAAAAACCTCATCTGGTATTTCTGATATATCAAAACATCTTCCCACAACTGGTGATTTCATAATTGTACTCTTTTCTTCCTTATTCTTTTTAAAAAAACCAAACATTTTTATCATCCTCACCTTCTCTAAGGTATATAACAATTTTAATTGTTATACTCTTAAATTTACTTTTCCATCAATTTTCACTCTAAACTTAACTTATTATATAAAAATTAGTTTGTGCATTGCTTGGCATTTTAAATTCATTTTTCTGAACAATATTTTCTTTTAAAATACTCTTTTAAAAAACACATTTATTAATAGACTTCTTTATGTTACCATACAAATTGGTGAAATAACACAAGCACCCTAAAAATTAAATTTAGGGTGCTTTTATAAATTCTTTAAGCCATAAACATTTTTATATCTTCTTCCACAGTTCGAATAGGAGCAATGCCAAAGTTTTCAACTAACACATTAACAACATTTGGGGATAAAAATGCCGGTAATGTTGGTCCTAAGTGAATATTTTTAACACCTAAGTGTAATAATGCTAAAAGTACTATTACAGCCTTCTGCTCATACCACGCTATATTGTAGGTTATTGGTAATTCGTTGATGTCATCTAGGGCAAACAACTCTTTTAGCTTCATTGCAATAACAACTAATGAATATGAATCATTACATTGCCCTGCATCTAGAACTCTTGGAATTCCACCAATTTCTCCAAATTCTAATTTATTGTATCTGTATTTTGCACAACCTGCTGTTAAAATAACTGTATCATTTGGTAGCTCTTTTGCAAATTCAGTATAGTATTCGCGGCCTTTCATTCTTCCATCACAACCAGCCATAACAAAAAATCTTTTGATTGCTCCTGTTTTAACAGCCTCTACAACTTTATCAGCTAACGCCAATACTTGATTATGTGCAAAGCCTCCAACTATTTCTCCTCTTTCAATTTCAATTGGTGAACTGCATTTTTTAGCATGCTCAATTATAACTGAAAAATCTTTTGCTTTTCCATCTTTCCTATCTGCTATGTGTTTCATCCCTTCAAATCCAGATGCCCCAGTAGTATAAACTCTCTCTTTATAAGAAGCTTTTGGAGGAGTAATACAGTTCGTTGTCATGAGTATTGGTCCATTAAAACTTTCAAACTCTGAATCTTGCTTCCACCATGCATTTCCATAATTGCCTACAAGATTAGTATATTTTTTGAAGGCTGGATAATAGTTTGCTGGTAACATCTCACTATGAGTATACACATCTACTCCTGTGCCTTCTGTTTGCTTTAATAGTTCTTCCATATCCTTTAAATCATGTCCACTAATTAATATAGCGGGGTTATTTCTAACTCCAATATTCACCTTTGAAATTTCCGGATTTCCGTAAGTGGTAGTATTAGCTTCATCTAATAACGCCATAGCATCTACACCATATTTACCACACTCGAGTACTAATGCAACCAGTCCATCAACAGTTAAGCTATCATTAGTCGTTTGAGCTAAACCCTTTTGCATAAATGCATATATATCATTACCCTCATACCCTAAGTTATATCCATGTTCAGTGTAAGCTGCTATCCCTTTAATACCATAAATTACTAATTCTCTTAAAGATCTCACATCTTCATTTTCTGTTTTAAGTACGCCCACATTCATAGATTTACTCTCAAACTCTGCAGCAGACCCTTTCCATGTTGCACATTCATGTAAATTACTATCTATTACTCCACCAGCATTTACTAGTTCACTCTTAATTATTTCACGTAATTCTAGTGCTTTTATTATTGTTTCTATAAACCTAGCTTTATCAAAATTAGCATTTGTTATAGTCATGAATAATCCATTTGCTACAAACTTATTTACTTCTTCATTTTCTATTCCAAGTTCCCTTGCACCTGTGCTATAGATTGATATTCCCTTTAAAACATAAGTTAATAAATCCTGCATATTAGCTAAATCATCTGTTTTACCACACACTCCGCGCACGGTACAACCTGTTCCTTTTGAAGCTTCTTGACATTGATAACAAAACATACTCATTATAAATTCCTCCTATTTTTTGGAATGACAACAATTTAAAATAATTATCTTCCATATACTATAAATTTATTGTTTAGAATAATTGATAGGGACATAAATAATTTAACATTTGTTTTTGAACTACCTTTATTATATTTTTGTATAAATGCAATGTCGGTAACAATTGTTACGCAATAGAAATTTTATAATTTATTTTTCTATGTATATAATATAGAAAAATAAAAATTGCATGGCACTTTTGTAAAATAAAACCGTTAACCCATCATATTGAAATATTTGCATTAATAGGCTATTATTATATTGAAATAGTAGAAAAAGGAGGAAATATTATGAATAATATAGACATTAATAAACTAGTAAAAGCAAGCCTATTTCTTGCTCTAGCTATAGTTTTTCAGGTAATAGGAAAAAGTGCCGGTCCAATAAGCCAATTTTTTGTTGGACCTGCTGTTAACACAATACTTATAATGACAGCTGCGATTTGTGGAGGTGTTTATGGAGTATTAGTAGGCTGCTTAACTCCAATACTAGCTTGGCTAACTGGGCAACTTGCTGGCGCATTAGCACCTTTCATCCCTTTTATAATTATTGGTAACGTACTATTTGTTCTTAGTTTTGTAATTTTAAATAAGAGAGGTAAATATGGGAAATATTTTGGAATTATAATTGGTGCTTTTGTAAAATACCTTTTTTTATCAATATCCGCATCAAAGTTTATCCCATTGTTTAAGCTAAATATCCCTGAAAAAATAGCAGCCAATCTAGTAATTGCTATGGGTATACCTCAGCTTATAACTGCACTTATTGGAGGAGCTTTTGCATTAATACTAATTGCAGTTTTAAGAAAACGAAAGGTCTACATCTAGGCCTTTTTTTATTCGCATTAAATTCTTTGATTTTAAATATCAATTAGTTATTAACCTTCTCCCTTATTTTCCATATTCTATTACTTTTTTGTTAATATTTTGCTATATTTGTTAAAAAAACATCTAAAATTATAAAACTTTTAACATTAACAATGAAAACTTAACATTAACTTAACATTGGTGTGATAAAATTTCATAGAAACT
>Ga0105047_10007613_pt1 | contig 18226 bp, 13 predicted proteins | sample MAT04_FD_78384 | JGI IMG/M metagenome (GOLD analysis project Ga0105047, IMG submission 78384) | Freshwater microbial communities from Lake Fryxell liftoff mats and glacier meltwater in Antarctica - MAT-04 (megahit assembly) | ecosystem: Environmental > Aquatic > Freshwater > Ice > Liftoff... | reverse complement strand
CCCATGACCAAGAGCGAGTATGCCAACTCGCGCGGCCGATTTCTAGTGGAGTTTCTGGCCACCTTGGTGATGTGCGGATTCTCTGCGGGACGAGCATTGAAATGGCCGCGGCGGCGGTGGTTTTGTCTGCGATCCGTTTGGGGATCGAGGATTGCGACGCAACGTCGCACGTCTTTCCTAGCCCGAAACTTCAGGGAGGGAGCTTCGTCGTATTTACTAGCCTGAGACGTCAACGCAATGGGACGGCCGCGAACGAGTCGCCTGGCCGTTTCTCACGCTTTCGGTCCCCTGGCGTGCGTGGTACAAAGAGTAGGATTGCCGTGCGCCGCCGGAACTGGCCGGTTCGCTTTTTGCGCACATTCGCCGTCGGCTAGCAGCCCGAGTTTATGCCGCGGCGGACCTCACCCAACTGCCAACCGCTTTGATCGCGCCTCATGATTGCCGCCCGTCTGCCGGAACTTGTCGAACAATTGACATCGATCGTTGGCGTCGAAGGCGTGCTGAGCGCGCATAGCGACCTGCTGGTCTACGAGTGCGATGGCTTTGTAATCGAAAAAAACTGCCCGGATGTCGCCGTATTTCCTCGCACAACGGAACACGTGCAGGCGATCGTCCGGCTCTGCGTAGAGCACGACGTGCCGTTTCTGCCTCGTGGCGCTGGCACCAGCCTGGCGGGCGGATGCCTGCCGGTCGGGGGCGGCGTGATGATTGTGCTGACGCGGATGAAAGAGATTGAAGAAATCAATCTCCGCGATCGTTATGCCGTGGTGCAGCCGGGTGTGGTCAACGTCTGGCTGACGCAAGCCCTCAAGGGGACCGGCTACCACTACGCCCCGGATCCAAGCAGCCAAGGCGCGTGCACTATCGGCGGCAACGTGGGCACGAATTCCGGCGGACCTCACACGCTGAAGTACGGCGTCACCGTCAATCACGTGTTGGGGGTCGAAGCGGTTCTGGCCAATGGCGAGATCGTGCAAGTCGGCGGGCCGGCCGCGGACGCGCCGGGCTTGGACCTGACCGGCCTGCTGGTCGGCAGCGAAGGGACGCTTGCCCTGGTGACCAAGGTCTGGGTGCGCCTGACGCGCGATCCGCAGGGTTGGCGGACGTTGCTCGGCATCTTTGAATCTGTGTCTGACGCCACCAGCGCCATCAGCGCCATGATCGGAGCAGGCATTGTCCCCGCCGCGCTCGAAATGATGGACCAAGGGATCCTGAGCGCAGTGGAAGCGGCGTTTAAGTTTGGCTTTCCGCTCGACGCCCAGGCGATCCTGCTCATTGAAGTCGATGGTCTGGAAGCCGGCCTGGACTCGCAGCGCGACGAGATTATTGCCCTGTGTGGCGCGCACGGCGCTCGCGAAGTTCGCCAGGCGGTGACCGCGGCCGAGCGGCAATTGCTGTGGAAGTGTCGCAAGCAGGCATTTGGCGCCGTTGGCCGCTTGAGTCCCAGCTACTGCACGCAGGACGGCGTCGTCCCCCGGACCAAGCTTCCCTATATCCTAGAGAAAATCACCGAGATCGGCGCCCGCTACAACGTCAAGATCGTCAACGTCTTTCACGCGGGCGATGGCAATATTCACCCGATCGTGCTGTTCGACGAGCGCGACCGCGATCAAGTGAAGCGTGTGCTGGCGGCCAGCGGCGAGATTCTCGACGAGTGCATCGCCTGCGGCGGCAGCGTGACGGGCGAGCACGGGATTGGCGTCGAGAAGATCGAATTCATGAGCAAGATGTTCACGCCGGACGACTTGGATTGCATGGCCCGCGTCCGCATGGCGTTTAATCCGACCGGTCGCTTAAGCCCCTCGAAAATGCTCCCCACCTCCGGCGCCTGCGGGTTGGAGCAGAGACATCCAGGCCGCCGCGCGGCAATGTAGAAATAGTCTTCCCCGTAGCGGTGGTCCAACAGCGCTCTCCCGTTTCGTTTGCTCGAACAACCAATACACATGACAGTCGCTACGCATTCACTACCGCTTTCGGAAATCGTCGAGCCCACCAGTCAGGCGGAGCTGGCCGAGATCGTGGCGCGGGCTTACGCCAACGGAACACCGCTGTACCCCATCGGCGGCGGCACAAGTTTGAACCCATCGGCCGGCGCCGCGCCCAAGGGGCTGGGCGTGTCGCTCGCCCGGCTGACGCGCGTAGTCGATTACCCGGCGCGCGATATGACGATTACTGTCGAAGCCGGGTTAACGATGCAATCCCTCGCCGACGTGCTGAGCGTTGAGCAGCAGCGGCTGCCGATCGACGCCCCCAACGCGGATCGAGCGACGCTCGGTGGCGTTGTGGCAACCGCCACCAGTGGCCCACGCCGATTTGGCCAGGGAACGATTCGCGATTATGTGATTGGCATCTCCGCCGTGGATGGCCGCGGAGTCGCGTTCAAAGCCGGCGGCAGGGTCGTCAAGAATGTCGCCGGATACGATTTCTGCAAACTGCTGACCGGCTCGCACGGTACGCTGGCGATCATCACGCAACTGACGCTCAAGATGCGCCCCGTGGCCGCGGCAACGGCGCTCGTCGCGTGCGAAGTTACCGGCTTCGATCAGGCCGAAGCGCTGCTGGCGGCGCTGACGCAATCCAAAACCTCGCCGACGGCCATTGAACTAGTTGCCGGCCCGGCCTGGGACGAGGATCGTTTTGTCCAAGCGACAAAGTCCGGCTGCGCCCAGTTGGTGATTGGCTTTGAAGGCACGGCAATCGAAGTCGACTGGATGATCGCGGAAATCGCCAACGAATGGCGCGCCTTGGGCGTTACGGAATCGAGCGTTCTGCGCGAAGCAGCCGCCACGCGCGCCTGGCAGCGTTTGATTGAGTTTCCGGCGGAAGATGCGGCGCTGGTGGTCAAGGCGGGCGTCCTGCCTAGCCGCGTGACGCAATTTGTCGCCGCGGCGCAACAGATTTCCCCGAATTGCTCCATCGCAGCCCATGCAGGCAGTGGCGTGGTCTATGTGCGGCTGCCGTCGTTTGCCTCGCACGAGGGTCCGGCCGTGATGATTCGCGGTCTTCATCCGGCCGCGGTCAAGGCCGGCGGCGCGGCGGTTGTGCTATCCTGTCCGGTGTCCCACGAGTTGACGCGTCCTGCCCTGTGGGGACCGACCCGCCAGGACGCCCACCTGATGCGCGCCGTCAAGGCGCAGTTCGATCCAAAGAATATCCTGAACCCTGGCCGCGCGATCTTCGAAAACTAAACGCCGTTCGTCGCCGGTCCAACCAACCTCCACTCCGCCATTTTATTTCCGCCACCATTCGCTCGACGAACCTGGTCGGCGGAACACCCTCTATGCAATCTTCTGACGCCGCTCCCAAAACCGACCCGCATTTGGCGCCGCTACCGATTGCGCCGCTCCAACAGCAAGCGCCCGGCGGCGGTCGGCCTGGCAGCGATATTGACTATCAGCTCTTCCTGGACTGCGTCCACTGCGGACTCTGCACCGCGTCTTGCCCCACGTATTTGGAACTGGGGAATGAGAACGACAGCCCTCGCGGGCGGATTTATTTGATGCGATCCGTCACCGACGGTCGCCTGCCGCTCACCAGCCAGGTCCGCCGGCACTTGGATCTTTGTCTTGACTGTCGAGCTTGCGAGACCGCATGTCCCTCGGGCGTGCAGTACGGCAAATTGATCGAGCCCTTCCGTGTTGCCATGCAGCAGACTGAGGAGGGGCAGGCGGAGTTGAACGACTGGTTCCACCGCTACGTGCTGTTTGGGATTTTTACGAATCCAGCGCGGATGCGCAAGCTGTTGATTCCGGCGCGGATTGCGCAGCGTTTGGGGCTGATGCGCGTGGTGGACGCGCTGCGGCTGACGCGGATCCTGCCGCCACGTTTGCGGCGGTTGGTCGATATGTTGCCGCCACCGATCAAATCCGGGCCTGCGCTACCGACCATTCTTCCGGCAATCGGCAAACGCCGGGCGCGCGTGGCCCTCTTCCTGGGCTGCGTGGCCGACGTCATGTTCCGCCACACACACTGGGCTACGGCGCGCGTGCTGCAACAAAACGGCTGCGATGTAATCATTCCGCGCGGCCAGGGCTGCTGCGGCGCGATTCATTTTCACGCCGGGGCGAGCGATCCGGCGCGCGAGATGGCCGATGCCAATTTGGCCGCAATCGATTATCAAGGCGTGGACGCCGTGATCGTCAACGTGGCCGGCTGCGGCGCGATGCTCAAGGATTACGGTCACCACTGGCACGATGATCGGCAGGCGGCCCGCGCGGACTTTGCGTCGAAGGTCAAAGACGTCAGCGAGTTTTTGGATTCGCTCGGCCTGATCGCGCCGCAGGGGGAGATGAACTTCACCGCCACCTATCACGACGCCTGTCACCTTGGACACGCCCAGAAAATACGCGAAGCGCCGCGCCGGCTGCTGGCGGCCATCCCCGGCCTCAAACTAGTCGATCTGCCGGAGACGGACATCTGCTGCGGCGCCGCCGGCACGTACAACCTGACCGAGCCCGAAATGTCCGCGCGACTGAGCAGCCGCAAGCTGGACAACATTCTCAAGACTGGCAGCCGAGTGGTGCTGACAGGCAACGCCGGTTGTCTGTTGCAGATCATGCGCGAAGCACGCTCGCGCGGCGAGCGACTGTTAGTCGCGCATCCGATGGATCTGCTCGACATGAGCTATCGCGGCGAAACGCCCAAGTAGAGGCGTGTTGAATTCGCCGAGAGCATATCAGCCGATCCCTTCGACAAAGTACTCGATCTCGAGCGCATGGAGCGCATCGACGAGTTCCGCCGGCTTTTGCGGTCGCCGTAGTGGCTCGCCCGCCAGCATCTGCTGCACCAGTTGCGCGACCGCTGGGGGCGCTACTTGCGCAAGTAGCTTCAGATCGGGCGAGAGGCGACGGCCTGGCATCGCAGGCGCCGGTGTGACGCCGGGCCACTGGACTGCCTTTCGACCGGTTAGCGCCTCGTACAGCAGTGCGCCCAGGCTGAAGATGTCGCTCCGGATGTCGGGCCTCACGGTCGAGACAAACAGTTCCGGCGCCATGTAGGCCGGAGTGCCCACCAGCGCGCGGTCAATCGAATGGTCTTCGTCCGCCGGTCGCCGCGCCAGTCCTAGATCCAACAGCGTGGCGTGCCCTTGGGGCGAGATCATCACGTTGGCGGGTTTGACGTCCGAATGGGTCCAGCCGGCGGCGTCGAGGGCCGATAGCGCCTCGGCAATCTGCCGCGCGAACCAAAGCGCGTGCACTAGCGAAAGTTGTGTTTGCAACGGACTCTCGGTCGTCGGGCGTCGCCACCCGGACCGCTGCGATGAGGACGCGTTGAGCAGCCGCCGCGCAAGGAGCGATTCCAAGGTCGATCCGGCCAGCCACGGCATCACCAGGTAGTACGGCGGCCGTTCGACACTCGCGGCCAGCACCGGCGCCAATCTGGAGTGGTGCACCGAGCTACCAACGCGGGCTTCACGCCGTAGAAACTGAATCGCTGTGGCGTCTGATTCCAGTTCCGGCTTCAAGCGTTTGACTGCGTAAGCCGGGGCAAGCGCCGTGTCCGCAGACGCCGCGCTTGCCTGATAGACTCGCGAAAATGCCCCTTCGGCCACGCGGCGGACCAATGTCCACGAATCGAGCCGTTCCGCTACGCGCGCGCACTGCGTCCGAGGCGTAGCGCTGCGCGTGCGCAAACTTTCAGCGGGCGATGCGGACATCGTGGGAGGAGCCATGGAAACGGGCGAGGCGAGAGAGACGGGAGGAACGAGAGGTGGGGGCGGGCAGGCCGCTTACTCTTTTGATCGGCGCCCAGGCGGGGCGGAATTTACCCGATCGCCGGCAGCGGGCATTTGCCGGCGAAAACCGGGCGCCAGCATGGCTGAAATGCAGCGGATGTTTCAAGCGGACGCTGCTAGCAGTTTGTCGCGCTACGCCGTCGCCTTGGCTAAGTTGCGTCGGCGCAACAGTTCGTCCAAGAGCGCTCCGATTAAAAGCGCGCCGCCGATGACCGTGTATTCCAACTCGCTGGGGACGCCCCACATCTTGGTGAAGTTCGGCAGGATCCAAATGATGGCCGTGCCAATGATGATCCCTAGCACGCTCCCCTCGCCCCCGCGCAGACTACAGCCACCCAACACGGCGCCGGCGATCGCGTAGAGTTCAAAAAAACTACCGGTCTCGCTGGGCTGCACCGAATTGTTTTCTGCCAGATAGATCACGCTGAATAGCGCCGCCAAGGTGCTGCACAGGACATAGGCCAGGGTCTTGTAGCGATCGACCGCGATGCCTGCATAACGGGCCGCCTGTTCGTTCGACCCGACCGCAAACAGGTAGCGGCCGTAGACGCTCAGATGGAGTAGGACTGTCGCCAGCGCGCAGAGCGCCAGAAAAATCACCAGCGACATCGGCATGCCCAGGAAGTCTTGATTGTGCAGCAGGCTTTTGAACGTAGTGAAGTCGTTCCCCAGTCCTTTGACACGATCACCCGCCAGCCAGCGCGCGGCGCCGCGGTAAATAAACAGACCGCATAACGTCACGACAAACGCCTGAACGCGCAACCGCGTTACCAACAATCCATTGACCAGGCCAATGGTCGCCCCCAGCGCCAAGGTGACCAGCATGGCCGCTGCCGGATTCATCCCGACGTCTACCAGTAAGATGGCCATCACGGTGGCGCAGAGCCCCACAGTCGACCCGATCGAAAGATCGATCCCGCCGGTGATGATCAAAATGCCAACGCCCAGGCTGTTGATGCCGTGCAGGCCGATCCGCTGTCCCAGGTTCTGGTGATTCTGTGCGCTGCGAGCGCCGGGATTGGCGACCAGCAACAACGCGTAAATCAGCAGCAAGAACAGGGCCAGTCCCAATAGCTTCTTCATTCGATCCAAACTCCACGCGGCGCTCCCAGGTGGAGTGCCATTTCAGTTGTAATGCGTTCTTAATAGGTTGCTGCGATCAAGGCAGGCGTTTCAGGCGCCGCCGCCGGTCGCCAGGTTCATCACGGCTTGTTCCGAAAACTGCTCGCGCTGCAGTTCGCCGGCAAGTTCTCCCTGGTACATGACCAGCACGCGATCGCTCATGCCCAGGACTTCTTCCAGATCGCTCGATATCATCAGAATGCCGACGCCGCGCGCGGTGAGCTGATCCATGATCGCATAGATTTCGCTCTTGGCGCCAACGTCGACGCCGCGCGTCGGCTCGTCGAGCATGAGCAGCTTTGGCTCCCGGCTGAGCCAGCGCGCCAGCACGACCTTTTGTTGATTTCCGCCACTCAGTAGGCCGACTTGTTTATCGACCGAGACGGTGCGGACAGAGAGCTGTTGGCACATTTGCTCGGCCAACGCAATTTCCTGGCGACGGCGGATCAATCGCAGGCGGCTCACCCTCAGTAGCGACGCCAGGCTGATATTGCGGCGGACCGATTGTTCGAGCAGCAGTCCCTGCGAACGGCGATCCTCAGGCGCCAACAACAAGCCTGCCCGAATGGCGTCCTGTGGAACGCGAATCCGCAGTAGCTCTCCGGCGACGCGAATCTGACCGGCGACCATCGGGCGAACGCCAAACAGCGCCTCGGCCAATTCCGTCCGCCCGGCGCCGACCAGACCGGCCAGACCGACGATTTCGCCTCGTTTGACCTGAAACGTAATCGGTTGCTTTTGTGCTGCCGTGACGCGGAGTCCGGTGACCTCGAGCGCTGGCGCAGCCAGGTTGACCTTGGGATCTGGCTTAGACGATGAAGCGGACGCCGCTGGCGTTTGCGGCGCTGGATTCTGCGCGGCGCCGCGGACAAAAAACTGTTTCAATTCGCGACCAATCATCAACCGCACAAGCGAGGCGTGCGAGATCTCGTCGCGACGGAGCTCACCGGCGTTGCGACCATCGCGCAGCACCGTGACGCGGTCGGCAATCAACTGCACCTCGGGCAGCCGGTGCGAGATATACAAAATACCGACGCCGCTGGCCTTCAGGTCGCGGATCACGGCAAATAGCCGATCCGTTTCGCGCTGCGACAGGCTGCTCGTTGGCTCGTCCATAATCAGCACGCGCGATTGCAGGCTGAGCGAACGGGCGATTTCGACCAACTGCTGCTGCCCGATGGATAGACTCCCGACCGACGCGCGGCCGCTGGCCGAGAGACCAACGCGGCGCGTGATGGCCTCGGCGTCGGCGTACATCCGGCGATCGAGCAGACCGAGCGGCCCGCCCCAGCGCGGCTCGCGTCCCAAAAAGATATTGCCCGCCACGTCCAGGCTGGGCGCCAGGTTCAGCTCTTGATGAATCAGCGTCACGCCGGCGGCTTGCGCGTCCTGCACCGAAGTCAGTTTGGCAGGCATGCCGTCGATCAGGATTTCGCCGGCGTCCGGCGTGTAGAGCCCGCCGACAATCTTCATCAGTGTGCTCTTGCCAGCGCCATTTTCGCCGACGACACACAGCACCTCGCCGCGCGCCAGCGACAGGTTCACGCCGTCGAGCGCTTTGATACCCGGGAACGACTTGCTAATGCCGCGCGCTTCGATAATCGGCGGCTCGGCAGACAATCCCGCCGCGGCTGACTGCGCATCGCTAGCATGGCCTGTGGACGGCGGAAGCGAGGAATCCGACGGTACACTCATGGGTGGCTGCGCGTGCAAGACAATCGGATCTGGCAATCCACTCCCTGGGCGGAAGCGATGCGAATCGCAAGGTCCAAGCCCAATAGTCTAACCACGAAAGGCCCGCCGGGCGATTGCCTGTCCCAGGGGCACTAGCGGCGGCACGCGCAGGGGACGAGCGACGACGAGCGCGACGCTTCGCCAAGTGGCGCGATATTTGCCATCGACCTGCGCGAAGTCTCTGCGCGAAGTCTTTTTGTACAAAAACCTTGCGGGACTTTCATTCGCGGATAAAATCACCGCAGGTCCCGTTCAGCAATTTCAAATCCATTTGCGCGCGGCACTCGCCGCCCTTTCCGAGAGCATGCTAATGATCGCCGTGCAGAAGTCGCTTCTGCTACGCTCGCGGACTGTATTCCTCCGCTGAGGCCCGGCGTCTCTCGTCGCAGAAGTCACGTGTTACGCGCAACGGCTTGCGCAGCGCCCCTTCTGCGTTTCTGGCATTCTCAATGATTAGCGATTCCGACGGAGCGCATGGTCCGGCCCGGATCACAACACAAACCTGCCCCAGATATTTTCATCCAACACGCATTTTTGAGGAAATTCATCATGACGCGAATCCGAGCACGCGGAGCTTGCGTACTGCAACGAACGTTGATCGCTGGCCTGATTGTATTGGCCGCGGCCACTTCCCAAGCCGCGTTCGTTCCCTTTGAGTCGACCGGCGCCAATCCGGCCGCAATTACGCCCACGCGCGACGCCTTTCGGACGGCAGTCGGTGGTGGCGCCGTTGCCGGCGCTAATGGCTCGTTTGGCGGCGTTCGCCGTGAGATCAATTGGGACGGCGTCCCGGACATCCGCGCGGACGCCAATTTGCTTCCCGCTGATTTCTTTAATGTCAACTCGCCTCGCGGCGTGGTCTTTAGCACGCCCGGGACTGGGTTTTTGGTGAGTGCGAACGCCGGGCAACCCGCTGCGCCACTGTTTGGATTCCCGTTGGATTTTCAGGCGTTCAGCGCGCAGCGACTGTTTACGGCGGTGAACAGCAATATCACCGACGTGCTGTTCTTCGTGCCTGGCACAAACACGCCGGCCACGACGAGTGCGTTCGGAGCGGTTTTTATTGACGCAGAAGTATCCGGCCTCAGCAAAATCGAATTCTTCGACCAGAGTGACGCCTTGATCTTTTCGCGCGATGTGTTGATCTCCGGCAACCAGGGCCTGAGCTTCCTGGGGGCAGTGGCCGACGCCGGAGAGAAAATCAGCCGCGTCCGCATCACGGCGGGGCTGAACACGATTAGCGCCAACGGAGAACTCGGTAACCCCAACGACGACGTCGTCGTGCTGGATGACTTTCTGTACGCGGAACCCGTCGCAGTGCCAGAGCCCAGCACCCTGGCGCTGGCGGGTTTGGGCGTGTGCGCGATTGGAGTGCGGTTGCGCAAAGCGCGGTTGGGCGCCGCGCGCAAGCAGTAGGCAATAGCGACGGGCCAATCCGACGAAGCTAACGGGCCCGAAACGGTCCGGGCCCGAGAAGGTCTGCGGCGCACTAACAAAGGTCTTGCTGAGGTCAGTGCGCTGCGGACCGAGTGGCGAAGCTCGCGGCAACCCACCGCGATCGTCTGAGCAATAACCCCATTAGACGACGGCTCCTGGAGCGACAAAGTAGCGTGTCGTACATCTCGGCCGGGAACCGATTTGATTCCCGGCGTTTTTGGCTAAAGCGTCAACGGCGCCTCCTCCCAATCTGAGCTATGAAAATTGCGAATCCACGTGCGCAATATATCTGTCATGTAAAAAAACTTGATAAGCGGCCCGATGATGACTTTGGCGTCTAGATTTTCTTCCAAGTCCTGGCCAAGTTCGACACATACGCTTGCCTCAGGAACGCATCGCTCGTGTGGGAGATTACGCAGTTCAAATTCGGCAATCTCGACTGCTTTCAGCATACTGGCCGCTCGAATGAAGTAGATGGTATCTTCACCATTCGCGCCATCTGGCGATGCATCATTACCCCACCGTACAACGATATATAGCAGCATTATCTTAATCTCTTGTCGGCGGGGCCAGAAAAGGGAAGAGAGAAGGTGTCAGGAATGTGTCAGGTGTCAGGAACGTGTCAGGAACCGTTTTCGGATTTTCTGGGGCGGCCTTGAGCGCGGGTGGTAGATTGCAGGTCCAATTGACGCGCAGCTATGTCGCTCCAACGCTCGTCGCCAAATGGACTGCCGCGCTGCTCGCTGCGACGCGCTTTACACGGGACGCAGTTGATGCACGAGTATCCATGTGCGGTCGTCTGGCTCCCAATAGGCAGTCATGATTTCGTACGTTCCCGGCTTTAAATCTATCTCAAGGTAATCCTGTGGGTAGGTTCGGACGTTGCGTCCTGCAAGAGCCGTATCAAACAGAACGAGTTTGCTGTGGAAAACCGCAAAACGACCATCTGATCGCAAAATGTTAGCGGGAACCTTTGGCGCCCAGGATAGAAATTCACGCTCATCTTCTCCAGCCATCCAACGGACAAATGTTCCACCACCACGCGAATCGAGTAGCCAAGTTGTCGGCGTCGGCTCATCTGTCAGGACGATCGCTTCGACCGAGTCCACCAGAATTCGCCCGATATACCCGTCGATCTGACATGCTCGAGCATAATCTGTCCCGGCGCCGTCAGGATCAGCCGCTCCTGTGATTGGATCAAATATTCCTCCCCATCTCTCGAGTGATCGTTCTTCCAATAGCATTAATGGACCGCCCCCCGACGTAACCCATTTTGGAGTATCGTCGTTCGATGATTTTCTTGACATATAGGAGTTCTCGTTATTAACGTTGCCAACGGCTTACCTGACCGCCTTGGCTTGTGCTGCAGTTGAAGCAGTGTGGGAATAAGTTTTGTGACTGTCCCGGAAGCTTCCTTGCCGTCGGTGGTTGATGGTCGGGAATAAAAGATCCACTGGGTGTTCCGGGATTATTAGTGCCGCATGATGATCGCAACCGCCGCTTGCAATCGGCGGCCAGAAAAGGCAGCATCGACGTTTTCTGCGTATCCAAGCAAAAGCCCACGCGCTCATTCGATCTTCATCGATGAACGCGTGGGCTTCGTTTAATTCAACAAGCGGGGCCGGTGGGGTTTTTACGCCACCCGGTCCGGCACCGTGAATGGGGCTCGGTATTTGCGCGTCAGCATGGCGGTTGCGTCGGCGTCGCCTTGGATCGATTCTGTCTGACCGTCGACGATCAGCTTGCGGCCCAGGCGGTACTTCAGACCATCCAAGGCGATGGAGTTCGTCTTGGAGAGGTGCTCTTCCATGCGGCCGAGCGTCTCGTAGGCGTCCTTGTTGTCGCCAAAGGCCTTGGTCTTTTCGCTGAAGGGGACTTCTTCGCCCAATCGGTAAGACATGTTGGCCAGATGACACAAGGCGCTGGAATAGTGGCCTTCCTGGATATCGGCGTTGAGGTCCGAGTTCTCTCGGCTGCGGACCGCGGCGATGAAGTTGCCAAAGTTCCCCTTGCCTGGCCCGCGCGGCGCGCTGGCAATCGGCTGGGCCTGATCGCTACCGTTGGGGAAGAACTTGCCTTCGGTCACGATCCCGTTCTCGCAATGGAACAGGTTGCCGATCTTTTCGTCGTGGTAGGGCTGCGTGCGTAGACCGCGGACCTCGAAGATCATTTGCGTATCGCCAAAGTCCATGACGGTGATCTGCGTATTGGGCGTCTCGCCCTGGTCTTCGTAACCGAAGCGGCCGCCGAGGCTGAGCACGCTCTTGGGGAGCGTGGCGCCGGGGATGCCCCAGCGGGCGATGTCCATCTGATGGACGCCCTGATTGCCGATGTCGCCGTTGCCGGTGTCCCAGAACCAGTGCCAGTTGTACGGCACCAGGTTCTTGTGGAACGCCTGCTCCGGCGCGGGGCCGAGCCAGATGTTGAAGTCCAATTGCTCCGGCGGAGTGCTCGGCGGCTGGCGATTGATCGTGCCGCGCGGCTTGTAGCACAGGGCGCGCGAGACCAGCAACTTGCCAGCGGCGCCGGATTTGATGAAGTCGACAGCGCCGGCCCAACCAGCGCTGGAGCGGCTTTGCGTGCCGTGCTGCACAATTCGCTTGTGCTTGCGGGCGGTGTCGAGCGCGATGCGCCCTTCGTGAATGTTGTGGCTGGCGGGCTTCTCAACGTAGACGTCTTTGCCGGCCTGACAGGCCCAGATGGTCATCAGCGCGTGCCAGTGGTTGGGCGTGGCAATGCTGATGGCGTCGATTTCTTTATCGTCGAGCGCCTCGCGAATGTCTTTGATCTGCTTGGCGGGGCCCGAGGCGTCCTTCACCTTGTCCGCGACGGCGCGGAAGGCGCGGCCGTCAGGGTCCACCAGGTAGGTGACTTTGACGTTGTCCATCTTGGTGAACTCATCCACGTGCGTCTTGCCACGGCCATTCAGCCCGGCGATCGCCATGCGGATCGTGTCGTTGGCGCCAAGCACTCGGCCAGAGCTTTTGGTGCCGGAGATGGTGAATGCGCCCAAGCCCCAGGTGGCGGCGAGCGAATGCTTCAGGAATGTGCGACGAGTCTTCCGCGACATGGCGGGGTCCCTTTCCAATTTCGGGCAGTGGTAGGCCAAAAGGATTGGCGATCAAAGGCGAGGCGTAAACGCGGCAGGCAGGACTCCTTAGGCTACCCGGCGGCTACGGAGAAATCAACGCTGGGGAGCCAAAAGCTGGGCCCAAACCGCGTGACTTCCGGGGGGCCTGTTGAGTCACGGCGACGCGACACAGCACTCGCCTATCGCCCTAGCAAAGCGGGCTTGCCGGTCCTGGCGTGATTTTCTTGGCGCAACAAAAAACGGCAGCGAGAGTCGCCCGGTGGGACGGAACTCTCGCTGCCGCTTGATTTCTACTGATTCTCTCGTAGCGACGCACGTAGCGAAGCTGTAACGCTGTGCGCGTCTACTCCGCTATAGCTGGCTGACGGTTGTGGCGGTGCGGAATGTCGCGGATGACGTTCCAGGCCAGACCGCATTTCTCCAGCAGGCAGATCATGCCGTAGGTAATATCAATTTCCCACCAGCGGTGACCGTGGCGCGCCATGCGCTGATGCGCGTGGTGGTTGTTGTGCCAGCCCTCGCCGTAGGTCAACAGCGCGACCCACCAGAGGTTGCGGCTGTCGTCGGTTGTTTCGTAATTCCGATAGCCCCACACGTGTGTGGCGGAATTCACCAGCCACGTGCCGTGCAGCACATAGATCAATCGCAGGAACATACCGTAGAAGACAAACGACCAGGCGGTGTTCAGGTCCCAAAAGTAGTAACCCACGCCGAACAGGGCAAATCCCAGCACGAAGTGCCAGAGGATAAACGTCCGGCTGATGAAGTTGATCCACGGGTCCTTGAGCAGATCCGGGGCGTAACGCTCGTGCAGCTCACGCTGCTTCACGGATCCCTGATAGGGAGCCAGCCACAGCATGTGGCTCCACCAGAAACCCTCGCGCGGCGAGTGCGGATCGCCCTCGTGATCGCTGAACTCGTGATGCTTGCGGTGCGTGGCAACCCACATGATCGCCGGACCTTCGCCGGCCAGTCCACCGATGAACGCCAAAGCGCGACGGACCCAAGGGTACGTTCCAAAGCTGCCATGCGTCAGGCAGCGGTGGTAACCCATCGTGATGCCAATGCAGCCGGTAATGGCGCCCAGGCCCAAGGTGAGGAAGACACCCTTCCAGGTGAAGAAGAAAATCGCGCCCAGCGCCATGACGTGCAACAGGGTCAACCAGATAGCCGTCGGCCATTCCAGACCGCCTGCGTAAATGCTCTTTTTGGGCGCCTGATCGACCAGGCGTTTGCGCGCGAAGCGGGCTTTGGCCGCGCGACGCGACTTCTTAGTGGCCTTTTCGGACTTCTGCTGCTCTCGTAAAAGCTCGACAGGGGTCACGGGAGTTCCTTTCCTGGATATCAGTACCTGGCAAGGCGGTCCGGTTGCGGCAGCGTCTGCCGTCAGCGGCGATTCCCGGTTGCAATCGCGGGCTCATGGTCCTGGCCGCGCGGCTGCCTCTACCTTGCATTTCTATTCTCGTCGAATTGTAGAAATCTCGATGCAGTGGCGTGTCAGGGGGTTGTTTACGCTTTGTAAAAAAATGGTAAGTCCTGCTCCCCCACCACCGGGCGGTGTGCTGGCGCCGGGTGTTTACGACCACGGAAGCGAGGCCCCCTCGCGCGGGAACGCTTTGCCCGTGAACGTCGTTCGCTGGGGCAAAGAATACCCAACAGCGACACGGAGTGGGAAGATCGAAAATGGACTACGCGGCCGTCTCGGTATGGACTACAGCAGTGGGCTGAGGAGCCGGGCCGCGTTGTCGACAAACCGGACGGCGACCGAGCGGTTTTGCCACCGCGCCAGATCGACCATCGTCGACTGCGAAATGTAATCCGCCTGCAATTCGCGCAGCGCGGACGTGAAGCCGACGTCGTAGATCGCCAGCGTAATCTCGAAGTTCAACTGCAAACTGCGCGGGTCGAGATTCAACGAGCCGAACAGGCACATCCGGCCATCAATGGTAACGGATTTGGTGTGCAGCAACCCACCCTCGAAGAGGACGATCCGCACGCCGGCCTTTAATAGGTCTCCCTTGTGGGCTTCGCTCGCCAGGCGTACCAGTCGCGAATCGACGCGTTTGGGGATCACAATGGTCACTTGCACGCCGCGCGCCGCCGCGGACGCCAGCGCGATGACCATGATTTCGTCCGGGACGAAGTAGGGCGTGGTCAGCACGACTTCGGTATGCGCGCTATAGATTGCCGAGAGGATGATCGCCTGGATTGGCATTCTGTCCGTCGTCGGCCCCGACGGAGCCACTTGCACGACGGCGGAACCGGCAGGCGCTACGGCGTGGGCGCCACCATGGGCGCGAACGCGTTCCAGGCCCTCGGCCGCTTCCAACTCCCAATCTTCGAGAAAAGTGACGGCCAGGGCTTCGACAGCCGGCCCGCGCAGCCGGACCATGGCGTCAATCCACTGACCGACGCCTGCGCCTTGTTTGAAGAAGGCCGGGTCCACCAGGTTCATGCTGCCGGTGTAGCCGATCTGGCCGTCGATCACGACGATCTTGCGATGAATGCGCAGATCCAGACGGTAGAAAAGCATGCGAGTCAGGCCGACAGGCAGGGCGCCGCGCACGGCCACGCCGCCTGAGCGCAGATCACGAACCAACTGGCTCCGCAGAAACTCGTGGCTGCCCACGGCGTCGACCAGCACGCGGCAGGCGACACCACGGGCTGCGGCGCGGATCAGCGCTTCGACCACCAGGTCTGCCATGCCGCCTGGATGCCAGATGTAAAACTCGAAGTGGCAGGATCGTTGCGCGGCGTCAATATCCGCCACGATCGAACGGAATGTGACGTCCGCGTTGCGGAGGAGTTTTAGATCATTGTCTGGCATGGCCGGAATACCGACCGCGGCCGCGCAGAGGTTGGATAGCGACCGGCACTCGTCCCCCAGCGGCAGCCAATCGACCGTGGTTCGCTCCTTCAATTCGGCGAGCCACGCCTGAAAGGGACCGTGAATTCGCCGGGCCCACTCCGCGCGGCGGTTGCCGAGCCGAAGTTCGCCGAACATTAAATAGAGAACCGCGCCGCCGATGGGCAGGATCAATACCACGGTCAGCCAGGCGAACGTAATTCCGACGGGCCGGCCACGCATGATGATGCGCATGGCCAACAACAGGCGAATCAACCAATCCGCCGCCAGCAGCAGCGTGGCCCAGCCACCAGCATTTTCGAAATAGAACGTCATTGCGCGGCGGCGATTCTTGTTCGTCGAGTCTGCTCCGCGGAGTGGCCAGCCAAAGTGGACGGCCACCGCAAGTCTCTGAATTGACTATAGGGCGAAGCGTTCCTTTCACCAAGGAACGAGGTCGCGCCGGCGCAATCGCTACATTCAGACCAATCGCACATTCAGATCGCGATGCACTGGGCAATCGACAACGAAGAGGGCGCGCGATGGTTTGCGACTCTGCGGTCGCAAGCCGAGGCATGCGCACGGAATCGCGCCTGCAAGAGAACTGCTTGGCGTTGCCTCGCGTCTGTCGATAACTGCGACGCAAGCTTTGGATAGAGCGTTGAGCGAGATAAGAAGTTTTTTTGTTTGACCACGCACAGTGACGTCGTACCGGTGCTAATGGGGGGATGGTGCAAATACATTACTTACGTGCGCGAATGAATTGCACTGTGGCGAGTGTCGTGATTCGCAGAAACGGCAGATTCGGTGCTCATTCGCGGAGAATAGGTAGATTAAAGATCGAACCGCGCACAATCTCGTGGCGTAGAAATTCGATCCAATCAAAATTGCTAGGTAGCTAATCAAAAACGCCACTCGGCTGTTTTTCAACTTTTCTATTCGCAACCTGTCTTGCAACCTTGTCCATTCGGAATAGTGTGAATATGGTAGCTGCCTGTGACACGACGGCCGCGCCGTCATCTGCATTGAATCGACACCCGAGGAGAACGCCAGTGAGTTTTGCCCTAATCCGTCGCGCGTGCGCCGTGCTGACACTATCTGTAGTTGTCGCCGCATGCGCCGTCGCCCCCGCTCGAGCGAGCTTTGTCAATCTCGGGCCGGCCGGTGACTTCAACGTGTTCGTCTATCAGAACAACACGCAATACAACACTGACTCCGAAGGGCGCGTCGCCGTTGGCGGCGACGCAAATTTCAACACGGTCTCCTGGGCCGGTTACACCATCGCCAGCAGCATGGGAACCAACACGGACAATCTGATCGTCCGTGGCAATTACGTGAACAAAGGGCATTCAGTCAAAGGCGGCGTGCTAGTCGGTGGCAACCTCACGTGGGATAACCCGACGATCAATGGCCGACTCAATGTGAATGGCAACGCAACTTTTACTAGCGGCGGATCGATCAACGGGCCTGTCAATGTCTTCGGCACGTATACCGCGCCCAACTACTTTCCGGCCAAGACCCTGCCATCAACCATTACGGCGATGCCCTTCGACTTCGATGAAGTGCAGAACTACCTGTTGTCCCAATCGGCCGCCCTGTCGGTCATCGCGCCGAACGGGACGACCAGCATCTATTACAATCAGGTCCATCTGACCACGCCGAACCCGGCGTCGACTTTCGTGTCATTCAACGTAACGGGCGCCCAGATGGCGGCCGCTGCTGGGGCTGGCCTGTACATTGACGCTCCGGCTGGCGCCACCGTGGTGGTCAACGTCAGTGGCACGTCGACCTCGATGCAAAGCATGGGCATCGCCTTGTCGGGCGGAGTGGATAAGAACCACATTCTCTACAACTTCTATCAGGCCAACGATCTGACGCTCAACAGCATTGGCGTCCTTGGCACCATCCTGGCGCCAAAGGCTAACGTGAATTTTGCCGGCGGAAATATCGACGGCACGATGATCGCCAAGAACCTGAGCGGAGTGGGCGAATCGCACTGGTATCAATTCCAGGGTCAACTGCCACCGCTCGTGCCGATCCCGGAGCCCTCGACCGTGGCCCTCGCCGGTTTAGGCGCCCTGGGCCTGGCCTTTGCCGGCTGGCGTAAACGCCGCAACGCGGCCTAGCAGCCTGTTGATTCTCTCGACAGGCTGCGACCTCACATGGATGTGAGGACAAAATAGCGACGTAAGTCGTTATTTTGCGAGCCTCGCGAAGCTTTGCTTTGCGCCGGGCGAGGTTGAAAAACGCCACGACGGCGTTT
>Ga0105047_10007612_pt1 | contig 18229 bp, 18 predicted proteins | sample MAT04_FD_78384 | JGI IMG/M metagenome (GOLD analysis project Ga0105047, IMG submission 78384) | Freshwater microbial communities from Lake Fryxell liftoff mats and glacier meltwater in Antarctica - MAT-04 (megahit assembly) | ecosystem: Environmental > Aquatic > Freshwater > Ice > Liftoff... | reverse complement strand
TGGTCTCCAGACCACTGGCTTTCACCGGGCGGAAAGGCGTTTCATGCAAGTCCTCTTCTCGGAACCTGTCATTGCCGTGTAGCGTTGGCTTGACGGGAAAGCACGTTGCCGAGGAGGCGGCATCACACCGAACAGGCTAGGCTTCGAGTTTCTGGGCACTTTCTGGTTCATGCTGGACGGCTGCGGCAGTGCCGTCCTTGCCGCGGCTTTCCCGGAGGTGGGCATCGGCCTCTTGGGCGTGTCCTTTGCATTCGGCTTCACGGTCCTGACCATGGCCTTCGCCATCGGGCATGTCTCGGGCTGCCATCTCAATCCGGCGGTGACGCTCGGCCTCGTCTGCGCCGGGCGCTTCGACGCGGATGAGGCGATCCCCTACATGATCGCGCAGGTGATGGGTGCGACATTCGGCGCGCTCGTGCTGTGGTTCATCGCGTCCGGCGCGCCGGGCTTCGATATTTTAAAGGGACTCGCGCAGAACGGCTACGGCGCGGCCTCGCCCGGCGGGTTCTCCATGGCGTCGGGCTTCCTGACCGAGCTTGTGATGACGTTCATGTTCCTCATGATTATCCTCGGCGCCACGTCGAAGCGCGCGCCGGCCGGCTTCGCGCCCATCGCGATCGGCCTGGGGCTCACGCTCATCCACCTGATCAGCATCCCCATCACCGACACCAGCGTGAACCCGGCCCGCAGCACGGGCCCAGCGATCATGGTAGGCGGCACGGCGTTGACGCAGCTCTGGCTGTTCTGGGTCGCGCCGATGATTGGTGCGGCGCTGGCCGGCCTGGCGCATCGCTTCGCCGACGAGGATTAGTGCCTTAAGCTACGAACGGACGGTGAACCGTCGAGACGGCGGTGCGGCCCCCTCGGCGCCGCCGCTTTCCTTCCCGGCCGGTCACGGCAGGGCCCGGCGAACGACGCGCAGCTTTTCGGGTCCGTCCAGCGCGTAGGTGATGTGGCGCCAGGTGAGCGGCCGCCGGGCCGAGGCCTGGACCAGCAGGAACAGGATCACCAGGGTGCCAAGTGGCGGGGTGACGGCGATCAAGGCCTGCCTCAGCCGGTCGGCCGGGGCGTCGGGCGCTCCGATGATGCGCCCCACCCGGTCATGCAGATACCATCGCGTGAGGCGCATCCCGAGCAGCAAGACGACCAGGGCCAACGCCATCTTCGAGGCTGTGGCCAGCAGGAACAACGCGATCCACCCCACCGCGTCTGCCGCATAAATGGCGGACATGGCCCGGAACAGGAACGGTCGGTAGAGATGCACGATCCGGAACTGGCGCCGCATGAACTCGGTCGCACTGCCCTCCATCGGCGTCGGCAGCAGCAACACGTCGCGCGTCAGGACGCTGAGGCCGAGGCGCCGGGCCGCCGCACCGATCGGCAGATCGTCGGAAAGGGTGCGATCCAGGACCATCGGCAAGTCGAGTCGATCGAAGGCTGAGCGCGACATGGCGACGGAGCCGCCCCAGATTATGCCGAAACGGCGGAACTTCGGCAGAGTGCCGACGGCGCGGTCCTGCCAGGCGAGGACCTGCACCAGCGGGCGGGACTGGCGCAGCATCGGCCAGCGATATCCCGTGACGAGGTCCGCATGACCTGCCAACAGCGGCTGCACCAGCGTGCCCAGCCACCATGGCTGCGGCAGGATATCGGCGTCAAAGAGGAGGATCGCGTCGTCCTCCGCGTCAATCGCGCGGAAGGCCGCGATCAGGTTGGTGCATTTCTGCCCGCGCGTATCGCACTTGCCGCCAATGACAATCTGGATCGGGCACGCGAGGAGGTGCTGTGCCAGGCGGACCCGCGCCAACGCGGGATCATCCAGCGATTCCACTGCGACGATGAGGCGGCGCGCCGGGAAGGTCTGCGCCGCCAAGGCCCGGAACAACGCCTCGATCCCCGGCACCGACCCCGTCACGCTGAGAACGAGCGTCACGCGGCCAGGCATCCGGTCGCGAAAGGGGTGGAGCTTGGTGCCGTGGCGGATGGCCGCGGCAACGCTGAGAAGAGTCACAACGCCGCTGCAACCGGCGGCGACCCACAGGATCTCCGCCCAGGGCATCACGCTGCCCCTCTAGAGTGGGGGGTGCCACTGTGACATGGACGCATCAGGGTCGCTTTCAAAGAAAGCGGAACCTTTTTGCAAAAATCTCAAATTTGTCAAGTTTCGGTCAATTTGAGGCGTCCACCCTTATGCGGGCGGATGCGTCGTCCACCAGTGGCGCGCAATCTCCTCACGCCGCGCCACCCAGACGTCGCCGCATTGCGCCACATGGTCGAGGAAGCGCGAAAGCGCAGCGGCGCGTCCGGGCCTGCCGACCAGGCGGCAGTGGAGGCCGACGCTCATCATCTTGGGCGCCCCCGCGGCACCTTCGGCACGCAGCAGGTCGAGCGAGTCGCGCAGGTGCCGCTCGAAGCCATCCGGATCGCCGAAGCCCGGCGGTACGGCGAACTTCATGTCGTTGTTGTCGAGCGTGTAGGGAATGACGAGGTGCCGCTGCCCGAGCACGTCCACGTAATGCGGCAGGTCGTCGTCATAGGCGTCGCTGTCGTAGAGAAAGCCGCCGTATTCGGCGACGAGGCGGCGCGTATTGGGGGAGATGCGCCCCGTGTACCAGCCCACCGGCCGCTTGCCGCACAGGCGCTCGATCGTCTCGACACACCGGGCGATTTCCTCACGCTCCTGCGCCTCGGGCATGTTGTGGTAGTCGATCCAGCGCCAGCCATGGCTCGCCACCTCGTGGCCTGCATGCGCGAAGGCCCGCGCAACATCGGGGTTGAGTTCGAGCGCGCGGCCGACGGCATAGACAGTGAGCGGCATCTGACGGGCCTCGAACAGGCGCAGCACGCGCCAGACGCCGGCCCGCGCGCCATAGTCGAACTGGCTCTCCACGGTGCGGTTCCGCGCGCCCAGCAGCGGCGCGCCGCCGGGCACCTCGTGCAGATACGCCTCGGACCCGGCGTCGCCGTTCAGCACGGTGTTCTCGCCGCCCTCCTCGTAATTCAGAACGAAGGAGAGCGCGACCTTGGCACCGCCAAGCCAGGCAGGGTCGGGCGTGGTGGCGCCGTAGCCCAGGAGATCGCGGGGGTAGAAGGTGCCGTCGTCGATGATGTGTGTCATGACCCGCAGGCTTCCGCTCCACGCGCCGGCGGTCAAGCCGTGACAGGCGCGGCCCGACGCGCCAGAAGTGCAACATCGCCGGCGAATCGTCTGGCAGATCGAGGAGAGAAAGCCCGTGCCCCGTTCCTGGACCCAAGCCGCACTCTGCGCCGCCCTCCTGACGCTGACCGCCGCCTGCGCTGACACGACGCCTGCGCCGGTCATCGCGGCCCCACCGGCGGCACCGCCTGCCGCTCCTCCGGCCTCGCCGTCGGTCGATCCTTCTCGGGCACTGCCGATCTTCTTCGAGGCATGGTCCGCACTGCTCGACGAATCTGCGGAGGTCGCACTTCGCGAAGCGGCCGAGCGCGCGAAGCAAAGTCCGCGCGTGCCCATCCTGGTCGTCGGATTCGCCGATCCTCAGGGTTCCCGTGAGGCGAACGTGCTCCTCTCACGGCTGCGGGCGCGGCTGGTGGCGGATGAACTTATCGCGAACGGAATTCCCGCAAGGCGGATCCGCCTGCTCTACCGTGGCGCCACCCCAGGATCCGAAAGTCTAGAGAGCCGCCGCGTCGAGGTCCGCGTGGACCGCGGGCAGCGCTGAGGGCCCGCCCTCGGACCCCTTCCCGTGTGCATACTGCCTCGGCCGGAATGATCCTTCCCTCTTCCAGCGGAGGAGGTGTGATCATGGATCTCAAGTCATTGCTTTCATCCGGCCGAAGTTCCACTCCGGTCCGGATCGGGCCAGAGGCAGACCCGATCGACAGCCTGCGCGGTAAAATGAATTGCAGGCTGAAAGACTTCACGCGCGGCTGGGGCCTGCCCGAAGCGGACTCAGCCTTCCAGAGCCCTCGCGGCGCTGTTGCACAGACGCATCGCCCAGAACGACATCGCTCGGCGTGTAAGCTTGGCTTTGCCAGTTCCGACAGCTCACAACCAAGTCGAGGCAAAGTTCGATAAGGGCGTGCTGCAGATCGCCATCCGGCGGCCACCGCGGGCGGAAGCGGCCGCAAGCCGGATCGCGATCAACGCAGGCTTAAAAAGCAAAGCGGCGCCGGGGCTAACCCCAGCGCCGCAACCCCAAGCCCGATGGCTTAGTTCTTTGCCTTATCGACCAGGGCGCCCTTGGTGATCCAGGGCATCATGGCGCGCAGTTTGGCGCCCACTTCTTCAATCGGGTGCTCGGCCAGGCGGCGGCGCGTGGCCTTGAAGCTCGCCTGGTTCACCTTGTTCTCGAGCATCCAGTCGCGCGCGAACTTGCCGCTCTGGATGTCGTGCAGCACGCGCTTCATCTCCGCCTTCGTGTCGTCGGTGATGATGCGCGGCCCGGTGACGTATTCGCCATATTCGGCGGTGTTGCTGATCGAGTAGTTCATGTTGGCGATGCCGCCCTCGTAGATGAGATCGACGATCAGCTTCACCTCGTGCAGGCACTCGAAATAGGCCATCTCGGGGGCGTAGCCGGCTTCCACCAGCGTCTCGAAGCCCGCCTTGATCAGCTCGACCAAGCCGCCGCAGAGAACGACCTGCTCGCCGAACAGGTCGGTTTCGCACTCTTCCTTAAAGCTTGTCTCGATCACGCCCGAACGCCCGCCGCCGATGGCCGAGGCGTAGGACAGCGCGATTTCGAGCGCATTGCCCGAGGGGTTCTGCGCAACGGCAACGAGGCAGGGCACGCCGCCGCCCTTCTGATACTCGCCGCGCACGGTGTGGCCAGGGCCCTTGGGCGCGATCATGAACACGTCAATGTCGGCGCGCGGGTCGAGCAGGTTGAAGTGCACGTTCAGGCCGTGCGCAAAGGCCAGCGCCGCGCCCGGCTTCATGTTGGCGTCCAGGTGATCCCGGTAGAGGTCGCCCTGCAATTCGTCGGGCGTCAGCACCATGACGATGTCGGCCCACTTCGCCGCATCGGCGGGCGACATGACCTTGAAGCCGGCCGCCTCGGCCTTCTTCCAGGAACCGCCGGGACGCAGGCCGATGATCACATCGGTCACGCCACTGTCGCGCATGTTCATGGCATGGGCATGGCCCTGGGAGCCGAAACCGATCACGGCGACCTTCTTCGCCTTGATCAGGTTCACATCGGCATCACGATCGTAATAGACGCGCATCAGGGCGCTCCTCTTTGCTTGCAGTCTTGGGCGAAAAATCGCGGTTGGAGAAAATCAGGCCGCCATGTGCGCCGTGCCGCGGGCGATGGCAACCGCCCCTGTCCGGCAAACCTCAGCGAGGCCGATCGGGCGCATCAAAGCGCAGAAGGCGTCGATCTTCTCGCCGTTGCCGGTCATCTCGAAGACGAAGCTCTCCGTTGTCGCGTCCACCACGCGGGCGCGGAAGGCATCGGCCAGGCGCAGCGCCTCGACGCGCCGCTCGCCCTGGCTGACCACCTTGATGAGGGCGAGCTCACGCGTCAGGTGCGGCCCTTCCATCGTGAGGTCGTGCACGCGGTGCACGGGCACCAGGCGGTCGAGCTGGGCCTTGATCTGCTCGATCACCATGTCGGTGCCAGAGGTGACGATGGTGATGCGCGAGAGCCGCCCCTCCTCCTCCACCGGCGCCACCGTCAGGCTGTCGATGTTGTAGCCACGGCCGGAGAAGAGGCCAATCACCCGGGCAAGCACGCCCGACTCGTTCTCGACCAGCACGGCGATCGTGGCCGTGCGGATGTGGTTGCCTGACATGAGTCTGATCCAATCAAATGCAGATGAGGGAAGCGTGGGCGATGCGGGTTCAGCGCATCAGACCAGGACCTTTCCTTCATCCGTGACCGAGGCCGCATTCTTCTGCTCGCCCGGACCCATGATCATGTCGTTGTGCGCCGCGCCCGAGGGGATCATCGGGAAGCAGTTCTCGTCCTTCGCCACGCAGATATCGGCGATGACGGGGCCGGGATGGGCGAGCATTTCCCTGATCACGTCGTCCAACTGGTCGCTCGTCTGGGCGCGCAGACCGCGGGCGTGGAATGCTTCAGCCAGCTTCACGAAGTCGGGCAGTGCGTCGGAGTAGGATTCCGAATAACGGCCGCCATGCAGCAGTTCCTGCCACTGGCGCACCATGCCCATGTACTCGTTGTTGAGGATGAACACTTTCACCGGCAGGCGATACTGCGCGAGTGTGCCCATCTCCTGGATGTTCATCAGGATCGAGGCCTCGCCCGCGATATCGATGCAAAGCGCATCCGGGTGCGCGATCTGCACGCCCATCGCCGCCGGCAGGCCATAGCCCATGGTGCCGAGGCCGCCCGACGTCATCCAGCGGTTCGGCTTGTCGAAGCCGAAATACTGCGCGGCCCACATCTGGTGCTGGCCCACCTCGGTCGAGATGAAGGTGTCGCGACCCAACTCCTGCGTGATCTCGAAGAGGCGCTTCACCGCGTGCTGCGGCTTGATGATCGGCCCCTGCTGAACATAGGCGAGACAGTCGCGCTTGCGCCACTCGGCGATCTGCCGCCACCAGGCAGCCTGCGCCTCCTTCGCGACGGGCATCGGGTCGGACTTCCAACACTCGATCATGGCAGCGAGCACCTGTCCCGCATCGCCGATGATCGGCACGTCCACGCGCACGTTCTTGTTGATGGAGGACGGGTCGATATCGGCGTGGATCTTGGTCGAGCCGGGGCTGAATGCGTCGAGGCGGCCGGTGATACGGTCGTCGAAACGGGCGCCGATGTTGAACATCACGTCGCAGCCGTGCATCGTCATGTTGGCTTCGTAGGTGCCGTGCATGCCGAGCATGCCGAGGAACAGCGGATCGCTTGCCGGGAATGCGCCGAGCCCCATCAGCGTATTGGTACAAGGCATGCCGGTCAGGCGCACGAATTCACCCAGCAGGCGCGACGCCTCAGGGCCGGAGTTGATGACGCCGCCACCGGCATAGATCACCGGGCGCTCACTGCGCTTGAGCAGGCGGACCGCTTCGAGGATGCGCTTGGGATCGGGCGCGGTGACGGGGCGATAGCTGCGATGCGGCACGCCCACGGCCGGTGCGTCCACATAGGGCGCCGGCTTGATCAGGATGTCCTTCGGCAGGTCCACCACGACAGGTCCAGGGCGGCCGCTGCGCGCCACATAGAATGCGTCGTGCATCACGCGCGCGAGGTCTTCGCTGCGCTTCACCAGGTAGTTGTGCTTGGTCGCGGGCCGCGTGATGCCGGTGGTGTCGGCTTCCTGGAAGGCGTCGTTGCCGATCAGGTGCGTAGGTACCTGGCCGGTCAGGCAAACGACCGGGATGCTATCCATCAGCGCGTCGACGAGACCCGTTACGGCGTTCGTCGCACCTGGGCCGGAGGTGACGAGCACCACGCCGACCTTGCCGGTTGAGCGCGCATAGCCCTCGGCCGCATGCACCGCCGCCTGCTCATGGCGGACCAGGATGTGCCGGATGGCGTTCTGCTGGAACAGCGCGTCGTAGATCGGCAGCACCGCACCACCCGGATAGCCGAAGATGACCTCGACGCCCTGGTCCTTGAGCGCGCGAAGGACGACCTCGGCACCGGAGCGCAGGTCGGTGGCGGCAGGCGGGGGGGCGGTCATGGACATGGCGGTGCTCTCGTGTTCTGGCGGCCAAGGCTTACGGGCGATGCTGCGGCGCGTCAACCGCCTCGTGAAGAAATGCGAAGATATCTGAGAAGAATCTTTCCGAAAATTGCGTTTGGCCCGCGATTCGCGCATTGATCCTATGCGTCAGCCGCGGCACCACCAATTCCTGGTTGCGGAACCACGTCCCCTGACGGCGGGTGTAGGCGATCGTATGGGCAATCACGCGGCGCCCCGCCTCCTCCGCGTCCCAGTCACCGCGCAGCATCCCGGCCAGATCGGGCACGCCATGTGCGCGCATCGCCGGCAAACCAGGATCCAGGCGCTGCTCGAGCAGGGCGGCAACCTCGCTCACGGCGCCGCCGCGCATCATGGCTGCCCATCGCCCCGCGATGGCGGCGCGCAACTCATCCTGCGGCGGATCGAGCAGGATGGTCCTGAACCTGCAGTCCGCGGGCGGCATCACGGGTGCGTCGCGTTGCCAGGCGGCAAGGCTGCGCCCACTGCTCAGCCACACCTCGAAGGCACGGGCGATGCGCTGGCTGTCGGAGGGGCGCAGGACGGCCGCATCCTCGGGATGGAGTGCGGCGTGCAGGCGCACGGGGCCGAGTTCTGCCAGCAATCCGCGTGCTTCATCGCGCGCTGCTGGCGTGACCTCCGGCAGTGCGGAGAGGCCATGGGTCAGGGCGCGCAGGTACATGCCCGTCCCTCCGCAAAGGATGGGGAGCTGCGTGCCCGCGATCGCGGACAGCGCCTGTTCCCGCCACCAGGCGACGCTGCCCGCTTGCGCTGCCGGCAGCACGCCGTAGAGCGCATGGGGTGCGCGTGCTTCGTCCTCGGGCGTCGGGCGCGCGGTCAACACGCGCAGTTCGCGATAGCACTGCATTGCATCGGCATTGATCACCGTGCCGCCGAGGCGCGTGGCCAGTTCCAAGGCCAGCGCCGACTTGCCGGAGGCCGTGGGCCCGGCGATGATCAGCGCCATCGGCCGGTGCGTACCTTGTGTCATGCCCAGGGCCCCGGCATGGTCCGCGCGCCATGCCCCATGTCCTGACCCTGATCGCCGCCCCAGGCGCCCTTGCGCCCACCCATCTGAATGCCGCCCGCGCCGCTCTCACGGCCCTCGGCGCCGATTGCGATGCTTCGGACTGGCTGGCTGAGCACGAGGCGGCAGACCTTCCTTTCGCGGCTCTCGCGCCGGAGCAGGCCATCGCCGCCGTGCGCGCCGCGCTGCGGGATGCGCCGCTCGACCTGATTGCACAGCCACTCGCCGGGCGCCGCAAGAAACTTCTGCTGGCCGACATGGACAGCACCATCGTAACCACCGAAACGCTGGACGAGATGGCTGCCTTCGCAGGCCTTAAGGAGCGAATCGCCGAGATCACCGCGCGCTCCATGAATGGCGAGCTGGATTTCCGCCAAGCGCTGACCGAGCGCGTCGGCATGCTGCGTGGCCTCGACGAAAGCGCGTTGAACGAAACCTGGAAGGCGACCGAGTTCATGCCTGGGGCGGCCGAACTCGTCGCCACGATGCGGGCGCACGGCGCCCATACGGCGCTCGTCTCGGGCGGCTTCACCTTCTTCACGGAACGGGTGGCGGAGCGGGTCGGGTTTCATGAGCACCACGCAAATACGCTTCTGCTGGAAGCGGGCAAGCTGACCGGGGCGGTGGGCCAGCCCATCCTCGACCGCGACGCCAAACTGGCGACGCTGAAGCGCCTCGCCGCGGATATGGGGCTGGCACTCGGCCAGGCAGCAGCCGTCGGCGACGGGGCGAATGATCTGGCGATGATCCAAGCCGCCGGCCTGGGCGTCGCCTATCGGGCCAAGCCCAGCGTGGCGGCCGCGGCACGGCACCGCATCGAGCATGCGGATCTGCGCGGGCTTCTCTATGCCCAGGGCTATCACGCCGCTGAGTTCGTGACTGCGAAGCGAGGCTAAAGCGCGCCCTGCTCCTTGAGCACCTGCTCGGCCATGCGTAAGGCGTCGATCGAGGCCGGGAACCCGCAATAGGCCACGGCGTGGGTGAAGACCTCGCTGATCTCATCTGCCGTGCAGCCATTGTTCAGGGCCGCCACCAGATGGATCCGCAACTCGTGCGGATGGTTCAGCGCGCAAAGCATGGCGAGCGTGATGAGACTGCGCTGCTTGCGGTCCAGATGGGGCCGCGTCCAGAGAGTGGCGTAGGCCATTTCCTCCGACAGCGCACGGATGGCCGCGTTGAAAGGTGTTGTGCTCGCATCTCGGGCATCCGTGTAGGAAGCGCCCAGGATCTCGCGCATTTCCGCCCGACCGCGCGCGCGCAGCGCCTCGTGTGCGCCCTGCTCGTCCATCAGCCGGGCGAGCCGCGCGGGGGTGCCAAGCGCAGCGGAACGAAACGCTGCCCCTGCTGGCTCTCGACCAGGAATAGCGCGGTGGCACGGCCCTGGCGGCGCAGGCGCTCAATGCGTTCTTGCACTTCCTGCGGGGTCGCCACGCGTTCCTGCTGGACCTCCAGGATGATATCACCCGGCCGGATTTCGCGCTCGGCACCGGGACTATCGGGCATTACCTCCGTGACGACCACGCCGCGGATGTCGGGACGAAGGCGGAAGCGCTCGCGCAGTTCAGGCGTGACGGCCATGACGCGTAGGCCAAGGCCAGTCAGTTCCAACGCGCGGTCGCCGCGCGGCGCCTGGTTGGGCGTGTTGGCCGCCTGCTGCGGCTCGTTCGGCAACTCGCCGAGCGTGACCGTGACGGTTTCCTCGCGCCCATCGCGCCAGAGGACGACGGGGACCTGAGCGCCGACGGCGGTTTCGGCCACAATGCGCGGGAGGCTGCGCATATCGCGCACATCCTGGTTGTTGAAGCGCAGCACAACATCACCATTGAGAATTCCGGCGGCGGCCGCGGGCGCACCCTCCTGCGCGCGGGCAATCAGCGCGCCGCGCGCGCCTCCGCGAAGGCCAAGGCTCTCCGCGATCTCATCCGTCACCTGCTGGATGTTTACGCCGAGCCAGCCGCGCCGCACGCGGCCGCCGGAGGCCAGTTGCGTGGCGATGCCGCGCGCCAGGTTGGAAGGGATGGAGAAGCCGATGCCGATCGACCCGCCGGTTGGCGAATAGATGGCAGTGTTGATGCCGATCACTTCACCGCGCAGGTTGAACAGCGGGCCGCCCGAATTGCCACGGTTGATGGCGGCGTCGGTCTGGATGAAGTCGTCGAAGGGTCCCTGGCGGATATCGCGCCCGCGGGCCGAGACGATGCCGGCCGTGACCGTCCCGCCGAGGCCGAAAGGATTGCCGATCGCCAGCACCCAGTCGCCCACCAGCGCCGTATCGGAATCGCCCCAGGGCACGGCCGGCAGCGGGCTGCTATGCTGAACGCGGAGCACGGCGAGGTCCGTCCGCGGATCGGTGCCGAGGAGCGTGGCGCGCAGCGTCGTGTTGTCCTGCAGGATGACGTTGATCTCATCCGCCCCGTCAATCACGTGGTTGTTCGTGATGACGATGCCCCCCGCATCAACGATGAAGCCCGATCCGAGGGACTGAGCGCGCCGGGGGGCCGGGCGGTTAGGCGTGGGCGGCGCCTCACCCTGCTGGCCAGGCGGGCGGTTGCGATTGAAGAAGTCCCGGAAGAACTCCTCGAAAGGCGAGCCGGGCGGGGCCTGCGGCGTTTCCGGCGCATCGGGGCGGCCGGGCCGGGGTGCAACGTTCTGCGTCGTCGAAATGTTCACCACGGCGGGCAGCAGGCGGCGAACCATTGGCGCAAAGCTGTCGGGCGCGCCCGCTGGCGGGGCTGCAAGCACGGGGCCCGGCACGGCTGGGGTGCCTGCCTGTGGCGCGTTGGGCTGCTGCGCCAGCGCGGGCAGCGAGAACGCCAGTAGAAGGGCGGTTGCGGCAAGGCGCATCGCGGTACCTCGAAAGAAGGAGAAGGCCGGGCGGCGCAGCACCGCCCGGCCAGTATCATGTGGAAACTAAGCGCGCCCTGCCAAGCGCGCCAGCCCATCATTTGCCCTCAGCGCGGCGAGCCTGGCGCCTGGATCGATGACGGGATCTCGCGGAAGAAGCGGAAGAAGTCGCTCTCCGGCGTCAGCACCATGCGAGCCTCCCCGGTGGAGAAGACCTCCCGGTAAGCCTGCATCGTGCGCCAGAACTGGAAGAATTCCGGATCACGTTGGAACGCCTCGGCGAAGACGCGGATTGCCTCCTGTTCGCCGGTGCCGCGCAGAATGGCGGCATTGGCTTCAGCTTCCGCGAAGAGCACTGTGCGGTCGCGCTCGGCCTGTGCGCGGATGCGGGCAGCGACCTCGGCGCCCTCGGCGCGGGCCTCGCGAGCGACGCGCTCGCGCTCGGACTGCATTCGGCTGAGGATTGCCTGCGTGTTCTCGTCCGGCAGGTCGGCGCGGCGAATGCGGACATCGGCAACTTGGATGCCAAAGCGCTGCGCTTCCTCGTTCACCTGATCGCGGATCGCACCCATGATCCGGCCGCGGTCGGCGCTGAGCACGGCCAGCAGGCTCTCGCCCGCCAGAATGCGCCGGAGCGACGACGTGACGATTGAGTTGAGCCGCCCGCGGATGCCCGCCTCGGTGGCACCCACCGTCTGGAAGAAGAGCAGCGGGTCGGTGATGCTGTAGCGCGTGAAGCTGTCCACGATGAGGCGGCGCTGGTCGCCCAGGATGACCTCCTCGCCAGGTGCCTCAAAGTCGAGCAGGCGGCGGTCGAACGCGATGACGGTTTGGATGAACGGCACCTTCATGTGCAGCCCCGGCTCCTGGATCACGCGGATCGGCTGGCCGAACTGGGTGATCAGGACCTGCTGGGTCTGCTGAACCGTGAAGAAGGTGGAAGCGGCGACGAACAGCAGTGCGACGAGAACGCCGCCTGCGATGGCGAGCTTGTTCATCGGCCCACCCCGCGCTGCTGCGGTTGCTGCAGTTGCTGCTGTTGCTGCTGCTGGATGATCGGCGCGAGGTTTGCCGGTGGCGTGCCGCCGCGGCCCTGCGCCGGGCCATTGCGCTGCGGCTCGCCCAGGGAGAGGAACGGCACCAGGCCCTGAAGCCGGTCATCGACCAACGTCATGCTGTTCCGCTTGAGGACTTCTTCCATGGTTTCCAGGTAGATGCGGCGCACAGTGATGTCCTGCGCCTGGCTGTAGGCGGAAAGCACGGCCGTGAACCGGCCGGCCTCGCCTCGGGCGCGAGCGATCTGGCTGTCGCGGAAGCCCTGGGCCTCCTGGACCATCCGTTCCGCCTCGCCTCGGGCGCGGGGGATGATGTCGTTGCGGAAGCTTTCCGCCTCGTTGCGGACGCGCTCGCGGTCGGCATTGGCGCGCTGCACGTCGCGGAATGATTCGATCACCGCCGTCGGCGGATCAGACTTCTGCATCTGAACCTGCGTGATCTCCACCCCGGCGCGGTACTGGTCCATGATCGCTTGGGTGCCGCGCCGGACATCCTGCTCGATCTGGGCGCGCGCCTCGGTCAGAGCGGGCTGGATCGGTGTGCGCCCGATCACTTCGCGCATGACGGATTCGGCGGCGGATTTCACCGTCTCCTCCGGGTTGCGGGTATTGAACAGGAAGTTGCCCGCGTCGCGAATGCGCCAGAAGATCGCGAAGTCGATGTCGATGATGTTCTCATCGCCCGTCAGCATCAGCGATTCGGGCAGCACGTCCCGGCTTGCGATCACGCGTCCGCCGGGCGCCGTGTCGGGGGCGCCTCGGAAGCCGACATCGACGCGATTGATGCGCGTCACGCGGGGCGTGCTCACCGCCTCGACCGGCCAGGGGACACGGTAGTTCAGGCCGGGAGGGGCTGTTCGGTTGAAGGCCCCGAAGCGCATGACCACGCCCAACTCGTCCGGCTGGACGCGGTAGAAGCCCGAAGCCGCCCAGATACCTGCGAGCACGACGGCCGCCAAAGCAATGCCCTTGCCCCCGCCGACCCCGCCGCTGGGCAGGAAGCGTCGGACCGCAGCCTGGGCGTTGCGAATCATTTCCTCGACATCGGGCCCCGGGCCGCGATTTCCGCCACCACCGGGAGGTCCCGACGGCGGGCCGCCCCAAGGTCCGCCCCCACCGGGAGGACGCGGATTGCCCCAGGGGCTCGGTCCGCCATTGTTCCACGCCATCTGTACCGCAATCTCCCGTGATGCCGGGGCGCACTCGCCCGGCAGAATGTGAATTCTACTCAACATATGGTGTCTTGCGGCCCTCGGGGAGGGGTGCGCGACAGCTTCTCCATGTGCATATGTGCGGGCCTGCCGGTCAAGGAAAGGTCAAACATCATGTCGGAAGCCATTGCGGACGGAGTCAAGCGCGCTCTGCGTGACGTCAAGGACCCCAAGACCGGCCGCAGCGTCATCGAGAACGGCATGGTGGATACCGTCAATGTCCGCGACGGCATGGTGCAGTTCGCCCTCGCCGTGCCGCGCGAGCGCGCGCGCGAACTGGAGCCGCTGCGCCAGGCGGCCGAGCAGGCGGCAGCCCGCGTGCCTGGCGTCCTGACAGCGACCGTCGTCCTGACCGCTCACCGCGAGGTAACCACGCCCGCCACGCCCACCGCCCCCGCACAGACCGCGAAATCGACGCGCCCGCCGCCCGGCCAGGGGCAGATGCTGCTGCCGGATGTGAAGCGCATCGTCGCCATCGCCTCGGGCAAGGGCGGCGTCGGCAAGTCCACCACCGCGGTCAACGTGGCGGTTGCGCTGGCGGGCCAGGGGCTGAAGGTCGGCCTGCTCGACGCCGACATCTTCGGCCCTTCCCTGCCCCAGATGCTCGGCACGCAGGAGAAGCCGCGCGCCGTCGGCAGCCGGATCGTGCCGATCTCGCGCTGGGGGCTGAAGGCCATGTCCATCGGCTTCCTCGTGGAGCAGGAGACGGCCATGATCTGGCGCGGGCCCATGGTGATGGGCGCGCTTGAGCAGATGATGGGCCAGGTCGAGTGGGGTGAGCTCGACATCATGGTGGTGGACATGCCGCCCGGTACCGGCGATGCGCAGCTCACCATGTCCCAGCGGGTGCCGCTGGCCGGCGCGGTGATCGTCTCGACGCCGCAGGATGTGGCGTTGCTGGATGCTCGGCGCGGGATCAGGATGTTCGAGAAGGTGAACGTGCCGGTCATCGGCCTCATCGAGAACATGAGCTATTTCTGCTGCCCCGAATGCGGGCATCGCACGGAGATCTTCGGCCATGGCGGCGCGCGAATCGAGGCCGAGCGCCTGGGCGCCGAGTTCCTCGGCGAACTCCCGCTCAAGCTCGCCATCCGGCAGATGGCCGATGCGGGCACGCCCATCGTGCTCGCCGCCCCCGACAGCGACGAGGCCGCGACCTACCGCCGCATCGCCGCCCGCATCTGGGAGAAGGTCGCGGCGCCGGCCGCCACCGGACCGCGCATCATGATGGAATGACGCCGCTCGACCGGTTGCGGAAGCTCTGCCTGGCCCTCCCAGAGGCGGAGGAGCGCGAGACCTGGCAGACGCCCACCTTCCGGGTCCGCGGCAAGATCTTCTGCATGGCCTTTCGCGAGCCCGCCGCGATCTGGATCAAGGCGCCGCGCGGCAGCCAGGAACTGTTGATCGCGGCCGCACCCGAACGGTTCTTCCGTCCACCCTATCTCGGCCACAAGGGCTGGGTCGGGATGCACCTCGCACCCACGCCGGATTGGGCGGAGGTGGAGGCGCTGGTACGGCGCAGCTTCTCTCTGGTGGCGCCGCGCCGGATCGCCGCGGAACTCGAATGCTGAGGGGCTCCGGCTTTGCAGCTCGGAAATGGCGCTGGCTCTACCGCTGTGGAGGCTGCGGCACTTCGCGCAACAGGGCCGCGATCTCGTTGGTGGTGGGCATTGAGGGCGCTGCGCCGGCCCGCGTGCATGCGAATCCGCCGGCCGCATTGGCACGGCGCATCGCCACATCCATCGGCACCCCGCCATCGAGTGCCGCCACCATCACCCCGCACCACGCATCGCCCGCCCCCGTGCTGTCCAGCACACGCACCGGGAAGGCTGGCATCCGCAGCACGCCCGCATGGGTGGCAAGCTCTGCCCCCCGCTCGGCCATCGTCACCGCGACGCCGATGCCCAGCACTTCGTGCAGCGCCAGTGCGTCACCCTCACGACCCAACTGCCGGCCAAGCCAGGCGGCCTCGCTCTCGTTCAGGATCAGGAGATCGAGCGCGCCGAGGACGCTGCGATCCAGCGCGGCGGCCGGCGCCAGGTTGAGCACCACGCGCGCCCCCGCCTCGCGCCCGCGTGCGATCAGCAGGGCGTTCTGCGCGTGCGGCACCTCCATCTGCATCAGGATGGTCGCGTTATGCGGTATGGCCTGCAACTGCGCCGCGCGCGCTGAGCCATTGGCACCGGCCGAAACGGCGATCTGGTTCTGCCCCGCAGCATCGACGCAGACGAAGGCAAGACCACTCGCCTCGGTCGTGCTCCGCAGGGAAGCGACATCGATCCCGGCATCAACCAGCGAGGCGCGCAGCATCTCACCCGCCGCATCCTGCCCAACACAGCCGACGAAGCGCACCTCGGCCCCGTCGCGCGCGGCGGCGATCGCCTGGTTGAGGCCCTTGCCGCCGGGCAGCGGCACGCCGGCCTCGCCCATCACCGTCTCGCCGGGGCGCGGAAGGCGGGGTAGGCGGAAGATCACATCCGCGGTGGCGGAGCCGAAGACGATGACGGTCATGCCGCACTCTCGCCGAGTGGCACGCTGCGCGGAAGTGCTTCCGAGGGTATTGCGGCGGGCGCAGGGTGATCCGTGCCGCAAGGTGGCGATCAGGGCCTGAGCAGGCCGTTCTCCATGGCGCGGTCGTAAAGCGCCTCGATCATCGACGCAAAGGGCCCACCGAGGTCGATCGCGGGCTGCATGCGGACCAGGCTGCGCGCCTTGGTGAGCCCGATTTCAGTCCAGGCCGGCGCACCGCACTCCACCTGCTGGGCGAAGCCCTGCAGGCGGTCGCAGCCCATGGCGAAGCGTGCATCGGCCGTCTCCTGCGCCTCGAACTCCTCCCAGAGCGCGTGCAGCCGGGACGAAAGATCGGGCGGGAGGAAACCGAAGATGCGCGACGCGGCCGTATTCTCGCGCGCGGCCTGGGTGAGCAGCCCCGCATCGTCGAAGGCGAAGGTGTCCCCCGCCTCGATCTCGATCAGGTCGTGGATGGCGATCATGGAGAGAACGCGCGCCATGTCGGGCCGGGGCGCGACCTCATCGGCCAGGAGCACCGCGATCAGGCCGACATGCCAAGCGTGCTCACCAGCACTCTCGCGGCGCTCGCCGGTGCGCGCGGCGCGCAGAACATGCTTGAGGCGGTCGGCCAGCGCGATGAAATCCAGCAGCTCCGCCTGCCGGGAAGAGTCCATCAGGCGGGCCGCCCGAGCGTCTCCATCAATTCGCGCCATTCGCGCTTGGAGAGGCCGCTCGTCTCCTGCGTCACCGGCTCGCCGCCCAGCATGCGCCGCACGATGGCGAGCATCTGCGAGGACATCATCACGGCGCCCATGCGGTAATCGGCGAAGGCTTCGAAGGTGAGCGGGACCCACGCCTTGACTGTCTCCAGCATCGCCTCGGCATAGACGCGAATCTCGTATTGCGCGTGGGAATCGGCGCGAAGGCTGAGGAAGTGCAGCAGGTTGTGCAGGTTCGTTTTCCAGTACCACTGCGTGTACGTGTTGAGCGTGAGGTTCATCCGCGCCAGCTCGCGCGCCAGGCCCGGACGCCCGCGCTCCAGTGGTTCGCCCGCCTCATCCTCGTTGAGCATCCAGGCGTAGTGGTCGTAGTTGCGCGTCGCGTCCTCGCGCAGCATGTCGAGTACGAGGGCAGCATCCTCGCCCTGCAGCACATCGCCGCGGCCCTGGCGGTTGCTGGAGGATTGGGCGGCAAGCTGCTCGGGCTCGGGGATGTAGAACTCGCGGTCCATCACCGAGTAGCGTGCGGAATATTCGTTCACATTGGCCGTGCGGTGCCGGATCCATTGCCGCGCTACGAAGATGGGCAGCTTCACGTGGTACTTGATCTCGCACATCTCGAAGGGCGTCGAATGGCGGTGCCGCATGAGGTAGCGGATCAGGCCGCGATCCTCGTTGGCGGCCTTGGTGCCGCGCCCGTAGGAGACGCGGGCCGACTGTACCACGGCCCCATCATCGCCCATGTAGTCCACGACGCGGACGAAGCCGTGGTCCAGCACCGGCATGGCCGTATGGAGCATCGCCTCCAGGGCGGGCACTGTGGCACGGCGCGTTTCCGCGCGCGCCGCCCGCGCCTGATCCAACTCTACCCTCTGCGCGTCCGTCAATGCCATGGCTGCAACCCTCTATTGCGGGTTCACTTACCCGACACCCTCGATTCCGCCAACGCGATGCGCTATATGGATGTCGTCGCGAGGGGTTTCGGCCCCTTCCGACTATGGCGATAAACGTTGCGTGACATAAACGTTACGGACCCGGGGGCAGTGCCCGGCGTCTCCACCAATTCAGCCCCTTGTCAGGGGTTTGGCCTTGGGGACGAAACAGGCTCGACGTGCGTGGTAAAGACGTAGCTTTTGCCCGGCATGGTACCGCCGTCATCGGGCTAAATCACAAGTGCCAATGACAATGTCCGTGAGGACATGGCGCTCGCTG
>Ga0105047_10007609_pt1 | contig 18233 bp, 20 predicted proteins | sample MAT04_FD_78384 | JGI IMG/M metagenome (GOLD analysis project Ga0105047, IMG submission 78384) | Freshwater microbial communities from Lake Fryxell liftoff mats and glacier meltwater in Antarctica - MAT-04 (megahit assembly) | ecosystem: Environmental > Aquatic > Freshwater > Ice > Liftoff... | reverse complement strand
TGGCGGCCCGAAGAGGACTCGAACCTCCGACCTTCGGTTTAGGAAACCGCTGCTCTATCCTGCTGAGCTATCGGGCCGCACCGGGGCGGTCATAGCGCAAAGCGGGGCCGATGCGAACAGCCCGCGTGGCGGGAAGGGGCGTGCTTTTGGGGGTCCGATTAGGGTTCTCACTCATACTTTTTGCGATGGTCGCCGGCCTGGGCGGGTGCGGCGACAGCCTGAGCCAGTTGGCCGCCGGTGAGCAGGGCCGCGTGGCGTATGTACGCTCCGGCGACACCCTGGTCTTGGACGACGGGGTGGTCGTTCGGCTTGCAGGGATCGACGCTCCCAGCTGGGATGAACCGTTCGGCCGTGAAGCTGCAGCTGCCTTGACACGGATGACGGCCGGCCGGGAGGTGGAACTGTTCTACGGCGGCGCCCGGCGGGACAGCTACGGCAGGGCTCTGAGCCACGTTCGGCTGAAGAACGGCCGGGTATGGCTGCAACACAAACTGCTCCAGGACGGCGCGGCCTGGGTGCGGACCTATCCTGACAATCGCGCTCTGGCGGCGCCCATGCTGGCGGCAGAAGCCAAGGCGCGATTGGCCCGCAGGGGGTTGTGGAGCATCGGCGATTACCAAGTGCGCCTGCCCATGGAGGCGCAGGGGCAGACAGGCTTTATGGTGCTGGAAGGGCGTGTCACCGGCGCCTACGACGCCGCAGGCGCCGCGGAACTCGACCTGGACGACATCGTCACGGCCAGGATCCCTCAGGGTGAGGTCAGGGGCTTCTGGCGCGCGGGGCGGGACCCGGGGCGACTAAAGGGCCGCCTAGTGCGTGTCCGGGGCTATCTCAGCCGCGACCGCTCGCTGCGCCTCGATCACCCCGAACAACTGGAGGTCCTGCGCGACAGGCGTAGCGACGCCCGGCGATGGCGCCGGACGCCATGATTTTGCCGAGGCTAGGCCGCCTTGATCAGTGACTTAGTCAAGATGCCGATAGCTGCATCGCGGTCGATCTGTTCGATGGCCGCGACCTCACGGGCCATGCGGTCGAGCGCCGACTCGTAGAGCTGGCGTTCGGAATAGGATTGCTCGGGCTGGTTGTCCGCCCGGTGCAGATCGCGAACCACTTCGGCGATCGAGATAAGGTCGCCCGAATTGATCTTGGCTTCATACTCCTGGGCGCGGCGGCTCCACATGGTGCGCTTGACGCGGGCGCGGCCCTTCAGGGTGGTGAGCGCCTGAGACACGGTGTCCCCCGCGGCCAGTGAGCGCAGACCGGCGGTCTTCGCCTTTTTGGTCGGAACGCGAAGCGTCATCTTCTCGTGATCAAAAGTGATCACATAGACTTCGAGCGAATAGCCAGCCACGTCCTGGGTTTCGATGCCCTGCACCCGGCCAACGCCATGGGCGGGATAGACGACATGATCGCCAATCGAAAATTCGTGACCGTTCTTGCTCATCGACATAGCCTCTTTCAATGCTCCGGCGCCGGAGGGCGCGGTAGGGCAATTTCAGCGCCTGGTCAGACGACAAGGCGCCCGCCAACGGGGCGGGGCGCGTCATCGGAAAAAACCAGGGGTCCTAAGCCACTCTTCGCCTTCTTGGCGCGCTGAAACAGCGGTCTTCAACAACACGGGCCGGCATGGAGCCACGCCCGCAACGACGAGAAACCTACCACAAAATCGCGGCGTTTGGAAGTGTAGCGACCTGGGGGAGACGCCCGTAGCTCAGCATGCGGGCTTAGGAGCCCTTTCCCGGCTTCTCGCTGAAGTATTTTTCGAACTTGCCGGTCTCGCGCTCAAAGGCGTCGCGGTCTGCGGGCGGCTCGCCCTTCACCGTGATGTTCGGCCAAATCTTGGCGTAGTCGGTATTGATCCGCAGCCATTTGCCGTCAGGATCATCTTCTACGTCGGGCTTGATCGCATCGACCGGGCATTCCGGCTCGCAAACACCGCAGTCGATGCATTCGTCCGGGTGGATGACCAGAAAGTTTTCGCCCTCGTAGAAGCAGTCCACCGGACACACCTCCACGCAATCCATATACTTACATTTGATGCAGGCATCGGTGACGATGTAGGTCATCGAAAGCTCTTGAAAAGGCGGGCGCAAGGGCCGGTTTTGCGGCGGGGGACATTTCCAGCCGCCAGAGCGTAATGTCAATGGCGGGGCCGCGTTATGCGGGCGAGTAGAGCCGCCTAGCTTCCTCGGCCGGCCCTCGGCGGTCGCCAAGCTCCTCCACCGTGACCGCGATCAACCGGCCTCCCAGAGCAAAGGTGATTTTGTCGCCCGGACGCACTGTGCGGCTCGCCTTGTTCAGTCGCGTCTCGATAGCGCCCCGGATTAAGCGTACTCGGCCCTCCTCCACTGTTCGGGACGCGATAGCCCGAGTCTTGATGAATCGTGCGCGCCATAGCCAGACATCAATGCGGCTGCTGTCGGGGTTCATTTTTCCGCTGAAGCCGCCGGCGGGCGCCCCGGTCGCTTCCGCCGCCGGCTCCGCCGCGCCGGAGCCGCTCTAAGGGCGGCCAGTGCGGCGAAGGGCGAGGGCGGCAGGGGCAGGGGGGCAGCAGTTCTGTTCGACGGCCGCCGACGTCGCCATGCCGTAGATCCTTGCGACCTATTGGTTTTGGCCGGCGTGTAGCCAAGGCACGCCAAAATTCCAACGGCCTGGGCTAAGGTCCAGCCGAGCGCCAATAGGGCATCGTCAGCCAGGACGGCGGCCCCGGTTTCCAACGGCGCTGAGCGGATGAGCGCGTCCAATTGCTCCAAGGCTTCCACCGGCACCGCCAGATCCCCCACAGCCCGCAGGCCGCGCGCCGCGAGGGCCACCTGATCAGGCGGCGGTGAAGGCAGCGCACTGGGCCGGTCAAGGGGAGGGCGCCAGCTTCGTCCAGCGGACGTGGCCACAGCAAAATCTCTAGCGTCTTGACTCAGCAACGCCGGAACAAAAAGGCTGAAGCGACCAAAACGCACGCCAAGAGCCCTCAATTCGCGCCGTTCACTCTGGCTCAAGGCCCTGACATCCTCGGTCACCGTCTCGCGTTCCAGAACCCCGCCTGCCTCGAGGAGGCGATAGGCAACGCCGCGGGCGAGCCCTTTCAACCGGCCGGTCGTCACCGCCATCTCGATACGCTTGAGCGGCTTGAGGCGGCGCGCGGCTTCGGCAGAGATGAAGGCCTCCAGGCGGCGGGCGGCTCGATCACGGGCTAAGGCTGACCCCAACTCACCAAACAGGCTGACCGCCAAAGCGGGCGCTCGGCTGGCCTCCAATTGGCCCACCGCCTCCCCCCGCCACAGGACCACGCCGTCGGGATCGAGAGCGAAAGCCTCGTCTGGTTCGGCGGCCAGCCGACCCAGGCGTTGGGTCACCTCAGGGCCGATCGCCCTCTGGGCGGCGCCGCGCAGTGCTTTGTCTTCCAGGGTGGTCGCACTGGCCGCTGTTTCAAACGAGACCCCTCGAAGCCGCCCGATAAAATGGCCCTCGACCGTAACCGCACCGTCGGGCCCGACGCCTGCGAGCATCTCCTCCCGCACTTTCAGACTACGCATCAAGGCGCTGGTGCGCCGGTCGATGAAGCGCAGCATCAGTTTCTGATGCAGGGTGTCTGACAGCCGATCCTCAAGTTGACGCGTGCGCGCCTGCCAATGTGTGGGATCGCGCAGCCAATCGGGACGGTTGGCGACATAGGCCAGAGTGCGCACCCCCGCCAAACGTCCCGAAAGGGCGTCAATCTCGCCATCGGAATAGTCGAGCGCCCTGAACTGCCCGTCGATCCAATCATCGGGCAGGCGCTTGTCCCCGGAAGTCAGATGATCGAACAGGAAACGGACCAACCCCAAGTGTTCATCAGGCGCAATCTTGCGGAAATCAGGCGTCTGGCAAACCTCCCAAAGGCGGCGAAGGTGCTCCAGATTGCGGCAACGATCGACGACGTCGGCGGCTTGAGCCATGTGACTCAAGACTTTTTCGTCGAGGCCTTCGGCCGCTAGCTTCAGCCCGATGCGCTCGGACGGGGCGGCGAGAGAACGTTGCAGGCTGGCAAGGGAAGTGAACTCCAGTTTGGCGCTTCGCCACTCGGCGGCGACGACAGGCTCAAAGTCATGGGCCTCGACAGCCTCGACGAGGTCCTCGTCCATCTCGTCGCATTCCCCCGTCACCCCGAAGGTCCCGTCGGTGCGGAACCGCCCGGCGCGTCCGGCTACCTGGCCAATCTCCTGGGCCTGAAGCCAGCGGGTGCGTTTGCCATCGAACTTTCGCAAGCCGGCAAAGGCGACATGATCGACATCCATGTTCAGGCCCATGCCGATGGCGTCCGTTGCCACCAGGAAATCGACCTCGCCCGACTGATAAAGGGCGACTTGGGCATTGCGGGTTCGTGGACTGAGGCTGCCCATGACCACCGCGGCGCCGCCCCTTTGGCGACGGACGAGCTCGGCGATGGCGTAGACAGCGTCGGCGGAGAAGGCGACCACGGCCGTGCGCGGCGGCAGGCGGGTGAGCTTCTTGGATCCCGCATAGCTCAGGCGAGAAAATCGTTCGCGCGATATGATCTCCGCAGCAGGCAGGAGGCGCCGGATCAGCGGCGCCATACTGGCCGCGCCCAGAAACATGGTCTCGAAGGTCCCGCGCGCATGGAGCAGCCGATGGGTGAACGCATGCCCCCGTTCCGGATCACCGCATAGCTGGACTTCGTCGATGGCCAAGAATTCGACCTCGCGACTCAGGGGCATAGCCTCGACAGTGCAGACCCAGTACTGAGGGCGGGGAGGGATGATCTTCTCCTCGCCAGTGACCAGCGCCACGCATCGCGCGCCTCGCGCCCTGACAATGCGATCATAGATCTCCCGGGCCAGCAGGCGGAGCGGAAGGCCGATCATGCCCGAGGCGTGACCGAGCATTCGCTCGACAGCCAGATGAGTCTTGCCGGTATTGGTCGGGCCGAGAACTGCGACGAGGCGACTGGGCGCCGTCCCGGTAGGGCGATCGGACATGTCTGCGAAAGTGGGTTATCGACCGCCGTTGAACAAGCGCGGGCGTGAGCCAATCTCGCAGGTGTAAACGCCAGGGAGTGAAATGCGGAACAGGCCCGAAACGAATCAGGACCGAATCGATGACGGCCACCGATTCAGTATTTGTTCCCTACCAGTTATTGTGGTCCGATTCTGTGTTGGCCACTAGAGCCACTGGCTATTTGTCTGGGCAGACGGCGTGTCGTCTTGACCAGCGGGACTCCGCTGCGTATAGACCCCGCTCCTGCGTGCATGGCCCTGGGCCAGCGCGCTTCTTTTCATTTGGCGAAGGTTCTAGAGCCATGTCGCGCCGCTGCGAACTTACGGGCGTGGGCCCCATGGTGGGTCACAACGTGAGCCACTCGAACATAAAGACCAAGCGCCGGTTTCTGCCAGCTCTTGCCGCCAAGTCGTTGCAATCTGAGTCCCTTGGCCAGAGCTTCCGGCTGAAGGTTTCGAATGCGGCCCTGCGCACACTTGATTTTCGCGGTGGGCTGGACGCCTATCTGTTGAAGGCGCGCGACGAGGTGCTTTCGCTGCGGGCTCGCAAGATCAAAAAGCAGGTCAAGGCCAAACTCTCTGCGGCTCAGCCCGCGGCCTGAGGCGGCCGACGCTCGACCTCGTTCGGTCAACGCTGCAGCGGGCTAGGTCCTTCTGCAGCGTTTTTGTTCTGTCCGGAGCCAGCCGAGCGCGACCGCTGCATCCAATCAAAGGCCATAAGGAGCGTCTTCTGGCTGGCTGAAAAATTGTCGTCAGAGATCAGCATCAGACGCAGCCCGCCTGTCGGCGCGAGCACAGCGTCCACACCCTCGAAATTGTCCACCGTGAACGGCTTCCCTAAGGTCAGTTTGGCCAAAACGCGCGCTTTCCGGCCGGCGGCAGGCTGGGTGATCCAAAGGACGATGCGGGATCCGCGAAACGGGTCCCAGCCATGATGAAGGACCACCAGCATCCCTTCGGGCGTCTCTGCCAATCCAACAAGGCGGTAGCCAAGGGGCGGCCTCACCTGGGAGTCATCTCTGTCGCAGGCCGCGCTCAAGCGGCAAAGCCAGATCGATCCCCCTTCTATTCCGACCCAGTAGGCGTCCAGACCGCGGCTCGGCGCCAGGGCCAAACCCTCCATCCCTTCGTTGTCTGGCATGAGAATATCGGGCATGGGCGCCGGGCTGGGGCTCCCGCCATCCGCCGGATAAAGCCAGATGCGATGATCGCGTTCGAAGCTGATCATGAGGTCGCCGTTTGGCCAAACGGCCAGGCCTTCGGCATCGCCTTGCGCCTTCGCCTGAAGGGGAGCGCCGTCCAGCCCGGTCAGCGGCGTCAGGGTCGCGTCTTCCATCCCCGCCACCCGTCCATCTTTCAAGCGCAAGCGGGCGCGAAGGACATCACCGGCGTCGCTTATCACGATCAGCCCGCCGTCCTGGGCTACCCTCAGATCCGACAGACCACCCAAGCGGCTGGTGTCGGGGCTGGTCAGATGAAGTCCGCCTGAATAGGCGAAGGCGCCATGCCGCTCGGAGGCCTCCTTGTCAGCCCTTAGCGGCACGGCGGCGGCGTCGACGTGGATCGCTCCGCGGGGCGTGTCGGCTTGGGCGCCGCAGCCCCAAAGGATCAGCGCGAGCAGAAGCGCCCGAACCCTCACGCGTGGCCGCCGGGCTGGCGCGACCCGGCTTTGGCCGTCGCAACAGTCGTGCGCAGAGCTTCCCGGAGGTTTCCAGTCCTCGCCTGCTTAGGGTGGCTGCGGGCGACTATGCGCGGCTCTTCGGCAAACAGTTCCGCCAAGCGTTCGACCAGGGCCCCGCCCAACTGTTCGGCATCGACAATGGTCAAGGCGCGGCGGTAGTAGCGTGTGACGTCATGGCCGATGCCGATGGCGGTAAGTTCGACAGGGGACGTGGTCTCTATGTCGCCGATCACCTGGCGCAGATGCCGCTCGAGATAATGGCCGGAGTTGACCGACAGGGTTGAATCGTCCACCGGGGCTCCGTCGGAAATGACCATCAGGATGCGGCGCTGTTCTGGCCGCCCGATAAGGCGGCCATGGGCCCATTTGAGCGCCTCGCCGTCGATATTCTCCTTCAAAAGGCCCTCTTTCATCATCAGGCCAAGGTTGCGCCGGGCTCGGCGCCACGGCGCGTCCGCCGCCTTGTAGACGATGTGCCGCAGATCATTCAGCCGCCCCGGCTGGCTGGGTTTTCCCGCCTTGACCCATTCGTCGCGCGAGTTGCCGCCCTTCCAGGCACGGGTGGTGAACCCAAGAATCTCCACCTTCACGCCGCAGCGTTCCAAGGTCCGCGCGAGAATGTCGGCGCAGACGGCGGCCACCATGATCGGGCGACCCCTCATGGAACCGGAATTGTCGATCAGAAGCGTCACGCAAGTGTCGCGGAACTCGGTGTCCTGTTCCTCCTTGAACGAGAGCGGCGCCGTCGGGTCGACGATCACCCGTGTGAGGCGCGCCGCGTCGAGCAGCCCCTCTTCCAGGTCAAAAGCCCAGGAGCGGTTCTGCTGGGCGAGAAGTCGGCGCTGAAGCCTGTTGGCCAGCCGTGAGACGACGGTCGAGAGATTGGCGAGCTGCTGGTCCAGATAAGCCCGCAGGCGGGTCAGTTCCTCGCCGTCCGTCAAATCGTCAGGCTCAACAACCTCATCGAACTGGCTGGTGAAGACCTTGTAGAGGTCGCGGCTCTGATCGCCGGAGGTATCGGGGCGACCCGGTTTGGCGTCGTCTCCTGCGTCCAGAGCCTCGTTACCCTCTTCGGAAGATTCGCCCTCGTCGGCTTCCACCTGCTGCCCATCGGAGGATTCGGCCGGACCTTCGGCCACGTCCGCCTTTTCCATCGAGGCGCCGTCCCCTTCGCTATCGCCGCTCTCCTCGCTGTCGTCCTTGTCCCGCTCGGCCTCGCCGTCTTGGTCCTCGTCGCCCTGTTCGGCGGCCTGGGTGTCCTGGCTGGTGGTGTCCTCAGCCATGTCCAAATCCTGGAGGATGGCGCGGGCGATCCTGGCGAACCCAGACTGGTCGCCGACCGCGCCGCTCAGTCTGTCCAGATCCCGCCCGGCCCGCGTCTCGATGTCGGCGCGATAGTGATCAACCAGAGCTTTCACGCCGTCGGGCGGGGCGTCACCGGTCAGGCGCTCGCGGACCAGCAATCCGACAACCTCGGCCGAGGGCGCTTGCGGAAACGCCTCTGGTCGGATTTGCCTGTCAAGCTGGGCATCCAAAGCGGCGGTGAGATTGGACCGCACCCCCATCAGCGCGTTTGCGCCGATAGCTTCGATGCGGGCTTGCTCAATAGCCTCGAAGACGGCGTTGGCCTCGATGCCCAAGGGACGCAGGCGCGCATGCTCGCCGGCGTCGTGGTTGGCCACGCGCAGGGCTATGCGATCGGCAAGGCCGCGGATGCGTGCGGCGTCGCGCGGCGATAGATCACGAGGTGGGTGAGGTAGCACGGCGCGGTTGCCGTAAAGCTGCGGCCCCTCGGCGGAGAAGACGACTTCGAGATCGGGCGTTTCGGCAAGCGACCGCGCCGCCTGCGCCAAGGCGCGCTTGAAGGGTTCCATCGGGCTCTCGGGCGGTTTGGCCATGGCGACCTGCTTCTACCGCGCGCAAGAAACGAAGCGAAGGCTAGTCCCGGCTGAAGTAGAGGATTTCGCTCGATCCGGTTTGGGCCTCCCAGGTCACGGCGTCGCCCTTATTGAACGTCTGCAGCACCTTGCCCTGAGCGTCCAAGAGTTTGAGCTTGCCCGCTTTTTGCGTCCATGAGGCCCATCCGGCCGATTTCCATTTGGCCGCGCATTGCGGCTTCATGGCTAGGGCTCCCTGGGTTCCGGCTTGGTTCGAGGTGGACGTGAAACCACATCGCGGCTTGCCGCCAAGGCCCGTCAGACTCCAGCCTCCGCTCATTCGCTCCTGGGGGCTGAGCTCCTTAGGGGGCGGACCCTTCGACAACACGAATTGCTCGCCATCCTTGTTCGGCGCGGTGACATAGTCGCCGTCTGCGGTCTTTTCAAACCGGTAAATGCGTTGGCGTAGGGGGTTGATGAGGCCTATGGCCTTGCCGCCGTCATACAGGGTCCAGGCCGCCGCCTCCTGCATACGGGGGAAGGCTTTGACGCACGCGGCAGGGACATCAAGCGCCCAGCCCCCAATGGCTTCTTTAGCCGTGAACTTCAAAGTGCAGGCCCCCTGACCTTCGCTGGCGCCGGCCATGGTCCACGCCCCGGCGTTCTTTGTGGCGTCTGACCCGGGGGCGGAGAGGGCAGGATTGACGCAAGTCAGGAGCAGCGCCGCAGCGACGAGGTATTTCATGGCGAACTCCGATTCAGGAGGGTCCAGGTATGCCCTGGACGCTCTCTGGGCAACCTTCAGGCCACCTTCACCCTAGCCGCGCTTTCGGGGAGGTCTTCCCCGAAGGCGCGCTGGAAGAATTCCGCCACAGTGGGCCGTTCAAGCTCGTCGCATTTGTTCAGGAAGGTCATCCGGAAGGCCAATGCGAGGTCGCCAGAGAATATTTCTGCGTTCTGCGCCCAGGTGATCACCGTCCGGGGGCTCATGACGGTGGAGATGTCCCCGTTCATGAAAGCGTTTCGGGTCATGTCCGCCACTTGGACCATCGCCATGACCGTCCGGCGCCCCTCCGGGGTCGCATAGCCGGGAGCCTTGGCCAGAACGATCTCGGCCTCGGTGTCGTGGTCGAGGTAGTTCAAGGTAGTGACAATCGACCATCGGTCCATCTGACCTTGGTTGATCTGCTGGGTGCCGTGGTAGAGGCCGGTGGTGTCGCCCAGACCGATCGTGTTCGTGGTCGAGAACAGCCGGAAATAGGGGTTGGGGCGGATGACGCGATTCTGGTCCAGCAGCGTGAGCTTGCCCTGCACCTCGAGCACCCTTTGGATCACGAACATCACGTCGGGCCGGCCGGCGTCGTACTCGTCGAATACCAAGGCGATGGGGCGTTGCAGCGCCCAAGGCAGCATGCCTTCGCGAAACTCGGTGATCTGCTTGCCGTCCTTTAGGACGATGGCGTCCTTGCCGACCAGATCGATCCGCGACACATGGCTGTCGAGGTTGACCCGCACCAGCGGCCAATTGAGGCGCGCGGCCACCTGTTCAATGTGGGTGGATTTGCCCGTGCCGTGATAGCCCTGGATCATGACGCGCCGATCGTAGGCAAAGCCTGCGCAGATCGCCAAGGTGGTGGTGGGGTCGAATTTATAGGCCGGGTCGAGTTCCGGCACATGGCTGTCGAACTGTGAGAAGGCTGGCACCTTCATGTCGGAATCGACGCCAAAGGCCTCGCGCACGGTCACCATACGATCGGGCTTCAGCGATTGCAGCGTATCTTCGGTATCAGCAGCCATACACGTTCTTTAGGTAAGCGGAGAGGCCCGGTCCAGGCCTTGGACCGCCCGCGCCTGCATATTGAGCGCGCCAGCGTTCAACCGAGCTCAGTAGTCGAATTCTCCGCCGGCGTATCGATCGCGCATCGCCGTAGGCAAGCCGGCCCGGCCCGGCCACCGGTAAAAGACATGCTCTCCGACCTGGGTGATCTCGACCAAGGTGGAACGCCACGACGGCCGCACGGCCTCGGTATGGTAGTGGGTCGCCGTGCCGACCTCGACTTCGACATGGCCGTCCAAGGCCCGCTCCGCGATGCGGCGGGCGCGGGCCCATTGCCCGGGCTGCGGCGGCCTGCGCAGGCGCGAACCGTCGCATACGAATGAGAACTGACAGCCCGTGGCCCGTTCCCAGCCCTGATAGACGACGCCGCAAATCGTAGCGGGAAAGTTGAGGTCCCGGACCCGGTTCAGTACGACCTGCGCTACAGCGCGTTGACCGCTGGCAGGCTCGAACCCGGCCTCATAGTAAATGGCCTCGGTCAGGCATCCCACCGCCTGTTCCCGCTCGGCCGCCGACCTTTCGCCCAGAACGAAAGGCTCAACCGCATACATAATCGGCGGGCCTCCGGCCAAGTCCAGGGACCCGACGTGTGACACCGCATAGGAATCGCCGCCAGCATGAGACGTCAGCACGGCCTTGGCGACACCCGGCGCAGTCGCAGCCAGGGCCAGGCTGATCCCCCAGACGGGGGCAAACCGCCGCAGGCAATCGCGCGAGCCATGGTATCCGATCATCGAGACCCCCGCCCAGCGCCGTAAGTCAGTGTCGCCCCAAGCGGCGTCGGCCGCAAAGACCGAACACCGTCCAGGCGAATATCAGGACGCTAGCTGAAGCTACTGGCCGCCGCCCTGCGGCGGCTCGTCTCGGCTAGCGCCTGGCTTTGCGCGCAGCGTAACGCGCGTCTCTCTTGGCCTTGGCCTCGGCCTTGGTCAGGGCTTTTCGCTCCTTGCGCTCGCCGCGCTTGGCGTCCAGCTCGGCCTGCTCGGCTTCCAGGGCCGCGCCACGCGCCGCTTCCTGCGCGTCAAGGGCGGCCTGGCGTGCCGCCTCCTTCGCGGCGGCCCGGGCCACTCGCACGGCTTCCAGTTCGGCCGCCCGCTCGACGTCGCGGCTGACGAAGTTCGGATCAGTCACCGCAGGCTTCGGCGTGAATTTTGCCAGTTGAGCTTTCTTGGCTTCTTGCTGCGCCTTGAGGCGATCGGCGAAGCCGGTTTTCAAAGTGTCCCGCATGCTGCTTTCTAAGGGGTCCCGTTCTGCGGCTCCTCAAAGCGCAAAACAGGCCTTCATGCAATCGCGGCGGTGACTTTGGACCAGATCATCGTCCTAGGTCGTCAGAAGTGGCCCCACCCCATTTGGCTGACGACGAGCGCCAGCACGACAATGATCGTCCCCCAGCCCAACGCGGCGGCAAGTTTCCAGCGGAGACTGAGGTCGCGGGTGGCGTGCGCCGTCACCAGCAGCATGTAGAGGGCGGCCGCCGCAAGATAGAGGAAGGCCGGCCCGTCGCCATCCACGGCGTTCTAAACCAACTTGGCCTTCTGCAAGGCTTTGTAGGCCTTGATAACCTTTTGCAGCTTGGCTTCCGCGCTACGGTCGCCGCCGTTGGCGTCAGGATGGCACCGTTTGACCAGTTCTGTGTAACGGGCGCGGATGCCCGGACCGTCGACCTCGTCCGGCAAGTCCAGGTCCGCCAAAGCGTTGCGCTCCAGCTTTCCCAACTGCCGGGTCGCAGGCTTGGCGGCCTGCGCGCGCCCCTCCGGCGAGCCGAACATTCCGAACGGATCTGAGTGCCCCTGTCCCGTCCCGGCCTTCTGCGAGAAACTCGCGGCCTCGCGGGCGTTCTTTGACGCGCGAAACTCCCACGTGGGCCTCTCGCCTGTCGCGCGGGCCTCCATATGCGCGCGTACCTGGGCCTCGTTCATGCCGGCGAAAAAGTCCCATTGCTTGTTGTACTCCGCCGCATGACCTTGGCAGAACCAGTAGTGCTCATTGAGCATCTCTCGCGATTTGGGCGCTCTCGCCGTCGCCGGATGGCGGCAGCCCGGGCTGTCGCAGGGGCGCTCTCCCGGCTTAAGGGCGTGGACGTCCGCCTCGCGCTCGGCCTCGCCCTCCTTGGGGGGGCGGACGCGGATGTCGACGAACTTGGGCTTGTATTGAAACGCTCGGGCCATGGGGGAAGTATGCGGTTAGGATGGGCGAGTTCAAGGATTGACGAACGAATGTCCCAAGTCGCCGATACGATCCGCCGAAAATTGCAGGCCGCGTTCGCCCCTCAGCGGCTCGAGGTGCTCGATCAATCGGCTCAGCACGCCGGCCACGCGGGCGCCCGGCCGGGCGGCGAAACCCATTTTGACGTGGTCATCGTCGCCTCCGCCTTTGCGGGCAAGAATCGGATCGCTCGGCAGCGGGACGTATACGCAGCCCTGAAGGAGGAATTGAGCGGGCCCGTCCACGCCCTGTCGCTCAAGGCCTTGGCGCCGGGGGAGTAGGGACGCCGCCATGTTCGATCTGGACCCGCATACGCAAACACAGATCGACATCCGTCGCGCGGTTCAGGACGATCTTCCGGGCATCTCCCGCGTCTCGGTCGATACCTGGCGCCATACATATCGCGGACTGGTCCCCGGCGCTGTTCTGGAGAGTCTGCGCTATAGTCGCCAGGAGGACCGCCACCGCGGATTTCTCCGCGAACCGAAGACCGTGCACTGCGTCGCTGTGGAGCCTTCGACCCAGGAGGTCGTGGGGTTTTGCAACGGCGGACCCTGCCGCCAGCCTGCGCTTGGATTCGATGCGGAAATCTACGAACTGTACATCCAGAACGGATTTCAGGGCCGCCAGGTGGGTCGGCGCCTGTTCGAGACGGTGCGGCGGGCGCTCCAGGATCAAGGGCTGGCAAGTCTGCTGATCTGGGTTCTGGCCAGCAACCCCAACCGTGGCTTTTACGAGCGGCTCGGCGGCCGGGTCGTCTCACGTCAGCCAGCGCGTTTTGGCGGGGCCGCGATGCAGGAGGTCGCGTTCGGCTGGGACGCCTGACGGCGGCCGGAGGGGTTAGCCCTCCGCCTCTTCAGCTTCCTCAAGCTTCGGCGAGACCCGCAAGGCGGTGATCTGGTTACGCTGACGGCGAAGCACCTGGAAACGGTGGTGGTGGAAGATGAAGGTCTGGCCGGGATCGGGAATGGCCTGGGCCTCGTGGATCACTAGTCCTGCGATGGTGACTGCGTCTTCGTCCGGCAAATCCCAGTCCATCGCTCGGTTCAGGTCGCGGATGGTCACCGACCCATCGACATGTACCGTTCCGTCGACCTGCCGCCTCACCCCTTCGATCGTGATGTCGTGCTCGTCCTCGATTTCGCCGACGATCTCCTCAAGGATATCCTCAAGGGTAACCAGGCCTTGCAGAGCCCCATATTCGTCAACCACCAGGGCGAAATGGCTACGGGCCTTGAGGAAGGCGTTGAGCTGGTCCTTTAGATTGGTGGTGTCGGGGATGAACCACGGCTCGCGGGCGATGGTCTGGATCTCGATTTCGTCGACCTTGCCGTTGCTGGCGGCCACAGCGCGGAGCAGGTCCTTGGCGTGCAACACGCCGACAATGTTCTCTGGATCGTTGCGGTAAAGCGGAATGCGGGTGTGCGGCGCGTCGAGCGCCTGCCGGACGATCTCGCGCACCGGCAGGTCGGCGTCGAGCATCGACATCGACTTGCGGTGGACCATGATCTCCGAGACGTCGAGGTCGGCGAGGTCAAGAACGCCGCCCAGCATTCGCCGATCACGGCTTTCCACCGATCCTTCGGAGTGGTGGTATTCCACCGCGCCGCGGATTTCTTCGTGAGCGGCCAGAACGTCGGTCTCCATATCCATGCGAACCCCGACGATGCGCAGGGTATGGCGGACAATCCACTGAGCGCCGTAGGCCAGGGGACCGAAAACCTTCACGACCCAAAGCGTCGGATGCGACAGCCACCGAGCGACATCGTCGGCGCGGGCGATCGCCAGGGTCTTGGGCAGGATTTCCGAGAATACAACGATCAGCACCGTCATCACCCCGGTCGCCAGGGCTATGCCGAGCGCCCCGGGGAACAGGCGCGACAGCACCACCGTCGTCATGGAGGAAGCCAGGATATTGATGACGTTGTTCGACAGCAGGATCGCGCCGATCATGCTCTCCTGGTTCTCGATCAGGCGGTTGACCCGGGCCGCGGCCCGATCGCCGTCGCGCTCAAGTTGATGCATCCGTCCGCGGCTGCAGGCGGTCATCGAGGTCTCAGCGGCTGAAATCAAACCCGACATGCTGAGCAGGATGATCAGAGCAGGTCCGAGGGCGAGCAAGGCGGCGAGCATGGGTTTGGTCCCTTAGGGAAGGGCGCCGTCGGCTTGGAGGAAGGCGCGCACAGCCCCCGCTTCCACGCCTTTGGCGGTGAAGGCCGCGCCAACTCCCTTGGCGAGGATAAAGGTCAGGCGGCCGCCTTCGGCCTTCTTGTCCTGGCTCATGTGGCGCACCAGCGCCTCTGCCGAGAAGGGGGCGCCGGGTATCTGGCCCATCCGCACGGGCAGGCCGGCCAGAGCGATCGCGGCCTCGGCCCGGTGAGCGTCAGCGTTGGAAACCAGCCCTTGCGAAGCAGAGAAGCGGAAGGCCTGGGCGCAGCCGATCGCCACGCCTTCGCCGTGAAGCAAAGTCCCCCCGTAGCCGGTCTCAGCCTCAAGGGCATGGCCGAAGGTGTGGCCCAGATTCAGCAGGGCGCGGCGACCGGCCTCCTTCTCGTCCTCGGCGACGATTTCGGCCTTCAGTTCCACGGAGCGGGAGACCGCGAAAGCCAGCGCCTCCAAATCACCGGCCACGACCCGCCCGCCGTTCTCCTCCAGCCATTCGAAGAACTCCGAGTCGCCTAGCAGCCCGTATTTGATCACCTCGGCGTAGCCTGCGCGCATCTCCCTGGCCGGCAAGGTGGCCAGGACTCTCAGGTCCGCGAGCACAAGGCGAGGCTGATGGAAGGCGCCGATCAGGTTTTTGCCGTGGGGCGTGTCGATCGCAGTCTTGCCGCCGACTGACGAGTCCACTTGCGCCAGGAGCGTCGTGGGTATCTGTACGAAGTCGATCCCGCGCTTGTAGATCGCGGCGGCGAATCCGGCCAGATCGCCGATTACCCCCCCGCCAAAGGCCGTGACGACGTCTCCGCGGTCCAGTTCCAGCCTCAGCATCCGGTCGCAAAGGCTGGCCAGTCCTTCGAAGCTCTTGGTCTGCTCGCCGGGGGGCAGGGCGATCACGCTGGCGGTGACGCCAGCGCGGTCCATGGCGGCCACAAGGCGGTCGCCGTGCAGCGCCGCCACGGTTTCATCCGTTATCAGAGCGGTACGGCCTCGCGGGGCGAAGGGCCGGATCAGGGCGCCGGCGTCATCCAGGAGGTCGTCGCCGATCAGGACGTCATAGCTGCGATCGGCCAGTCGGACCGGCGCTGCGCGTCTCATCGGTGTTCTCCCCCGCGCGCCGCCAAGGCGGCCACGATGGCGTCCACCGCAGCCTGATGGGGGCCGTCGCCGGTCTCGACCATGATGTTGGCCAGGGCGTAGATCGGGTCGCGCACCGTCATCAACTCGCTCAGGGCCTCCCGCGGCTTGCGACCGCGAAGCAGGGGACGAGTGTCGCGCTTTCCCACACGCCGCACCAGCACATCCACATCGGCCTTGAGCCACACCGACACGGCCTTGGCCTTGATCAGCTCGCGGGTCTCGTCGTTCATGAAAGCGCCGCCTCCCGTGGCCAGGACATGCGGCGGCTCATCGAGCAACCGGGCGATGACCCGGCGTTCCCCGGCGCGAAACTCCGCTTCGCCCCGGTCGCTGAAAATCTCCGCCACGCTGCAACCCGCCGCGCGCTCGATTTCCTCGTCAGCGTCGCGAAAAGGCAGCCCGAGCGTTTGGGCGAGCCTGCGCCCGATGCTGGTCTTGCCGACTCCCATCATGCCCACGAGGGCGATGGTGCGGCCGCGCAAGGCGGGAGGAGCATCCATGGAAGCGGCGAGGTTTACACCACGGCGCGGCCCAGAGCCAAGGGCCGCTCCGACTGGACCCAAAGTCACGATCCCGGAGAGACTCGCCCGCGAGTTCGGGTAGCTACAGGCCCTTGATGATGCCTTCGACCATCTTCTTGGCGTCGGCGAACAACATCATGGTGTTGTCGCGGAAGAATAGCTCGTTCTCCACCCCGGCGTAGCCCGCCGCCATGCCGCGCTTGATGAACAGCACCGTGCGCGCCTTCTCCACGTCCAGCACGGGCATGCCAAAGATCGGGCTGGTCGGGTCGGTCTTGGCGGCGGGATTTGTCACGTCGTTGGCCCCGATCACGAAAGCGACGTCGGCGGTGGCGAACTCGGAATTGATGTCCTCCAGTTCGAACACCTCGTCATAGGGGACGTTGGCTTCGGCGAGCAGCACGTTCATGTGCCCCGGCATGCGTCCGGCGACAGGGTGAATGGCGTATTTGACCTCGACCCCCTCTTCTTTCAGGCGGTCCGCCATTTCGCGCAGGGCGTGCTGAGCCTGGGCCACGGCCATGCCGTAGCCCGGCACGATGATCACCTTGGAGGCGTTCTTCATGATGAAGGCGGCGTCTTCGGCCGAACCTTGTTTGACGGGGCGGATCTCGACCTTACCGGCGCCCGCGGCGGCCGAGCCAGAGTCCCCGCCGAAGCCGCCGAGGATCACCGAGACGAACGAACGGTTCATCCCCTTGCACATGATGTAGCTGAGGATGGCGCCGGACGAGCCGACCAGGGCGCCGGTGATGATCAGGGTGGTGTTCTGCAGGGTGAAGCCCAGCGCCGCCGCCGCCCAGCCGGAATAGCTGTTCAGCATCGACACCACGACAGGCATGTCAGCCCCGCCAATGGGGATGATCAGGGTGCCGCCGCCGATGAGGGCCACAGCGAAGATCGCCCAGAAAGCCCACTTGGCTTCTCCGCCCGAGACCACCAGCACCACGATCAAGGCGATCAGTGCCGCCAGAAGAGCCAGGTTCAACAGATGGCGCCCTGGCAGCAGGATCGGCGCGCCCGACATATTGCCGTTGAGTTTGGCGAAGGCGATCACCGAGCCGGTGAAGGTGATGGCCCCGATGGCGAGGCCCAGTGACAGCTCGATCAGCGACTGCATATGCACATGGCCGTCCGCGCCGACGATGCCATAGGCGGCGGGGGTGTAGATGGCCGCGACCGCCACCAGGCAGGCGGCCATGCCGACCAGCGAGTGGAAGGCGGCGACCAGCTGCGGCATCGAGGTCATGGCGATCCGGCGCGCGGTGACGGCCCCGATGATCCCGCCGACGGCGATTCCGCCGGCCAGCAGGCCCAGGGTTATGGCGTCCAGCGCCCCCTGGCCCCAAAGGGTCGCCAGGGTCGTGGCCACGGCCAGGCCCATACCGACCATCCCCAGCTGGTTGCCGCGACGGCTGGTGACCGGGCTGGACAGCCCCCGCAGCGCCAGGATGAACAGGACGCCCGAGACGAGGTAGAGGACGGCGGCTAGGTTGGCGTTCATGCCGCTCCATCCTTCTTCATCGGCGCGACCTTTTTCTTGTACATGGCCAGCATCCGCTGGGTGACCAGGAAGCCGCCGAAGATGTTGACGGCGGCGAGGCCCGCGGCGATCGCGCCGGCGCCCTTGGATATCCAGACGTTGGAACTGATGGCGGCGTCTGCATCGACCCCGTGGGCCGCGGCGGCCAGCAAGGCGCCGACGATAATCACCGACGAGATCGCATTGGTCACGGCCATCAGCGGCGTGTGCAGGGCAGGGGTCACGCTCCAGACCACATAGTAGCCGACGAAGATCGCCAGTACGAATATGGCGAG